>Ga0187875_10002968_pt1 | contig 12227 bp, 11 predicted proteins | sample June2016WEW_17_1_2_FD_132978 | JGI IMG/M metagenome (GOLD analysis project Ga0187875, IMG submission 132978) | Peatland microbial communities from SPRUCE experiment site at the Marcell Experimental Forest, Minnesota, USA - June2016WEW_17_10 | ecosystem: Environmental > Terrestrial > Soil >... | reverse complement strand
GGAACCCTGAAACGGGCTCAAGCCGCGAAAGCCGAAACGAATAGCGGAAAGTGATCAGGAGCGCCGGGACCTGGCAGCGTTGAGAGTGTTAAGCACCCGGCGGCCTTCCCTTAGGGGCTCCGGCTCAGCCACCGGGAGGAGCTGCGTTTGCCATCGGTCAGCAGGCCTGCCGGACGTCCTCAAGCCACTGCTTCCGTGATCAGATATCTGTGCCGATGACGCTGCCGCGCGGTCTGGGTTTCTTCCCAGGCCGCATCGCGAGGCAGATGCTGGGCTTGTTCGGGCACAGGTTCATCGCCGATGAGCTGCCCGCCCGCGGTATCAGCGCCGGGGAGAACAAGGCCGCGCTTGTTGCTTTTTCCAAGTACCAATTTTTGCATTACATTTGCCTTAGTTATTTTGTCCGAAATATTTCTGCCTTTAGGCGGAAAAAGTGTTAGCAGCCCGTGCGGCGCAAGGATCCATACAATTTGCACCGCGTGACGGAGGCATGGCAATGACGAGTGTCCGGCAATAGCACCTGAATGCCGAATAGTGTCCGAAAAGCAGCCGCTCGTTCGGTAAATGTTCTGGCAGTAGGGCGCGATCCAAGCCCTCCGTGACCCCGGCCCGTGCGCTCGTCGGCCGCGACAGCGAGATGGCGCTGCTGACTGAGTTGGTAAAAGAGCTGTCTGCGGGGCGCGGCAGCTCAGTGCTAATCGAGGGCGAGCCGGGCATCGGCAAGTCCGCGCTGGTGCGGGCGGTGCTGGCCGCGACGTCAGAGGCGGGCTGCCAGGTCTTCTGAGGTGCCGGTGACCCGGTGACGAGCTAGGCCAGGCGCTGCCGCTGCTGCCATTCCTGGACGGCCTGGGAGTACGCGAACCGTCCACGAATCCGCGGCGGAGCACGATCGGGGCCGGCTGCTCGGCCGCCCGGGCCCAGACCGCGTCGATGGTCTCGGCCAGGTCGGCGCTGTAGTCTAGCCGGTCACCGCTGATCAGCGTCCGGCTCTCGCGCGGTGAGCTGACCGCCGACCGCGGCACAGACGGACCGGCGGCGCTGGCCGAGCAGTTGCTGGCCCTCGTAACCGAGCAGTCCGCAACGTGTCCGACCATCCTGGTGATTGACGACCTGCAGTGGGCCGACCTGGTCAGCGTCACCTTGTGGGGACGGCTGGCGCGGCAGGTGCTGCTGCTGCCGGGCCGACGCGCGAGGTACTGCGGGCGGCGGCCCTGCTGGGCATGGAGTTCGCGGTCCCCGATCTGGCGATCACGCTGGGCCGCAGGGCGGCGGACCTGGTTCCAGCGGTGGACAAGGCATGCGACGGCGGCGTCCTAGCCGAGTCCGGCCATGGCCTCGGGTTCCGGCATCTGCTGATCCGGGCGGCGCTGTATGACGAGATGCCGGCGCCGGTGCGCGCCGCTTGGCATCGGTCCATCGCAGGTTGAGCAGCTCGCCCCGGCGGGCTCCGGTGTAGGCGGCGACGTGGAAGAAGGCGAACAGCCGGTGTTGTCTCGCGGCGGCCAGGAACGCCCGGAGCTGGGCGACGGTCCAGACGGTGCCGGGCTCGTGAGCCTGCGCCCGTGGCCGCTTGGATCGTTCCACCGAGTTACTAGCGATGAGCTCGTCCACGACAAGGCACCGTGACCCGGGCACCCGGGGAGACTTACCGGCCCGGCTCCTGCACGGTCATCCCTCGATGAGGGGAGGCCCTATGACCTCGATGTTAAATACGTACCCAAAGTACGTTCCTAGTAAAACCGATACTAATACATTTGTCCGATGGTTAGGCGTTCAGCGAGGTCGCGCAGCTCGCTGGTCGGTGGGTCCTGCATGGTGAGCAGGTCGGAGACGAGCTGCCGGACCAGATCATGTCCCCGGACCTGTTCGGGCGTAATGGCCTCGGCCTGGATCAGTGCGGCGACCGCATCGCGGATCTGGCGGCGTTGCGCGTGAGCACGGGCGACGTCGATGAGCATCCTGGCCTGCCGCTCGGCTGACAGTCCGCTCGTGTCAACGGTGGCGGCGGCGCGCAGGGCGCGGCCCGCGTCGCCCAGCTCGACCGCGACGGCGATTTCGTACAGCCGCACGCTGGTCGGCCCAAACTCGGTGTTGAACTCGTTGTGCCCATCCCCGAGCCGTCCGGCGATCTGCCCGGCTCGTTCAAGTTCGCTGTAAGCGGTATCCGCGTCGTTGGTCCGGGCCGAGATGACGGCGCGCTGCAAGGTCAGGGCGCCCCATAGGGACATGGCCTGCGGGTCGCCTTCGTCGGCCTTCGGCCACAGGGCGGCAGCCGCGGTGCGGGCGGTCTCCTCGGCCTGGTCGTAGTGCCGGGCGGCGATGAACACGAACACCAGCCGGAACGCCCCGGCCGCGACCAGCATCGGATTACCCGCCCGCTCGGCGGCGGCCATCGCCCGGTCGGCGGCGATCCAGGCCGCATCCGGCTCACCGATCTTCGCCAGTTCCGCCGAACACGCCTGATACGCGGTGGCCAACAACTCGAAGGCTTCGGCTCGCTTGTCGCCGGGCACCATCCGGGCGGCAGTCTCCAGGTCGGGGACCAGTCCGCCCAGCAGGTCGGTCAGCTCGTCATAACGTCCGGCGTGCGTCAGCTCCCACGCCTTGCGGACCCTGGTTCGAAGCGTGCTGACGGCAGGCGCGCAGCGACCGTCGAGCATGGCCCGCAGCGCGTAGGCCCCGGACAGGACAAGCCGCAGGCCAGCCGCACCAGGTGGCTCCTCGGTCACCGCCGCGACCACGGGTGCCTCGGCGGCCAGCTCGGCAAGCGGGATGTCGAGCGCGGTGGCGACGGTCTCCAGCACCGACATCCGGTCGACCTTGCGGACGCCGCGCTCGACCTGAGAGACCCAGGCTACCGATCGGTCGATCATCCCCGCCAGCTCGGGCTGAGATAGGCCCCGCCGTCGCCGTTCGGCGGCGATCCTCCGTCCGAGAGCCTTCTGATACTGCGTGCTCGTCACCCGTCGGTGCCCTTGCCCGTCTGAAAAGTCAGCCAGTCGACCTCGGTGCTGGCCAGGTACTGGTCCCGCGCATCCAGATAGTGGCGGGTGTGCGGCGCGGCCTCGTGCGCATCGAAGGCTGCCTTGTCCCGATACAGCTCGTAGAAGATCCGCTGTAGCGGCTGCCCCCCCACCAGATGGGAGGCGTATACGAGCGTCCCGGGCTCGTTGGCCCTGATGGCCTCCACGGTCTCGGCAACCAGCCGGTCGTAGGCTTCGGCGCTGGCTTGGTCCCTACACGTGAAACGCACGCACAGACCGAACATCAGTCTCCTCCAAGTGGTGTCACGCCAGCTCGCACCAATTATACGTGGCCAGTACGTGAAGTAACATGTACTTATAGTACGTTCCTACGATTAAGAGTACGCTCGTGCTTAGCAGAGGACCATGGACCAGGCGCTCAGCGAGGACCCGAGCAGCGACGGATGGGCGCGAGCAATCGAGGGGAAAGGAGCGGCCTGGGTGACCCGCCGCAAGCGGCTGCGGTTCAACCGGGGGACTCACCGTTGCGGCGCGGCCCGCTTCGCTCGCGTCCTTCGGACGTAGGCCCTACGGACGCGGCGGCGGGCCTCGCACGGCACCCGGGTGACCGGCCGCCTGCGGTCCCCGCCGTACCTCCCCGGTGCTGCGCCCGCCAGCACCTTGGCCAGGCCGTCAACGTCACGCCGAGTTCGCCAGTATCCGGGAGGGTGTCACAGGCCGGGCACCGGAACGCCACGCATTGTCCGGGCTGACCCCTCCAGCGTCAAGGGCACCCGGAGATCGTTTCTAACCGCTTCGCAGACACGATCTCCGGGATCCACCCTTGAGCGCTGGAGACCTCTGCCAGCCCAGCGGGCCTGACGGAGGGCCAGGCCAGAGGCCAGGCCCGAAGCGGCGCGCGGCGAACCTCTGCAGCGGCAGCCCTGTCCAGATTGTGTAGCCGGGCGTAGAATGCACCCAAGTATGCGCTGCCGGGAAAGGGCTCATGAGATGCCCTTTCAGCGGTCGATGCCCGACCAGAGGACGCTCCACTGAGCCAGGCATGGGGGGAAGCGGCGAACCGGCACAGCCGCACCCAGGGGAGGGGTAGTCATGCGAGTCATGGCCAAAATCGCACTGCCGATCGAATCCGGTAACCAGGCCGTCAAAGGCGGGAGCATCGGCAAGCTGATCTAAAGTGCTGCTGAGCGCTGGAAGCCGGAAGCGATGTAACTTCGCCGGCTTCGAAGGGAAGCGGACAGCGTTCATGCCAGACTTATCTGACATGATCCCATTCGCGGAGCCGTTCTTTCAGGGAATGAACACAGATGTGGTCATCATCCCGATCATGAACGGCGACGAAATGCAGAAGGGGCTTGGCAAGCTCGGCTGACGAGCAAGTACCCCTAGGAGCGCGCTGAATAAGCCCCATTTTCCCATGATCAATGTCGCAAAGCCGCAGGTCAGCTGCTTGCTCCTTGATCTTAAAACAGGGTTATTCAGTGGCCTCCCTAGACGCTGAAGGCGCGACCGAAGGCGTCCCCGAGACCAACGGCGCGATCACCATACCCTAACGACGGTTCGCAGACGGCGATCGCGTCAGGGAACCCAGTGACGACGCTCCAGGTGATCTGGATGCCGACGTACATCACCTGGAAGATCTGGTTCGGTACCAACACGTCGGGTCCGCCGAACTACACCCTCACGATGACGCAGGGCCAGACGTACACCTACACACAGGAGTTCGGGCGGCAACCAGTTCGCCGGGCACTGTCAACATCCCAAGTCCGGCAAGCAGCAAGTCATCATGAACCTCTGGGCGCAAGGCCAGAACGTTGACGCTCAGGCCACGCTGATCATCCGGTCATTCAGTTACACGCCATCAGATTAGGAGCGGGATATGAAACGAATAACAGCAATATGCATAGCGGCTCCCCTACTCGCGCTGGCTGCTGCTGGCTGTAGCAGTTCCAGCAGTTCGAGCGCCGCCGCTAAGGCCACGCCATCGACAATGACCGGCACCGAGACGTTCACCTCTGGGAAGGTGACCAACGCGAAGGTCCTGGAGGCGAACAGCCCGACGGTTCCGCTCACCTACACCGGAGTCGTGTCTGCGACCGGCTCGTTCAACCTGGGAGGGTCCGGGCCAAAGAAGGGCCAGATCAAGACGTTCGTCACGAGCAAGGGCAACCTCGTGCTCATGGTTGCCAGCGATACCGTGAGTGCCAAGTTCGTGGACTCTAGTACCTGCCTGGCCCAGGACATCACTACTGTTCACTACACGGTGGTCGGGAACCAGTCAACCGGATCGTTCAAGAGCGCTTCCGGCAGCGGAGTCGTCAGCGCTACGTTCCAGGCCAATTCAGAGCTGAAGGGCAAGTGCTCTCTGGCCAACAATGCGGAGCCGGCCACGATGACGGGTGCCTACGTCCTGTTCACCGGCACCGGTCCACTGACCATCAAGTCATAGGGCCGCTGACCTCTGCGGACCAGACGTAGACCAATCGGCGTCTTATCTAGCAGTTTGCGCAGGTACGTGCGGAAAATGAGCTACGGCCTCCAGAGCCGTTGACCCCGCGTGCCAGTCGTGTACTGCCAAATCGGGCCATGCTGGCTGAAGGCGGTGCTGCTGCGCGGCACCGCCGCCAGCCCATAGCCGGATACCGCAGCATAGCCTGGCCGAGCCCTGTCTGCTGTGGCGCGGCGGAGACGGTCGCAGCGGCACGTGCCGGGCGGTGACGCGGTCGATGATCGTGGGAGCCAGTCGCGGCCTCGACGTGTCAGCACTTCCGGTCGGGGCGATCAACCTGTCAACGTCGCTGCAGCGCATCACGAAGACGGAGCTGGAGAAGCGGCAGCGGCCGGACGGCTATTGCCGGGCCATGTACATGCGCAGTTCGGCGTCGTCGTCGTGGATCAGTTCGCCGCTGACGTCCACCGTCACGCTGTGAATCGTGCCGGTGAACTTGAAGGGACTGGCGTAGTCATCAGTAACCGCGGAGCCAGGGTTGGCGCCGCACGTGAGGGCACCGGGGTTGAGGACGAACGGCGTAGTGACGGGAGCCTCCGTGTTTCCGACGAGATTGCCGTCTACGTACAGCTGGAGCCGCCCGGGCGCACCCTTGCCGGACGTCATGTCCGGCGGGCCGGTCGGCTCGAACTCGAACCGGAGGGTGTGCCTGCCCTGCTTGAGGATGTCCCCGGATTCAACTGCGTAGACGGCCCGGCCCACGTAGTTGTGGACATAACGGAGCTTGTCGTCCTTGACGAACAGGGAGTATCCCCCGGCCGCCGTGCCCTGGCTGAGCAGGACCCCTTCGGCTCCCTCCGCGGGGATCTCAACGTCCGCGGTGATGCTGTGCGGCCGGTTCAGGACCCTGGGCGCGGCGAAGAACGGGATCGATTGCGTGCCGGGCAGGTAGGTATAGCTGTCCCGGGGAGCGGCCACGAGTGGTTTTTCGGCGATCATGCGGGCCAGGCCGCTGCCGTCGACCGGCATCACGCCGAACTTGCCTGCCTCCACGTACCAGGTCCCGATCAACGCAATCAGCCGGTCGCGATGGTCGGCGGCCACGTTGTGATTCTCGGCGAAGTCCTCGGCCACGTGGTAAAGCTCCCAGCCCGTGGCATCCAGCTCGGACAGCTTCTGGGACGAGATCGGCTGACCGAAAGGCATGCCCGCCTCGGCGAATGACGGGCCGGGCCAGGGGCAGACGGCCCGCCAGCCGTCGTGGTAGATGGCACGGTGGCCCAGCATCTCGAAGTACTGCGTGTGGCGGTTGCTCCCCGCAGACGGATCGTCCAGCGTGTGGGCGAAGCTGACCCCGTGCAGCGGTGACTGGCTGACGCCGCGGATCGCCGCGGGCGGATCGATGCCCAGCAGGTCCAGCACCGTGGGCACCATGTCGATGATGTGCGCGTACTGGGTGCGGACTTGGCCCCCGGCCTTGATCCGCCGCGGCCAGGACACGATGAACGGATCGCTGGCGCCGCCCCGGTAAGTTTCGCGCTTCCACCGGCGGAACGGCGTGTTCCCGGCCCACGTCCAGCCCCACGGGTAGTGGTTGAAGTGCCTGGGGCCGCCGATCTCATCGATGACCTTGAGGCTGTCCTCCAGCGGCTCCTGGGCATTGTTGAAGAACTGCGCCTCGTTGGTGGTCCCGGTGGGGCCCCCTTCGGCGCTGGCGCCGTTATCGGAGATGACCATGATCAGCGTGTTGTCGAGGTCCCCCCGGCGCTGCAGGAACTCGACCAGCCGCCCGACCTGATGGTCGGTATGGCTGAGGAAACCGGCGAACACCTCCATCATCCGGCTGTACAGGCGGCGTGCCTCCGGCGGCAGCGACGCCCAGTCGGGCACGTCCGGATCGTGCCGTGACAGCTCAGCGTCCGCCGGCACAATACCGAGTTCCTTCTGCCGGGCGAACACCATCTCCCGGTACGCATCCCAGCCCTCGTCGAACATGCCCGCATACCGGTCCGCCCATTCCTTCGCCACATGGTGCGGGGCGTGCGTGGCACCAAAGCACAGATTCAGGTAGAACGGCTTAGCCGGGTCAACCTGCTTGGCGTCAGCGATGAACTCGATCGCCTTGTCGACCAGGTCCTCACTGAGGTGGTAGCCCTGCTCAGGCGTGCGCGGCGGCTCCACCTGGTGGTTGTCATACACCAGATCCGGGTACCACTGGCTGGTGTCGCCGCCCAGGAACCCGTAGAAGCGCTGGAAGCCGCGCCCCAGCGGCCACCGGTCATACGGGCCCGCGCCGGTTTCCTGGTTGCTCGGCGTCAGGTGGTACTTCCCGATCATGAAGGTGCTGTACCCATGATCGACCAGCATCTCGGACAAGAAGCCATTCTCAAACGGAACGACCCCGTTGTATCCGGGGTAGCCGCTCGCCAGCTCCGTGATACAGGCCATCGCGTTGCTGTGATGATTGCGGCCGGTCAGAATGCACGACCGGCTCGGCGAACACAACGCCGTCGTGTGCATGTTGCTATAGCGCAGCCCGTCCGCCGCCAGAGCGTCGAAGCTGGGCGTCTTGATCGGGCTGCCGTAACAGCCCAGCTGGCCGAACCCCGTATCGTCCAGGACGATGAACAGCACATTCGGGGCGCCCTCCCGCGCCCGCACCGGCGCCGGCCAGGCAGGCGTGGACTCATCAGCGGTCCGCCCGATCACGCCAGGGAACGCAACGCCCGGCCCATACTCAACAACTGGCATGCAGCCCCCGTGTTCGCCCGCTGCCCTTATGGCCCATATCCTGCGGCGCCAGGCCCGAGCCCGCATCACCCGCCACGGATGGTGCGGATCACATCGCGCCGGTCGGCGTCGCCAAGGTTGGGCAGGTCTGGCCGGGGCCGCGGCGGCCCGCGCGAAGCCTATCTTCGCGATTCGCTGGGAGGCGGGGCTATCTCATCACCGTCTTGAATTCCGACGTTGCCACGATGGCGGTGGGCCGTAGGTAGAAGGCGGCTATGGCTATGGGATCGAACGCCTCCACCTCGGCGTCCCCATTCTTCTCATCGGTGAAGGCGCCGCAGATATCCAGAAAACGATCATCGGGCGCCGCCTCCCGGACCGCTTCAAGCTCGCAACCGGCTGATCGGCGTCCGATCCCTAATTTACGGCCGTGGCGACACCAGCATCCGACAGCCCGGCACCTTGAAGCGGGGGCAGCGCGCTCGCTCGCGCCCGCCGCAGCAGCCGCGTGCTAGCGGGTCGCACCAGCGGATGGGTGCCGCCGTTGCGTTCGGCTTCCGCCTGCCATCGTGCCTGCCGCTCCGCGAGTGTCGCCGCGTCGCTTAGTTCGCTGCAGTCAAGGCTGTCGTGGTTGACGTCCACGATGATCGTGTCGCCTTCCTCGATGAGCGCGATTGGGCCGCCGAGCGCAGCCTCGGGTGAGACGTGGCCGATGACCAGTCCGACCGATCCGCCAGAGAAGCGGGCGTCGGTCATCAGCGCGATGGTGATGCCGCGGCGGCGGCACAGTGCTGTGATCCGTGACGTCGGATCGAGCAGCTCCGGCATACCGGGAGCGCCACGTGGACCCTCGTAGCGGATCACCACCATGTCGTGGTCATCGAAATGCTCGGGTGCGGACGAGAGCGCCTCGATGAGCGCGGCCTCACTGTTGAACACCCGCGCGCGCCCGGCGAACCGGCCCTCTTCCATGCCGCCCTCGACGCCGGCGAGCTTGATCACCGCGCCGCCGTCGGGGGCCAGGTTGCCGCGCAGCAGCCGCAGGCCGCCGGTCGGTTTGAACGGCGTCGACAGCGAGTGGATCACCTCACCGTCCGGCTCGGGCGGGGCCAGCCGCGCGACCTGCCCAGCTAGCGTCTCCCCGGTACAGGTGAGGCAGTCGCCGTCGAGTAGCTCTGCTTCGAGCAGCTCGCGGACGATCACCGGCAGGCCGCCCTTGCCATCGATGTCGACCATCGAGTACCTACCGAAAGGACGGGCGTTGATCAGTACCGGCAGCGTGCGCGAGAGCCGGTTGAACTCCTCTTGGCTGACCACCTCGCGCCAGAAGTTGATGCCCGCGGCCCGGGCCAGCTCCGGCGCATGGAGCACGACGTTGGTGGAGCCACCCATCGCGATGGCCACCAGTGTGGCGTTGCGCAATGACGCGGGGACGACGATGTCGCGGGGCCTAATGCCGCGCTTCGCCAGAACCTGCAGCGCGTCGAGCAGTTGGGCGGGGAACTCCTCGATGCGGCGACGGTCTTCGGATGCGGGACTGACCATGGGCAGCGGTTCCATGCCGCAGGTCGCGATGAACGACTGCATAGTGTTGTAGGTGAACATCCCCCCGCAACTGCCGTGGCCGGGAGAGCCTTCCAGTGCAATGCGGCGGCGTTCGGCCGGCGGCCCGGCCGCCGCCTGGTAGCAGGACACGATGTCCACCGGCTCGCCGGTGATCGAGTCGATGCCGGGGCGGATCGACCCGTCGGACATGATCACCGCCGGCACGTCACGCTCAAGGATCGCCGCTAGCGTCCCAATCGGCGGCTTGTCACAGGCGACCACAGCGATGACCCCGCGGACGTCGCTCCCCTCCAGGTGCAGGCAAACGCCGTCGTTGGTGGTCTCGCGGCCGATCAGCGAGTACCGCATCTCAAGTGTGCCGTTGCGCTGCCCGTCGGAGATCCCGCCCGCGTAGTTGGGTGCGATGACCCGAACCGGGAGGTCCTCAGCGGTGACCCGGCGCCGTAGCTCGGCCTGGATCGCCTCGACCTTCGCAGGGACCCCGGCATAGCAGATGCTGTCACCCAGGTTGCCGATGACTCCCCAGGCCGGGCAGTGGATCTTGTCCGGATCCTGACCTTGCAGCCGTGCCGTCGCGACCGCCTGCGTGTCTTGCCCCGGCTTCCACATTGCCGCGTCGCTCACCGCTGCGCCCTCTCAATTCCCCGGATCATGGCGATAGTACCGGGACCTCGAATCTCTCCTAGAGCAGCCCCGGTGTCGGGTAGCTAGGGAACGGTCTTATGTCTCGGTGACGGAGGATTGCTCACCGTCTGCGGACCGGTGTTCACTTGGCTGTCTTCCGGCCGACGGTGACCCAGGCTCGGTCATGATGCCGCGGGGAGCCAAACTGGGTGCCAACGGAGCAGGCGCCCCGGACATCAGACGACAGCGGCAGACGCTCGTACAGCCAAAGGGCCTCGCCTGGCGAGAGCAATGCTTGAAACCTGTGGATCCGCCGGGAAGGCGGGCGTGAAGGGGCGTGTACCTTCCCGGGTGATCGAGTCGTAGAGGGCCTAAAAGATCTTGATCTACAGGTATTGACAATTACTCTCGGGTGCGATGAGGGAAGGCGTGCATCGCACGCGATCGGTCACCGCTTGACATTGACCCTACGTCAGGCTTGCAGGGTGGACGTATGCAGAATCACGCACAGCTACCCACGCCGGGGGAGAGTGCCCCTCAACTGGCGATCGACGCAGTGGGGTTGGCCAAGTCCTTCGGTGGCCAGCACGCACTCACCGGTCTCGACCTGGCCGTCCCCGAGGGTTCCGTCACGGCCCTCATCGGCCCCAACGGGTCAGGGAAGACGACGACGATTCGCATCCTCTCGACGCTTCTTGCTCCGGACGCTGGCCGGGTGACCGTGTTCGGTCACGATGTCGTGGCAGAGCCGGAGGCCGTCAGGGCAGCGATCGGTGTCACCGGCCAATTCTCTGCCGTGGACAAGTTCCTGACCGGCAGAGAGAACCTCGCCTTGATGGCTGGGCTGCACCACCTGCGGCGGGCTGTTGCGCTGGAGCGGACGGCAAGAAACCTGGAGCGCTTCGAGTTGACCGAGGCAGCGGATCGACCTGTGATCTCCTACTCGGGAGGTATGCGCCGTCGTCTCGATCTTGCGATGACCCTCATGGGCGAGCCCCGGATCGTCTTCCTAGACGAGCCAACGACTGGCCTCGATCCACGTGGGCGACAGGTTCTCTGGCAGATTGTCCGGGACTTGGTCGCCGGCGGGATGACCGTCCTCCTGACGACGCAGTACCTGGAAGAAGCGGATCGCCTGGCAGACCGTGTGGTCCTCATCGACCGTGGTGCCTTGGTAGCAGAAGGCACGCCGTCCGAGCTGAAGAGGCGGGCGACGGGCGGACGCATCCGGCTCCATTTCGCCGGGAATGATGCGTTCGCTGCTGCGGCTGTGGAGTTCGGCGGTGCAGAACGGAGTGATGACGACTTGTCGCTGGAATTGGCGAGCGACGGAAGCATGGCTGGCATCCGGCACGTGCTCGACCGGCTTGAGCGTCACGGGATCACCGTGAAGAGCCTTTCGGCCCAGCCCCCGGACCTCGACGACGTCTTCTTCGCCTTGACTGGCGGCGGCCCTGAGCCGTCTCGTGCCAACTCGGTGGGGGAAGGACAATGACGGGCCCCTCTCTGGCACTCGCTGACACGACCACAATGCTGCGCCGAGACGTACGTCACGCAGTGCGCTTCCCGATGGTGACGATCAGCGGACTACTCGTGCCGGTGCTCTTCCTGCTCCTCTTCGATGGTGTCTTCGGTCACACGCTTCGCGCCGGACTCGGCAGCGCCGTTAGCGGCGGCTACATCAACTACGTGCTTCCCGGCATCCTCGTGATGGCCGCTGCCTCGGTCGCTGAATCGACGGCGCTTGGCGTGAACGCCGACATGGGTGAGGGGATCATCGCCCGTTTCCGGACGATGGCCATCTGGCGTCCTTCGGTCCTTGCCGGGCCGGTGACCGGAAGCGTCGCCCGTACGCTCATTACGGGTGCAGCTGT
>Ga0187875_10002966_pt1 | contig 12228 bp, 10 predicted proteins | sample June2016WEW_17_1_2_FD_132978 | JGI IMG/M metagenome (GOLD analysis project Ga0187875, IMG submission 132978) | Peatland microbial communities from SPRUCE experiment site at the Marcell Experimental Forest, Minnesota, USA - June2016WEW_17_10 | ecosystem: Environmental > Terrestrial > Soil >... | reverse complement strand
TTGCGTTCAAGTTGATGTAGCATAGGGCCTTGTGCCCGTCCGCACTTCCAAGCGCCCACAAGGGGCTATACTACTTTCGTATGCTCGCTTCTAGCACGTTCTTGAACGCAACTTGGTATGAGAGGCCCAAAATGGACATCATCATAGTACTCGCGATATTTATTGTCTGTCTATTCCTGATGGAGACATTCCGCCATGCTTATGTCAACCTCAGGAGACCCGAACTCAAGACTGTCCGCAAGCGCCTCAAGAAACTTCCTGCCACAGCCTACGAACCTGTATCCATCGACATCCTTCGCAGGAGGCGATACAGCGATATAGCATGGTTCAATCGCATCCTTGCACATATGCCCGGCATAATTAAGCTGGACAATCTCATCATCCAGGCTAATCTCGATTACAGTATCGGCTTTTTCCTGCTCCTTTCCTCCCTTCTTGCCCTGGCCGGATACATGGCCGGCCGGGCAGCGTTAAATGGCGGGGGGATTTTGCCGCTTTTGTTCGCGGTTGTTCTGGGATATGTCCCATTTGCCTATGTATTCCTCAAGAGAAAGCAGAGGATGAGAAAATTTGAAAGGCAGTTTCCGGAGGCCCTCGAACTGGTTGCCCGGACGCTTCGCGCCGGGCAGGCTTTTTCCGGAGGACTCAGCATAGTTTCCGAGGAATTTGACGACCCTATCGGAACGGAATTCGAAAGAACGCTGGATGAGATAAATTTTGGCGTAGCAGTCCCGGAGGCCTTGAAAAACCTTGCCGCAAGGATCGATTGCCCCGATCTCAGGTTCTTCGTGGTCTCGGTTGTCATCCAGCGCGAATCGGGTGGAAACCTCTCCGAGATTATCGAGAACATTGCTCATGTAGTCCGTGAGAGGTTCAAACTGCTCGGGAAGATCAGGGTTCTCAGCTCGGAAGGGAAGTCATCGGCAATTATCCTCTGCATGCTTCCGTTTTTCATCGCCTTTGTGATCTATCTTGTGAACAGGGATTATATGACGGTCCTTACAGAGGACCCGATTGGAAAGTATATGATCGGTGCGGGTTTCGTAATGATGCTGCTTGGAATCATCGTTATGAGAAAGATGATACAGATCAAGGTGTGAATTTATGGGGCAGTGAGCAGTGAGCGGTGAACAGAAAAAGCGCCTTTGCCTCTTAGCCCCTTTCTCTGCTCACTGTTCACTCATCACCGTTCACTCAACTTGTGTGGGATTGACAATGGCTGAATCAGAGTCGTTTCCGATTATTGCCGCCGCCATGATTTTCGCCTCTTTTTTGCTTTTCTTTACGGCGATATATTTCTATTCGCGTTACGTTGCCGAGCGTAGGAGACTGATAGAAAGGATCGAAAGCAAGCCAATAGAATTCACACTGCAAGAACCAGGAGGCAAGACCGCCGGGAACGAGCAGGCAAGCTACCTGAGCCCCATACTCGGGGTCCTCCGGAGGGTGGGAAAGATTGTCCGGGCCGATAAGAGGGTGGATGCAAAAGGAAAGCGTCTCGCTTTTCTCAGGGCGGGCATCCGGAGTGACAACACGCCTCTCGTGTTCTGGGGGGCGAAGTACGTAATGGGCGTCCTGTTCCCCGCCGTTTTTATTTTCTCGATACCACTGTTCCTGAATCAGACGAAGCCCTCCGTAACCCTTGTATTGAGCCTTTGCCTCGTGATGGCTGGTTTCTACATCCCTGATCTGTGGCTGAAGCTGAAGACCTCGCGCAGAAAAGAGGAAATCCGGGATGCGCTCCCCGATACGCTCGACCTTCTTGTGGTCTGCGTCGAGGCTGGGATGGGGCTGGATGCGGCCATTTACAGGGTGGGAGAAGAAATCAGGATCACCAGCCCGGCAATCAGCGACGAATTCAGGCTGTTCAACCTGGAAATGAGGGCAGGCAAGGCAAAGCGGGACGCGTTGAAGAACCTCTCGCTTCGAACCGACATCGAGGACCTCAACAGCCTGGTAACATTATTGATCCAGACCGAGAAATTCGGCACCAGCATTGCCCAATCCCTGAGGATCTATTCGGACTCCTTCAGAACTAAAAGGGCGCAGAAAGCGGAAGAGATAGCGGCGAAGCTCCCGGTTAAAATGCTCATGCCTCTGGTCTTTTTCATCTTTCCGTCCATCTTTATAACGATCATTGGGCCCGGGGCCATTAGAATTTTTCGCGTATTTTTAAGCCAGGTCCCCAAATAGTCAGGTCGGAGATTATCGGAGCCTATAGATGTATATGATCACAAGGTCGCCAAGGGTGTGCGCTGTTTCCCCCCTTTCCAAAAGGGGGCGCCAAAATCCCCCCCCTTCAAAAAGGGGGGCAGGGGGGATTTTCGTGTGGTCTTTGCTGACGCCAGCCTCGGGCGCCGAGGTGCGGAAGATTTTTGTCGGGTTCACAGTTCTCGCATTGATCGCATTCGAGGCTTTTGGATGCGCGTCCAATAAATCCAATAATTCACCCGCTACGGGTCAGAGCGACTATTCCAAGCAGATCCAGCAACAGAAGAGGATTCCCGAAGAGCTTGTCTCGCCGAAAAAGCTCCCGGAAATGACCGACGAGGACTATGAAAGACTGGGAGACAGCTTCGTCCAGCAGGGGAACCTCGAAAAAGGTTTCATTCAATACGACAAGCTGCTTCAGAAGAAGCCGGGCAATGGCCGCCTGCTCTACAAAAGAGGCATGGTTTTCCTCGTGAAGGGCCGCTCTATCGAAGCGCTGGGGGATTTTCAGGAGGCGCTGAAGAGGGAACCCGGCAATGCTCTTATTCATCAGGGCGCCGGCGAGGCGCTTTACAAGTTGAAGCGTTCCGATGAAGCGGAAAAAGAGTTTCAGCTTGCCTTAAAGTCCGATGGGAAGCTTTGGCTGTCGCACAATTTCCTGGGGATTATCTATGATTACAAACAACGTCCCGACCTTGCCGTCGAGCAGTACCAGGCTGCTATTTCCCTAAAACCTGAGTGGGGGGCTGTCTATAATAACCTGGGAGTGTCCTGGTCACTGCAGGGAGAGTGGGAAAAGGCGGTTGCGGCATTCGAGGACGCCATCAAAAGAGGCTATTCAGACCCGCAGGTGGGGAACAACCTGGGATTGGCCCTATGCCAGCTTGGGAGAGATCCGGAAGCTGTCGAGGCCTTCAAGCGTTCGGGTGACGAAGCCCAGGCTTATAACAATCTCGGCTCCTTTCATCTGCAGCAGGGCGACTACGAAAAGGCCATGCGCGCCTTTGAGAGAGCGATTCAACTAAGGCCCACGTTCTACGCACAGGCGACTGAAAATCTCAAAAAGGCCCAGGCGGCCCTTCATTCCCAGGGCGCTTCAGGGCCTGCCGGTTCGACAAAATCCCCAAAGAAAGAACCGGGCGACGTTCCAAGTGTTTCTCACTCCGTTCCTTGATCAAAATAGATGATTCGCCGACCCGTTGTGAAGAAAAGCAGGCAAAGGCACTTAGCGGGTGGCCCGGATAGGTCATCCGGCGAACAGGCGCCGGAGGCCCCACAGTCAAGGTCTCGACGCTCCGCGAGGCGGCCATGAGGTCTCGGAACTGCCGAGTTTCCGCCGTGGTTCTTGCTGTCGTATGTCTTCTGTCAATATTGTGGATAGTGCCGCCCGAGTGCCGCGGGAACATAACCGAAGGGCTCAAGGCTTACAGGCGTGGGGACTATGCCTGCGCTTTCAGGAAATTCGCGCAGATGGCGGAGCGAGGGAATGTTAAGGCCCAATATTATATAGGGTATATGTACCTGAACGGCGAGGGTGTGGCTGCAGATTATAATGCAGCCTTCAAATGGCTTAGCAGGGCTGCCGCGAAAGGAAACTCGAAGGCCCTGTTTCATCTGGGGTTCATGTACTACACTGGACTCGGGGCGCCCTGTGACTACACCGAGGCTGCGCGCTCCTTTTCCAGGGCTGCCGGACGGGGTGAAGCGATTGCACAATTTTTATTGGGACAAATGTACTATGAGGGCAAAGGTGGTCCTCCCGATTACGTGGAGGCGGTTGCCTATTTCCGCAAAGCAGCCCGGGGTGGTATTGCCTCCGCGCAACACAATCTAGGTGTCATGTATGAGCGCGGATGGGGTTGTGAGCAGAGCGCCGGCGAGGCGGCCAAGTGGTTTCGCAAAGCGGCGGAAAAAGGACTTGCCGAGTCTCAGTTCAGGATCGGCCTCATGTATGCCGATGGAAACGGGGTGGACCGGAATTACGTCCTTGCCTATATGTGGTTGAGCCTCGCCGCAGAACAAGGCGAAGAAAATGCAATCGCATCGCGTGGCTTGCTTACCGGTAAAATGGCCGCTCAAGAGGTTTCGCGTGCACAAGAACTGACGAGAGAGTGGAAAAAGTCTCATGATTAACGCGCGGCAGCCGTCAACTTAAGGGTTTTACCGAACTCTAGCGAATGCGTGTGGCTCTTGACCGTCCGCAATCGGGGAGTATCTGACCCCCTCGGGTCAGGCTTCCAGCTTAAATCTTATTCGCAATACTCCCTGATCGAAGCTGGCCGATATCACCCGGAACCGGCCAAGTTCTTTTGTTGATTTTACATGCGGGCCTATACATGGGCAGGCGTCATAGTCGCCTATCCTGACTATTCGAATTGTATCGCAGACCGTATCCGGCAGCCGATCCAGATTGAAGGCCCTTTCAGCCTCATGTCTCGAGATGAATTCTTCCGAAACAGGCAAATTGGCCTCAATGATGTTGTTTACTCTATTTTGAAGTTGTTCGACTTCTATTGCCGGCAAGTTCCGCTCAAAGTGATAATCGACTTTTGATTTTTTCTTTTCGATATGCGCACTGAAGCACCGCTTACAGCCAAACATCCGAATCATGGTTTGATTTATAATGTGCTCTGCCGAATGCATTCTCGGGTCAAACAGCTTTTCGTTCATCTACTCTCAACTCCCTCCCAAAAGAGATTTGAAAAGTATATATCCAGGCAGGCAGGTGCGCCGATGCCTGAGGGCATCATTTCACCATGAACGCCACCTGGGAGGTTTCGACCGGCTCAGTTTGGCCGCCACGCCACACCCTGGCCTGTACGATGTATTCGCCTCGGGAAAGCGGCCATAAGAACTGATGCTCATCTTTTCCGGTCTCGCCTGCCAGTTTTCCGTTCAGGACCCACTGGACTCTCGCAGGCTGGATATTTTTAGAGATTCTAAAGGCGAACGCCTGAAGTTCAGCGGGAATCCGGGGGTCCATGGCGATTTGAAGACCGGGGGTGGGCTGGAGCAACTGAATGCCGGATACCGGATGCCGGCTGCTCGATGCCGGGTGGGCGGGGACAGGTTCCAGCCCCGCATCGCTGCTTTCGGCCCGGCACGAATGAAGTGAACATACTTCAACGGGGACTTTGCCCGGCTCGAACTTTTCGTCCATACGCGGACAGTCGGGGCCTGCAAGCATTCCGCTCACTGCGCATATGCTCACTGACTGCACGCCGGGCCACCCTGAAAAGGGGCCTGTTTCAGCGTCACGGTTCAGTTCCGCGAAGACGGCCCGAAGAACGAGCGCCGGGCCGATGGCTCCGGTTACTCCCCTGGTTGGCCGGTGGTCGAGATTGCCCATCCACACGCCGGCAGTGTATCGTTCGGTAAAACCGACTGCCCAGCAATCCCGATGGTCCGAGGAAGTCCCTGTTTTTACGGCTGTCTGGACCGGAAAGCGCAGGAGGTGGCCTTCTCCGAATTCAAGGCGCCTCGCCTGGGGGTCCGATAGTATGTCGGCAATTATTGCCGCCGTGCTCGGACCGATCACCGGACGTATTTCGTCGGAGGGAAGGCGGCGTTCGCACAGAGTGCGCAGCGGCCGGAAGGCTCCGTGGCGCGCCAGGGCCGAGTAAGCCTGCACCAGTTCGAAGAGGCTCACTTCGCCATCTCCCAGAGCGAGGCCATGTCCGTAGAAGTCAGCCGATTTATTGAGACCCGATATACCCAGCGAGCGCAGCCACTGGAGAAACCGTTGGGTCCCTGTGAATTGGATTGTCCTGACGGCCGGCGTATTCAGCGAATTTCCAAGCGCAACCCGCAGCCGAAGCGGACCGTAATAAATCCTGCTGTAATTGTGGAAAGTGTGCAGACCCGAACCGGCAGCTTCAGAAAGAGGAGAATCTTCTATCAAGGTTGCCGCAGTCCATCCCATTTCCAGCGCAAGGGCGTAAAGAAACGGTTTCAAGGTGGAACCCGGCTGCCTGCGCACCGTGACTGCATCCACCCACCCTTGTGATTCTCCGGCTGAAATGCTTTCGCTCACCCATGCAAGCACCTCGCCGGTTCGATTGTCAACGACGAGGGCCGCCCCATCGCCCACGTCGCTCGATCTCAGCGCCTGGAGGCGGTTCCACAGGATTTGCCGGACTTTTTGGTGTACGCGCCCATCAAGGCTGGTCGTTACAATGCCACTGGACTTCAATACCTCGGCCCCGGTGGTATCGAATACATAGTGAACGAATTGAGGCGCTTCGATTACTCTTTTGGAATGAGCGAATTCAAAGCCCTCCGAAAGAGCGGTCCGATATTGCGCTTCACTGAGCAGGCCCTTGTCGCGCATATGTGCCGCGAGCTTCGAGAGCCGCTTTTCAAGAGACCTGTGCCGTTGTTTCAGATCGAGACCTGAAGGGGCCCGCACGAGGACCGCCAGCGCAAGGCTTTCCTTGACATTCAGAGTTGCGGGATCGCGGTCGAAATAGAACCGGGCCGCTTCGACGACCCCCCGCCTCTGATGTCCGTACGGGACCTGATTGAGGTAGAACTCCAGGATCTCGCTTTTTGAAAAACGCTTCTCGAGACGCGCCGCCTCGATCCCTTCGAGCCATCTGGACCATACGGTTCGCGGCCGCGGGTGAAGCATGCGGACGACCTGTTCTGTGATAGTGCTTGCTCCCCGCACCCCTTTCATGGCCCGCAGGTCTTGGGCCAGGGCGTGCATGCGGGCCGGCCAGTCCACCCCGCTGTGGTTCAAAAAACGCCTGTCCTCCGACTCGATAAACGCATTTCGCAGAAGCGCCGGGATTTCGTGCAAGGTGACCGTTTGAACGCTCCACCTGTTCTGATAGCTGATCGACAGCGGATTGCCGATTCGGTCGACAAGCTGGGGCTTCCTTACCCCCGAGTCGCCGAACAAAAGAGTCGCGGGCATAGGTTGGAGGTCCCGGGCTGTTTTAAAGGCAGACAGCACCAACAGGCTTCCAACAAGACAGAGGGCGCAAATTACAAACTTTTTCACTTTCAGACCGGGGTCTCCCTTATGCTAGATGGTAGCGTCACCTTCCACGGCGGCGTTCTTCGTATCACGATTGGGTTTTCAGGTCTTCACGTTTCAGCCTGATGTCTGTTCGTGATTCGAGGACCTTTTCGGGTCACGAAGAACACGAAGGAGACGGACCGTGGTCCGGGGACCAGAAGGCCACGAGGATCAATGCTCACCTTTCCGCGGTAATGGCGCCTGTCATTCCATGCGATTTCGGTCTTTATCAGGTTTGAGAGCATTCCAGTTTATACAATCTGTACTTACCGAGTAACGCCGGCAAGTCCACTATGATAGAAATCGCCATGAATTTCAAGCCTGGGATAGTCAGTACGATGGGACTTCCCGAAAAGGTGCCCGTTCACCACAGAGACGGGACATGGTCCGGACAGGGAGTGGACGCGGAGACACAGGGACAAAACCCTCACCGCGTCACCGCGTCTCCCCATCGCCCTGTCGGCCCTAGGGGCCTCCGGGGTGCTTGACAAATGTTACAGACACGATTTATACTCAAACATCATGTAAATTAGAAATGGCATGAAAGGAGAACACTGGTATGAAAGCGAAAGTGACGGCGCGCGGCCAGGTTTCGATACCGGCTGAAATAAGAAGAAAATTCAACATAGAGCCCGAATCGAGCGTTGAGTGGATCGTGGAGGGGATCAACATAAAGGTTGTCCCCCTTCCTAAAGATCCGGTGGCTGCGTTCAGAGGCCGCGGCTCAGGAAGATATTCCACGGAGCGGTTGATCGAGGAAAGGCGTGCCGAGAAAAAAAACGAAGATGAAAAAAACAATGACATCTGAGTCGTACGTGCTCGACACCTCTGCGCTGTTGACCCTCTGGAACGATGAAGAGGGGGCCGATTTTGTGGACGATCTCCTGCGTTCAGGCGCGCATGTTTGCATTTCCTTCATGAGTTGCATGGAGGGCAGATACCGCATATGGAAAAACGCGGGCAAGGAGGAATCGGACGAATTTGCGAAATACCTGGATCTTCTGCCGTTGAAAAGAATAAACGTCACCGACACGATCTTCGAAAAGTCCATAGAGATAAAGGCCTCTAACAATCTCTCCGTCTGCGACAGTTGGATTGTCGCCACGGCCGTTGCGGAAGATGCCGTTCTCGTCCATAAAGACCCGGAGTTTGAGCAGGTGAAAACGATCGTCAAACTCAAGGCTCTGCCCTATAAACCTCTCGTGAGAAAAAGAGAAAGAAAATAGCCGTTCACCACAGAGACGGGACATGGTCCGGACAGGGAGAGGACACAGAGAAAAACTTTGTGAGACAGTACCGCATGTCCCTTTGGGACACCCTGAAACCATGAAAAGACCTGTAGGGTGGGATCAGTCCTTGCGTCTATACTCTCAGTCCTCAGTCCTTGCTTCCCAAAGTCCTCAGTCCTCAGTCCTTGCACCGGTACCCGGTGGACTTGCCCCCTGTTCAGAATCCCCCTCCCGGCTCGGTCACCCGTATGTGCATGACCTCCCGAAACGAGACATCCAGGTCCAGATATGATTTGAGTGACTTGCGAATTTCAACACTTCATTCTCTCAAGGATAGGAGAGCTGTTGAAATTTTGCATACCGTCCTTGGCATCATTTCCGGCCTGTTTAACCGCCGGAGTAATGGTTTTGATAATGGCTTAAAAGGCCGAAGCCCACAGCCATACAACAATTTCACCACCAAGTCGCAGGGAGGGGATAAACATATCAGGATCGCATCAATCTCTTCGCGAGACAACACGACCGGAATGCAGGGCTTCTCCATTTTCCACTCACCACGCATCAGTCGCATTCTGCAGACCCGTGCGACTTTCAGGTTCAGCAGCGGCGGAATCTTCGGGGGAGAGCAAACGTGATGCTCGGCTCATTGGCCATTTTGGCCGAAGCAGCTTTCTTTCTTGCAAAAGTTTCCTGGAACAATAAACGGCGCCCCAACGGGAATGTGTATGCAAACGCTCTCTTGACATTGGCCGGCCTCGACGGCGAACTCATTTAGTTGCGAGGCGCTGATCGTTTGCGCCGGGCAGTAACAATCGGCTACGAGGACCCTGTTTATTTTTCTGACATTCTTGCACGAGTAGCTAAAGCACTGCCCGAAGTAGACCGGTTTGCCCGATATAGTTTTTGGACAGTTGTGTGGGAGCGCGGGAACGTTCTCGTGCCAAACGCCGTTAATCTCTTGCGGAATGTCAGTAAAATTCGGCCAAAAGAGCGACCATACACCGGTCTTGCCAGTGTCCGGGTCCAAGGGAGCGAGGCAGTCGCCTTGCATGTTCCCTCCAGTCACGTTTGCCAGGGCGGGGCCAGGGAGAACGGGGCACTTGCATAGCACCTCCGGGTACGAGGTCCCCGCGTTATCCGTAATTTCTTGACCGGTGAAGCTACAGGTGGCGGCCGCGCATAGCGCGTAGGACCCCGAACACACCGTTAGCTCTGGAGCCCCAGGGTCCAACTGCGCGTTGATAGGGCGCGCTGCGAGCAGAAGGGCTGCTACCAGCAAAATGAAACAACCGCAATGAGTGAGTCCACGTCTTTCCATATTGGTCTCCTTTCCGTTAGTGGTTTTGATTTGCTTTAGTGGATCCGCATAAAACGCTGAACCGTCTGTTCGATCCGTATAACACGCCAATGCTGAAGCAATGACCAAGCCTCTGTCTTTTCTGAAATCATGCACTTGCTCCGCCACACCCTCGAGCCCAACAGCCGGAGTCCCGCCCGCTGCACTGGCCCGCTAAGGCCACCCAGGTCGGTTTCGGTATCGACGATCGGGATGTGGACAAGCCTCCTGCGAAATGCCTTGCTGTGGCAGTCGCATCTATTTTTGCCATGGCGCGCGCCCTGAGACATCTCCAGCCCTTTTAATCGCAACCCCGTTCCGGGTATTGGATGCCGGTCTTTGTATACTGGAGCAAAACCACAAAAAGTTGCGCCCCGGTAACTCGAAACTCGTCACTCCCCAGTATCCTTAACCGGTGTTTCCCCCTGGACTAAGCGCCCATGCGTGGTTGCAGAAACACTTAGAAAAAATGATTGTTTAGAGCCAACTCCTGTTGCGGCAATAATTTTTCGGGTTCGGAGCAAGCGCCCTCTTTTGTCAAGCAGCTAGACCAACTCATGATGCCGGCATGCTACAACATACAAAGACCGCATCGCCCTCTATCGGCAAATAAGTTGAAGCAATCTCAAAAAACTCTGCTCAACAAATGAAGCACCAATGTCCCCATGGGACACCCCACAATCCCCACGCTCCGCGAGAGCCTGCCTAGCCCTGCCCTTTACCCTTAAATAGGACTGAACAAAAGCTTCCATGCCGTTTACCCTCTCGGCATGGAAACTCAAAACCAAATTAAACGAACACTTGGTCAGCAGGAAGCCATCGCACATATCCGCTCAGTGCTTGATGGCAATGACAGTATGAACCGAACAAGACTTGCGGATCAACTCTGCGAGTACTACGGATTCTTAGATGCCCGCGGCACACCCCAGAGAAGCAGTTGTCTGAAGGCTCTGCGGAAATGGGAGCAAAGCGGCCAAATTGTTTTGCCGGCGCCTCTTGTGCAGCACGGTCGAGGGAGTCCGAGACGTGTTTTTGTGCCGGTTACAGCGCCTTAGGCCGTTGCTGCGCAAGCCGGCTTTGAGCAGGTGAAAACGATCGTCAAACTCAGGGATCCGCCCTATAAACCTCTTGTGAGAAAAAGAGAAAGAAAATAGCCGTTCACCACAGCAACTCATGTCCCGTTGGGACACCCGGAGACGCAGGAAAAGGACTTTTCGAAGCAGTTGTCTCTCTTAACTTAGCGGCATTGGGCCCAACCCTTTTTGTTTTGTTTTCGCAAAGAGTTTTGCAATGGCCTCTGTTGCCCACTAATAATACTGTGTTGCTGTTTACAACACTTTTTGATATGGGTAATCCTAAAATTGAGGCGTCTCGACGGGAAAATATCATATCGATTTAGGGAGAAATAATTGTCGTTGAACAGGAAGGGAATGTCATGCATGGACACTTTGAAGGTCATGAAATCACCAGTCTGATATTCGATAGTCTGTCAAGAACGGGGGTAACGATTGTCACGGATTCGGAAGATAGAATCGTAGCCATAAGCGACCACTATGTCAGGATATTGAACCGCAGGAAGAAAGATATCATTGGCCAGCCTGTTGTCGAGATCATCCCTAATACGATCATGCCTATGATCAGGAAAACAGGGCAACCGGATTGCAAGTTGTTTACACTGGCCAATGGCGAAACTGTGATCGCACATTATGTTCCGCTCATCACAGGCAATAATGTCCTTGGGGTATTCGCTTACACCTCCATGAATACTATTAACTATATGAGTACCATTTCCACTTTAGATCTGGTGCGGCGTTTAAATGATGAGCTGAATCAATTCAAGAATGAATTGCAGAAATTGAGAGGGGCAAAATACTCTGTAAACAACATCATTGGCTCATCAGCAGCGATAACGGAGGCAAAGGAACTTGCAAGGAAAGTGGCGCAAACGAAATCGACGGTGCTGATTACAGGGGAAACGGGAACAGGGAAAGAATTGTTTGCCCATGCAATCCATCAGGCGAGTCCCCGCAGGCATCTGCCATTCATTGCCTTGAATTGCGCCGCAATTCCCAAAGACCTGATCGAGTCGGAGTTGTTCGGCTATGATGAGGGTGCGTTCAGCGGCGCCCGAAAGGGTGGCAGGCTCGGAAAATTTGAGATGGCGCATCAGGGGACATTGTATCTTGATGAGATCGATCAACTTCCGCTCCCGCTGCAATCAAAGTTATTGAGGGCTATCCAAGAAAAAGAGATTGAAAGAATAGGAGGGACAAGAACCATTTATACGGACATCCGCTTGGTCTGCACCTCGAACAGAAATTTAAGGGAACTTGTCGAAAAAGGTGAATTCCGTGAGGATTTATACTACCGCGTTCATGTGGTATCGCTCCAAGTTCCTCCGCTCCGGGAGCGGCTTGACGACATTGCCG
>Ga0187875_10002965_pt1 | contig 12232 bp, 8 predicted proteins | sample June2016WEW_17_1_2_FD_132978 | JGI IMG/M metagenome (GOLD analysis project Ga0187875, IMG submission 132978) | Peatland microbial communities from SPRUCE experiment site at the Marcell Experimental Forest, Minnesota, USA - June2016WEW_17_10 | ecosystem: Environmental > Terrestrial > Soil >... | reverse complement strand
TATTTATTTATTGTTTTTACCAGGTGTGCAAATTTATAGCCTAAGGTCATGTCAAGCACCATGCATTTGATGCCATGCTGTTCTAACAATTCGGTTATATATCCAATTCCAGGATGGGGATAACTGGGATAACCGTTTTCCCACTGCAAATCAGGGATAATGAACAAAACCCTTTCAAATCGAATTTGTTTTTTAATTTCCATTACCTGATTCCCGCCAATCTATTTTCACAATAAAAACTTCATGCAACAATATCTTTGTAAATCCAAATTCCATTTTACACTGTTCACTTCATTTGTGCCAACTTTTATTACAAAATAGATGTCATCACGCACTTAGACGCCAGAATAGATGATATCTAATTGCGCTGAGGTTCAAATGCGATTCAGTTTTAAAGCCGATTTCGCTGGTCCTCGGATTATGTAAACTTATTATCCATACTTTGAGCTTGATTACACAATCAAGGAAATATCTCGGATCAATCAGCGGGTAAACTTTATCATTTCGCAGCATCAAACATTTAATTTCGTAGGACCTATCAATTCAACTTGTCCTCTTTTTTAAGAAGGTGACGGCGCCTCAGCCAAATAAATAACGCTGTCGCGATTACCAGAAGAGCGCCAATTCCAATGGCTGTCGCCAAAATATACATCCTGACTACCAATGGCCTGGCAAGTACAATGGTATTAACGGGCGTCGAACCTACTTGAGCAGAGCCCCCTTTTTGTGTTACGTGAGTTCTTGCCGTCAACTTGGGAACAGGGATTGAAATTCCCGTCGAGGTGGTTGTTGGAAAAGTCGCAGACGTCGATATGGGCGTCGAGATTGGCAGTATATCAGTTGCTGGCGACGAAGTTCCATCTATTGCGGTGGTCACTGTCGTAGTCGACGTCGACGCTTGAACCCCGTATGTGACCGCATATGTAGTAAAATGGGAGACTTGTGCAGAAACGATATGATTGGTTGCATCGACATCGGAGGGCACAACAATCCAAAGATTTTGCGTTACATCATAATACGCAATCTGTAAACTCAATTCTGACACTGTGGAAGGTATTGATGCCGGATTGTAACTCATTTTGAGGGTTACGGCTGGACTAAATGTCGTACCGTTTGGGCTAAAATCATATGCCGAATCAATCAATCCCGCGCCGGCTTGGAAAGATGGTGGATCGTTCGAGTGGAAGGCACTTATTTGGCTCAGAGGTACACCGCTAGAAGAGACTACGGTAATCCCCGATGGAATATTCAGGACAGCATTAGCGTCATCACTCCAGATATTTATGTTTTGGGTGATTACACCCTGGGCATTTTCATAACCGGCTATGTTTGTCACCCCTGTCGGCGCAGTCGCCGTACTGCTTCCGATGCTACCGCTGCTACCTGTTGAAGGTGGCGTGGAAGGTACGGGCGTTGTGGTAGTCTTTGTGGTGGTTGTAGTTGTGGTGATTGGGGAACTAGTAATTACAGGGGGAGGAGCAGTGGTGGTGGTGGTCACTGGAGCAGTGGTCGTGGTGGTCACTGGAGCAGTAGTCGTCGTGGTCACTGGAGCAGTGGTCGTGGTAGCCACTGGAGCAGTGGTCGTGGTCACTGGAGCAGTGGTCGTGGTGGTGGTAATTGTCCCGTTATTGATTGTGATTATTATAGACTGAGTCGCCGTTGCATTGCTATTGTCAGTTACTTTGAAAGAGACAGATGTGCTGCCGGCGGTGATGGGGGTCCCTGAAATGACACCGCTGGTGCTGAGTGATAAACCGGCAGGTAAGTTACCGGAGGTGACTGTCCATGTATAGGGAGGTATTCCTCCCGTCGCGATCACAGCTTGCGAATAGGCAACCCCTATTGTTCCACTGGGTAAGGAATATGTACTTGCAATTAAAGGCACAGTACTGGATTTAACCAATTGGATGATAGTATAATCATTAAACTGCACAATTATGTTTTGACCATTTAAATCATAACTATTGCCATCGTCAGAAATATAATAACCACCGAGTGATATTTGTTGATTGACCGGATTGCTGTCACTAGAGTAGAGCACTAACTCTTTGTGAGTTGAATCTTTATTGATCTCTATGCCGATACAGTTCCCTTGATTAATAGTCACAGCAGTTTTTGGTGAAACGGAAGGCGAAATTGCGGATATTATCCCGGTATAAACCGTCCCATTCAGATAAAGGTCTCCCCCCGTATCATTTGAAGCCGTATTATTATATTCAACTGTATCGCCGGATATTATAAAACCATAGCCATAGGTGGGGTTTGGTTTAATGCCGGCATCGATGGCATTGCATCCGACAATTACAAAATTATTTTTAGTGGGTGCGGTTTCCATATGAAAATCCGATTCCCAAGCACCATTAACCGAACAACCGATGCAATATAAGTTGCTTACCACCAATGAAGTTGGCCCTTCTGCAAAGTCAAAACCAGTAACCCAAGGGCTATTTCTGGTTGAAGCGACGCCGGCGTTTTCAACTGTGCATTTATAATAAGTGATATTCGAGATTTCCGGGGCAGTGGCGGTAGATTCGCCACTATTCATAAATCCCATCCCATCCGGGTCATAGGCGTCGTCATTCGAGAACAAAATATTTGAGAGAACAACGCCATTCCCATAAGGGCAAACATAAAAATCCTGTCCTCCTGAAGCTGTGCATTTAATATTAGAAACATTTAGACCGTTTTGGTTGTTGTCAGCTACCCAGAAAATAGCGGCGGCATTGGCACTGCCGATTGTCCCCTGAATTTCCATGTCATCGATTTCCAAATTGCTGCAGTCATAGGCGTAAATACCCGAGTTTTCCAAGTTAAGGACCGTGGTATTGCCTTGGCCATAGAAACGCGTGTTAGAAACTGGGTCAATGCCAATCATATTACCGGTTGAATCAGTAATATTAAAAGTGCCAGGAGCCAACTGAACGGTATCGCCAACAGCGAGATATTTATTGATCGTACTTTCATCCGCAGTGCCGGTACAGACAATCGCCGCTTTTGACTTCCATTGATCATCGGAGTTAGATGCCGCGATCAACACGGTGGGAGATGCGGCTCTCACAGGCACCGGTCCAATTAGCCAAAAGAACAACACGACCAACAGTGCAACAATAAATATTTTATTGCTAAAAAATATTTTCATGACAAACATCCAAACAAAATTAGGCCCATACCACGAAGGTCGTGTTCTATCCACTGGTTGGTGCCATCAGCCCCTAAAATTGGGTGGTAAGTTTGGCCAGATCATTCCCGTAGAAACATGGCGTTAATAATAATATGAATGAAATTGGGCAAAATTAGAATAGCTCAAAAGATTCATTTCCCAACAGTACGTTAGTATGGTGTATCGATTTCACCGAAATCCCCAAGTTCGTATCGACGGATAAGTCAAACGATTTTTTCGACTCGCAAGATAATGCTCTAACCGGAGAGTTTATCGGGGCGTTCAATTAACATGTCGGTGAAATTCCAGATTTTCTAGTGGATTCCTTTATAACCCGAAAAAGCATATTTTCAAAATGTCCAATAACCTTTTCAACAGATGGATATGATGACAAAAAATCCTCATTTCCGGCTGTAATATTACTTTGAATTAAATTATTTATATCTTCAATGTGGTCCACCAGGTAAAGATTATTGGAATTTAATTCTGGTAAAATGCCAACCTTGGTTGCGATCAGAGGCTTACCAATAGCCAGTGCCTCCATTGCCGCTAGTGAAAAAGTTTCAGATTGCGAAGGCAACAATAATATATCGCATGACGCCAAAATTCTAATTGTTTCTTCGTGTGTTTTAGCACCTAACAATTTCACTTTTTGTTGCATATTTTTGGAAATCGTAAGTTTTTCGATTTTATTCTTTCGTGGTCCGTCTCCAACTATTACGAGAACGTAATTTGTTTGAGATTTGCTCAGCACACGAATTAAATTTTCTATGTTTTTAACACTTATGAGAGCTCCGATACAAAGAAGAAATAATTCGCTCGATTTTATACCCAAATTATCCCTTATTGATTTGGCATCCGTCTTTTTTGAAATATCTATGATTTCAGGTGCGTCAAAAAGGTGGGGAATCACATAAATATTTTTAGAAGCATGGAATTTAAGGTGTTTCGCCACTACGTTAGAGTTACATGAGATGGCGTCGAACCTAAATAAAGCAATAGGTATTTTTTCACGGAAATAAGCCAATGTTGCAAATACGGGGTTAGCATTTTTATACCAGAGCATGCCTATTAGGCTGTGAATGCAGAGAATGGATGGAATTTTGTTTTTGGTCGCTGCTCGATATGCCGGCCATGCCGTGGCATATTCTACATTGCAAATAATATCGATTTCGTGAGATTTTAAAAAATTCATTAGGTATGGATACAGCTTGGTAGTGAATATAAATCTCTTTGTTAAAGAATTATCATTGTTGTTCTTCGTGTCGAATATCGGAAATGGTCTGTATATTTCTAATCCGTCGAGTACTTCATATTCTTTGGTCCCAAAAATTTGGCTTGTTACAATACTGACTTTGTGTCCTTTTTCTACTAGACGTTTCATTATTTTCCAATTAGTCAATTCAGCCCCGCCAGGCCACGGATAAAAGAATTCGGAAACCAATAATATATTCATCGTGTTCAATATTCCGACTACTCATCAATTTTTATATAATTTTATCTTTTTTTACAGATATTATCCATTGCAAGGTTTGTTCAACCCGACTGGCATAATATTTCGCGCTTATCCTTGGTTATTGGACTCCGAGAAAGGTGCCGGACTTCGCCTTGAAAAATGGTGACGGGAACGATGTATATGGAACTACCGCAACAACCCGATATGGATATTCTCGCATTGAAAAGAAAATACCGTCTGAGAAAAGAATTGGAACAAGGCAACGACATTGGTGATTTAGGTTTACATGGATAATTGTCCCTTGCTTAACATTTCTTGGTAAACCCGCTCATATTTTTCAACGCATTCATTCCAGGTAAACATTTTTTTCAATGTCTGACGGTATTCTCCCTTATAGATCTTATAGACAGCTTCTGCTATCTGATCAGGTTTTTTAGGTTCCACCAAAATGTATTTACCCGAAACCACTTCAGGCAACGAATCCACATTGGACGCAACTACTGGTTTGTCCATCGCGCAAGCTTCAGCGGCAGTAAAACCAAAACCTTCCGACAGGGAAGGAACAACCACGCAATCAGAAATACCAATATAATCGGGGAGCCGCGCCATCGGAAGAGGATCCAGCATTATGATTTTATCTTCTATTTTTAAGTCCCGGATCATGTTTTTAATATTTTCATATCTGTCTTTCGGATCATGTGCCAAAACTAACAGCAGTTTTGAGTCAGACACTTGCCGGGATATTAGGGGTACTGCATGAACCAAATATTCGACGCCCTTGGAAATGCCGGGCCTCCCGAAATACATATAAATAAATTCATTTTTCAGGTTTAGTTCTTGCCTTATCTGGTTGTTTTGGACTCCTAATGGTTTAAATAAATCATGGTCAATTCCATTGCAGATAATTTTTATTTTGTTCTTGGCAATACCCAAACTTTTTACGGACTCACCGGTATGTTCGGAAACGCAAACAAACGCATCAAATGGTAAAGACATTATAATTTTCTCTAAGAACTTATGTGATTTTGAAGAAAATCTGCTTATGTTTGAGAAATCATCCCAGTGTCGGCCCAAGACTTCATGGACCGTTATCACACATTTTTTCCTAAGTAATTTACAAACCAGTATTGAAGGAAATGAGCCATTGTATGTGGTGGTCTGAATCAAATCGGCTTTTCGGGCGAGTGCAAAAATTTGCGGTACTGAGAGAAAAGAAAACCAATACCTGCTTCCTTTTCGAGGAACATTAACCCGAACAATTTGAACGCCATTTACTGTTTCGGCATCTTTGGTATTTGGCAGTTTGCACGTTACTAAAATGACATCATGTCCTCTTTGCACTAATCCTTCGGACAAGTTTTGGAACACGATCTCCGCGCCCCCAATATGGGGCGGGTAATATTCCGAAACTAAAATAATTCTCACGTTACCTCATTATAATGGAAAATATCCGCCCGCTCCAACGGTAAAAATAATCTTGGTTTACACCCTAACTGCCATCGATAATTATGATCAGCGAATGTATTGACGAACATTCTTTTCGTATGCCCAAATGACTATGTCTTGGTTCCTCAAGCTCATTACTACTTTACGAAAACTGATTTTTCCATGATTGCCAGATTATTGTGCTAATTAGCATTACGTGTAATTATTAATCAACGTAAAAAAATATATTTTAACCTGATGCGTAATACTGCGCACGCAACCCCAAAACCGTGGAAGAATGCTTTTGAATTAAACGTATCATTATTATTTTTATAGGAGCAGTTGATGGACACTTCTTTGATGACTGGCCTTTTTTTCCTGATTTGTTCTAAAATCTCGATGCTCAGGCTCATACCATTTTCGGTTAATTCCAAACCCTGTATTGCGCTTTTGGAATAAGCACGGAAACCACTTTGGGAATCAGTTACCCGAATTTGAGAACCGAAGTTCCAGAGAAAAGTGATCAAATTAATTCCTAACCTGCGGTAGCGCGGCATGGTAGGATCATTATTTAAAAACCGCGAGCCCACTACAACATCTGCTTCTTTATCCAAAATTGGGCGGACCAGCAGCGGTATTTCTTGCGGGCTGTGCTGACCATCCCCATCGATCGTAACCAATATATCGGCATTACTATTCTGGAAAGCTTTAAAGCAGGATTTAATCGCCGCGCCATAACCCTGATTGAAATCATGTTTGATTACCTTGGCCCCGGCGGCCGATGCAGTTTCTGAAGTCTTATCCTCCGAACCATCGTCAATGACAATAACGGCATCAGCGTATTCTTTGGTGTTTTTTACTACATGAGCAATAGAGCGTTCATTGTTAAAACAGGGAATGGTAGCAATAATTCTTGTGGGCGTTTTTTGATGCATTTTATATAGCATCTTAAGTCCTTGGTTAAATTAATTTCTGATCAAACTTTTGGATCATGTATTTTTTCTAGGTTCTAATTTCAAATGTAAGTTATAATACGAATGAAATAAACCTACACCGCGAATAATCATACTATCTCAAGTTAACAGATTTGTCAATGGCGTAACGAGACTTATCATAGGTATATTCGACTAAATTGTTTAATTAATATTCCTACCTTTCTCGACTAACACAATGTAGCTATGAGAAAAGCGTTGGAATGCGATGGTACCAACAGTCTTATATCCCGGGGGGATTTTATATTAAAGAGCAACCGGAGTGGCATCTACCGCTTGCTTCAGTAATCCACAAATTCACCCAACAAATATCTGAAGGTAAACCGCAAATGATTTTTAAGATGGCTCTCAAACAAAAGCCTTCGTGTTTATAAGTGACGTGAATGCAAATTTTCGCGCTGGCACACTGATCCGACCAGGATTTTCAACAACGAAAGTGACAAAAACATCAGTTTAAATTACTGTCAAAGGAGCGGTATAATCAAAAAAGCATCAATGAAAAAATCTGTAATGTTATTATGGTGATGGAGTTTTTAAATAAGTTAACGGCCCATCTAAAAATTATCATCTGTTCTCTTAATTTAAGGAGTATCCGATCTTTGCGGCGTGGTCGAATTACTAGAAATGAATATCTTCGACGCTAGCGGCGAGGTATTAAACCCTAAAACAGAATAATGAGGAGCAGAGTCAAATGTTATTCGGACGACGAGTTAGGTTTGCGATAATTATCCTTGCAAGTCAGTTATTACTTACGGCTTTAGCGATTGTCATGCTTGTTCAAATGACCTTAATTGCAATCAATGGTGTCGTGCAATTCGCGGAAAATAATCATATAATCTTAATAATCGAAATAATTCTAACAATATTAATCACCCTATTTGGTATCACGGTTTTCATAATCCAATTGAGGCGCCTAGGAGAAAGCCGCAGTTCGGATCGTCGGAACCCCCGAGACGAATCAGGAAAAATCGATCATTGAACAAAACGGATCAATGTTTGTGAAAAATTCGTTCATTTAGTCTGCTGGTCCTCCAATTAATATTGCAGAACACTGGAGTTTTGTTTTATTGGGGAAAACAGGATTTTGTTAAATGTCAGATGTAATAACATAGGAACCTATTCCGGAAGAAAAACCAGCGATGATACAGGGAGTTATTCTGGGAAGAATAATAGAAGTAGCAGGTCAAAGAACTTGGGTAACGAAACCCAGAAGTCGTTGGCAGCGATTTCTCGGTTAAGAATATCTCGGGTTCTTTATTATTGGGATGGTACCCTGATTTTCTGTTTTATCACGATAGAATGACACAAAAGTCTTTATTAAGAAGCCGGAGCTTATCTTCAAGGTGGCTATAATAAACTTTCGGATTATAGCTGATGGAATTTATCGAAGATTTTTATAAGCCGTGGTATCAAATTCTCACAACATAAGTTATGCCTAATAGCGAACAATTCATGTCGTACTGCTTATGACCATCGGTTTTGCTGCCGGGTTTATCATCTAGCAGCGGCATTGAACTGGAGTTAGTGACATTACAACAAACGGCCGGCAGTTAAATAAGAAAATGAGGGAAAACCCCTCATTTTCTTATTATATTAAGATTTTATAAGGAACAACTGCAGAAAATTGATTACTCCGACAACTCCTCACTGCTGCTGATGGCATCCAATTTATCTGCCAATTTTAAACAATGATAATATCCTTCGATGAACCCGCGCACATAACTCGGACATTCGCGGTCAAGCAATTCCTTCGCTTCCATCAATGCCGAGGCATTAATCATTTCCGCTTCCAGGTATTTACAGACTGACTGTTGTTGCAGTTTCACATAGCCTCCTATTTGTAAATAATAACATTGCTCTCACAGAATATTTATTGAATGACCCACCAACCAAGGGAATTGTTCAACGTGCCGGTAATGGTGGAACCGACTGTCAGCAGATTCGGGAAACTGGTGGTTGTGGCGGCACACCAGACTCGCTGCCCCACGGTAAGACCGGTAACGTTGGTGCTGGTAATCTTCAGATAGAAGCAGTACTCATTTGCCCCACCACTGGCTACCGGTGTACTGGCAACGACCCCGGTTGCATTCCCCGATACCGTAACCGTTATAACTTTGCCGGTAGGAGGCGTCGTAACCGTTACTGTCGTAGCGGCGGTTTTAAAAGTCCACCATCCCGATGAATTGTCCAGATTGCCGGTCAGCGTAGCCCCCAATGTCAGTAAATTCGGAAAATCGGTGGTCGAGGCGGCACACCAGACCTGCTGTCCGGCAGTGATACCGGATGCCGAAGTGCTGGTAATTTGAAGATATAAATCGTATTCGTTAGCCGCTCCGCTTGAAACGGGTACACTGGCAACTAGGCCGGTGGTATTACCGGCGGATGTGGTTAGGGCGCTTACAGCGTTGTTAACCGTAATGGATAATGATTGTATGGCGATGTTACCCAGACTGTCGGTCAATTGCCAGGTTACGGGCGCGGCATTGCAGGGCGTGGAAGGCGTCCCAGAGATTACTCCGTTAGTGCTAAGTGTTAGCCCCGCCGGTAATGTGCCAGTAGTAATTGCCCAGGTGTAGGGTGCTGTTCCGCCACTGGCGGTCAATGTTTGGGAGTAGGCAATCCCAACAGTCGCGTTAGCTAATGTTGTTGTGGCTATACTGATTGTCGAATTGTTAATCGTGATAGCAATAGGTTGTGTGGCAATATTGCTCAGACTGTCGGTAACTTGGCAGGTTACTGTCGTGGCAAGACAGGACACGGACGGCGTACCGGAGATTACCCCGGCGGGACTGAGTGTTAAACCTGCCGGTAAAGTGCCAGCAGTAATGGCCCAGGCATAGGGTGCTGTTCCGCCACTGGCGGTCAATGTCTGAGAGTAGGCAGTCCCAACCGTCCCATTGGCCAATGCAGTCAAATTGATACTAATTGCTGCGCTATTGATGGTGATCGTTAATGATTTGGTGGCGGTTGTGTTTCTACTGTCTGTAACTTTAAAAGTTAGGGCTTTAGAAACAACCGCTGTCGGCATTCCGGAAATGACCCCGCCGGTGCTAAGCGTTAACCCCGCCGGTAATGTCCCGGCGCTGACTGTCCAGGTGTAAGGTTTGGTTCCGCCGGTGGCGGTCAATGTCCGGGAATAGGTTGTACCCAAAGTTCCGTTAGCTATTGTTGTGGTCGTGACGCTGATTGCAGTATTGATTGCAGCATTATTTACTGTCATAGTCAATGATTGCGTTGCGGTGGCGCTGGCGCTATCCGTGACTTTAACAGTAAATGATGACGCGTTGGAAGTTGTTGGTGTCCCGGAGATTACTCCGTTAGTGTTAAGAGTTAACCCTGCCGGTAAAGATCCGGCGCTGACGGTCCAGGTATAAGGAGCAGTTCCACCGCTAGCGGCTAATGTTTGGGAGTATATGGTCCCTACCGTCCCGTTAGCCAGGGTTGCCGTAGTGATGCTGGGCGCGGTCACTACCGGGCTGTTGCCACTAATCAGTGAGTAATAAGTCGGCAGCCAGCCGGGAATCGATTCGTAGGAACTGCAGGCGTATTCCGCCAGTATCCCGTCGGCCCAGGCTTCCTTGGTCAGGTTGGCGGCCGTGGCGGCGTCATTGACTCCCTCGGTCAGCAGCCAAGTCCGGCTGGCCCATTTCTTCTGGCTGGCGGTTAACGGCGCGTTGCTCCAAACCTCGGAACTGTTGATGTAATCGCAATAGTTCATTAAGGAATCCGACCAGCTGTCCACGCCGGTATTAAATGCAACTTTGAGACCTAAAGCGTGAGCTGCATTATAGATCTGCGATAAGTAACTGATTGAAGCAGCATTAGGATTTGCGGAGACCTCATCCAGGAATATGCCGTACGCCCCGGCTTTCGCGGCTGCGGTGATGTAATTCAGGTTTGAATTTAAATCATTCGGGATCGCCTGTGGCTCGGTGCCTTCATAACCGCCGTCCAGATATTCAAAATACTTGATGCCGGCGGACATGAAGGTGCTGATGTTGGCATTGCCCTTCCATGGACCTGCCGGGCTGTTATCCACGATAAAGGCCGGGTGGGCATTAATAATGGTATTGTCAATTGCGGTGCTGTCCCCGCCATAATTAATCAGGTCTATCGAGACCGTGGCGCTCGCAGCCATCACCTTGTCAATTCCGCCAAGGGGTGAAATGGCGAGTGCGGCCGCCAGGCAGAGCGCCAAGGCACATCCGGCGATGGTGATTACTGACCGTTTTACAGGTCTTGGGTACGATTTTAGTTTTCCTATTATATTGTACATTTGAAAATCCTTCTTTTGATTTGCGTTAAATTGGGTAATAGTTTCTGGTGAACCGAGTTCTCAAATCTCACATCCTTAACCCCCTGCAACAACCTCTTAAAAATCTACGTAATAGTCTTTTAGTTAAATACCTACTGTTAACAATAAGTGTTTTGGAAGGGCCGCGAATCCACCATACGGGTGATTTTGGCCGTCCAAAAGGATTAATCTCTATACTTAGCATAGGTTATTACGTAAGTATAATAGGTAAAATTGGATCTAAATCTGATGTTTATCGGCGGTTGCCAAAATTTTATAATTTCGCAACTTTTTCCCTCAAAATTTTATGTTTATTCCATCGTGTTCATGTAATAATACTGATAACCTCAGTTAGTAGGAACACGGTAAATAAAATCGATGGAAAAATAAAAGGGGTAAATGTGAAAAAAGTACTGGTGACCGGGGGCAGCGGATTTGTCGGGCGAAAGCTTATTAATGAATTATTGAATCGATACCCCGATATAGAAGTGACTTCGATGTCCCGGAGCGAAGGTGTCATCTCAAAACTGTTAACGGAATGTCCGGATAAAAGGCTAAAAATCTCCATAACCGATGTCAGAGATAGCGAAGCGGTAAAACAGGTCTTGAGGGATAAAGACACTGTTTTTCACTAGGCGGCGATGAAACGGGTAGACCTCAGTGAAGTAGAGTGCCGGCTGGCGGTGACAATCAATGTGCTGGGGACGATGAATATCCTGGACGCTTTCCACGGCAAGACATTTATTTTAATGTCCACCGATAAAGCGGTAGAACCGGTGAACTGCTACGGTGCAACAAAATTGGTGGCGGAGAAATTGGTGATGGAACGGGCAATGAAGGCTGGGGACGGAGAGAGGTTCATGATTATCCGGTCGGGGAACATCGTGGGCTCGACGGGGAGCGTA
>Ga0187875_10002963_pt1 | contig 12233 bp, 13 predicted proteins | sample June2016WEW_17_1_2_FD_132978 | JGI IMG/M metagenome (GOLD analysis project Ga0187875, IMG submission 132978) | Peatland microbial communities from SPRUCE experiment site at the Marcell Experimental Forest, Minnesota, USA - June2016WEW_17_10 | ecosystem: Environmental > Terrestrial > Soil >... | reverse complement strand
CGATCCGCGGACCGCTTGGGCGGCGTCCTCGGTGACCGTGATCCGGGCCCCTGACTCCGACGCAAGCCCATGTGCTATGGCCTGGACATCCGAAGACGGCCAGAGTGCCCCGGGCGCGGCGACCCGGACGTCCATGCCCAGGAGAGCTCCGGTGACGAGCAAGGAGTTCGCTGTGTTGTTGCGGGCATCGCCGAGGTAGCAGTAGGCCACGTGGTCGAGCGGGCGGCCGGCGTGGTCGCGCATCGTAAGGATGTCGGCCAACATCTGAGTCGGGTGCCACTCATCGGTGAGCCCGTTCCAGACGGGCACGCCCGCGTACTTGCCGAGAGTCTCGACGTTCGCGTGCGCAGAGCCGCGGTACTCGATCCCGTCGAACATCCGGCCGAGCACCCGAGCCGTGTCCCTGATGGACTCCTTGTGGCCGATCTGCGACCCGGTGGGTCCGAGGTAGGTGACGTGCGCTCCTTGGTCATAGGCCCCCACCTCGAAGGCACACATGGTGCGAGTGGAGGCCTTCTCGAAGATGAGCGCTATGTTGCGACCCGTCAGGTACTGACGCTCGCGGCGGGCGCGCTTGTCCTCGCGGAGGCGAGCCCCGAAGTCCACGAGGTAGAGGAATTCCTCCCGGGTGAGGTCGGTCTCTTTCAACAGATTGCGTCCGCGCAGGTTCGTCATGGCTCCATCTTGGTACGCCGGAGACCACGAGCTGAAACACGCAGCTAGCCGTTTACCGGAGGGACCGAACCGTAGGCAGGGCCTTCCCACCTTCTCAGGTCATATGGTGGTCTCAATGCCTGCCATCTCTCCAGAGATCGACCCTTCGGACGTGGGTCTCGACCAGGCCCGACTCGATTCGATCGGTCGGCACTTCGACCGGTACGTGGAGGACCGGAAGATACCGGGGTTCCTCGCCGTCGTCACCCGGGGCGGCAAGGTCGCCTACGTGAGGCGCGGCGGCTTTCGCGATCTCGAGAACGGTGCACTGGTCGAGGCCGACACTCGCTTTCGCATCTACTCGATGACCAAGCCCATCACGTCGGTCGCGGCGATGATCTGTTACGAGGAAGGCCTGATCGCGCTCGATGACCCGTTGAGCAAGTTCATCCCGGATTTCGGCGAGACACGGGTCTTCGCCGGAGGCTCGTCGATCCAGCCGGTCACGGTCCCGATGTCGGAGCCGATCAAGGTCTGGCACCTGATGACCCACACCGCTGGCCTCACATACGGCTGGATGTTCAACCATCCGGTCGACGCCATGTACCGGTCGGCGGGATTCGAGTGGGAGCCGCCTCCCGGCCTCGACCTGGCCGGCTGCTGCAGCCGACTGGCACAGATTCCCCTGCGTTGTCAGCCGGGCACCGAGTGGAACTACTCGATGGCGACCGACGTCCTCGGCCGCGTGGTGGAGGTCGCGACGGGGCGGTCGCTCGACGAGTTCTTCGCCGAGCGCCTGCTCGGGCCCCTCGGGATGAACGAGACGAGCTTCTACGTCGAGGGCGAAGGAGCCGAGAAACTAGCAGTGTTGTACATGCCCGATCTCTTCACCGGTCGGGCGACGCGCGCCGCCCGCATGGGCGAGGCGGCCCTGAGCGGTCCAGGAGTGCCTTTGGGAGGCAGTGGGCTGGTGTCGACGGCGGCGGACTACCACCGGTTCACCCAGATGTTGCTGCGACTTGGCGAGCTCGACGGCGTGCGGATCCTCGGCGCACGAAACGTCGCGTACATGACCCGGAACCACTTGCCGGGCGGCGCGGACACGGCCGGGTTCTGCAGCCCGATCGGAGGCGAGCAGGAGCCCGGGCTCGGCTTCGGGCTCGGTTTCTCCGTCGTCATCGACCCTGCGGCCCTGAAGGTGACCTGCAGCGCAGGGGAGTACGGCTGGGGTGGAGCAGCGAGCACCGAGTTCTGGGTCGACCCGGCAGAGGAGCTGACGGTGCTGTTCTTCACCCAACTGCTCCCGTCGGGCACCTATCCGATCCGCCGCGAACTGCGCCAGCTCGTCTACTCGGCGATCATCGACTAGCAGGCCCTGTGCAAGACCTATTCATCGCGGCGCGAGCCGTACTGCCGGATCACTTGACGACTTCGTAGGCGTTTCCAAGTGATTTCACAGGGTGGGGGAGCATTCTGACTGCCAGCAAGGGATGGGCCGATCAAGCTCAGGGCCGGCCCATCCCTCTTCCAAGACTTCAGAAACGAGAGTGCAAGATGAGTGACCTGAATCCACCACCTCAGTACGACCGCGGCGAACCGGCTGCAGCGGCGCAGGCCGCGCCCGAAAGGCGTCGGCGGGGCTCGCTGGGCGTGCGAGCCGCCGCAGCAACGGTGATCGCAGGCGCCCTGGCCGCAGGAGGCTACGGCGTTGCCTCTGCTGCCTCCAGCCACAGTGCGACGATCCAGTCCGCCAGTCAGGCCCTCGCCGCGGCGTCGAGCCCATCGAAGTCCGCGCCCAGTCGTCCGCGCTCGGGTGGGCCGGCCGGCCTTGGGCTCGGCGGCAGATTCGGGTTCGGAGCGGGCTTCGGTCTTGGCGGGGCTTTCGGTCAGGGCGGCACGGTCACCCAGGTCACCCCGACCAGCATCACTGTCGACTCGTTGTTCGGTAGCGCCCTCACCGTGACGACGGACTCATCGACTACCTACAGCGAAGGTGGCAAGAAGGTCGAGCGCTCCGCGGTGGCTGTCGGCGAGCAGGTCGTCTTCCGCCCGGCGGCCAGGCCGTCAGCCTCGAGCACTAGCGGTTCGCAGATCGTCACGCTCGTCGAGATCGTTCTGCCGCACGTCTCGGGCAAGGTTGTCAGCGTGAACGGGTCCCAGCTCGTCGTCTCCCAGCAAGACGGGTTGAACGTCACGGTCAACACCTCGACGTCGACGACCTACGACGAGGTCGGACAGTCGGTGCCGGCTTCCGAGGTTCAGGTTGGCACCGTCGTCTCGGTCACCGGGACGCTGTCCTCCGGCCACGACCAGATCGACGCCACAACGGTCGAGATCGTTCTGCCCTCGGTCGCAGGTCGTGTGACGGGCGTCTCCGGTACGACCATCACGATCACGAGCTTCGACGGGACGGTGGAGACCGTGACGACCGACTCGAGCACTGTGTTCCGCGACCAGAGCGGCACTACGACCATTGCCTCGGTGGTGAAAGGTGATCTTGTGGAGGCCTCTGGCACACCCGGGGCAGGCGACACCTTCTCTGCCGTGACCGTCTATGTCGGCTCAGGTACCCCATCGGCTCCGGGCGTCTTCGGTGGCCCAGGCGGTTTCGGCGGTCACGGGGGCTTCGGCGGCGGGCCTGTGCCTGGCGGGGGTTCCTGGAACGGCGGCGCAGGTGGCTTTGCCGCAACTGCCGGCAACGGATCGACACCGATGTGAGGGTCGTCACGGCCGAGGCGTTGAGTGCCGCGTAACGCAATCCGCGCCATGGTTCGAGACCCTCGGGATGATGGTTGCGGGACAACAGGACTTCGGGCCGGTGGCTCCGGATCACACGGGCGAGGTCGCGGCGAAGCTCCAGCAAAGGGAGCAGCGCCACAGGTTCGACGCTAGCGGCGTCACGGCATTTGTGGTGGCTTCGGGAGTTGGCTGGCGACCGGGGTCGCGCGCTCCAGGGCGCCCCACCCGGTGTCGTGCTCGTGCCGGATCCGGTCCACGCGCCCGCCGCCACGGAAGCCGAACAGGCGATGGGCCCAGAGGAGGTAAGCCATCACAGCGACGTTGATCACGAGTGCGCCGATCTTCAAGTAGCTGATCTTGACCGCGAGCTCATAGATCTCCAGCGGCAGCAGAAGGGTGACCTCGATGAAAGTGAGGTACTCCGCCCATCGCCGTTCTCCCCACAACCCAACCGCCTCGATCGCGTTGATCGCCGCATAGGCGGAGAATGCGGAGCCGTAGAGGTAGAGCTTGGTGGTGGAAAGCGAGACGAGGTGGGTGATCTCGCGAAAGAAGCCGTTCCGGCTCGAGACAAAGCCGACGCTGGCCTGCAGCGAGTTCAAGATCCGGATGTAGTCACCGCGGAGATCCTTCTGATGACCGGCGAACAAGATGATGGCGATGCCCAAGGCCGCGAGGACGACGAAGTGGACCACACGGTCGAGCGCGATCAGACGCAGCACGTAACGGTTCCTGAGCGGTCTGCCCCGTAGCGGCAGTTCGATCTCGTCGCGTCCCGGTGGGAAGCGGTTAGGTGCCGACCTAGGTGGGGCCAGCGGCAGCCACGAGTCGCACCTGAGGCACCGGTACCAACGCAGTCCGTCTGATTCACGAACCAGCAGGTGGTCCTCCAAACGAACTTCCGCTGCGTCTGTGCCGACCAGTTCGTGGCCGTGAAGGCCGCATCCGATCAGCTCCCAGCGCAACTTTGGGCGGAAGCGCCTGGTCCGCTCGGTGCCGGGCAACAAGGCCAGTTCCGGGGCCTCGCTCGGCTGCCGTTCCCCAGGCTCTTGCGGCGGGTCTGGCTCCGAGTTGTCGCCGGTTGGCACGCCGCTCAGTCTCGCACTGAAGCGGTGGTCGTGATGGATGAAAGTTGGCCGGCGTGGGCGCGGCTGGAGACGCGGGCTTCGAGGCCGTAACCTCGAAGTGGTGAGCCAATCCACGATCGCGCCGGGCGCGAGACCTGCCGGGTCCGCTCCATCGCCTGCAGACCTCGCGATGCGTCGTCTTCTTCGTGTCCCCGAAGGTCCGCCTTCGGCCGACGATGCTTCTGCGCACCGGATCTTCAGCGCTTCGATCCTGATCTCCGGGCTCCGGTGCCTGCTCGGCTATGTCGTGCTCCCGATCCTCACGCCGATGCTCGGAGCAGCGGCCGGCGCAGGGCCGGCGGTCGGGCTTCCTATCGGCATCATCGCCCTTGTCTTCGACGTTCGGGGGATCCGGCGGTTCTGGCTCGCCAACCACCGATGGCGTTGGCCCATCACCGCGCTCTACAGCGTCGTGATCGTGCTCGTCATGACGCTCGTGATCTCCGACATCGTCCACCTCACCGGTTAGCTCGCCGGCGCCCCATCTGGAGAACATGCGGCGGCTGACGGCAGACAGACGTGTGCGAGCGCCCCGTTAGATTGTCGACGTGGCGAGCCCAGACAGCCGGGCCGCCGGCAAGACCGTCGAGGTGTCGGGCCGCAGCGTCGAGATCTCGAACCCCGGCAAGGTCTTCTTCCCCGGTCTCGGAGCGACCAAGCTGGATGTCGTCTGTTACTACCTCGCCGTCGCGGAGCCGATCCTGCGCGCGACGGCCGGCCGGCCCGCGATGCTGCAGAGGTTTCCCGACGGTGCGCTCGGGAAGTCGTTCTATCAAAAGCGCGTGCCGCCGGGTGCTCCGGAATGGCTCCAGACGATCGAGGTATCGACGCCCAACGGCACGATATCGAGGGCGCTCGTCATCGCGGACCTGGCTCACATCGTGTGGGCGGTGAACCTGGGCTGTCTGGGGTTCCACCTCTGGCCGTTTCGCGTGGAAGACCCCGAACACGCCGACGAGTTGCGGATCGATCTCGACCCCCAGGCCGGTGTCGTGTTCGACCAGGTCCGCGAAGCGGCGTCGTGTGCGAAAGCGCTCCTCGACGAGCTCGGCATCCTGGCGTACCCGAAGACCAGCGGTAATCGTGGGCTGCACATCTACGCCCGTCTGGAGCCTCGCTGGGATGCGACCGAGGTCCGCTCAGGGGCTGTGGCGCTCGCACGCGAGCTCGAGCGTCGGCGCCCCGATCTCGTCACGGCGAACTGGTGGAAGGAGGAGCGTGGCCGACGAGTCTTCGTCGACTTCAACCAGAACGCGCCCCACAAGACGGTATTCGGGGCCTGGTCGGCACGCTCGCGTACCTACGCCCAGGTATCGACGCCCCTTTCCTGGGACGACATCGCCGTCGTCGATCCCGACGAGCTGACCATCGCTACCGTACCGGACCGGCTTCACCGCCTCGGTGATCCGTGGGCCGCGATGCCCGGCCAGCCGCAGTCGCTGGAGCCGCTACTGCAGTTGGCTGCCCGTGACCGCGAGGCGGGACTTCACGATGCACCGTGGCCGCCGCAGTACCCGAAACAGCCCGACGAGCCGAGCCGTGTTGCACCGAGCCGGGCAAGAAGGGACTGAGGGGCCAAGCCGGTGGGACCCGCAGAAGCGCTCCGGCGCGTCGCCTACCTGCTCGAGCGTGACGGTGCCGAGACCTACAAGGTGCGCGCCTTCCGCCAAGCCGCGATCGCCGTCGACGAGTTGGGCCCGGGCCGTCTCGAACAGCTCGCGTCCTCGAGGCGACTGAAGGACATCCCTGGCGTCGGCGACACGACGGCGGGCGTGATCGCCGAGGCCATTGCGGGCGGGACGCCGGGCTACCTCGCCCAGCTGGAGGCGGTCGGGCCACGACCGCTCAGCCCTGATGTGCTCGGGCTCAGGGCGTCGCTGAGGGGTGACTGCCACAGCCACTCGGACTGGTCCGATGGTGGTAGCCCTATTCGCGAGATGGCCGAGGCGGCAGTTGCCCTCGGGCACGAGTATCTCGTCGTGACCGACCACAGCCCTCGCCTCACTGTGGCGCATGGGCTGACCGCCGAACGGCTCCGGAGCCAACTGGAGGTGATCGGGGAGCTCAAGGAGGAATTGGCACCGTTTCGCCTACTGACCGGCATCGAGGTCGACATCTTGGAGGACGGGTCACTCGACCAGGACGAGGAATTGCTTGCAGTGCTCGACGTCGTAGTCGCGAGCGTCCACTCCAAGCTCCGGATGGAGGCGCCTCAGATGACCAGGCGCATGGTGGCAGCGGTGGAGAGCCCCCACAGCGACATCCTCGGCCATTGCACGGGCCGGCTTTTGACGGGCAAGGGTCGCGAGCCGTCGAGCTTCGATGCCGAGGCCGTCTTCAGCGCTTGCGCGAGGACCGGGACGGCAGTCGAGATCAACTCACGGCCGGAGAGACGCGACCCGCCGGAGGAACTTCTGAAGCTGGCCGTCGGTCTCGGTTGCTGGGTCAGCATCGACACTGACGCCCATGCGCCCGGCCAACTCGAATGGCTCGGGTTCGGCTGCGAGCAGGCTTTGCAAGCCGGGGTCCCCGCGGTCTCGGTCGTGAACTCGTGGCCGACCGACCGGCTCTTGGAGTGGACCGCGAGCCACGACAGTGCCTCCGCGCCCCGTCGCGGCAGAACGTCCTGACCGCTACCATCGTTCGGTGGAACTGCCGGTCATGCCGCCCGTGTCCCCGATGCTGGCAAAGCTCTGCCGGCAGATGCCGGAGGGCGGTGGGCTGCTCTACGAGCCGAAGTGGGACGGCTTTCGCTGCATAGTCTTCCGTGACGGCCCGGACGTGGAGCTCGGCAGCCGCAACGAGAGGCCGCTCACTCGCTATTTCCCCGAGCTAGTCGGATCGCTGCTGATCAATCTGCCCAGCCGTTGCGTGCTCGACGGCGAGATCGTGATCGCCGGTCGGTCGGGCCTCGACTTCGACGCCCTGCTGCAGCGGATCCATCCGGCCGCGTCGCGGATCAAGCTCCTCGCGTCCGCGACACCGTCGTCGTTCGTCGCCTTCGATCTGCTGGCTTTCGGTGACGACGACCTGCGCGGCGAGCCTTTCGGATCCAGACGGTCAGCGCTCGAGCAGGCGCTCGGCGATGCCGAGCCGCCTGTGTACCTGACCCCGGCCACTCCCGATCCCGCGGTGGCGAGGGACTGGTTCGACCGCTTCGAAGGTGCCGGGCTCGACGGCGTCGTCGCCAAGCCCGTCGAGCTCACCTATCGGGAGGGCGAACGCGTCATGCTGAAGGTGAAGCACGAGCGCACGGCCGACTGCGTCGTGGGTGGTTTCCGGTGGCACAAGGACGGCGGCGGTGTCGGCTCGCTGCTTCTCGGACTGTATGACGAGCATGGCACGCTGCACCACGTCGGGGTGGCATCCGGTTTCTCAGTGGCACTGCGCAAGAACCTGGTGGACGAACTCGTTTCTTACCGGTTGGCGACTCTCCAGGGTCATCCCTGGAAGGCGATGACCGCCGACACCGACAGCACGCGCAGGCCAGGAGCACAGAGCCGGTGGAACACGGGAAAGGACCTCTCGTGGGAGGCCGTGGCGCCTGAGCTCGTATGCGAGGTCGGCTACGACCATCTCCAAGGTGACCGGTTCCGGCATGCCACGTCGTTTCGCCGCTGGCGGAGCGACCGCGAGCCCGGTTCGTGCACCTATGCGCAGCTCGAGGTTGCCGTGCCGGAAGAGCTCGCCCGGGTCTTCGGCGCAGGGAGCCGGTAAGCCTCAGGATCCTCTGAGTGCCGCGACGCGGCCAGCCAAGGACTCGTCGCGAAGGTACCGGCACGTATTCGCGAATCCCGGCCCTGGGCCATGCCAGCGCAGCTCGTCCACGTCGTTGAGCAGCGTCCGATCGATCCGGAGCGTGGCAAGGAGCCGGAACAACATCGCTGAGTCGCGTTCGGTGGCCAACCGGGCAGCCAGCTTCGGGGCGCTGCGCACCACCCGAATGACCTCGGGGTCCCAGTCGGCGATGTCGTCCGGGATGGCGTCGATGTGGCCGTAGTGGGCGAGGACCGCCGAGGTCGACTGGCGGCCCCAGCCGGAAAGTCCGGGGAACCCGTCGGCACTGTCGCCGACGAGTGCGAGCCAGTCCGGTATCGACGCCGGGCCGATCCCGTAACGGGCCCGGACGCCGTCTTCGTCGGTGATCATGCCTGTGCGCCGGTCGAGCTGGACAACCCGCTGGGCGACGACGCTCTGGGCCAGGTCCTTGTCGGGAGTGCAGATGAGCACCTGGCCGACGCGGGGGTCTTCTCGGGCAACGGCAGCAGCCGATGCCAGGGCGTCGTCGGCCTCGAGCTCGATCATCGGCCAGACCTGCACTCCGAGCGACTGGAGCGCCTCCTCCAGCAGTGGGAACTGGGACCTCAGCTCGGGCGGCACCTCGGCGCCCGTCTTGTAGCCGGCCCACAGGTTGTTGCGGAACGACTCGATGACGTGATCAGTCGCTACACCGACGTGGGTGACGCCCTGGGCGAGGAGTGAGGCCACCGACCAGACGACGCCCCGTGTGGCCGACATCTCCGCGCCGTCGCCAGCCTTGCTGGACGGCCGGCCGAAGAACTGGCGGAAGAGCTCGTAGGTGCCGTCGATCAGGTAGACCTGCACGGGTTCAGCCTGCCAGGCGCGAGATCCGCGCGAGCGCCATGGTCCCGACTTACGCTCGTCGAAGAGCCCGGCGACCGGTGTCGGACACGCAAAGTGGTTAGATGGTCACGCAGGGCGCTGTAATGAGCTATGATCTGGGAATCTGATTGATGAATTATTGGTTCAGGAGGAAGAGTCATGCACACGATCGCTCCGTTGGAGGATCGACGAGTTCTGGCGCGCCCTGGAGATGACGGCTTCACACTGATCGAGCTCCTCGTCGTCCTGCTGATCATCGGGATCCTGCTGGCCATTGCGATCCCCACTTTCCTGTCCACGACGAAGACTTCGAGCAACACGGCCGCACAGGCAGATCTCAAGACTGCGCTCACCGGTGCGGACACGTACTTCATGTCGGCCGGCTCACAGTCCTACTCGTACCTCGACTCCTCCGCGGGAGGGACGTCGACCATCAGCTCGGTCGGCACCGGTCTCACCTATGTCTCGGGCTCGGGATCCGCAAACTCTTCGTCGGGCCCCCAGGTGATCAGCGTGTACGTACCTAGTGGGGGAAACGCCCTCGTGTTGACCGCCCTGGCTCACGGAACGCTGGACTGCTGGGGGATCCTGGACATAAAGACGCCGCTCAGCTCGGCTTTGGACAATGAGAAGGCGACCGGCACCTACTACTTCGTGGTGCCGGCTGCAGGCTCGTCCGCGTGCAATGCGCAGTCTGTGTCACCGAGCACCACCAATATCTCGGGCACAGCCTTCCCGCACGGCTGAACGTCCAGCTCCTGAGCGCCAACCGGCAGGGCAGACTCGCGCAAGAGTGGTTCCCATCGGGCGCGCCGGCCGGGGCGTCCCGGCACACGACGGGAGGACAGATGATCGCGGCGTTCTCAGTGAGCCCTGCTGGCGCGGAGGAAGTCGGGGCTGCGGTGGCCGAAGCGGTGAGGCTTGTCCGTGAGAGCGGGTTGCCGAACGAGACCAACGCCATGTTCACGAACGTGGAAGGCGAGTGGGACGAGGTGATGGCGCTCGTGAAGTCGTGCGTGCTGCGCCTGGCAGAGGACTCCCCGCGAATCTCAGCTGTCATCAAGGTCGACTATCGGCCGGGAGTCGCAGGCGCGCTACGCGGCAAGGTCGAAGCTGTCGAGCGTCACTTGGCCGGGTCAGGGGCGTAGCAGACAGGCGTTCGCGTTGCCGCTGCTTTGCGAGCCTTCGCGTTCGAGCGATTGCGGGCCGAGATCTAGGTGCCCGAGACGGGCTCGGCACCCTCGGCGTATTCGAGCGCCCAGCTTGCCGCAGCTTCGGCGACGCGCTCCTCAGCCTCGCGGAGCTTTTGGGAGAACGGTCCCCGCGGGTCCTCGATCACGTGATCGACCACTGCTTGATAACCGGCCGAGGCTTCGCGGAGTGCTTGCTGGGCAGCTCGAGCCTTGTCAGAAAGGTTCACCATGGTCCGGTCATGATAGGCCGCCACGTCGACTGTCAAGCCCCGCCCCTGGCCAGCCGACCGAGATGGTGGACGTTGACTTGGTTACTGGACGCCCCGGCGCCGCCCTCCGAAGAGACTGCGCCTCTCGCTGGGAGCCTCGCCTCCAAAGGGCCAGGTTCCGTTGGCGAGTCTCTCGGTGACGTATTCGGCAAGGTCCCCGATGCTCGTGTCGGTCGGCAATGTGCCCGCGTGACGCCAGATCGTGGAGTGACCCTCCGCCGATTCCGAGTCCGGCCATCCGTGGTACCAGCACTCCGGATCGAGCCAGAACCCGACAACGGTCTTGGGCGAGTACACCCGCAACAGCTCCTCGTTGTCGGGGTCCCAGTCGACCGCCGTTGACTCGACACGAAGGCCGACCAGATCGCTCAAGAGCTGGACGAGAGACTTCTGGAAAGCCTTCGCGCGCTTGTCACCGTCGTCGCCCTTGTCGATGGGAACCAGCCTCGAGTGGTCCTCATCGATGAGCAGTTCGGCGCTGAGATACCAAGCGATCTGCCGCGCCCGACCGGTCAGCGGGCCCGTCGTCGCAGCCAGCTCCGCATCGAGCTCGGCAGCCAAGCGGTCGTGTTCGCCGGTTCGGAGGTGACCGCACCAGTCCCTCCACAGGAGGGGTCGCAGGTTCCCCACCGGAACGCGGTCGGTGAAGGCTGTCGAGTCCGGTTCGACGGGCGCGGGCTCCTGGCCCGAGCCTGGGATCAGTGCCTCGATTCGCGCCTCGAGATAGTCACTTATCGGCGAATCGCCGAGGATCACACTCGTCGGCAACCTGGGCAACCATGGCGGCTGACCCGATGTCTCGACAGAGCCTGGCGGGAGCTGTGCGGTCGCCGGACGCTCAGTCGGATCTGGCTCCACCCGCTCGTCTGAGAAGACGCCCTGGTCCTGGATTTGCACCCATCGGTGCCATCGGTAGCGCGAAGCCGCGCTGAGCACGCTTCTTGCGACCGTGGCGAGCTTCAACTCCTTGAACGTGGCAACGGGATGACTCGCCCGTTCCGGGAGGTCAGGCCAGGAAGCGATCAAATGGTGCTCGTTCCCGTCACTTGTCACCTGGTATGTCGTCATCGTCGGTTCACCTGACAGTAATGCGGCTGCACCGTCAGTCGGCGACGCCGACCTGGTTCCGACCGCTGGCTTTCGCGAAGTACATCGCCTCGTCGGCACGTTCCACCAAGCGCTCGAAACTCTCCCCCTGGGTCCACAGGGCCACGCCGACGCGGGCGGTGACGCTCGGGCGGTCGTCGTTGGGTGTCATCGGACCCGGTCGCTGATGGAATGACCGAACGTGTCGTTTACTCCTTTGAAGTGATCGAGGTCGATCATAAGTGCGGCGACTGCCAGCCTGGGGTTCCGGTCGTCGAGCGCACTCCCATCATCCCACCTTTCGGTTTCACGGTTCCCTTCCTGTCCTGGCGGTGGCACCTGAGCGACAGGCCGGAGCCCTCCGTCAAGGCAGCGAGCCGTGCGGCCACGTCGGCAAGGCGAACGCGAAGGTGTCATTCGCCTCTGGAGAGGTCGGCCCGGATGGTCGTTCAATGATCGCGGATGCTCGAGAAGGAGGTTCAGTGCAAGTTCTCATCGCTTACGGGTCCAAGCGTGGAGGCACGGCCGGACTCGCCGAGATG
>Ga0187875_10002957_pt1 | contig 12259 bp, 7 predicted proteins | sample June2016WEW_17_1_2_FD_132978 | JGI IMG/M metagenome (GOLD analysis project Ga0187875, IMG submission 132978) | Peatland microbial communities from SPRUCE experiment site at the Marcell Experimental Forest, Minnesota, USA - June2016WEW_17_10 | ecosystem: Environmental > Terrestrial > Soil >... | reverse complement strand
GGACCCGGGAGAGGACGTCGGGGAACTCCGCGCGGATCTCTCGGTGGTAGCGGTCGCCGTAGTACTCTTCCCGGTCGTTGCCGATGAGGAGTACGTGAAGGGACGGAACCGCCCGGGCAAGCCAGTAGAGGTCGTCCACGCTCTTCCGAGGAATGATCTTCCCCGTGAATGCCACCATCGGGACGCCGGCCGGGAGGCCGAGCCGAGCCCGTGCCGCGTCCGGATCTCGGGGAGTGTGGAACCTCGTAGAATCGACCCCGTTCGGGATGCAGACGACCGGCCGACCGGGGAAGGCCGAGCGAAGGTGGGCGGCGTTCACCACGATCGTCGAGCCGGAGAACAACCAAGGGTTCACCGCTCGGGCCGCCCAACGGCCGGCGCGACCGTACCGGCTCCCGAAATCGTCGACGGGGTGGGCGCCCATACGCACGACGAGCGGGGTGGCTCGGGTGAGCCGTGCCGCGGGGAGCGAATAGTACTCGTCGAACGCCTGAAGGACATCGAAGGTGCCGATGCGCTCACGTATCGCGCGCCGCAGGTCCAGGATCCCTCGGGGGAATCGCAGGTCCCCCACCACCCGGACCTCCGGGTCGTCGGCCGTGATCGCGGACGGTCCCGAGGCCCGGAGGACCAGCAGTTCTCCGTCGACCTTCGGCGCGATGCGCCGCACCAGCTGGAGTACCTGGACGGCCTGTCCGCCTCCCTTGTTGAGGTGGGCGATGGCAAACAGCACCTTCATGGCCTAACCCTCACGCCCGACGAGCGATGCGCTCGGAAGTCAGGCGCGGACCTCCACCCATGCGTGGTCGAAGGCTCTCGCTCGCCCACCCTACGGCCCATCCGATTCCGGCGGGGAGCTCGCATGGCTCGTCTCCGCGGTGGCGGGGGGGGCCGGGTCCGGCGGGGACTCGGGTGGCCGTCGGGCCCGCTGCATGCGGATCAGGACGACCGCAAGGATCACGACTACAATCCCGGCGACGATCCCGAGGAGCTCGAGGTCGAGCGAAGTAAGCGCCGAGCCATGGCGGCCGCTCTGGGTGAGGGTGAGGTTGAGATAGGTCGTTCGGGAGGGAGTGACGTTGACCTCGCCTGAAAGTGAGTTGTATCCTGAGGCCGACAGGTAGTAGGTGTGGGGGCCCCACGGCAGCGTGAGGTTGAACTGACCGGAGGAGCTGATGTTGGAGTCGAGCCGGCCGTCGATCGCCAGAGCCCCGGTCGCGGGTGCGATCGTTCCCACCAGCGTCCCGTTGACCCGGACCAAGGAGATTGCCACGTGAGTCGTGTTGTTCGCAACGATCGTCACGTTTGTGGGGTCGACCCACGTGGTGTAATTGGCGGCCTCGGCGCTGAGCGTGTACTCCCCAACCGCGAGGCTCGCGTTGAACGTGCCGTTCGTCGCATTGACCGAGATCGGGGCCCCATTGACATACACCGTCGCATCGGCGGGCTGAACAGTTCCCGCGAGGGTGCCGTTGACGGGGGTGAAATTGAGCAGGACCTCCTGAGAGCCGGTGATCCCGGAAATGGTGACCGTGCCGGAGGCCGGGGTAGAGGTCCAATTGGCGGGTGGGACGACCGTGTACGCGTAATCGGAGACGTTCAGCGGTGCGATGGCGAGAGAGGACGTGGTGGTGGTATACGGCGGGGACAAGCTGCCTCCATTGCTGGACAGCTGAACCCCCCAAGTTCCGGAGAAGTTGTACCCGTGCTCGAGGAACGTGAGTCCGAAGGTCTCGGTCAATGGGTGATAATCGCCCGGTGAGATCTTCCCGTAGTCCGTGTACAGCGGAGGCGTGACCATGAGATTACCCGGGAGGCCGTAATTCCACCAGAAGTTCCCGCCCTGGTAGGCCCCGTTGACGATGCTTCCGGAAAGGGGGATGTTGAACCCCGGCGCAAAGTAGGTCAGGCTCGTATCGGTCGTGTAGGTCCGGTTCCAGCGATCGGAATAGTTGGCAGGCGCCCCGGTATACATGTTGTAGCCCGGATTGACCGCCGTGGTCTGGGTGTACACCGCGTTGTTGTAGACGAGGTCCCCGTTCTCGGCATCCTGGATGCCGATCGCCCGCGCTCTGGGCCAAAGGTTGGGCGCGAGTGGCCCCGACATCGGAGACCAACGGAACGTGCTGCCCCAGATCGTGTTGTTGTACCCCCCGGCCAGGTAGATCCCGTCGCTCTCGGTGTTGAACGTGTCGTTGGCGACCAGGTTATGGGAGGAGTTCCAGAAGACCATGTTGAACGTCGCGTAAGTGTAGTACGGTGTTTGCAGAACGGGGCCGTTGGGAGCGGACGGGGTGCTGTCGTTCCAGTACAGCGAGTTGCTGAACCAGCCCGAGATGTTGCTGGCGTTCGCCACCGAGACGTTCGTGGAATCGTAGAAGACGTAGCTGAGGTCGTTCGTGGGCGGATAGATGGAGCTGGCCGGCACATCGGTCTCGAATGGGCCCGGCTGGAGGAGCTCGGCCGAGACATGTGTTCCCACGAAGAACACCCCGGAAAATACTGGGAAACCAAAGTCGTTCATCTCACCGAACCGGGAGGCCATGGGGGTGACCTGTCCGTCCCGGATCAGGTAGGGCGTCGCGTTCGTTCCATCCCCACCCGAGGAGAGCGCCGGGAACTGAGAATCATTCCATACCCAGATCGGCGTCGTGACCTCCGAAGCCGGATCGAGCGCCAGAGTCGGGTCGAAGGGCACGGATTGACCCGCGACCACCCGGATCGGCTCGGTGGTCGAAGAATAGTAGCTCAGAGTGGCAGAGGTCGTGTAGGTACCGGGCGCGACCGATACGTTCGAGTTCAACATCGTGGGTGCCCACACCGGCGCATCGCCGGTGAAACTGTTGGCGCTCTCATTCAGGAACAGGAAGGCATCCGTGGGTTGCACGTTCGTCTGGATCGTGGCTACGCCCGGAGGACCGGACGCGTTCCAGAGTCCGGTCAGGATCGACGGCCCGCCGGATACGATCGCGTGCGGTCCCGACGTGGCGTTGGTCCATTCGATGTTCACTCCGGAGGCGCTCTCGCCGGAGTTCGACCCGTAGCTCAACGCCGAGGGGACGGCGACATAGCTCCGGGTCGTCCCGTTCCAGTAGTCGAGCGACATGGTCGCGCCGGCCGCGTAGAAATTGGCTTGGCTCCCTCCCCCTGGGCCGCCGAGAACGAACTCGAAATCATACGGGTGACCGGTGGGAGTGTACGTGAAGCCGTTGGCGTCGAAGACGGCCGGCTTGGTCCCGGGCGCGATTCCCGGGGCGGTCGAGTTGAATTCGACGAAGTCGAACGGATAAGAGACCGGCGTCCCGCCGCCGGCGCTCAGGACCGCCGAAAAGTCCACGGAATCGTTCCCGGCGATCATCGTCGAGTTGAGGAACAGGGTGACGTTGAACGGATAGGCGATGTTGGGCAGGCGGCTCACTGAGTAGTAGAAGAACGGTAGGCCTCGGAACGACCCGTTCGTTCCGTTGGCCACGATCGCATGCGGCGGAAGGAGTGGAGCGGAGAAATCCCAGATGTTGGAGACGAGGTAGAGGGAATGGCTCTGCGCGTAGTAGAGCACGATGTCCTGAACCCAGAACTGATAGGTCTGATTCCCGAACAGGGTGACGTCTTCGAGGACGGCGTTCAGCTCGGCCGAATAGGCATCCGGTGTGCTGTCCAGCACGTACAACGGCTGAAGCCCGGTCTTGTTGGTACTGAGGTTGGCCTCAAGGCTCGTCGTATTCAGATCGTATGGTTCGAGCGACCCCCCGACCCCCGCGGATAGGCCGTACTCCCCAATCCCCATCGCGGCGGTGATCGTCTGGCCCAGGTCAGGCGGCGTGATGTGACCGCTCGTGGCGGCGGAGTGGATCTGGGGTGACGTCACCGAAGGGCTCGGCACATAGACGAATCGGGCCGGAATGCCCTCGGTGCTGGCCGCAGCGAGTGCCCGAGCAGCGATGCCCGTCGGAGTAGGAGGCTCGGGGGGGGAGTCCGGGGCCACCGAAGAGGAGTGGCCCGGGCCTACGTGGACGTTCGGGGACGCCCGACTGGGCACGCCCGCCCGGGCGGGAAGGGCACTGTGAGGGGCCGGCGGGAAGAGTGCGACCCCCAGGGAGGAAACCAGCACGAGAAGGGCCACCGCTGCTGCTAGCCCCAGCGGCAAGGGTCTAACGCGCATCTCCGGCGGATGACCGCTCGTACTACTTAGGGTCTTGAGGCCGTCTCGAACTGGAGACCTGGCCGTCTCAGGTCGAGCCCCCAGGAGGGGGGTTCCACCCGGGGTTGAGGCATACCGCGGCCGCACGACGGCCGAGCGCGGCCACCACTCTCGGCGATGACCTCGTAATCATCGGCGCACTGGGATCGGTTCGAGGACTCCCGGATTGGATTTCGTAGGGAATCTGAGACGGTTCCTTCAGCTGGTTAACCTTAAGTCGAAAACCCCGAGTGAACACGCGATTGTACGACTCTCTCGTGACCGGTTCGGCCGGATTCATCGGTAGCCATCTGACAGAACTTCTGCTGGAGCGCGGTGACCGGGTCCTGGGGGTCGATTCGTTCGATACCTACTATCCGTCGGCCCAGAAGCGCCGGAACCTGCGCCGCCCGCTGGCGCATCCCCGATTCAAATTCGTGAAGGGCCCGGTTCAAGGTCTGCGCCTGGGTCGGCACCTGGGACGAGAATCGGTGATCTACCATCTCGCGGCCCAGCCCGGCGTTCGGGGAAGTTGGGGCGCGAAATTCGACCGGTACGTCCAGAACAATGTCCTCGCCACCCAGTCCCTCCTCGAAGAGGTGGTGCGGTCCGGAACCCGGGCGAAGGTCGTCTACGCCAGTTCCTCATCCATCTACGGGGAACAACCCTCTGGACCCATGCGCGAAGAGGCGACCCCCAACCCGGTCTCCCCGTACGGGATGACGAAGCTATCGGCGGAACACCTCGGACGACTGTACGCCCGCGCCTACGGGTTGTCGTTCGTCAGCGCGCGGCTGTTCACCGTCTACGGCCCTCGCCAGCGACCGGATATGGCGTTCAACAAGTTCTTCCGATTGGTGGGAGCCAGCCGTCCGATCGAGGTCTACGGGGACGGCCGCCAACTCCGCGATTTTACATACGTGGGCGACATCATCGACGGCTTGGTGAGCGCCGGGGCCACCGACTCCGAAGAGGTAGTGTTCAACTTGGGAGGAAACTCGCCGGTTCGCCTGGACGAGGCGATCGCCCACATCCGTGCGGTCACCGGTTTGCCGGTCAAGATCCGTCGTGTGGGGCTCCAGCGCGGGGACCCGCGGACGACCTGGGCCGACAACCGACGGGCGCGCCGTGAGCTCCATTTCCGCTCCCGCACTCCGCTCCGCGAAGGGCTCCGCCGCCAATGGGCGTGGCACTCGGGGGAGCCGGGGGGCGACCTCCTTGCCTAGCGGGGCCCCCGCTCCGGCCCCCTCTTCCGCTCCCGGTCCGGCCCCTCCGCCGGCCCCGGACGAACCGTTCCTTCCGTACAAACTCGAGGTACCTCGTCCGCCACCCGAGGGCTCGTGGGTGCCCGTCTTTCTTCTGTTCCTCAGCTTTCTCGGCTTTCTTGGCTTCGCCCTCCTCCTCTATGCGTTCAAATTCGGGGGGGTCACCGACAGCTGGTACGGGTTCCCGACCCGCGTCGCCTTCGTGCTCCTCCTGACGCTCGCCGCGGCGCCGTTCTTCCTGACGATCTACAAGCGGGTCCCTGCGCTGTACCTCGCGCTCCCCGTGATCCTGATATTCTTCCTCTACCGAATCCTCTCTCCGAGCGGCCTACCGTATTCCCAAGACCCGGTCTTCAACCTCCAATTCGCCCAGGCCATCCTCACGTCCGGGAGCTGGCACCCCCTCGCTGGGGTCACCGGCCAGGCCGGGACGTACAGCTACTTCCCGGGCGGCGCCGTGTTCAACGCCGAGGCGGCGTCCCTGACCTCCCTCACGCTGTTCCAGACGTTCCCGTGGGCGTACTCTCTTCTCCGACTCCTGATCGTTCCCCTGGCGGTGTACGCCCTGTCCGCCCGGTTGTTCGGACCCCGCCCGGCAGCTCTGGCCGTCCTGTTCTACATCAGCGTCCCCTCCTTCGAGTTCAACATCCCGACCCAGCAGGACTTCGCCGTCACCTTCTTCGTGCTCGCGTTCGCGGCCCTGGCCTTCCTCGCCACGGAGAACAGCCTGAGCTCGAACCTTACGATGCTCCGGGTGGGAGTTATCGTCGCCGTGGCGATGGTCGTCATCAGCCACCATGTCTCGACCTACATCCTCCTCGCGTTCCTTGGCCTGCTCGCCGTTCTTCCGTGGATCCTGCATCGGAAGGACCCGTATCCGACGATGCGTTCGCTCGCGGTCTTCTTCGGGGCCCTCGCGACCGCGATCGTTTGGGTCGCGGCCGTCAGCTTGCCGGTGCTCGAGGCTCAGAAGGACCTGCTCGCCAACAATCTGAACGATCTGGTCCACCCCAGTCAGGCCCCGGCCTCGGCCGCCCTACTCGGGGCGACATTCCCCCTGTACCAAGTGGGGTGGATCGTGCTCTCCGTGGTGCTCGTCGGGCTCTTCGCAATCCTCGTCCTCGCCGAGAGCTATCCCCGCCCGGAGCGGGCGTTCGTCACGTTCTCCGTCCTCGCGGCACTCGTCGTCGCGGTACTGTCGATCCCGTTCTTCTCCACGGGGTTCAACGTGCTCATCCTCCGAGAGTTCGAGTATACGGGTGTTATCCTCGCTCCGGCCGCGGCATGGTGGGTGACCACTCGACTGGTCGGCGGGACCGAGGGCTTGTCGCCGCAGCCCACCCCCACCAGCAATCCCCGTGCTGCACCCCGTAGGGTCTGGGTCTCGCGTACCCACGGCTCGACCCGCAACATCGGGTTCGCGATCGTGGCAGTCGTCGTGATCGCGGTGGTATTCGCGGGCGGCTCGCTCGTCCCCCTGAGTTCCCGCGACCAGTTCGCCGCAGCGTCGGCTCTCTCGATCGACTCCCCCGTGCACATCAACCAGACCGTGTATGGGGCGCTGACGTGGGCGGAGGCCCACTTGTCCAAGGATCACCCGATCTGGGGCGACTACCTGGCCTACACGTTGTTCGGAGGGTTCGGGGGATTCAAGCTCCGGTACGACTCCTTCATCCTGTTCAACGGAACGGGCTTCTCGTCCATTGCGGTCGCGTCCCTCCACACCAACGACTACGTCTTCCTCGACCGGTTCATGACCACCACGACGGTCCAACCCGTATTCTATGGTCCGACGATGGACCAACCCAACGGGACCATTTCACCGGCGGAGCTGGCCAAGTTCTCCGAGAACCCGGTATCCTTCGCGCTGCTCTACTCGGATTCCACGTTCACGATCTATCAGTATACCGGCATCCAGCCCACGATCGGCTGAAGCGATGCGGGCCGGCCCGGACGGCCGTTCGTCCGCGAGCTAGAACACTCCGAGCAGGTCGAGGACCAGGGCGGTCGCCACGATCAGGCAGAGCAGGATCGTCACGTCGAGCGTCCTCCGGGAACTCCGCGAGAGCCGTCCCGGATACAGCTGACGGGCGAGGGCCAGGGCGACGGCCAGAAGTCCCACGGCCCCGAGCACCCAACGAAGGTCGACCACGGAATTCACGCCCACCCTAGGCCGGCCGGGAGATCGTCATCTCCCACGAGGCCGAACGCAAGGCCTTGCCACCCGCGCCCGAGAGGACGAACGTGAGCACCCAATGGATGACCGCGGTGCCGACGGGTACGGGGGCGGTGAAAAAGAAGTGAACCTTCTGGAAGGCGGTGCCGTTCGCCCCGATCACCAGATGCACGGAGCTGGTCGTCGGTCCCGCAAGGTCGAGGAGCGAGGTCAACGGCGGTCCTTTCGTAAATGACGTGGCATTGCCGTTCGGGGATGCGTTCAGGGTCAGGTTGAGCGTCTGCGCCGTGCTGTCGTTGACAAGAACGTCGATGATGTACGTCGGCCCACTGGAGAGGTTCCCGATCGTTCCATTCCGGGTCAGGTTGTTGACGGTCCCTCCCGGCCCGACAAGGGCAAGGGAGAGGTTGGGCGTGGGAGCGGGGAAGATGCTCGCGAAGTAGATGATGAGGACGAGGACGAGCACGATCCCCACAACGAGGGCGTACCCCACGGCCCGCTGGGCGGAAGAGTGACCGGGCAGGCGCAGCTCTTCGGCGACGACCGCGGTGAATCGGGAGCCGGACTCCGCGGGCTGCTTCGCGACCCACGCCAGGGTCGCTCCCATGAGCAAAATCAGGGCGACGAACGCGAACACCGGGGCGGGGAGCCCGAGGTTGAACTCGAGGAGCACGAGCCCGACGGCGACGTTGAACGCTACGCTGAGGCCGACCGTCAGTGCGAAAGTTAGGCTCCACGGCCACCGCGGCTGGGCTCCGAAGGCGAGCGCGCCGAGGGCGTATCCGGGGACGAACAGCAGGGTGAGCAGGCCCAGTGGAACCTCGACCCAAGGGGTCGGAAACACGACGGCGACGACCGCATAGACCCCCGTCAGGACGGTCAGGATGAACAGGTAGGTGCGCCGGTAGAACTGCGGGGGAAGGGCGGTCGGGCCGTCCGGTCGCGCGGCCACGAGCGTAGTTGAGGATAGGGGCTACCTAAAGGTTGCGATTGAGATTCCTCGCCGAAGGGACGTCTCGGGACCGGCGGTGGACTGAGCTCGGTTTCGAGCCCGGGCGGCCCAGGATAACTCCTTAATGGGGGAGGGCGCTCCTCGTCCAATCGTGATACGAATGCGGAGCCGCGGGCCCGAACGCTTGAACGGGAACCGGCCGCGTCGGCCCACATGGTGAAGGTCTGCTACCTCGCCCCCGAGCTCCTGCCGAACACGGGTGGGGTCGGGACCTACTCGGTCGAGATCCTGCGGGAGTTGGCGGGGAAGGTGGACCTGACGGTCCTCACTCCGCTCCGGCTCGGCGGTTCGGACGTCTACGACCGGGCTCGCCTGGAGGAGTATTTCGGCCATAGGATCCGGGTCCTCACGATCTCCGAGGCCTCGGACACGTTCTTTTACAACGTGGCGTTCCAGCGCGCGGTTCGACGCACCGTCCACGAGCTCCTGACGACGGAACGCTTCGACCTGATCCACTCCCAGCACGCCCACATGCCGGACCTCCTCCTTGGGGGCTCCTCCCGACTCCCACCGACGGTCCGGACCATCCACTCCACGATCGGAGGCCAGCGTCAGGGGATGCTCGTCGCCCGACGGCTCAAAGGAGTCCTCGAGCCGGGCGAACGTTACCAGGTCCTCCTGGCCCCGGTGCTGCAGACGGCCGAGTGGACCGTCCTGCACCGGCCCCGCGACTCGTACATCGCGGTCTCCGACTGGACCCGGACCGAACTCCTCGCCCGGGGCATCGCGCCGGGGCGGATCCACGTCATCCACTGCGGCGGCGATCCGTCGCGGTTCGGTCCGGACCGACGGTCGGAAACCCTGCTCCGCTCCGCCCCAGACCGCCGCGTCGTCCTGTTCCCGGGCCGGCCGACGCTCGTGAAGGGAGCGTCGGTGCTCGCCCAGGCGCTTCCCCGTGTGATCGAGCAGTTCCCCGGCGCGGAGTTCGCGTTCACCGGAGGGGGGGCCGAGGATTTTCTCAAGATGGTCCCGCTCTCTCCGGCGCTGCGGAGCCACATCCGGTTCCTCGGATACGTTCCGTTCGACCAGCTCCCCCGGATCTACGCATCGGCCGATCTGGTCGTGGCACCCACCTACTACGAGAACTTCCCGATCCGTATCCTCGAGGCCCTCGCCTCGGGCGTTCCGGTCGTCGCCTCGGCGGTCAACGGAATACCCGAATCGGTTCTCCCCGGGAAGACGGGAACCCTGATCCCCCCGGGCGACCCGGTCCGACTGGCGGACGCGATCGTGGAACTACTTCGAGACGACGCCCTGCGGGCCCGCATGGGGATTGAAGGCCGCCGCCTCATCACCGATCGGTTCTCCTGGGCCCGAGCAGGGGCGGAGACGGCCGAGCTGTACCGTCAGGTCGCCGGATAACACGAAACCCGACACCCAACGACGGGCCCGACCGAGCCTCCCGTCGGGGCCGGGGATATGCCGCGGCGGGGGATTGTCCCGGATCTGCGGCGACCTGCTGCTTCCAACGCAGGAACTGTGCCCAAAAGACCGAGCCGGCGCAGTAACCTGCCGAGGTAAGGGGAATCCGAAGGGGCCGTAGCCGCTTGGGTACTTCGGACCAAGGTTCAAATGCCCCCGTGGGAAATGCACCCTGCCGCCGACGCAATCCGATGACACCGAACTCCCCGCTCTCTGCACCCGCTTCCGCACCGCCGGCCACTGTGTGGCCGGCCGAACTGGGGGCGCGGTTCCGAGGGGCCCGGGCCGTGGTCATCCTCCCGACATTGAACGAAGAGCGGGGGCTGGCCCGAACCCTGTCCGAGCTGAGCCGACAACGCCTGCACGCGCCCGACCGGCGGGTGGAGATCCTGATCGTCGACGGCGGATCCACGGATGGAACCCTCGGAGTGGCCGCCGCTCGCGGAATACCGGCCGTGCGACAGACCGGCCGGGGCAAGGGGGCCGCCGTCCTCGAGGCGATCTACTGGGTGCAATCCCAACGGATCCCGTACGCGGTCGTACTGGATGCCGATTCCACCTACCCTCCCGACCGCGTCCTGGATGCGCTCGACCTGCTCGAACAGAGCGCCGACCTGGTCGTCGGGATCCGACGACCGGTGCCGACCGTCCCTCTCGGTCCACGCGAGATGGTGCACCGCCTGGGCAACATCGGGTTGAGCTATGCCGCGAGCGTCCTTTCCCGGCGGACGATCCTCGACATCTGCAGCGGCTTCTGGGGGGTCTCCACCGACCTCATGGTCTCTCTGAACCTCGAGCAGGCATCGTTTGCTATCGAAGCGGAACTGGTGCTGAAGGCGATCCACCGTCAACTTCGGGTGGTCCAGATTCCCATCGATTATCGTGACCGCATCGGAGAAGCCAAGCTTCGGGCGGTTCGGGACGGCGCCCGTATCCTCCTCACGATCCTCCGCCACGGTCGGTCGCACGCGGACCGGGCGACGCCCGAGCTGGCGGTCGCCCCCGAATCGGGGGAGCTCCTTTCGATCGGATTGATCACGGGAAGCCGTGCGGCGGTCCTCGAGTGTGCCTCCTCCGACTCGGCGGCCGCAAGCAATCTCGCCACGGTGCTCCGTCGCAACTTCCCGGAGACGGTCGTTCAGGTCGAATCGACGGAGCCGAGCGTCGTCCCGGGCCGCAATCCGTTGGTGGCCCCGCATCCCACTCCGATGGTCGTTTCGCTGACCTCGGCCGGCTCCAAGGACGCCCACGCCCGCGCGGTCGCGGTCTCGATCGGCTCGCGTCGACGCCAGCTGATGATCGAACTCCCGTCCGCCCTGTTGCTGGACGCTCCGGAGGTCGACGAGTCGTCGGCCACAGCCCGTTCGGGCGGATGGGTGGTGCCCGGGCGCGCGACCACGCATGCCCGCTTCCCTTCACTCGAGGTCCTGACGTCGCGCCTGAGCTACGACCGAATCGACCAGCAGCGAACCCTCCTCTGGGCCAACGGGTTCCACGCGATCGAGCGCGAACGTCGCGATCTGGTCGAGCTCACCGACCCGGTCGGTGAGGCGTGAGCGTCACCTCGCCCCGCTCCTCGGGGACCGGCGAGGGGCCCTCTGCCGCGTCGCAGTTGCGAGTCGTCCTCGACTTCGACGGCACGCTCGTCGACCCGAACGTCGCCATCATCCTCGTGGAGGAGTTCGCCCCGAACGGCCGGGAGCTGGCCCACGAGATCGACATCCTCCTCCACGAGGGGAAGATCGGGCTGAGGGAGGCGTGGCGACGGCAGGTCGCCCTGCTCTCCGCGGACCGCATGGGAGAGATGATCAAGTTCGCACGCCACCGGGTGCCGCTCCGCAAGGGCGCCAAGGAGTTCCTCGAGCTCGTCCGGCGCCACTCCGTGCCCGTAACGGTCGTTTCGGGGGGCCTCGAGTTCTACATTCGGGAGGTCCTCGACCGCGAACACCTGGACCTCCCGATCCAATCGGACCGGCTGACGGTCCTCCCCTCCGGGGAGCTGAGCGTGATCCATCCGTTCGAGCACCCCACCTGTCGTCTGTGCGGGATCTGCAAGGCGGCGATCGTGGACGACCACTCGAGCGGACGTCGCAGTGTCTTCATCGCGGACGGGTCCACCGACCGGTACGGTGCGGAGAGCGCGGACATCGTCTTCGCCCGCCGCCGACTGCTCGAGTACTGTCGTCGGGTCGGGATCACCGTCT
>Ga0187875_10002955_pt1 | contig 12262 bp, 10 predicted proteins | sample June2016WEW_17_1_2_FD_132978 | JGI IMG/M metagenome (GOLD analysis project Ga0187875, IMG submission 132978) | Peatland microbial communities from SPRUCE experiment site at the Marcell Experimental Forest, Minnesota, USA - June2016WEW_17_10 | ecosystem: Environmental > Terrestrial > Soil >... | reverse complement strand
GGCGCAGCCGGAGCCCGCCCAGCCGGGCAATCTCCGCCTCGGCCCACAGCCGCAGCATCCGGTCGTGCAGGCCCGGCGTCCGCTGCTCCGGGTGCTCCCGCCACGCGCGGGCGGCGCCGCCGATCATCCCGCCCTCGCGCGGCATCGAGGTCCCGCCGATCGCGACCCGCTCGTTCATCAGCGTGCCGGTCGCGACCTTCCAGCCCTCGCCGACCGCGCCGATCCGGTTGGTGTCCGGGATGCGCACGTCGGTGAGGAAAACCTCGTTGAACTCGGCCTCGCCGGTGAGCTGGCGCAGCGGCCGCACGTCGACCCCGGGCGTGGTCATGTCGCAGCCGAAGTAGCTCAGGCCCTGGTGCTTCGGTACGTCAGGGTCGGTCCGGGCGACCAGGATGGCCCAGTGCGCCTGGTGCGCCAGCGAGGTCCATACCTTCTGGCCGGAGACGATCCAGTCGCCGCCCGGGTCGCGGACCGCGCGGGTGGCTAGGGAGGCGAGGTCACTTCCGGCGCCGGGCTCGCTGAACAGCTGGCACCAGATGTCCTCCCCCGTCCACAGCGGCCGCAGCCAGCGCCCCCGCTGGGCGTCGTTGCCGAACGCCAGAATGGTCGGGGCCGCCATGCCCAGACCGATGACGTTCTTGGCCGGGGAGTTGTCGGGGGCGCCGGCCGCCGCGAACTCACTGTCCGCGACGGCCTGCAGGGCCCGCGGCGCGCCCAGCCCGCCGAGCCCCGGCGGGTAGTGCACCCAGGCCAGCCCGGCATCGAACCGGGCGCGCAGGAAGTCCAGCCGGGGGGTGGAAACCGGGTCGGCGGCGGCCAGGAACTCCCGTACCCGGTCCCGGATATCGGCCGCCGTGAGCTGAGATCCAGTCAGCACAGTGGGCCCCCGGCCACGTAGATGACCTGGCCGGACACATACCCGGCGCCCTCACTGACCAGGAACGACACGGTGTGCGCGACGTCCGCGGGGTAACCCACGCGGCGGACCGGGTTCCGCTCGGCGGCCGCCTTGATGAAGTCGTCGAACGGCACCTTCACCCGCGCCGCGGTCGCCGCCGTCATGTCGGTGGCGATGAAGCCCGGGGCGACGGCGTTGGCCGTGATGCCCAACGGGCCCAGCTCAATGGCCAGCGTCTTGGTGAAGCCCTGCAGGCCGGCCTTGGCCGCCGAGTAGTTGGCCTGCCCGCGGTTGCCGAGCGCCGAGCTGGACGAGGTGTTGACGATCCGGCCGTAGTGCTGCTCGACCATGTACTTCTGGGTCGCGCGGGTCATCAGGAAGCTGCCCTTGAGGTGGACGTCCAGCACGGTGTCCCAGTCGCTGTCGGACATCTTGAACAGCAGGTTGTCGCGCAGCAGGCCAGCGTTGTTGACCAGCACCGACGGCGCGCCCAGCTCACCGGCTACCCGGCCCACGGCCGCCTCGACCTGGTCGGTCTGGCTCACGTCGGCGCCCACGGCCAGCGCCGTGCCGCCGGCCCCCTGGATCTCCTTGACCGTCTCGGCGCAGTTGCCCTCATCCAGGTCCAGCACGGCGACGGCCATCCCGTCGGCGGCCAGTCGGATCGCGACCCCGGCCCCGATCCCCCGGGCGGCCCCGGTCACGATGGCAATCGGCTGTGTCTCCTGTGACATGTATGCGTACCTTTCGTCGGGCCGGGAGCCGCCGGCTGCGTGCGGCCGGTCCGGGCCGTTCCTCGCTTGCCTGTTTGCTTACTGGCCAGTATCTGCCACTCTTAGCTTCGGTTACGGCCCGCTCCGGCGGAAGACGTAGATGCCGCCGGTGTCATAAATCACGTTGTAGGTGATCCCGGGATGCTGGCTGGCCACAAAGGCGGGCACGTTGGCCGGCTCGGGCGAGTACCCGCTGTCGGTGCCGTCGAAGACGATGTACTTGGTGGCCGGGTTGCCGCTGTTGCCGATCCAGAAGGTGTCGGTGCGGGCGGCCAGCGGGGCCAGCAGGTCCAGCGTGGTGGTCACCGTCGCGCCGTCGGGCACGTTGGCCATCGCCGCGTTGGCGTCGGCTACGTACGGGCTGATCCGGTAGGTCGCCGGGGTCAGCAGGCTTCCGACCGGGAACTGGAAGATGAGCGCGACCCCGACAGCCAGCATGGCCGCCGCGCCGTGCCGGTCGATCTCCGTCAGCACCGCCGCGTACCAGCTGCCCCGCCGGCCCGCGGCCACCCCTGTCTCTGCTGTCTCTGTTGCTGCTGTTGCTGCTGTTGCTGCCGGACGGCGCCGGCGCGCACGGATGCGCGCGATCGCGTCGACCGCGGCGAGGAAAAGGATCGGCATGACGGTGGCGTTGTAGTGCCACTGGGTGCCCCAGAAGCTCGGGTTGGTGCCGAGGAACCGCAGCACGATCGAGGGCAGTGCGGCCAGGGCAAGCGGAGACCACAGCGCGATGAGCACCGTCGGCAGCAGCAGGAGCAACGTGGTCCGCAGCTTGACGGGCCACGAGGTGAAGAACTGGTGCACGATGCCGGCGGCGGACAGGTGGCCGCCGGGGCTCAGTCCGCCGCCGTAGCTCCAGTACTGATAATGATGCGCGGGGTTGAAGTGCGGAATGATCACGGTGATGGCCAGCACGGACCAGGCGATGCCCCACACGATGAGCAGCTGGCCGCCGATGATCGCGGTGCGCGCGCTGGCCCTGGCCTGGCCGTCACTCCGGCTGCCGTCCTGGCCGGCCGTGGCCCGGGCTGGGGCGGCCTGCCAGCGGGCGATGATGATCATCAGGACGCCGATCGCGGCGACCGTGAAGCCCTGGTCCTCCTTGACGAAGACCAGCGGCAGCGCCCAGGCCACCGCCGCCCGGGTGCGCCCGCGGATCAGCGCCGACAGTGAGAACGCGAGCAGGGGTACCGCGAACGCGATCTCGTGGAAGTCAAAGTTGATCATCTGCTGCAGGCCCCAGGAGAAGCCGTAGGCCGCGCCGATGGCCGCGCCCGCGCGGCGGCCCAACTTGTCCGCCGCGGCCCAGCTCACCGGCAGCACCGACGCCGCGGTCAGCAGGGCCTGGACGACCAGCAGCGTAATCGGGGACGGCACAATCAGGAAGAACGGCGCGATCAGCGCGATGATCGGGGAGAAGTGATCGCCGAGCAGGTTGAAGCCCGCCCCCCGGACGTCGGCGACCGGCGCCCGCAGGTGCGCGTACTGCTTGACCGCCTCGGTGAAGATGCCCAGGTCCCACGACAGCGAATCGAGCTGGAAATAGCGGAACAGCGAGATCGTCAAGTAGACGGCGAAGACGAGGGCGGCAATCAGCCACGGCGCCAGGTAGCGGCGGGCCCGGGGGCGCCCGGCCACAGGGGGGCGCTCGCCCGCTGAGGCGGCGGGCCGGGATCGGGGGCCGGGGATGGACAGCGGGCCGGACGGCCAGCCCTTGGGGCCGACACGCGTCGCGCTGTTCGCTTCGGTGCCGTCGCCTTCCAGCTCGCGTGGTCGCTCATCCGGCATTGCTGGCAGCCTACACGTTTGGCCTGGACCAGGGGATAGTTCCTGGCGAACGGCGGGTTCTGGGCGCGCCGGGCCGTCTTCCGTGCGGCGCCCAGGGAGGTCAGCCGGCGATGGCGGCATCCAGCAAGGTGACGGCGGCGGCGCGGGCCCGGATCCCTGCGGACCGGTCGCGGTCCATCCGCGCCGAGATGTTCGCCCCGTCGTACCGCAACTGCAGCTGGCCCGCCAGCCCGGCCGGTGCCGACGAAGAATCCCGGCACCGAACTGCCCGGCGTTCCGGTAGGACGTACGACTGAGGGCCCGGCGGGGCGTGCTACGTCGGCAGCGGGGCGGCTTTCACGGGGCCCCGGCGGTCAGGTCAGCAGCAGGCGGCGGAGGCGGCGGCGGGCCACGAACAGCCCGACCAGGCCCAGGACAGCCAGGTAGGCCACGTTGACCAGCATGGCCGGGCCGACGACGCCGAACGAGAAGCCGCGCAGCAGCGCCACCGCCTGGTACAGCGGCGTGCACTCCACCACGATCTGCAGGGCCCTCGGGTAGACGCTGAGCGGGTAGAACGTGGTGGAGAACAGGAACATCGGCAGCGTGGCCAGGATGACGAAGTCGAAGTCCTTCCAGCTGCGCATGTAGGTGGTGGCCGCCATCCCGGTCCCGGCGAACGCGAAGCCGATGAGCACGGAGGCGGGGACGGCCACCAGCACCCAGGCCGAATGGACCAGCCCCATGGCCGCCAGCACGACCAGGAACGCGACCGCGTACAGCAGGCCGCGGCTCAGCGCCCAGGTGATCTCGCCGAGCGCGATGTCCCCCGGGCCGAGCGGGGTGGCCAGCGCCGCGTCGTAGACCTTGGCGTACTTCAGCTTGTGGAACACGTTGAAGGTGGAATCGTAGACCGCACCGTTCATGGACGAGGTGGCCAGCAGCGCGGGCGCTACGAATTCGGTGTACCCCACCGGGCGGCCGCCGGGCCCGGTCACCGGCCCGACCAGGGCGCCCAGCCCGATCCTGATCGACAGCAGGTAGAACAGCGGCTCCAGTACCCCGGTGATCAGGAGAATCCAGAGGTGGCGATAGGCCCGGGCGTTCCGCTCCACCAGCGGCAGGCCGCCCCGCCCGCCGGACAGCGACCGGCTGACCAAGCCCGGCAGCGGCAGCCGCAGGATGGCGGGGGCGCTACTCATTGAGCCGTTTCCGGTACGTCCGCTGGGCGACCAGGCAGCCGGCCGGGGCGAACGCGAGCAGGTAAGCGACGTGCACGGCCGCCCCGCCCAGGTCGGCGGTGCCGAGGCTGAGCGTGCGGCACAGCTCCACGCCGTGCCACAGCGGGGACACGTAGGCGAGCGGGCGCAACCACGCCGGCAGCTGGGCGATCGGGAAGAACGTGCCGGAGAAGAGGAACAGCGGGATCATCAGGAACCGCATGAGCACGCTGAAGCTCGTGTCGCGGGTGCGGGTCACCGCCCAGCCCATTAGCGCCGGCGCGAACGCCAGCCCGGTCAGGACGGCGACCGGCAGGGTGAAAATGACCAGCGGCGAACGGGCCGCGCCGAACGCGGCGATCACGGCCAGGAAGATCCCGCAGTTCATGGTCAGCCGAAGGGTGACGAACAGCAGGTGACCACGGAACACGTCAGCGGGCCGCAGCGGGCTGGCCACCGCGGCGAAGTAGTTCTGCACCCACTTGACCGAGCCCAGGACCGGATACAGGCCCTCGGCGAACGCGGTCTGCATGGCGGTCGCGGCCAGCACCCCGGGCGCGATGAAGTCCAGGTAGCTGACGCCGAGGGTGCCGCCAGCGTGCTTGTTGACCAGCGAGCCCAGGCCCGCGCCCATGGCACCGAGGTAAAGCAGCGGGCCAAGCACGCTGGAGATGATCGAGCCGCGCCAGGTCCGCCGGTAGTCGGTCAGCCAGAACCGGAACTCGCGCACCGCGAAGGACCACCGCGCTCCCCCGGCCGTTTCGGGGGCGGCGGGGGTGACGCGGCCCGTCCGGGTGGCCTGAGCGGTCATCGGGACCTCCCCGGCGCGGCAGGCCGCGTGGCCCCCATCAGGCGCGGGGCCCCCATCAGTCGTCCAGCTGGCGACCGGTCAGCCGGAGGAAAACGTCCTCCAGCGTGCTGCGGCGGGCCAGCGAGGTGATCGGCTCGAGGCCCAGCCCGCGCACCGCGGCGAGCGCCTCGTCCCCGTTCCTGGTGTAGACGAGGACCCGGTCGGCCAGCACCTCGAGCCGCTCGGAAGTCCCGGCGGGCAGCGCGGCCAGCTTCTCCGCCGCCTGCTCGTGATCGCCGGGGTCGAAACGGACCTCGAGGACCTCGGGCGTGGAGTACTGCCCAATCAGCGCGCGCGGCGAGCCCTCGGCCACGATCCGGCCCGCGTCCATCACCACGAGCCGGTCACAGAGCTGCTCGGCCTCATCCATGTAGTGGGTGGTGAGGATGAGGGTGACCCCGCGCTGCTTGAGCCGGAACAGCCGGTCCCACACGATGTGCCGGGCCTGCGGGTCCAGCCCGGTGGTGGGCTCGTCGAGCAGCAGAATGTCGGGCTCGTTGATCAGTGACCGGGCGATGACCAGGCGGCGCTTCATCCCCCCGGACAGCGGGTCGACGGTGTCCCCGGCCCGGTCGCTCAGCTGGACGAAGTTCAGCAGCATGTCGCTGCGCTCGCGGATCACAGCCCGGGGCAGCCCGAAGTAGCGCCCGTAGACGAGCAGGTTCTCACGGACGGTCAGCTCGATGTCGAGCGTGTTCTCCTGCGGCACGACGCCGAGGCGGGCCCGGATCGCGGGACCGTTCCGTACTGGATCCATGCCCAGGATGGTCAGCTCGCCACTGGTGGGCGGCGACACGCAGCCGACCATGCGCATGGTGGAGGACTTGCCCGCCCCGTTGGGGCCGAGGAAACCGAACGCCTCGCCGCGCGGGATACTGAAGTCGATGCCGTCCACCGCGATGAAGTCCCCGAACCGCTTGGTAAGGCCGCTAGCTTGAACGAGGACCTCGGCGGCTGCGGCTGGCTCGGCTTGGGACACGCTCGCGACGTTACCTCGGGGCCCGGACAAGATAACAACACGTTTTCTGGCTCCGATGTGTATAACCGAGGCCGGCCAGGTAACCTCAGCAAACGTTCCTGTTAAGGGTGTGATATGGATTCGAAGGGACCGTCGACCAGGTGAAATCCATCCGTGAGGCTTACGCGAACTACGCGATACGGATTCACGAGATCGCCAAATTCGGGGTCGTCGGCGGCATCGGGTTCGTCGTGCAGCTCGGTGTCACGGACGCCGTCCACCTGGGCCTGGGCGTAGGAGCCCTCACCGCGGTCATCGTCGGCTACGTCGTGGCCACGGTCGTCACATTCCTGGGCAACCGCCACTGGGCGTTCAAGCACCGCCAGGGTAAGGGCCTGTCGCACGAGACGCTCATGTTCATCATGCTCAACGTGGTGGGGCTGGGCATCCAGGAGGCCGTGGTCGCCACCGTGCACTACGGGCTGCACATGACCGACCCGCTGTCCTACAACGTGGCCAACATCGTCGGCATCGGGCTAGGCACGCTGTTCCGGCTCTGGTCCTACCGCAAGTGGGTCTTCCTCGAGGTCAACGAGGAGCCGGCCGAGGTCGCGCCGACCGTGCTGCCCGCAGAGCTTCCGGTGGAGGAGCATTCGGCCCCGGCCCACTCCCACGGCGTGCACTCCGCTGGAGCGTCCTCCGCCGACAGCCGGCCGTCGCAGGCGGCGCCTGGGCGGCATCGGGCACCCGAGGACCGGCAGCCGGAGAACGAGTCGGAGGACATCTCCCCGCAGCCGTCCATCGGCTGACGTCTCCCGGCCCGGCTCGTATCCGGTGGCAGGCCAGACCGCCGGTGGGTCAGCCCGGCGGGGGCGGGTGGAGCGCGGGCGCACCGCTGAAGTGCTGGCGTGCGGGCGTCGCTGGACCCGCGGGCTGGTCGCCGGCCGCCGGAAGCTGAGCGGCGGGGGCGGCGGTCGCCGGCGCCTGCGAGGCGGGGGCACCGCTCGCCGGTAGCTCAGGAGCGGCGGCAGCGGTCGCCGGTAGCTCAGGAGCCGCGGCGGCGGCGGTCGGCGGCGCGGGTGTGCGCCGGCCCCGGATGCGCAGGAACGAAGAGATCACGATGGTCAGGTAGCCGACGTAGACGAGGAGCTGCAGCGGAGTCGGAGCGTCGCTGTACCCGAAGAAACTGTGCAGCACGTCCCCGAACGAGCTGTCTTCGGACAGCAGGGAAGCGGAGTGCCACATCGGCGTGGCCAGCACCGGGAGCCAGCCGAGCTGCTGCAGGTTCTCGATGGTATCGGCCAGCAGCCCCGCCGCGAAGACCATCAGCAGCAGGCCGATGACGGTGAAGAACCGGGCCATATTCAGCCGGTGGCCCAGCCGGTAGATCACGAACGCGATGGCGAGCGCCCCGGCCAGCCCGATAGCCGCCCCGCTCAGCGCGCCCGCCGTCGAGGTGGAAAAGATGATGGCCAGGGTGAAGACCACTGTCTCCAGCCCCTCGCGGCCTACCGCCTGGAAGGCCAGCAGCCCCAGTCCCCAGCGGGCCCGGCCGTCCAGCGCGGCGTCAACGTGAGCGCGCAGCTCCTTCGACAGCGAGCGCGCATGGTTGCGCATCCAGAACGTCATGTAGGTCAGCACGGTGGCGGCGACCACGAACGTGATGGTCTCGAAGATCGTCTGCACCCGCGACCCGTCGTAGCTCCGGATCGTCTCGTAGGCGACCGCCCCGCCCGCCGTGGCCAGGATCAGCGCGGCGCCCACTCCGAGGAACACGTCCCGGAAGTATTCCCGCTTCCCGATGCGGTTGAGGTAGGCGAGCAGGATCGCGACGATCATGCTTGCCTCGACACCCTCACGCAGGAAAATGACGAGCGTAGCCAGCATCAGCAAACCTCCAGCCGTCGAGTCTGGCCGGCGCCGCGCCATTAAGGCAAGGCTAACCTTATAAAAGCCTGGCACAGCGGAGGGGATGGCTGGCTTGGACCCCTCTTCCGGGCTGCCCCTGGCAGAGCGCTGCAGAGCGCACAGCCCGGGCGGTTAGGGCGAGTTATACCTGAGGTTAGTTCAGTTAAATTCTGATCGCTCTAGCTGGTGCAACCCGTGTCCACCAGGTTGATCCGCTGGCCCAGGACCAGCTTGCCCTGGGTCGGGGTGAGGTCCCCCACGGCCACGAGGCGGCCGACGACGTGGGTCTCGCGGGCGCGCGCGTTCTGCGGGTTGCTGCGCGGGTCGTCGACCGTGGGAGCGTTCACCACGCCAGCCAGGACCGCCGCCTCTGGCCAGGACAGCTGGGCCGGCTCGGTGCCGAAGTACCCGCAGCTCGCGGCGCGCAGACCGTAGTAGTTATTGCCGTAGTAGGCCACTTCGGCGTACATCTGCAGGATCTGCGCTTTGGTGTAGCTCACGTTCAGCTTGATGGCCAGCACGACCTGCTCGGCTTCGACAGTGATCCCGGAGCGGCCCTGGGTGTAGAGATTCTTGGCCAGCTGCTGCTCGAGCGTGCTGCCGCCCTGGTCGGGGTGGCCGATGAGCTCGCCCACGAACAGCCGTGCGATGGCGAGCGGGTCGACGCCGGGGTTGGAATAGAAGCGATGGTCTTCGGTGGCGACGAGCGCCTCGGTGAACCGCTGCGGGGGCTGGACGCCCGGGTAGCTGATGCCGTGCTGCACGGCCTGCTCCTGGACCAGGCTGGGAGCCTGGCTCACCGAGGGCGTAACGAGCCACAGGCCGCCGAACACGACCGCCAGCAGGACGATGACGGCAGCGACCGTCTTGAGGACGCGCCGGGGCCAGTTGCGGCGCTTGAGCGGCCGCGTGTTGTTGCGGCGGCTACCTGGGGGCCGCCGCGGGCGGGCAACCGAGCCCTCATTGCGGGGCCGGCGTGAGCGCTGGGAGTAAGGAAGGGTCGCGTCCGGGTCATAGCCGTAGCCATAACCGTCAGACCCATAACCGTCAGACATGGAATCGCGCGACGACGATGTCCTCATCTGACCCCGTTCCTCTTCGGCGGCTGCACCGGCTGCGGATACTGCCCGTAAGACACGCCAGCCTCTTACCCGTGAACGAACGCGACACCCATCCAGATTTCTGGAAGCTGAGTGCGCTGGACGGGACCGGTCCTGGGCTGGTGGGGGACCACGGGACGTTCCATTCAGCCTAAGGCGACCCGGTGACCATGTGCGGCCACCACGCCGGATCCCCCAGCGTTAGTGGGGACGCCGGCTGGTTAATCCCAGGATCTGAGTGACTCCCTCGGCGTGGGTGGCAGGCGGCGGGGCTTGTCCGGTGGCCTCGGGAACGTCCCGGCTGCGCTAAGGTATGAAAGCCCGCCGGGTTCGGCGGGTGTGCGCCTAGCGCACCGGGACGTGGCCCAGCTTGGTAGGGCACTTGACTGGGGGTCAAGGGGTCGCGGGTTCAAATCCCGCCGTCCCGACGCTTTTTCGAACGCTTCTTCGCCATGTACAGCAGCAGCACAGCAGTACCCGGGGAAGACTCTTAAAGTCTGCATGCGGCCTCTGAGTGGCCGCCATGCGGTCGGCGGATTCAAGATCACGACGTTGGGCCGGGGTGGATTTGCGTCCCGGGTGTTACGCGTCGTTCGCCATGAACGCGGACGCCACTCACGGCGAGCCTCGATTGCTGACATGCCTATCCAGTGGGCGTCTCCGCCGTGCTCACCCTGGCACCGGAATCCTCACCTTGGCGGCTCCAGCCCGGCGCATAGCGGTACCCCGGCTTACGTCACCGACGGTGACGGCAGGGCCGGGATGCGGCGCGCGAGATCCGCCGTTCTGTATTGTGACAGCCCTTCAGCTGGCTCCGTTCGAGGCGCGCAGAACGGGACCTTCTGCCGCGGGCTATCTTCTGGCGGATGCGCGTCGAAGTTCGGGGGCAGGCCAAGTAAGCCCGAAAGGGGTAATGGGCATGGGAAGAGGGCCGGGTCGTTTCTGTCTGGGCGGTGAAGTCCTGCTCGAGCAGGTCGGCGCTGATCCAGAGGCCGGCGGCACCTGCAATGGTGCGGCCGGCAGGCGGCTGCTGTGGCCGCTAAGGGTCGTGCTGTGGACGGCCCTGCTGGTCATCGCATTCTGCGGCGTAACCGCGATCGTCTTCAACACCTCGGCACCAGCGTGCGGGCCCGGCATCCGCGAGCGCCGAAGACGGCTCGCCGCCAGGTGATCTGTGGCCGGGGCGAATCTGGCGCAGCGCGCTGAGGGTGGTGCCGCGCCGCCGCCGGACCAGGGCGCGCAGTGTGCTGGTGTTCTGGTAGCCGACCGCCGCGGCGATGGCGTCGACCGTCTGGTTGGTCGTGCGCAGCAGGAAAGTCGCCTCGCCCAGGCGGATCTCGTGGACGAAGTCGGTCGGCGACATGCCCAGGACGGCTGCGGTGTTGCGCTGCAGGGTGCGTTCACTGACGCCGATCGCAGCCGCCGCACGGCTGATCTGCAGCGGCTCGGCGACGTGGCCGCGGACCCACCGCTCGAATGCGGTCATCGTCGGGTCTGCGGCGGCCAGGTGCGACGGGACAGCGAAGATGGCCTGGGACGGGCGATCGCCGATCAGCAGGTACCGGGCGACCAGGTCGGCCAGCGCGGGGCTCTCCTGAGCCACGATCGACAGCGCCAGGTCTATGTGCGCGAACGCGGCGCCGGCGGTGGTGACCCGCCCGTCGCGTGCGAGCGTCTGGCTCTCGTCGAGTCGCACGGCGGTGTAGCGGCGGCGGAATGCCGGGCCCAGCCACCAGCTGGTGGTGGCCAGCCGGCCGTCGAGCACGCCGGCCTCGGCCAGGAAGAATGTCCCGGTGCACGCCGCCGCCAGGGCGCTGCCGGCTATGTGAAGCGCCGTGACGTGGGCGAGTACGGGATGGTTCCGCACGATGTCCACGACCTGCCGCGACGACTTGAGGCCGCAACCGACCGCTGGCATGACCACCAGGTCGGGGACGATGCGCAGGTCCGTCAGCGGCCGGGTGGCCAGGCGCAGGCCGTGCCCGGTGCGCACCGAGGCTTCGGTTCCGGCCACCGTGACGTCGAACGGGGGTACGGACGTGGCCACGTCCTCGCGCAGGGCGTTCGCGGTGGCCAGGACGTCCAGGACGGCACTCAGCCCCGAATCGAACAGGTCCGGCACGGCGAGCACGGTGATCATCATGTCGGAAACAGTACTATTCTCGGCGGATCCGCCACTGCCGCATGCTCCCGTCTACCGGCTAGCGTTGGTTGCGAACCCAGCGAAAGGATCTTTCATGAGCGTCGGCCGAGGACTGCTCGTTTATCCTGGAGGCCCGGCCGGGCAAGGAAGACGAGCTCGCCGCCTTCTTGACCCAGGCCCAGCCGCTGGCTGCGGCTGAGCCCGGCACGGTCACCTGGTACGCCTTCAAGCTCAGCGACACCACGTTCGGTATTTTCGACACGTTCAGCGACGAGGCCGGGCGGCAGGCGCACCTGAACGGCCCGATCGCCGCAGCGCTCGGCCAGGCAGGCCCGGGCTTGCTGGCCAAGGACCCGGACATCCAAAGGCCCGACATCCTCGCCGCGAAGTGAGCGCGCTCCCAGCGTTATTGCGGGGCGCGCCGACTACCGGCGTACCAGCCCTCCTGGACGCCGGCCTGGCCGGGTGCCGCGCCGGAGCTGTGCAGCTGAGGCCGCTCCCGCGCCCGGCCGGGGTCGAGGACAAATCCGGTGGGCTACTGCGACGTGCGTGATGGCCGCACCGCGATCGTGGTATTCACGTGAAGAAGTGGGTTCGGGGCTGTGGCAGCCGAAGACCGTCGACGTCGAGGTCGATCCTCTCGTT
>Ga0187875_10002945_pt1 | contig 12288 bp, 8 predicted proteins | sample June2016WEW_17_1_2_FD_132978 | JGI IMG/M metagenome (GOLD analysis project Ga0187875, IMG submission 132978) | Peatland microbial communities from SPRUCE experiment site at the Marcell Experimental Forest, Minnesota, USA - June2016WEW_17_10 | ecosystem: Environmental > Terrestrial > Soil >... | reverse complement strand
GCTATCGACCAAAACGCGCTGCGCGTTTTTCAGTTCGAGGAGATTCTTGACGATAAACGGATTTCCGTTTGCTCCACCCACGTATCCAGGTTGCCCTTTCATCCAGGTCAAGGGCTTGAACATATGATTGCGGCTAATCTCAATGTCAGCCGGGGTCATGGTGGCATGGCCGCCACCAAACATAATGGTCTCGCCCGCTGCCTCCAGAAAATTGTTCACGATCTTGTAGGGACCCATAGGGTTGTCGCTAAACCCCCCGGCGATTGCTTGCGTATCCGTGCACGATCCGGTCTTAGCGACGCAGTGGATGTCAGTAAAGAAGGAGTCCACGATCGCGACATATCGGCTAGGGCCCAGTAGGATGCCCCGGACGGTCTCGTCCTGGGGAGAGCCATGTACCCAGAGACGATCGAATACCACATGATCGGCTGGACCTTCAAACTGGATGAGGTTGTAAACCAGAGCCGGAGATACGGCTCTCGTCACTTCCAGCCCGATCAGCCGGTAGTGGTTTGCGCCGGGAGAGAAGGTGATCGGTCCTGAGCCGCCCTTGCCATCCATTTCAATTTTGGCCAGGACGTTCGCGGTGAAAGCGCAATTCAATCGAGGTCTGCCCGGCAGAGACGACACGCCTGCGTAGCAAGGAGTCAGGCGCTCGCCTTCGGCAGGCAGACTGGAATCAGGCGCGCTGGTGCGGATGATAATCCAGTGCGAGTCATCGCAGCTCTTGGCTGGTATAACAAAGTTGCCGCTGAACGTGGCGCCCGCCTGCAACTGAATGATATCGCCGCAGGATGCGCTAGCGAGAACCTGCTCGATACTTTGCCCGGAACGTACCATCCAAGTCTTTCCGGCTGAAGGAGTATCTTTCAAAGAGCTCTTTACATGCTCCCTTGGCATCTCGGCGGGGCCATCGAAATTCTTGCCATTGGACGGTATGGAGGACTGCCCCGAAGTTGCGGCCCGAAGTTGAGCGGCCAGGATCAGCAAGGAAAAAACGAGTCTTGGGGCAGCCGTACTGCGACTGGAAATCTTCATGTTTGTCGACCTTTCTCACGAGGGTCTTAATCAGTCGGCTTTGGTATCTTCGAGGCTATTACTCTGGCATAACGCTCAGCTGCCGTCCAATGCTGGAGTATCACGTTGCTGACTCTCCAGGCAGCATCGCTCTTCGAGGGCAGCACGTGGGCGACTAGCGGTACGAAGGGCAGCCGGAAATAGCTAGTCCCCTCGACCCTGAAAGGCTGGACATCCCCCAATAAGTGAAAAGCATACTCAAGTCCGTAAGGCGTGTCCGCGGGAGGATTCAAGTAGGGGTTCACCTGCGCTTGTTCAAGGGGCGTCAGAACGAACTTCATGGCTTCGGTCGCACTGCGTTCGATCTCGGCCTGATCGCGTTCTGATCATCGGGAGTCCGTCATAGTTACCCTTTCAGCAGGTTTTACTCCGCCCATGATAAGGCATGAAGAGAATTGCGAGCGGCACTTTCAGCCGAGGCCGGTGTCTGCGCATCACTCTGACAACACCTTGCTGCGTGCCAGAACAAGGCGGCCCATCTCCCGTCGTATGCTCTGTGTGTGTATTTCATTTCCGTGGCTTAAAATCATCCAGGCGCCATTTTGATCGTGATCCTGGACCGAATGAAAACACTCCTGATATGCCATGACGATGCTCAATTGGATCAGGTGGTTTTGGCTCGGTGGCTGAATTCGTTCTCGAATCTTGTGGGGATAGTTATTATCCAGGAGCCCGAGAGCCGAATATGGCGCCGCATACGGCGCGAGGTCAAGCGAATTGGGATCCTTCGTTTCTTGGACGTGCTGGCGTTCCGATTTTACTACCGCGTTTTTCTCGCCGGCAAAGACCAGCGCTGGGAGCGGCAAGAGCTGCGACAGAAGTGCCTTATCTATGGGGACATTGCCTCGGACACTGCGATTTTGAAAACATCGAGCCCGAACAGTCAGGCGGCAGACACATTTATCAGGAATCTGAATCCCGACATTGTTTTGGCGCGCTGCAAGGTCTTACTGAAAGAGAGCGTTTTTTCGATTTCGGCCAGGGGAACATTTGTCATGCATCCCGGGATTTGTCCCGAGTATCGAAACGCACATGGATGTTTTTGGGCGCTCGCCAATCGCGACCTGAATAAGGTTGGCATGACGCTCCTCAGAATCGACAGGGGCGTCGATACTGGACCGGCATTCGGCTACTACACCTATCCGTTTGACGAAATGCATGAATCGCACATCGTCATCCAGCACCGGGTAGTGCTGGAGAACCTCGACGCTCTGCGCAGCAAGTTCCTTGAGATCTTTAATGGCTCTGCCATCCCACTGAATACCTCAGGACGGCCGTCTGCCGCATGGGGGCAACCTTGGTTGACCAAGTACCTGGAGTGGAAATCCCGCGCGAAAAGGGGTCCTCAATGAGAGCCGCCTGTCTGCTCTATCATGATGTAATCGAGAGCACCGACTGGGATTCGAGCGGTTTCACTGGTCCCGGAACGGCAAAATACAAATTGAGTCGGTCTCAATTCGAAGCCCATCTTGCGGCCATCGCAAAGGTACGCGACACCCCTTCGAGCACTGCACACGAACTCGCAAATGCCAGTGATGAGACGCTTCCTTTTCTTCTGACCTTCGACGACGGCGGGGAAAGCGCTGTCACGCGCGTCGCGGGCCTTCTCGAGAAATATGGGTGGCACGGGCATTTTTTTGTCACCGCCGGCCAAATTAATAGGAAGGGCTTCCTGAACACGGAGCAGATTCGCCTCTTGAGAAGAGAGGGTCATGTGATTGGCAGCCATTCGTTTTCTCATCCCGTGAGGATGTCACACTGCAGCAAGGAGGAATTGACCGACGAATGGACCAGGAGCATCAAAATACTCTCCGATATCCTCGGCGAACAGGTTGATACCGCTTCCGTCCCAGGAGGCTATTATTCGAATCGGGTTGGTGAGACAGCCGCTGCGGCAGGTGTTCGAGTACTGTTTAATTCTGAACCCACGACAGCGGTTCATGCTGTTCTCGGCTGTCTGGTGGTCGGCAGGTACAACATCATCAGAGGAATGCCGCCTGGCGTTTCTGGGAACTTGGTTTCAGTTCATTCCGAAGCGCGTTCGAGGCAATGGCTCTATTGGAATGTTAAGAAAATCGCCAAGAGAGTCGCAGGTCGGCCTTACCTGGCCGTTCGACAATGGCTCCTGCGAAAGGGATGAATTAGTCTTCTGGTTTCAGCACAACCACGTTCTGCAAGAAGGGATCAAGCCGCTAAACAAATACCTCACGTCGTCTCTCTCAGTTACCCCGAAACGCCGCGAGAGTTCCAGGAAACGACGGCGGAGTGTAGAGTGCGGGCAAAGCTCTCCGCCACTCTCGGCCAGCCGTAGCTCTCATGTACCAGGGCTCTCGCGGCCGTGCCTAATCGTCGCCGCTGGTTGGGATCCCGCAGCAGGGATACCACAGAGTCGGCAAAATCCTGGGGCGCGTCGGCCAGAAGGATATTCTCACCCGGTCGCACGGGCAGGCCCTCGGCGCCCACTGATGTGGAAACGACCGCTTTATTCATCGCCATAGCTTCAAAGATCTTGAGACGAGTACCACCGCCGATGCGCAGAGGCACAATGCAAACCGAGCCTCGTGCGACGAACGGCCGTATGTCGTCTACCCATCCCGTGAGGCGAATGCTCTTTTCCGCCTCGGATAAAGCCTGCAGCTTGCGGGAGGGACTCCGGCCCACTACTTCAAGAGACACTTCCGGGCACTGCTGTTTGATCAAGGGAAGAATGGCGTCGACAAAATAAAGAATTGCGTCTTCGTTCGGTAGCCAATCCATCGAACCTGTGAACACCAGGGAATTGGCAGTTTCTTCCACAGGCATGGGTCGGAAATAATCCACATCCACGCCGGTAGGAATCACAGTTAGTTTTCCAGGCTCCCCGAAAGCTGCGAATGCGTCACGATCCGTCTGAGACACTGTGAGCACTTGGTCAGCAAGACGAAGATATCGTCGTTCAGCGGCTTCCATCTTTCGCCATTCCCACCACGAGATAGCCTTCCAGATTGGATTGGTGGCCACCTCATAGTGACGCCGCCATATCGTAGCTTCCACATTGTGAGTGAACAGCACCTTGGGAGCAGGCCAATCCCACGGGATAACGCCGGCGGCAAACATGAAATCACAGAGGATGACGTCATAGGCTTCTTGCTGGAGCAGAGCGTGCAATCTGCGGCGAACCTCGGGACGACAATACTTTGTGATGCTGTAGGGTTCTGAAGAGAGCAAATGAATACCGTAGTCGCGGATCTCCGCGAGGCTCTTAGGTGCAGGGAGCTTCAGCGGGATACAAACCACACGGTCAAACATGTCCTTTAAGTCCGGGTGCAAGTCACCGTCGTGCGCGGCATAGAAGGAAAAGAAAGTGACCGAGTGCTGACGCGCAAGCTCCCGAAGGATGTGATAGCTGCGGATTTTTCCACCGGTATCGGGCGGAACGAGTCCGCCAGCTTTCACCCAGAGAATCTTCATTGCAGGAATGCGTTACCAGCAGATCCCTTCGTAGACACCCGATGTTGCGGGCCGAGACGCCCGTTCCAGATTCACCAAATCGATGACAGTATGTTCTGGCCGAAGCGAGCGACGCAATTCACCACGGTCCACGCCTCGGGTTCCAATGATCACTACTTCTGCATCCTTAAGAACGTCGGCGAGACTGGCTGAAAGCAAGGAGCCGATATGCGGAATCACTTCTTCAATATATTGGCGGTTTGAGCCGATCAGCCGGCCCAGGGACACGTTATCATCCCAGATGCGGATCTGCCGGCCTTCGCCCAGCAGGCGTTTCACCAGCTGGACCTGAGGACTCTCCCGCAGATCGTCGGTGGCAGCTTTGAAGCTCAAGCCCAGCATGCCGATTCTCTTCTTGCCGGTTTCCAGCACCATCTCTACGGCACGTTCGAGATGTTCGTCGTTGCTTGGCAGTATGGACTGGAACAATGGCAGATTGAGATCGAGTTCTTTGGCTCGATAGTTCAGCGCACGCACATCCTTGGGCAGACAGGATCCACCAAAAGCAAAACCGGGCTTCAAGTACTGCGGTGAGATGTTGAGTTTGGTGTCTGCGGTAAACATTTGCATGACTACTTCAGCGTCCACTCCGAGTTCCTTGGCCAGCGTTCCCAACTCGTTGCCGAAAGACACCTTCACCGCGTGCCATGCATTGCAGACATACTTCAACATTTCAGCGGAGCGGAAAGAAGTCTCAAACACCCGGCCTGGAACCCAGTCGTACACATTGCGCAATAAGGAACTGTGAGCCGCATCGCTGGCCCCGATGACGGTGATCGCTGGTTCCAGGAAATCGGCAACAGCTGTGCCTTCCCGCATGAATTCCGGATTTACGCATACTCCCAGGTCTTTTCCCACTCGCTTGCCGCTGGCTTTTTCAAGACTTGGAATCACCGCGGACTCGGCCGTCCCCGGGAGAACCGTACTGCGCAGTACCACCAGGTGAAAGGAATCTTTCTTCCTCAGGGCTTCGCCGATCTCGCGGCAGACAGGTTCGATATGTCCGAGGTCGAGCCTGCCGTTGCGCAAGCTGGGTGTGCCGACACAGAGGAAGGAGATATCGGTTTCGCGAACGGCGGACGCCACATCGCTTGTGCCGTGCAAGAGGCCGGACTCGTGGCACTCAAGAATCAACTCGGCGATACGTGCTTCTACAATGGGACTACGGCCGCCTTCCAGAGCCTCGACTTTGTCCGGATTGAGGTCCACGCCGGTGACGCGGTTTCCCTTGTGAGCCAGACAGGCAGCGCTTACGCTCCCTACATACCCGAGACCGAAAATGCTAATGGAATGATTCATCTTTCGATTTTTCTTCAAGTGGCATGATAGAGGTAATGCTCCGGCAGAAGCAAGGTGGTGTACGAGACGCGACAAATCAGCAAAAGCGTCAAATGTCAGGGCACACTTTCGATATTGAGTACATCTGCGCCGAAACAAACTCAAACTTCCCGATAGGCCTGAACCAGTTTTCCTTCCTTGGTCAAAGGAATCCGCTCTACCCATTGGAGGTGAACCTGCATGTCACCCAGGAAATGGGCAAGCAACCCGCGAACTGCGGCGTCACGCTCTTGGGAGAAACCCTCTCCGCGTAGCAGAATTTGAAGGGTGCGGTCCTTGCGCAAGATGACCTGAAATTGAGCGACCTCTTTTACCTCTTTGAAGAAATGATTCCAATATAGGTTGCTGATCTTGCGACCACCCGGCAGTTCGAGTATTCCGCCGGTCCGGCCGTGAAGTGCGTCGATGGCCACTACGCCGGACTCATTGGAATCGCACGCGCGGAAGGTACCAAGATCTTCAACATCGTAACGAAGGAAGGGCGTTCCTCGACAAACCGTACTCGTCCAGACAAGACGGCCGATTTCTCCCGGTTGCGCAGGCCGGCCGCGATCGTCCAGGACTTCTAGAAAAAGCCATGGGCGGACGACATTCAGTGGGCCGTCTTCGGTGAATTGACAAGCCATTACCGAAAGCTCGCGTCCTCCATACCGGTTGAAAAGGGGTACCCCGAAAGCCTGCCGAAAAAGTTCGCTCTGCTCGGCAAACAGCATTTCGCCACCGTTCCAGGCAGTGCGAACCACGCCGGGACGAATTTTCCGCCCGGTTTCAAGTACTCGCCGTGCGACAAATTCCAGCATGGAGGTGAATCCGTAAATGGCAACCGGCCCGCGACCGATGTGCGTGCACACGCGCTCGACCGTGTCCTCAGAAAGGTGGTAACCGTCCACCAAGTACTGGTTCCGGAGCCACCCATGTATGCGATTGCGCGAAGTAGTTGCTTTCTTAACATCACGTTCGGATCCCCAGACGATGATGGTTGGCATTCCCGGGAGCCATCCCATACGAATGGCGGTAAAGTGGACGGCTGCAGGAATGCTCCTGAGCATTTCCGTGTCGTGAAAGAAATGGACCGGCTCACCGGTGGAACCGCCGGTGCAATTCGCCTGTCCGGGAATCTTAAAGCGCCTCCCAATCTCCTTGGCTGGAAAGCGGGTGCGAAGATCATTCTTGGTGACGACTGGCAGGTCGGGCCAGACGCGAAGCAAATCCTCAGGATTGTCGATGCGGGCCGCCTCTCGCCATTCGGGAAGAGCGTCATCGCGACCCCCAAAATAACGAATTTGCCGAAGTAATCGCTCTCCCATTTGCTTGCGCTGCTCATCGGGACGAAGCTGAGGGAAGCGGTCGAGGTCGGCTGTGGAGGTTGCGTTTCGCCGTAGGTATCTACGCCACGACAGGCTGCTGATTGTGCGCGGAATCATGCTTTACTCGGTCACACGACCAAACACCGGTTTAGTGGATTCCGCACGTGGCGAGATCCCGGCTTCAAGTAGTTCGCAATGTCCCCGCCAGCCGCGGGGTGGCAAAAAGGCCCGTCCTTCGAATGGAAGAACGTCTTGGGCGGACTTCTCCCTATCGGCAATCCAAACTCGAATCGAGTCAGGCGAGAAATCTGTCAACGGAAAGTTGAAGGATCCGAACGCCTCGCGAATCAGAGGTATCTTCTCGGGATCGAAGCCCATCAGGCGTGCGTGGACCCATTCAGCTGCTACAGCATTCAATGCGCCCGTAACAAAACCACTGGGCATCGGGGTATTGGCCAGCGGGCCTTCGCCTTCGCCGGCGATTATCGCGTCGGTGATAGAGATCACGGTTCGCTGCGGAGTGCTGGCCAGAGAGCCGTCGGCTTTGCCATAGCGAAGGATCCGCTGCAGGTCGAGGCAGGTGCGCCAAATCGTGTCGTTGCCGTACCACGATCCCTCAAGATTCTCATCCGCTCCGAGCTTCACAGCGATTCTTTCGGCTGTTCCAGCCATCCACGCGAATGCAGCTTGACTCGTGCCCGGCGGGCGGCGGTTTGCCGCGTCTAACCAGTCCTCCGCAGCCCGTTTCCATACCGGCCGGCCGGCGTAGCAGTCTCCGCCACTCGCGGAGCCGCCCTTGCGATGATGGGGCAAGTACTCTTTATTGCCGTTGATGCCCACCAGATTCTTTAAAGCGCCGGTCACACAAGCTTTTCGGTGGGATTTTAGTTTGGGAAGATTGATCACGACGTTGGCTTCGATGACTTCTTTGGCAATCAAGTACTGATGGACGCCAGCTCCATGAGTGCGATGCAGTAGGTCAGGGTTGTACATGGTTACCCTGAACTTGCTCGCATCCTCGCTTAGCGATTCGAGCAGGCTGTCTTTCCTAAGATCAAAAAGGACAAAGTTCTCCAAATCACGCACGCCCTCGGACCTTTCTTGGTCGTGAAATTTGCCTTTAAGGATGGTGCGACGAAAATCGGCGATGCTGAATTGCAGCCCATGCTTATGCAGGCGATCGGCGAGTTGGTCGATGCCGGCGAGCCTGCGCAATTGTTCGAAGTCGCACCCCTGAATAGGAGCATCGCCAATGATCAACCGTGCAGGTTTGGTGAGGCCAGCGTATTTGGCGGCCGCCTCAATGACGCTGCTGTGAGTGAGAAGACAATCCAGGCCGGCGCCAGACTGATTCTGGTGGAATACCCAGTTCGGCTTAATAACAATCCTGGCTCCGGCAGGGATCAATGCGGCAAGTGGGTTCCAGGCCGATGTACCGTAATGGTCCAGGTCTAGGCGCCAGGTGCGGAACAGCTGGTGGAGAGCGACTTCGGCCGAACTGGTGGCGCCACCAATCTCAGGACCGCAGCTACGGTCTTCGCAAACTTCGTAGGCCGCTTTGGTTCGCGCGACCGCAACCACATTCTCCAAGGAAGACCCCGTCATTTCTTGGAGTATAAGCCAGACGCGGCGTCAATCGGTCGATTTTTATGGTGTTCTCGTATGGCCGCGGACCCCATAAAATGAGAAGAATGGGACCGCCTGACGGCGGCCCCGCTGGTATCCATCGCGTCTCGGATGCGTGCCTCAAGATGGTAATAGCAGTATCCTCCCGCACGAGAAGATCGCTCAGGGAAGAGTTCATACTGATTGCTGCCACACGAATGCGATAGGTTGTGCAAGTTTCAAAGTTGGGGTGGGGATGAAGCTTAGAGGCTGGCGAGAGATCAAGGACCGGTGTGCGAGGATGGATCGGGCGGAGCTCCGCGACCGCATTCGACAAGAGCTCGCCAAACGTAAGGACGGTCTGCTCTCGCATATCGGCTACGGTTTTGCACGGAACCGGCGCAATTCAGCTCCAATTAAAGCGAGTAATTTCTTTTTCAGCGCCGATACAGTCGATGAGATCCTAACGCTCCTGCGGCACCGGGCTGCGGGGCAAGTTGAAGAAATTGTGAACCGGGCAGAGAGTATCTGTCGTCACCGCTTCGACTTGCTGGGCTACGAAAACCTCGATTATGGAAACCCGATTGACTGGCAATTGGACGCAGTTCACGGGAAGATCGCCCCTCGCAAACTCTCCCACAAAGTGCGATATCTGGATTTCGCCGAAGTAGGGGACAGCAAAGTCACCTGGGAGTTGAACCGCCACCAGCATCTGGTGACGCTGGCGAAGGCATTCCGGCTGACGGGTGATGCCCGTTACGCCGATGAGATTCTGCTGCAGTGGCGCCAGTGGCAGCGCGACAATCCCTATCCCATAGGGATCAACTGGGCGAGCAGCCTGGAAGTGTCCTTCCGATGCCTGTCCTGGATTTGGACCTACGAACTGCTGAAGGGTTCGCCGGGACTGCCCGAGTTCCGCAACGAGTGGCTTCGCGGGATGGCGCTGCACGGACGACACATCGAACGATATCTTTCCACGTATTTCTCTCCCAATACTCATTTGCTGGGAGAGGGTGTCGGATTGTTCTTTCTGGGAGTGTTGTGCCCAGAGCTGGCGGCGGCCGAGCGTTGGAAGGCGCTGGGCTGGGAGATTGTTGTAAGAGAGGCGGACCGGCAGGTTCAGGCCGACGGATTCCACTTCGAACAGTCGACCTACTATCACGTCTACGCGCTCGATTTCTTCCTGCACTCCGTGGTTCTGGCGAGCGCAAACCACATTCCCGTTCCCAAGAGCCTGGACGATACGCTGGAAAGAATGCTGACGGCTTTGTGTTTGCTCGGGCGTGACGGTTCGCCCCCCCGGTTCGGGGATGACGATGGCGGCAGGCTTTTCGACTCCCGGCGCAATCGCAGCGAGCATCTCTTAGATCCGTTGGCAACAGGAGCAATTCTTTTCCAGCGTGGTGACTACAAGCTTGCCGCAGTGGGTCTGCGGGAGGAAACCATCTGGCTGCTCGGGGTTGAAGGAGTAGAACGATGGGACAAACTGGAAGCGACTCCACCGACCATGGACTCGGAGGCCTTGTCCGCGGCGGGGTTTTATCTGCTCACGGCGCCACAACCTGCGACGCAACTAGTAGTGCACGCCGGTCCTCAGGGGACAAAGAGCGGAGGGCACAGCCATGCTGACTCTTTGAGTGTGTGCCTGCAGAGCCACGGGCGCTCGCTCTTGCTCGATCCCGGAACGTATGAATATGTCGGGGACGGTGATGATCGCGATCTCTTCCGAGGCACGGCGATGCACAACACGCTGCGAGTGGATGGAGACAATCAGGCCGAAACTGCTTCTCCTTTTTCGTGGAAGCGGCTGACCCACTCGAAAGTCGAACAGTGGATTCAGGGCAGAGGTTTCGACCTGGTGGTCGCGAGTCATGATGGGTATGAGCGTTTGGTCCTGCCGGTGACCCATTGCCGGTGGGTGCTGTCCTTGAAGAACGGCGTGTACCTGGTGCGTGATGTCGTTGAAGGACAAGGGAAGCACCAACTGGATATTTCCTGGCATCTAGGGCAGGACCTGGAGTTGTTAAGAGATAACATATTTCGTGTGAGAGGGGCGTCACAGGGACTGGCAATTCTTCCGGCGCAAGGGCAGGGATGGGCGGAAGATGTCCGCAAGGGAGAGTGGTCGCCAGTTTATGGGCAGAAAGCCCCGATGGCGGTGCTCAACTTCGGCACGACTGCGACAGTTCCGGCGGAGTTTGCCAGCTTGCTAGTAATATTGGAGGAAGCCCAGCGGAGCGTGGGATCCTTCGCGCGAATTGTGGCTCGGCAGCCGGATTCGGCGGTCAGTGAGTACCAATATTCGTCCGAAGAAGCGGAGTACTCGTTCTTGTTTGGCGAGCCTGGGAAACCGTGGCGGAAGGGCTTGGTTTCGAGCGATGCTGGATTTGTCTGCTGGAGCCAGAAGCAGAATAAGATACTGATCCTATGTAACGGGAGTTATGCCGCAATCGATGGCGGGGATGAGTTGCGGTTCCGGCGGTACGTTTCGTGGGGCGAGGTCAGGGTGGAGGAAAACGGAAGAACGGTATTTTCGTCTGATCCTGAGGCAGTGCAGGAAGAGCCTGGAACCCCAGAGCAGCAAGCCGGATCTGCTTTGCGGCAACCTTAAGTTGAAGAACTGATTCAAGACCTTATGTGCGGAATCTGCGGCATTTTCTTCGCCGACCGGAACTGGCGCGTCAAGGCTGACGTGCTGGCGGGCATGAATGAGCGCATCGTGCACCGCGGTCCCGACGATGACGGTTTTTTCGTGGAGGAAAATGTCGGCCTGGCCATGCGGCGGCTGAGCATCATTGACGTCAAGAGCGGACACCAGCCCCTGGCTAACGAGAACCATGATGTCTGGATCGTCTACAACGGAGAAATCTACAATCACGCCGAGTTGCGCGCCGATCTTGAGGCCCGGGGACACCGCTATCGCACCCACAGCGACACCGAAACTATCGTCCATCTCTACGAGGAGTACGGCCGCGATTGCGTCAAGCACTTGCGCGGGATGTTTGCCTTTGCGATTTGGGACCGACGCAAGCGTGTGCTTTTCGCCGCACGAGATCGTCTAGGCATTAAGCCCCTTTACTACCGCTGGGACGGGCACGCTTTTTTGTTCGGCTCGGAGATCAAGGCCATCCTCGCCTATCCGGGAGTCGCGGCTGAGTTTAACCGCGGCACGCTGGCGGAATATCTGGCCTTCGGTTACATCACCGGAGGCGAGACGATGTTTGCGGGAATCCGGAAGCTGATGCCGGGACATACGCTGGAGCTGACGGAGGGAGAGCCAAGAATTGAGCGGTATTGGGACCTCACGACGGAAGTGGATCCGGACGCGCGGCCCCGGGAGTACTACGTTAAGGAATACCGCGAGCTGCTGGAAGGCGCTGTCTCGTCGCACCTGATGAGCGACGTGCCCCTCGGCGTGTTCCTCAGCGGAGGCTTGGATTCGAGCGCGGTCGCGGCGCTGACAACCAAGATT
>Ga0187875_10002938_pt1 | contig 12319 bp, 9 predicted proteins | sample June2016WEW_17_1_2_FD_132978 | JGI IMG/M metagenome (GOLD analysis project Ga0187875, IMG submission 132978) | Peatland microbial communities from SPRUCE experiment site at the Marcell Experimental Forest, Minnesota, USA - June2016WEW_17_10 | ecosystem: Environmental > Terrestrial > Soil >... | reverse complement strand
GCACGAAGCCAGCCGGCCCAGCCCGCCATTTCCCAGTCCCGGCTCCTCTTCCTGCTCGATCAGTACGCTCAGGTCCAGGCCCAACTGCTTCATTGCCTGCTCGGTCTCGCCGTAGATGCCCAGGTTGATCAGGTTGTTGGCCAGGTGAGGCCCAGTCAAAAACTCCGCTGATAAATAGCAAACCACCCGCACATCCTGCGCCTGGTAGTTCTTCACCGTCTGAATCCACCGCTCCACCAGCCGGTCTCGAACAGTGTGCGCCAGAGCCATGTAAAGGTCGTTCACAGTCGCCCGCTCAACGCTCCGTCCCTGCACAAAAAACAGGTTGTCTAGAAACGATTGCGCCAGGTCCTCGACTTTCAGGCCGGTTCTCTGGCCCTTGTTCGATCCAGTCGTGTGCGATCCCGCTTGCGGCAGCGTTACAGTTGCTGTTTCGATCATCGAATTCCTCATCTCCCCGAATCGGCACACAGCTCCCTCAAACGGAGAGTGTGCCCCCAACATAAGGCAGGACGCGTGAAATGACGATAGAAAAAGGGCCTAAGGAGATGGGGAAAGGCGCGCATGGCCCATTTTGAAAATCCTAATGCCGTTTTGGTGACTGCACCCTGGTCTGTTTGGAAGAGGCAGGCCGCTGCACGGATACAATGCGTAAAATATTATTCGAATCTTTTAAATCCCCTAAGGTATCTGTTTTGTTAGCGAATATACTCGCCGCAAAGGCTTCCCCGCCACGCAAAATACTCGAGGTCGTTGATTATCGCTTTTTCCCTGAGTAGGGTTTTGATCGAAATGCTGGTTCAATTGCTGGTTTCTGCCATCGCGATAGCTCAGTACGCATAATAATCACGGAGCCACCGCCAGCGCAGAGCAGCGGCGGCAACAAGAACCTCTATAAGGAGTGAGTTTATGAAGAGTATTGCTCGTGTTGTGTCTGTTGTATGCTTTGCGGTTCTACTCAGCGCCCCGGCGCTCACGCAGACGGCCGTCCCGCCCCCGCCCAGGCCCGCCGATAGTGGACCGTCGCTGGCAGCCACCATGCAATTCATCCAGGAGAGGGTCGGCCAGCAGGGCAAGATCAATTTCGCCCTTTACGTTCACGACAACGCGGCTGGAAACGACTGGATCGTGCAAAAAGCCGTGGAATTCACTAACATTGTGCCTCACCCGGAAACCTGCATCCTCAACTTTCACTTCAAACTATGGCATGACGGATCGATTGCAACGGACCAGGATTTTTGGATCCCCTTCCGCGACGTGGAGGACGTGGTCTTCCAGCCCGTCGAACAGTCGATCAAAGATGTTGACAACAAGGCTGGATACACCACCCGGAGCTACCGCTCCGACCCGCCCGTCTTTGCCCTGCGGGTGCGCCGCAAGGTGACCTTCAACGAATTCGATTTCACCGATGAGGATATGGCAAACCGCGTCGCCAAAGCTATGGTCCACGCCATAGAACTTTGCGGCGGCGGCAACAAAGACCCCTTCTAAAGAAGCCTTCGCCAAGGCCGACGCCCCCGGCTGTGATGAATAATCGGTCAAAGGCAGGATGCTGTCTTATGACGGGTTTATTTGAGCAATTCAATGCCGTTTTGGTGCCAGTGACTCAAACTGCCCGAAAGTTGACTAGCTGACTCTGGCCGTTATAATCCGCGAAATTTCTTTTGTATCTTTTCAATCCTTTAAGTCATTTGTTTTTGCTTGAGAATTGATGCGCTGCGACGGCTTCCCCGCCACGCAAAATGGTCCAGAGGTCATAATTAGGGGTTATCCTTCCTGAGTAGGGTTCTGTTCGAAGTGCTGATTTTGTCGCAAATTCCTGCCTTGGCGGCAGCCCAGTAACCAAAATCACGGAACCGCCGCCAGTGCAGAGCGGTGGTGGCAACAAGGACCTCTTCTAACTCATTCTAAGGAGCACCCCCATGAAACATGTTTTTCGACTTGAAGTTATTGTGTTCTTTGCGGCCCTGCTTAGTGCCCCCGCGTTTGCCCAGACCGCCGCCCCTCCTCCACCCAAGCCCGCCGGCAGCGGCCCCTCGCTGGAAGTCACCATGCAGTTCCTACAGGAAAAGCTAAGTGATATCGGCAAGGTCACGTTTCTCTCCTATACACAAAACACGCGCAATGGCAGCAATACCAGCGAAACCGACTCGATCGAGGTCAGTAACGTCGCCGTCAATGCGAATCAATGTCATATCACTTATCATTGGAAGGTGATCATGGATGGGCGCCTTGACCAGGATAAGAATTCCGGGATTCCGCTCCGCGACGTTCAGGACGTAGTGATTAAGCCCTACGCACAGTATCAAACCGAGCTGGATGCGAGCCTGGGCAATCCCCACATTCTTACCCCCTCCACAAATCCGCCATTATCGGCACTGCTGGTGCGCCGCGCGCATGGCGTCTATAACCTCTTTCCGATCGCCGATGCCGATACGGCCGATCGTATAGCCAAGGCCATAGTCCACGCCGTCGAACTCTGCGGCGGCGGCAACAAAACCCCCTTTTAAGGAACGAATGCCCTCTCCGCATGAGATGTAAACCTCCGCTCCCCGCGCCCCATGCGATAAGCTGGTGTTTGCCTACATCGAAGGAGCAAGCAAACAATGAACGTGGTTTTAGGGGTTGATGGTGGAGGAACACACACCCGCGCCTCCATTGTGTCAGGTGAACAGGTTCTGGCTTACGCGGTGAGCGGTTCCATCAAGCGGCTGAGGGTAGGCGCGGAAGTCGCCGAAGACAACCTGCGTGCGCTGCTTAAAGAGGCCTTCGCCAAGGCCGGCATGACCGGCGTTCGCGCTGCCAGCGTTGGCGTGGCCTCTGCCTCCATGCCCGGCGTCAAAGAGTGGATCACGACGGTTCTGCTGGACTTCGGAGCGGAGCGAACCGAGGTTGTCGGCGACGAAACCATCGCCCTCGATGCGGCCTTTCGCGGCGGCCCGGGAATCCTGCAGATTGCCGGTACCGGATCCAATACCGTGGGCCGCGCGCCCGACGGCACCCGCGAAGGCGCCGGCGGCTGGAGTTCGCGCCTCGGCGATGAGGGTTCCGGCTACTGGATTGGCGTCAACAGCCTGCGTCGCGCGCTCCACGCCCGCGACCGCGAGCAGCCTACGCAAATCCTTGAAAAAGTAGGCGAAATCTGGGGCACGCCCACCCTGCGCGAATTGATCAACCTGGGCGACGGCACGCCCGGACCCGACTTTGCCGCGCTCGCGCCGGCTATCAATGAACTGGCTGATGCCGGCGATCCCGTCGCCAGGGAAACCCTCGCCCAGGCCGCGGCTGACCTGGTCGAGTTTGTGCTGCTGGTCCGCGCCAAGCTCCGCCGCAAACACAATATCGCCGGCGAAGTTCCCGTAGCCTGGACCGGCGGCATCATCGAGCACATGACGCTGGTACGCGAGGCCTTCTTTGCCGGCCTGCATGCCGCCGCGCCCCAGATGCCGGTGGGCCGGGAAGCGGTGGTTCCGCTCGATGGCGCCCTGTGGCGAGCTCAGCGTCTGGCCGAAGCGGCCAGCTAGAAAATTCCCTGCTCCCGATGCACTCCAACGGCCCTATGAACTCCGCTGGACCGCCACAATCCAGCCGCGGCTCTCGGTTTGATTGCGGGTGACGCACTCAAAGCCGCTCGCCTGCAAATGAGCCATCAGCTCTTCCTTCGAGTTATCTGTCCACAAATCGCCGTGGTAGAGCACCAGCATCATATCGATCCGCCTCAACGTCTCCGCGGAGGAGCCAAGAAGGATGGGAAACTCCGCGCCTTCGCAATTGAATTTAACGAAGTTGCATCGGGCGATCCCGTTCTCCTCGAAAAACTCCTGCAACGTACGGCTTTCTACCGTTTCACTGCTCACCGACTGCCGGTGCACCACAGAATGGCCCCAGTTCTCCGCATCGTGGTAGAGGGTGCAGACTCCCCGCTCGTTGGAGAGCGCGAGATGATGCACATGAAGATTACCCATCCGATTGAGCGCTGTGTTCATGCACAGATAGTCGAAGGTGTCCTGACAAGCCTCAATGGCATGGACGGTGCCGCGCGAAACTTTCGATGCCGCCAACACCGCAAAAGTTCCTATATGAGCGCCAACGTCGAGGATGACATCGGCTACTGCCGGTTGGTACTCGGGAACGCCGGAGAAGAAAATGTCGTGGCTGAAACTTTCCTTCAGAACAGCTTCATCCACCGTTCCCTGCCGATAGGCCATCTCAAAGCCGTCGAAGTTGCGGATTCTCAGCGTGGAAGCACGGCCCATTCCACTCGCCTTGGACATAGCTTTGGAGAATCGGAACGTCGCGGATTTTGCGGCCCTTTTCAATCTTTGCGGAAGGAGTTTGACGGCGACACGTCGAACGGCCTGAAGAATTGCCATGTGCGATCCTCTGCTTCTAAGCGAGTGGTCCTCGATTAGGAAGGATGCTAGCAGCGCAGATTAGCCTTGCGCGAGGAATTCGAGTTTGGATTCAGGGCTAGAGAGCCGGGATTTCCCATCCTCGAACGCTGCCCGATTTGGTAAGTGATTCGTCGTCGCGTCTGATAGAGAAATTCTTAAGCAAGCATGCCGGAAGCAAGCCGCCCGTTCACCACAGACCCAATCAGCTTCCCCGACTCATCCACGGCCGTGAGATTCGCCGGCATTCCCACCGCGATGGAACCCGCCTGATCGCCGAGCCCCGTCATCAAAGCCGGGTTTACGGTGAGCAACCGCAGCGCCTGCTCCAGCGGCGCGCCGGTAAACTCCATGAAATTCGCGAGAGCACAGTCCAGCGTGAGTACGCTTCCGGCCAGCACGCCGCGCGCCATGGCTCTCCCGTTTGCCACCTGTACCGCAAATCCGCCCAGCTGATACTCGCCGTCCGGCATGCCCGTAGCGCTCATCGCGTCCGTCACCAGAATCGCCCGCTCCGGCCCCTTGGTCCTCCACCACAGCTTCACCATCTCTGGAGCCGTATGGATACCGTCGCAGATTATCTCGGCAAAGAGCGCGTCGCACGTAAGCACCGTGCCCAGAATCCCCGGCTCGCGATGGTCCAGCGGGCGCATGGCGTTAAAAGTATGTGTCGCGCTGATGGCTCCGGCAGCGATGACAGCGCGGGTCTCGGCGGCGGTAGCGTCCGAGTGGCCCATGGAGATGCGTACGCCGCGGCTGATCGCGTGCGCGGCCAGCTCAACTGCGCCAGGCAATTCGGGCGCCAGTGTCATCAGCCGGATGCAGCCTTCAGCAGCGTCATAGAACCTGTCGAATACAGCGATATCAGGCGCAAGCAGGTGCTCGGGGGGCTGCACGCCGCGCCTGGTGTGGGAGAGAAACGGCCCTTCCAGATGAATCCCGAGGGGATAAGCTCGGCCCCCGGCCGGCGGCTGCGACAGCAGCTTTGCCAGCCCGGAGAGCGACCGCAGCGTTGCATCCAGCGGCGCGGTTACGGTAGTGGCCAGAAAGCTCCCCGTGCCGTGCGCGGCCAGAAAGCTGCCCATAGCGTAGAGCGCCTCAACCGAGGCCTCCATGACGTCGTGGCCCTTGGCTCCGTGAATATGCGCGTCAAAAAATGTGGGGGCCAGCGTCGCGCCCGGAAAATCGAGAACCCGCGCATCGCCGGGCGCATCCTTGGCCTCGCGCGTAGTGACGGAGGCGATCCAGCCGTCTTCGATAACGACTATCGGATAGTCGAGCAGCCTGGTCCCATCCCAAAGCCGCTCCGCAGTGAGCACAGTACGCATATTGTTGATTATTGCAGGCGTCACGGCCTTCCGATAATACGCTCCCCGCGCTTGCGTATGAATGAGTGAAGCGTTGTGTCTAGTGAATCAGCGTAGTGCGGTCCGGTCCGAGTGCGCCGTTCTGCGTTTGCACCGCATTGAACGCCGCATGTGCGGCCGCCAGCTCCGCCCGGCAAGCCGTCAACTGTGCCGACAGGTGGGCAAACTGCGACTCCAGATGCAAACGCAGTTCCTCAATCGAGTTTTCCAGCCGGTCGTTGGCGGCAATCTGCTCTGTCTGGCTTATCTGCACGCTCTTCAAATTGGGCAGGATGACGTCCGTAAGAATCTGGGTAAGAGAAACAAGGGGTTCGCTCATGAGGAGATTCTAAGAACAATTCGGTAAAAGCGCCTGATTACGGTTGCCCGGCCATTGGTAATGTGCCGTCGTTTCGAGCGATCCTGTATTGCCGTGAAGCGCAAACCTTCCCTCATTTGTTAAAGTTTGATAATGTACACCTCAGCGCGGTTGGCGTTTTCCTTTACGGCCCTATTTTTTGGGACCGTCCTTGTGGCTGGTAATCTTGCGGCGCAGACCATCGATCTGCCCACCAGCAAGCAGTTAATCGGTGAGATTCCAGGGCATCCACAGCGGTTGAACAGCCTACCCATCTCCATAGCCATCTCTCCGGACTCGCGTTACGTGGTCACGGTGAACGCTGGCTTTGGCGTCTACGAATCGCAATACATGCAGTCTTTGGCGGTACTCGACACGCAAACCGGCGCCATAGCAGACTTTCCCGACGACCGCACCCTGGTCCGCGCTAAACAGACGCTCTACTCAGGCCTGGCCTTCAGCCGCGATGGAAATCACCTCTACGCCAACATGGCCTCGCTCACCAACCCGCTCGCCAACGGCAAAGATACAACCGGCAACGAAATTGTCGTGTACCATTTCACCGCGGGGAAAATCGCCCCCGAGCGCACCATTCCCCTGCCCCTCCAGCAACTTGCACCCGGCAAGAAAACCAAACTTCCCGCCGGCGTAGACAGCGACAAGGGCATTCCCTACCCGGCGGCGATTGCGGTCCTCGGTTCCTCAGCTTCGGAAAAACTGCTGATCGCCGACAACCTCTCCGACGACGTTCTGCTCCTCGATGCCGCCAGCGGCAAAATTGAAACGCGTTTTGACCTCGCCGAAAGTGATGCCGTTCCATCCACATACCCCATCGCCCTCGCGCTCTCCAAAGACAACACACGCGCCTTCGTCGCCTTGTGGAACGCCTCGGAGATCGTCGAACTCAATCTGATCAGCAAAACAGTAGGACGCAAGCTCGCCCTGCTTAAGCCTTCCAGCCCCATGGCCCCCGGCACACACCCTTGCGCCTTCGAGCTCTCGCCTGACGGGCGAACCCTCTACGTCGCTCTGGCCAACCACGATGCCGTCGCCGCCGTCAACGTCAGCGCCGGCCAGTTCTCAGTAAAGGGATACTTCGATACACGCCTGCCGCGCCAGAGCTACTTTGGCGCCGAGCCAGTGGCATTGGCCATCAACGCCAACGGCAGCCGCCTCTACGTGGCCAATATGGGCAGCGACGCCGTCGCGGTTTTCAACACAAAGAGTCTGACCGCCGCCCGCAAGGGGATGGTCGAGCCTCTCGGCTTTATCCCTACCGAATGGATGCCCATTTCAATGGCCTTCTCCGGCGGCAAGCTCTATCTGGCCACCGACAAAGGCAAAGGAACCGGCCCCAACAACATGCCCCAGCCGTACACCGAGGCTGCGAAGAATAGCCGCCTGCTGCGGTCGTTCACTTATATCGCCACGCTCCTCTATGGTTCTCTGGCTACTTTGGATGAATCCGCCATCGACAAGAATCTCGCCCAGTGGACCGAAACGGTGCTCGACTCCAACCGCATGAAGGCGGCCGACGAGAAGATTGCCTTTGCCGGCGGCGCTGAGAATCCCATCCGCCACGTCATCTACATCATCAAGGAGAACCGTAGCTACGATCAGCTCCTCGGCGACCTCAGCAAGGACAGCAAGCCGGTCGCCAATGGCGACCCCAGCCTCGCCATGTACGGCGAGGCCATCACGCCCAACCAGCACAAGCTGGCCCTGCAATTTGGCGTGCTGGACAACTTCTACGATTCCGCAGAGATCTCCGGCGACGGCCATGTCTGGTCCAACGCCGCCATCGGCACCGACTATCTGGAAAGGACCTGGCAGCAGGGCTATCGCGGCAGCCAGCGAACCTATGACTACGAGGGCATGGTGGCCAACGGCAATCCAATGCTGCAGAAGATTCCAGACGTGAGCGATCCCGTGAGCGGCTATATTTGGAACAATCTCGCCGCCCACGGCAAATCCTATTACCACTTCGCCGAGTACATCTCCTCCACCTTTTGCAATGCCGCAAAGGTCACCGATCCTCAGCAGGGAGCGATGCTCCCCGGCGGCAACTGCCCGCGCAATGCCGTTGCGCCCGGCGAGACATTTCCTCCCGAGTGGGGAGGCGGCCAGAACAAATGGCCCTGGGCAATTCCGCTGCTGGCCTCCAACACCGCAACAAAGCAGGAATTAGTCGGCCACTTCGCCGCAGAGTATCCGGATTTCAACCTGATGATTCCGGACCAGGTGCGCGTGGAAATCTTCCTGCGTCACCTCAAGGCATGGGTCGCCGACAAGGCTCAGGGCAAAGACACCATGCCCAATTTCATCCTGATGCGCTTGCCCGACGATCACACCCGTGGCACTCAGCCCGGCGGACCTACGCCCAAATCATCAGTAGCCGACAACGATCTGGCCGTCGGCCGTATCGTCGAAGCCGTCTCCCACTCACCCTTCTGGGACGATACCGCCATCTGCATCCTTGAAGACGACGCGCAGAACGGCGGCGACCACGTGGACGCCCACCGCAGCATCGCATTGGTCATCAGCAAATACGCTCCGCATGGCCCCAATAGCGCGCAGTTCCCCAACGGCGCGCCCTTCGTCGACAGCCGCTTCTACTCCACTGTCAGCATGATTCGCACCATGGAGTCGCTGCTCGGCCTGCCGCCCATGAACAATAACGACGCCTTCAGTTCGCTGATCTCCACCCTCTTCACCGGCGCAGGCGACCAACCCGCCTATGTCGCCGATTATTCCAATCGCGACAACGGCCTCATCTACACCGCCAACGCACAGACCGCAGCCGGAGCGCGCGAGAGCATGAAGATGGACTTCAGCCACGCCGACCGCGCCCCCGCCGAAAAACTGAACGTGATTCTATGGAAAGACGCAATGGGCGACAAACCGATCCCGGCGATGCTCAAAGTCCACCACAAAAAAACCACCACGGACGACGACGATTAGCAGTAGTGTGTCTCACCAAAAATCTGGGTGCCCCACCTTCGCAGCGTCTTTGTTTTTGCTGCTAAGGTGGGATAGTTCGATCTATATATAGTATTTAGGGCCGCTGCATCCTTGACGCACAGAGTCGATGCGGTCCAGACTGTTGTCAACACTCTAGGACTGGTGGCCGGGTGCCCCCGGTCCCTCGCATTTGGGGACCGGGGATATCACGTCTCCCATGCGAGCGAATAGCGAGCGGCAGGGTGCCACCGGTCCCTTGCATTTGGGGACCGGGGAGACCACGACCCTGGCATTGAGAGCGAATAGCGAGCCTCTGGCCGCACCGCAGGTGCTTGCAGATAATTACCCCACTTCGTTGCATAATGATCCTTAGAAGTCTTCCTTCAAACATCGTCCGGCGCGTCTCTTCACTCCGTCTTCCAGCCGAAAGCGGCCTTGTAGACGCCAAAACGGCCCGTAACTCCTTATCCTGGACGATTTTGCAGGGAACTCCTTTGTTATGAAGATTTTACAGCGCAACCCTCCTTGTAACCTCAAGAAAACAAGGATTTTGCGTCCAAAATAGGGGTGGGGGTATCCCATATACTAGCCGGGTGCCCCCGGTGCGGGGTCCCCACGGACAGGTCTTCGTCCGTGGGGTGGAGATCCCTCGCCTTTGGGGACCGGGGAAACCATGCACCCCAATCACCGCCTTATCATCCAATAAGATAGGCACATGACCAAGCGCATCGGCATCCATCTCGGCACAACCGGCGGCGCATCCAACGCCGTCGAGCGCGCCCGCGAAATCGGCGCCAACACCTTGCAAATCTTCTCCGCCAGCCCGCGCATGTGGCGCGCTCCCAAAGTCGATCCCAAACAATGCGTTCGCATGAAGGAGCTGCGCGCCAAACTCGACATCGGCCCGCTGGTCATCCACACCGGCTACCTGATCAATATCTGCGGCCAGTCGGACGAGATTCGCCAGAAAAGCATTGTGGCCTTTCGCGGCGAAATCGAGCGCGCCCTCGCCCTCGGCGCAGAGTACCTGGTCCTGCATCCCGGCTCGTGGAAGGGACTCACACGCGACGAAGGCCTCAAGCTTGCCGCCGATTCCATCACTAAGTCCATTGACGGCATCGCCTGGCAGGGAACTCCCTTCCACATCCTCATCGAAAACACCGCCGGAGCCGAGTTCTCCCTCGGCGGCAGCTTCGAGCAGGTAGCCGAACTGGTCGCTCGCCTCAAACCGACGGCCCCGGTCGCCGTCTGCCTTGACACCTGTCACAGTCACGTCGCCGGTTACGACCTGGTCACCGCCGAGGGCTACGAGCAAACCATCCAGCAGGCCGCCAACACCGTCGGCCTCGACGCCGTCCGTGTCTGGCACATGAACGACGCCAAGGCCGAGCGCGGCTCCAAGCTCGACCGCCATGAAAACATCGGCCAGGGCAAGATGGGCCTCGAACCCTTCCGCCGCCTGCTCAACGACAAGCGCTTCAACCACGCCGCCTTCATCGCTGAAACCCCGGTTGAAGAGCCCGCCGACGAAGAGCGCAATGTGAAGGTGCTGCTGAGCCTGGTGAAATAACCTCACAATCCCGCGAGCGTTATCCATCGATTGGCGTCATAATGTTTGTGTCGCTAAATCTGGAGCAAGAGGTGCGTGATGCGCGTACGCCTCTTTGGAGTCTTGGCGTTGGTTGTTGTAACGGCGCTGCCTGTTTCAGCGCAGTTTGATGATCGATATTTTGTTGTTGAACGATGCGGGATCACAATCGTACGAGTCCACGATCAAGGAAACACCACGCATCAGCCATACACGTCGGAGTACAAACTTTCGGCGCAAAAAATGCAGACGGATGAATCTACCAAGACCGTTGAGTTCACTGAAACGGTTGCCTTTGACTCGCAGGGCCGCTGGATGAATTCAATCACAGTAGCTCCATCGCCGGACGAAGAGTCGCCGCGTACGCAAGTATGCGTTTACGACCCTATCGCCGGTATCAAAACCTCTTGGAACGTACCGGGTAAGCTGGCCACGCAGATAAAGATTGCCAAGATTGATTCCTCGCGTTCCTCTTGCGCGAAAGACAAGACGCCCGAGGTTAGCGTTTCACGCTCGGAGCCTGAGGTGGAAGATCTGGGAACGGAAACGATTCATGGGTATGAGGCGCGTGGGTTCAAAATTTCCCGATCGATCTCAACACAAGCAAACGGGAAGGACAAAACTGTCGTACGGATTGTTGAGATATGGAGGGCTCCCTTACAGGGTTTGAATGGCCTTGTTGGTCTTGAATTGACTGACCATTTTGATAATCCATGGCAGTGGAGCAAATCTGAGAAACTGGGGTACTTTGGTCCGCGCCCACCGGAATTATTCGATGCGGTGCGTGGCCGAGCCAGTCTCGTGGTGCGTGAGGTTATTGATGATCCACTGTTCGGAAAGCTATCGGAGGAACTGCAAGACTTTCGCGAGGGCAATCCCAACCCTGCCATATTCCAACCGCCCGATGGTTACACGATTGCGACCAAGAAGGCTCCACCTGTTGTCTGTCCAAAAAACGAGGCTGCTGCGCCAACTGAAACACCTTCACTGCCCGAGCATTAGCCACCCGCCATTTACACTAAGTAGTTATGGCGGAAGAAATCGAACAACGTTACGACCCGGCAACGATTGAACCTAAATGGCAGCAGCGCTGGGCTGCGGAGCCCGCGCTCTACGCGGCCGAACCAGCCTCCTGCGGCAAGCCCAAGTACTACGTGCTGGAAATGCTGCCATATCCCAGCGGCCAGTTGCACATGGGCCATGTGCGCAACTACTCCATCGGCGACGCCCTCGCCCGCCACATGTGGATGCGCGGCTACAACGTGCTCCACCCCATGGGCTGGGATGCCTTCGGCCTGCCCGCCGAGAATGCCGCGCTCAAAAACAACACTCCTCCGCGCGAGTGGACGCTCTCCAACATCGCCGCGATGAAAGTCCAGATGAACCGGCTCGGTCTGGGCTACGACTGGGCATGCGAAATCGCCACATGCCTGCCGGAATACTACCGCTGGAACCAGTGGTTCTTCCTGCGCATGTACGAAAAGGGTCTGGTCTACCGCAAGAAAAGTAAAGTCAACTGGTGCCCGGAGTGTGCCACCGTTCTGGCTAACGAGCAGGTGGTCGATGGTTGCTGCTGGCGGCACGAAACCACCCAGGTGGACCAGCGCGATCTGGTGCAGTGGTTTTTCCGCATCACCGCCTATGCCCAGGAGCTGCTCGACGGACTCGACTCGCT
>Ga0187875_10002927_pt1 | contig 12350 bp, 12 predicted proteins | sample June2016WEW_17_1_2_FD_132978 | JGI IMG/M metagenome (GOLD analysis project Ga0187875, IMG submission 132978) | Peatland microbial communities from SPRUCE experiment site at the Marcell Experimental Forest, Minnesota, USA - June2016WEW_17_10 | ecosystem: Environmental > Terrestrial > Soil >... | reverse complement strand
TGGCATAGTTCTTTTGGCTATGACACACTTCCCCCAATCCAATGCCAACCGGCGTTCTCCCCGAGTAAACCTGAATGGCTCCGTAACCGCCGCCGTCCTGGCCGAAGGTGGCCAGCGAGCGCGGGCAAAACTACAAACCATTTCCATCAACGGCGGATTGCTGCAGTTGCAGCACGAACTTTCCACCGGAGATTTCGTGGAAATCGCCTTCCACACCCGCTCCGGCGCCATCTGCGGCATGGCCGAAATGCTGAACCCGACGCGCAAGTTCCAGAGCGCCTGCCTGCAACCCTTCCGCTTCATTGCGCTCGGCGACGACGACCACCGTAAGCTGCGCATGGCCCTCGATTCCGCCCTCGACCGCAGTTTCCTGGACCCCGCCAGCGCGCAACTGCAGACCCCGACCGGTTTCTGAAATCAGGTCTCAGGTGCCGTGCTTTCCTGACACCTGAGACCTGCCACCTGCCTTCTCGCTATACTGTCGCTCGTGATGACCACCGAAACCATCACTCATTCTGCCGAGGAAACGATTGCCTTCGGGCGCACCTTGGCCGCCGAACTTAAGCCGCCGCTGATCGTGCTCCTCCGCGGCGACCTCGGCGCCGGCAAAACCACCCTGGTCAAGGGAATTGCCGAAGGCTTCGCTGCCGCTCGTGCCGAAGACGTCACCAGCCCCACCTTCACTCTTGTCCACGAGTATCGCGGACCCCGCGCCACCCTCTACCATATCGACCTCTACCGCGTCGATACCCAGCGCGAACTGGACACCTTGGCCCTCGACGACTTGCTCGCGCCAAACTGCATCTTACTGATAGAGTGGGGAGAGAAGTTCCCCCGTTTCCAACGCGACAAGAACGTCGAAATTACCCTGGAGAGAGTGGGAGAAACCGACCGCAGAATCTGCCGGACCACGAGTGGAATTTAGCAGGCTGCGAAAAAAGTCGATCTGGCGCTTGTTTTTTGGGTGGCGCAGCGCTTCAGGGCTGCGATAAGCGCATTGTTTTTAGTGCGGCTTAGCCGCTGAGGTAACGCTTCCTGCCTGGAAACTAGTTTTTTCGTAGTCGACTAGAGATTCTCGGCGCATCGCAATCAACTGAAGGTAGAGCCACAGTCAATTTGAAGCTACGCGATTCCATACTTACGGGCCTGCTGTGCGTGTCGATCGTCTCCTCCGCGACTTTTTGCCCAGCTCAAAGCGTCCCACCGGCTCCAACGTCGGACCCTGTTCAATCCGCCGCCCCATCGCCCGCGACCACTCCTCCTAAGCCAGACAAGCCCGGGGACCAAACGTCTCCCCAGCCTGACTCTCAGGATCAAAACAGCCCCGCGCAGCAGGATCCAAAGAAGAACAACGAAGATCCAAAGAAAAAAGAAGATACCAGGAAGAAAGACGATCGGATGTTTTACGTCATGCCGAACTACTTGACGGTCGATAGTGAGTCGCAAGCGGAGCCGGTCTCCTGGAAAGAGAAGTTCGCCATGGCTGCAAAAGGATCCTTCGACCCCTATGAGTTCACCATCGTGGGCATTGTGGCGGGCATCCGCCAGGCGGAAAATTCTTCTCCCGGGTTCGGACAGGGATTCAAAGGATATTCCAAGCGCTATGGCGCCGCTTTCGCCGATCAGGTGGATGGCAACATCATGGTGGGCGGCCTTTTCCCCACCATCCTAAAAGTAGATCCTCGTTATTTTCAATTGGGCAGGGGCTCGTTCCTGCACCGCTTTGGCTATGCCTTCAGCCGTGTTTTCGTTGCCCGAACAGATTCCGGCAAGAACACGTTCAACATCTCCGAGTTTGCCGGCAATGCCACGGCGATTGCCATCTCCAACGTATATTATCCCGCCTCCGATCGTAGTGCTTCGTCGAGCGCATACGGCTGGGGAACGCAAATGGGTATCGATGCTTTTGGCAATGAACTGAAGGAATTCTGGCCCGATATTCACCACTATTTGCAGCGGAGACACGCTCGTCACCTGCAGAAAAAAGAAGAGAAGGCAACCGATTGACGTTCCAACTTTAAGAAATTTGCAGAATCAATGCGGCTTTACAGTTTGCTGAAAAACTAAGATTCGTATCAGGGTATCGCTTTAGCGAGACCGCAAGTCGTTTGAAATCAGATGCTCCTTTAGGGGCTCGGCGTCGCAATTCGACTCTTTCAGCAAACTGTTTAGCTGCTGAGAGAAAATACAAATGTGGGGGAAGATTTGAAAGCGATTCGATCATTTTGCCTGACGATAGCCTTGGCGGGGACGCTGGGAACTGCGTCCGTTCAAGCCCAGAAATCAATGGCCGCGACAGAACAATCCCAGCAGACGATAACGTTACCCGATGTTGCGCTCGCGCCGGACCCTCAGCAGGCGGGCACCACGCAGGCGAGCAAACCGACCGATGGAAAATCCTCGCTGCCCGATGCGCCCACACCCAAGGCCAACCCCGCAGCAGCAACCAGCCCCACTGAAGAGTATGGAAAACAACCGAAGCGAATTCTGTGGGTCGTCCCTAATTACCGTGCCGTCAGCGCCAACACCACTTTGCCTCCGCTGACTTTCAAGAGTGAACTCTGGCTCGCAACCCAGGATACATTCGACTATTCCGACTTCATTTTCGTGGGAGCGCTCGCGGGAGTCGACATGGCACAAAAATCGCAGCCCACCTTTGGGCAAGGCGCCGAGGGCTTCGGTAAATACTACTGGCACGTCTTTGTCGACGGCGGCATTGAAAACTACATGACCGAAGCGATCGTGCCCGTAGTGACCAGCGAAGACCCGAGATACTACACCATGGGCAAGGGCGGGTTTTTCAAGCGGACCGGTTATGCCGTCAGTCGCCTGCTAATCACCCGAACCAACTCTGGTAAGAGCACTTTCAATATCTCGGAGGTGGTAGGGGCTGGAGCGGCCGCCGGCATCGGCAATGCGTATTACCCGAAAGAATATAACCCCTGGGTGAAAACTTACCAGCGTTGGGGAACGCAGGTCGGCCTCGACGGCGTGTTCAATGTATTAAAAGAATTCTGGCCGGACGTTGATCAGGCGATATTTCACGGTAAATACTAGAACTGGTCTCACAAATGGTTTGGGTAGGGCACGGCCTCGCAGACTGCCGAAAAACTCGCTTCTGTTCTTGCTTTTGGGTGGCGCAGCGGTTTACCGCTGCGATCAACGTCGCATTTTCAGTGCCGGCTTTAGCCGCTGAGGGACGACGCTGAGTGCAACCGAGTGCGCGGAGCAATAAGACCAGTTCTAATCCCGCCCTAGCGATGCCGCGAAGTACTCCCCGTTAATGGCAGGCGAGGGCAGCCTACGGGCGCGCTCCATTCCCGCATCACCGAGAACAGCATCGCTGCCGCAAAAAAGGCAAACACCAAAGCGCGAGAACGCATACAACGATTGTGACCCAAAACATGCAAACCTGGCAATCGCGCGAAGCGATTCTTTATCGCGACTTGTTTCATCCAATCTATTGATGGCACCAACCCAGGCAATCGTCAGAAAGGCCAGCGCCCCCGATCTGGCAGTTGGCTTAATCTGCGCCGACCACGACGGCAATCGCATCCGCATCGACCGCATCGACGCCGACCGCAGATCCATTTCCTATCATTTTCTGAACGACGAGCTCCGCGTCCAGGAAGGAGTTCAGGAACGTTCCATCGAACAATTCCTCGCCGAGGGTTGGTATGTCGCGGGCTCGGGAAGATCCCTGTAGCCGCGCCTAATGCGGCAAATACCCCGCTTCCATCGGTAGTTTGCCGTCCACCTTGACCACGCCTACGCGGTCGGTGATCGATCGTTCCTCCACAAATCCGATCGCGCCTGGTGTCGATGCGACGGCGTCGATCACATCCGCATCCGACCCCACTGTCCGAATCGTATCCTTACGCGAGGCCAGCACCGCCTTCACTTCCGCCTCGCTCATCCTAGTCAGATGTTCCAGCGTGGTCATCTCGCCCGGGGAAGAGCCGTGCAACACCAACACCACGTCCTTCCCATCCGGCCATTTCTTTACTTCTCCTTTGACGATCTTAGCCAGATGAGTCGAGCTAAAGTTCTGCGCAACGTTATCTTTGTTGACCACGACCGCCATGTGATGCGCAAAACACGGTGTCGCCAACAACGCCATCAAAGCGCATAAACCGAGCATCCGCTGGTACGTCATAGAAGCCAAGCTTACCGCGTGCGATCCCACGATTCTTGTCAAAAATTTGTCAAATGTGACGGCAGTAATCAGACTGGTAAGGTTAGAGCTACATTGCAGAAGCCAGAAAAATCGGGCTCGGTTTTCACTTCCGCAATCTGACTTCCGACTTCTGCAATCGCTCAAAATCCCATAATGTTGTATCCGCAATCCACGTAAATGGTCTCGCCCGTGATCCCCGAGCTGGCGTCCGACGCAAGAAACACGCCCGTGCTGCCCACCTCGCCCACTTCCACATTCCGTTGCAGCGGCGCTCGCTCGGCGTGTCCTTTGAGCATGTTTCCGAGCCCTGCGATGCCGCGCGCCGCCAGCGTTTTGAGCGGCCCCGCCGAGATCGCATTCACCCGAATCTTCCGCCGCCCCAGGTCGTACGCCAGATAACGCACCGTGCATTCCAGCGCCGCCTTGGCCACGCCCAACGCGTTATAGTGCGGCACAACCTTTTCCGCCCCATAATAAGTCATGGTGATCACGCTGCCCCCGTCCGCCATCAGCGGAGCCGCTCCCCGGCACACGGCGATCAGCGAATACACGCTCACATCGTGCGCCACCCGAAAGCCTTCGCGCGTAGTGTTCACGAACTCAAAGTCGCTCTTCAATTCCTCCGCCGGAGCAAACGCCACGCTGTGCACCAGCACATGCAATCTCCCATAGCGCTCCTTGAGCTTGTCAAACAGCCCCGCAATTGCCGCATCGCTCGAAACATCGCACATGAAAGCTTCCGCCCCCGGCAGCGAAAGGATCAGGTCTTTCGCTTCCAACTCCATCCGCTCGTTCTGATAAGTGATGGCAAGATTAGCCCCAGCCGCGTGCAATCCCTGAGCAATTGCCCAGGCGATCGAGCGCTTGTTAGCCACGCCAAAAACAACCGCCGTCCGCCCCTTCAAATCCTCGAACATGAATAAATCTCCCGTAAAGAAAAGAAAGAATACCAGCATCTCGGCCCGTGTGGGGCGGGCGCCCTCGCCCGCCGTTTTTGTTCTTGGTGTTGGTTTTGATTTTAGGAATCAAATTCAGAACCAAAGTCAAAGAACAAGAACAAGAACAAGGACAAGAGTGTCCGCTCCACACCACCCCTCACCGTGCCGCAGCAGCCACAGCCGTGCGAGCCCGAACCGGCCAGCACGCAGAACCGAACGCCACCGCATACACCGCGGCAATAACCCCAAACCCCGCCGCCAGACTGATGCGCGATGCAATCCATCCCACCGCCAGCCCCAGTCCGACTTGCAGAAACGTGCCAAAGAAATAAAAGGTATTCTGCACGCGTCCCATAAACTGCGGTGGCACCTGCTCCATCAGGCTCGTATTCATGGAGACGCCGCTAACCCCGCGCGCCGATCCCATCACTCCATAAAGCAACACCGCCAGCGCCAGCCACGGAGAAAACGGCGCCAACGCCATCGTCAACGTCAGCAGCAGCATGGCCAGCGCAATCGAGCTGCGCGATCCCAGGCGCCCAATCAGCGCCGGAGTATAAAGCGCGCTCACGAAAGCCCCCACGCCCCACCCCGCGTTCAGCCATCCATATCCCGTAGCCCCGGAATGAAAGATGCGATCGCTAAGCGGCCCCGTAACCACGACTCCCGTCGTCATCGCGCCCAGAAACAGAGCCCAGCTCGTTCCCAGCAGAACCACGCTGCGGTGTTCGCGCAGAAACACCATCCCCTCGCGCATCTCCCGCAAAAAGCGTCCCAGCGCGGTTTCCGCCGCCTCCAGATCGTGACGCAATTCGATCGTCCGCGGCACCACATGCCGCCCCTGCCGCACCGCGAAGTAGCAGGCAAAAGAAATGACATAAGTGCTCACGTCGATGAGCAGCACTCCGCCCAGCCCAATACGTTCATAGACAAATCCCACCAGCGCCCCGGCAATCAGCCATCCCCCCTGCACTCCCGCCAGAAGAAAAGTATTCGAATGGACGAACTCGCCTTCGGGCGTCAACTCCTGAATCAGCGCCGTGATCGTGGGCCAGAACATCCAGAAGCCGGCCGCCACCATCGTATTCATCAAGTAGAGTTCCCACACCTGCACCCGGTGCAGAAACGCAAGCACCGCGACCGCGAGAATAATGGCGGCGCGCCCCGCATCCAGCCACATCGCCAGCATCCGCCGGTCTTCGCGATCGATGAGCACGCCGGTGAAGGGAAGCATCAGCATCGCGGGAATCGTTTGCAGCGCCGCAAACGTGCCCAACGCCATCTCCGAATGCGTGCGCTGCAGAATCGTCCACGCCACGGCCGCAGAGTTCATTCCGCTCCCCAGCATGGAGATCACATTCGCCGCAAAAACAAAACGCAGCGACCGCGACCGTTCTTGCAAGATCCAGCGCATCATTCGAATCTAACATGCGGTGGCTGCGCTCATTTAGGCCGGTGGGTGCCCCATCCTTGCGCGTTTTTGCGCAAGAGCCTGCCCTGTTTTGCCGAAGCCCCGAGCGAAGCCGAGGAGGAAGCCGAAGGGGTGGGTTCCACGGAAGCGTCCATCTAGGCCTTTGAATTTGCTTTTGGGTGGCACGTCCGTGATCACACTCACCAGTACACCTTAGCTACTTGACTTACTTTGGTAACTGGCTTCAAATGGGTGGAGCGAATCCCCACGCCACTATTGCCCGGAGTGGGTTTATGTCTGAAGAAAAGCCCGTGATCCCAGAATCCTCTGCACGCGATCTCAGCGGCGTCCTTCGAGACGCTCCTCCCGGAGCATGGGTTGCCCTATCTAAAGATGAGACTAGGCTTCTCGGGACTGGCAACACGATGATGGCAGCTTCCCTGCAAGCACAGCTTAAGGGCGAACGATACCCTGTTTTAGTCAAAATGCCTTTGGCGGGGGAAGGACTAGCAGCCGGTGTAAGATAGCTTCGCGTGCGCTTCCCCTACATAAAGCTCCCCAACACTGCTCCTCGCCCCTATCTCAACGTTGTCGTCCGCGTTGGCTATCGGACCTCCGACATCATAAAAGCGATCGTTGACTCAGGCGCAGATCGCCCTATTTTTCCAATGGAGGTTGCCACGAAATATCTGAACGTTGACTTGGGCGAAACGGAATCATGGAACTTTTCCGGCACTACAGGCGAGCTCCAACACGCCAAACTTGCTAAGGTTTTTCTCGCCATCCTCGATCCGAACGAACAAGACCTAGCATGCGAGATTGACACAGTATGCGCATTTTGCGATACGTTCAAATTTTCTGGGGGCGCACTTTTGGGGCAGAACGGGTTTTTCTCAAAGTTCAAGACGACCTTCGATCAGCCGAGAAACTGCTTTGAGATCGAACCGTTGTAGGAGACTCTACTTCTGCGCGGGATTAACTTCTCCGGCTTCTTATTGCTGACCTTCACATCGTCACGCTTTAATGGCTTGGTTGCGAGCAGGTTTCTTGCGATCCGCTCGAACTGAACGCGATCAACCGTTTGCTGAGTCAAAGTGCACAACCGCGCTTCAGCTCTGGTTTTCGCTAGTTTTCGCTTTCCACCGGCTTAGCCTTCGGAGCTGGCAACGCCTTCGCGGGCTTGCCCGGTTTCCCCGGCGCGGCGGGCGGAATCGGCGCGACCGGGGCCACCACCGCAACCGTCCCTTTGCGGATCTCAATCGTTCCCTTGGCGTTCAACGCCAGCCGCGGCCCATTCGTTCCAACCGAACCCGTGGCGCTTGCCTGCTCGCCCGCAGTTTCGATTTTCAACTCGTCGAAGTCGCTCTCGATCTCTCCCGGATGCGCGCGCGCTTCCACTTGAAATGCCGTACCCGGCGGAATCGTAACCGTCACGTCGCCCTTCTGGTTTTCGATCTGGACGTTCCCCGGCTTGTGCAGCCCCACTGACACCGACCCGTTGTCGTCTTCCAGGCGCAGATCGCCCGACACGCCCTCCAGTGAAATGTCTTTCGAGCGTGTTGTCAGCCGCATCGGTCCGGTCAGCGAATCCGCGCGCAAGTCGCCCGAATCCAGATCCAACCGGCCATCGAGCCGCGAGAATTCCATTTCCGTGCGCGAGGAATGAAAGGTCACCGCCTTCCCAATCCGCACCAGGCGCACGCTCTCCTGAAACTCGCCACTCAGGTGCAGCGTGCCATCCACGTCTTCGATCGCTACCTCGTTGGCCTTTCCCTGGATGCTCACATCGCCCTTTACATGTCCCAGCCGCGCCGAACTATTATCCAGCGTCAGGGCCACGTTTCCGGTGTGGTCGCTGATGTTGACTTCGCCGCGCTGGTGGTTGATGTCAACCGCGCCTGTCATCCCCGCGATGGTGATGTCGCCTCGCCGCGACACGATCACCAGCGACATGTTCGATGGCACATACACATCCATGTCGGTAGTCACGCTCTTGTCTCCCGCGCCCCCGGTATTGGCGTTGAGCGTCACCACCTTGTCCACCTCGGTAATGCGTGGATCGGTCTTCGCGTTGTAGCTGTCCGCGTCCTGTTGATGCTCAGCCCGAATTTTCTTGCGCCACGAGACCCTCACCTTCTTGTCGTCCGACACATTGACCGTGATCGTTCCGCGATCGTCGTTGATGTGCAGACTGTCAACGTGCAAGCTGCTGGCGCCCGCTCCCAGGTCGGTGTGGATTTCGCCGCTATAGTCGAACGCCGATCCGCCAAAAATTTCGTCGAGTCCTTCATCGTCGCCTATCTGGAGATGGTCGCCGAGATTCTTCCAATCCACACGCGAGGCCTGGGTGGCAATCAATCCCGCGATGATCAAAAACAGCATCAGGAAAACGCCCCCGACGCCAATTCCCCGCGCCGGCTGCCCGTAGCGCTTCGCCTGTTCGTATTCGATCAGCTTCAGCACGCCCCACAAGATCAGCAGCGCCGGCCAGAAGCGCGCAAACAGCGATCCTAGGTGGTGAATATCCATGATCCCCATCGTCCCCAGCAGGAACAGGACCCCCATCAGAATCAGCACCACCGGACCGGCAATCGAACGTCGCGGAACATGCGGCGGCGGAATCTGCGGCGGCAGCATCATTGGGCTAACCATGATTCACCTCGCTCGTCGGCGGAACCGGCGGAACCGGTGGAACAGGGGGCGCTGGCGCTACCGGAGGAATCGGTCCTCCCGCCACATTTACGCCCGGCAGCGGCGAAATGTGTCCCTCTACCGATGCGCTTCCCTGCATCAACTTCAGCGCGCCCACCACCAGCAGAATTACCGGCCAGGTCCGGCCAAAATGCAAGTTCGCAAAATCGAGATTCTGCAGCAGGAACAGGACTCCAATCGTGAAAACAATCACCGGACCCGTAATCCGCCGTGTTCGGCACCGCGCACATTGGCACGCCGAGGCCGCCGCCAGGTTCTGCATCGTTGGCGAAAACCCGTGACGCGCCATTTTCTCCCGCGCTCGAGCTGCATCCCGCGGCGGTCCCACCCATCCCCAGGCGCGGGCGAACATCCAGCCCCCCATGAATATCAAAATCAATGGCCAGAACCGATCCAGTCCGTATTCGGTCAGACCCAGGGTATGCAGCAGAAAGAGCACGCCCAGCAAAATGAGGACGATCGCACCCATCGGAATCTTGCTGGTCTCGATTTTTGTACCCGCGCTGAACGTCGCCGCCAAGCCGTAAGGGTCCGGCGCCGGCAGCCCCGCCTGAATGGCGCGAGCCGAACGCACCGCATCGACAATCTGGTAAATGTAGAAGAAGCTGACGCCAATGCCGCAGATTACGCCCAGCGCCTCGCTGTGCGGGCTGTCGCTGGCGCTAATGCCGGCAATCAGCAAACCAAAGATCGCCAGATGCGCCAGTCCTTTGGCGTATTGCCCGGTGTACACCGCGCCCACGCCGAAGGGGAAGAATCCGGCCAGAATTCCCGCGACCGTAGGGTTCGGTCCGCTGCCGCTGATGTGGGGCGGCGCAGGAGGTGGAGGAATTTGCCCAAAAGCCGCCGGCGCGCCCATCGTGCCCAATGTGGAAGTGGAAGAAGAGACGCCGCCGGAAACCGATCCCGAGGGAACTCCTTCCATCTTCGCTCCCAGGCATTCCTCGCAATAGATCACGCCCCGCACCGGACGTGTACAGTTCGCGCACAGTGCCTTTCCGCAAGTGCGGCAATAGGCCACTGCCGATACATCAGCATGATTGGCGCAGTTCATACCAACCTCCTGTTCGTGGTCACCATCACAACAGGTGGCTGCGGCTTTGCCCTTCGAGATTCGAGCCTCGTGCGAGCTTGACTTTGCTCGTAGCTCGCTGCTCGCAGCTCATAGCTGCAGGCTTCATCATTCGATCCCTCCGTCATTGCAGCCAGCACCGTCTGGCTGTTCTCACGTGAATAGTTACGATCCTGTCTTTGCTCTGGTTGTCCACTGGTATTGTTCTTGCGATTCTCTTTCTGTGGCTGCGGTCCCGGTTCCGCGGGAGTGTTAGCCCGCTTCAACTCGCGCAGCTTCGATTCGATCTCATACACAAAGCGAATATTGTCGTAGTACTTCACCACTTTGATTTGCGCGCCATTGTACGCGTGCCGCAAAGCCGACGGCCGCAAATCAACCTTCGCCACGTCAGTCGCCTTCACTCCCAACGCGCTCAGCCCCAGCGAAAACGAGAAGAAGATCATCCCAAACGACATCACAAACCGAGGCTGCCGCACAAAAGCCGTCACCGGAGTAAAGAACGAATCCCACCATTCCCGCGCCCGCTCGCTCACCGGAGTCGTCCGCCCCCCGGCCGTAGCCGCCAGCGCTCGCCGGCTCACCACTCCGCTGGTAGCCATCAGAATGTTCTGCACCATGTAAGCCGGAGGTTCGACCGCCTCAAGCGATCGCAGGTACGACTGACCCGCCTGCACGTCCGCAAACAGCGGACCGCACACCCCGCAAACCCGCCGATGAGCCTCAAAGCGCTCCTTGCGAACCGGGCTCAATCCCGAGTAGCCATCGTCACCCATCGCCTCGCCGACGATAGCGCCGTCGACAGCGCCGTCCATCGCCTCGCTAAGCAGCCCTTCGAACTCCGTGCACTCCATTCGGGGTCCGCTGGGCTGTTCGTGTTTTGTTTCCTCTGGCATCACATCACCTGCCTATATGTACGTTGTAGGAGCCGCGCAAGTTCCGCTCGTCCCCGGTTAATTCGAGATTTGACGGTTCCCTCCGGAACCCTCAAAACCGTGGCAATTTCCCGATAGTCCATGTCTTGCAGATCCCTCAAAATCACCGCCTCCCGCAGCTCCGGAGACAGCTTCTGCAAAGCCAAATGCACCATTTCCCGCGTCTCCCGCGACTCGACCGCCGCGTCCGGAGGCAATCCCCGATCCGCGATCTGCTCGCTAAGCGGCTGCGCGTCTTCCCGCTCCGATGGCGCCGAATCGAGCGAATCCGTGATCCGGTCGCCCTTAGACTTCCGAAAATGATCGACCAGAAGATTGCGAGTAATAGTAGTGACCCAAGTCATAAACGCGCCCTTACCAGAGTCATAAGTATTCAGAGTCCGATACATCTTGATAAAGACCTCCTGGGTGAGGTCCTGCGCGTTCTCGGAATCCCCCGCAAACCGGTAGCAGACGTTATAAATCCGCCGGTGATAGCGCTCGACAATCTCCTCCCAAGCCGCGGCATCGCCCGAAACACAGCGACGGACCAGCAATCCGACAACCTGGGCATCATCCAAAACCGACTCCGCGAGCCACGCTTAATCTACGTCTAATCTACGTCGTCATCCCGTAATCTACGTTGTCATCTGACCTAGGTTGTCATCTGACCCAGGTTGTCATCTGACCCAGGTTGTCATCCGACCCAGGTTGTCATCCTGAGCGAAGCGAAGGACCTATGCATTCGTCCGCGCGAGGCACAGATTCTCAACAGCACACCAGAGCTACGTTTCTGTAGGCTAGGAAGTTCCCTTGAATCATAGAGCTAGCGATTGTAGCAGGAGATTTGCGCAAGAGGCTGTAGAACAATTCGTAGTAACGAGGCGTTTGACCCCCCGAGACCCGGTCTTTTGGAATCAGAAACTTAGAGAGACCATATCCGCCAGGCCTCTTGAGGCATAGGTGCCCAGTAAAGCATCTTCCCGTCAACAACTTACAACGATTAGTAGCGGCTTAATTTTGACCTTGCGCCCCCAGAAGAGCCGGGGCTTTCCTTCGTGTACCTTCGTGCCCTGGGTGGTGGAGGTTTGATCAAAATGAGCCACAACCGCGCGATTCCCGTGAT
>Ga0187875_10002926_pt1 | contig 12350 bp, 10 predicted proteins | sample June2016WEW_17_1_2_FD_132978 | JGI IMG/M metagenome (GOLD analysis project Ga0187875, IMG submission 132978) | Peatland microbial communities from SPRUCE experiment site at the Marcell Experimental Forest, Minnesota, USA - June2016WEW_17_10 | ecosystem: Environmental > Terrestrial > Soil >... | reverse complement strand
GCGCGAGCGGACCAGAGCGGGGCCGGGGTGTAAAGCATCAACCGAATGCGCGTAAAGCATCAGCCGACATCGCGTAAAGGATCAGCCGAACGCGATATGTCAAGCGTCAGGCGGATGTACACAGGTCTTTTGGAGCCCGAGGTGGGATTCGAACCCACGACCTGCGCATTACGAGTGCGCTGCTCTACCACTGAGCTACCCGGGCATTCCCGCGCATCTTCGTCCCTTTGCCCGATACGCGGCGCGGTCATCGTACGCGCTCGGCGCTGCCCATGAGTCCGGCGACACCGTGTTCCGTCGGGGCGGCGAGTCTCGTCACCGCGGCGCGTCGATGGCGTCCTAGCCTGGCGGAAATGCGGTCCCTCGACCCCACGTCTCCGGTGCGTCGCGATGGGGCACGCTCGCATCGCAGACCGTGACAGACCTCGATCCGCCTGTGCAGTTCCAGCCGACGGCGACCGAAACCGCCGCGGACGCGCCCCCACACGGGGCCGAAGGAAGCTGGATCCTCGAGAGCGAGGAATCGATCCGGGCAGAAGCTCGTGCCTTCGGCGAGGAGCGGCGACGGAAGCGACAGTCTCTCCGACTGCACGCCGTGAGCTGGATCGCGATCGCCGTCGGTGCTGTCGGCCTGGCGGTACTCATCAGGACCTACGTCGTCCAGACGTTCTACGTCCCGTCAAAGTCGATGACACCGACGCTGCAGATCGGAGACCGCATCCTCGTCGACAAGCTGCCGGTCGTCTCGCGCGACATTCAGCGCGGCGACATCATCGTCTTCCGGCGGGTAGCTCGGGACACGGATCTCCCAGGTCCTTCGGACCTCGTGAAACGCGTGATCGGTCTGCCGGGCGAGACGGTCTCGTCAAGGGGTGATGTCGTGCTGATCAACGGTAAGCCACTCGCCGAACCGTGGCTCCCCGACCTCAAGAAGGTTCCGGGGTGTTTCGAGCCGAGTCTCAACATCCGCACGATCGTGGTTCCTGCCAACTCCTACTTCGTCCTCGGCGACTGCCGGGGGGACTCGTCGGACAGCCGGGTCTGGGGTGCCGTGCCGGCGTCCCACATCATCGGGAAGGTCTTCCTGGTGGTGTGGCGCAACGGGCATCCGTGGTTCCACTGGTTCTGACTATCGTGCCGAGGTTCGGTCCTTCGTGGGCGATCGTCCCCGTCGACAACGAGAGCGCCCCCGACGCGCACTGGGACGGGATGTGTGCCTCGGCCAGCCGGCGGAGGGAGTGGGATTCGAACCCACGGGGCTCGTGGCCCAACGGTTTTCAAGACCGTCACAATCGTCCGCTCTGCCATCCCTCCCGGGGCGACGCTAGCCGGGACCGGATCGCTTCCCGAAGTAACGATGCAGCTGGAGAGCGAAATCAGTATCGCGTCACGCCACTGCCAAGCTCAGACTGCGGTACGCACGGAGCCGGTTTTCCGCTTTGCTCGCCTGGTTGATTCGGTCCCGCCTCCGTGCCGCACGCTGTCGGGGACGGTGCTGGCAGGATAGAGAACGCAATGGACGACAACGAGCTGTCCGAACTCATCGACGGGGTTCGGGATGGAAGCGTCGAGCCCGAAGCCGCTGTTGAGCGTCTCCGTCGCCTCCCCTTCGCCGACCTCGAGTTCGCGCGCGTCGACCACCATCGACCGTTGCGCCAGGGCCTGCCCGAAGCTGTTCTCGGCCAGGGCAAGACGGCCGGTCAGTGCGCCGCGATCGTTGCCGAGATGCTCGAACACGGATCGGGGCCGGTTCTTCTCACCCGGGCCGACCGCGAACAGGTCGCCACCACGCTCGAACGCTGCCCTGGGGGCGCCGTGACGCCGGAACTGGCCGATCCGGCCACGATGTTCATGGTCGGCTGGCGTCCGGCTCCGCCGCGGTCCGAGCGCGTCGTCGTCGTCACGGCGGGGACTGCCGACCTCCCGGTCGCGCACGAGTGCATCGCGACGCTCACGGCGTTCGGATTCTCGCCGACCCTCATCGCCGACAGCGGCGTCGCCGGGATCCATCGCCTCCTCGCCAACGAGTCCGAGATCGCGAGTTGCGACGCGGTCGTCGTCGTTGCGGGCATGGAGGGCGCGCTCCCCAGCGTCGTCGGAGGCATCTCGCCGGCGCCGGTCATCGCCGTCCCGACGAGCGTCGGCTACGGTTCCTCCCTCGAAGGCGTGACGGCTTTGCTGGCAATGCTCGCCTCGTGCGCTCCGGGGATTACGGTCGTGGGCATCGACAACGGCTTCGGCGCGGCATGCGCGGTCACCCGGGCACTCCGGTGAGCGACGACACCCCCAAAAGCGACCGCGACCCCGCCGGAACGAAGGTCACGGCCCGCGGGCCCCGGATCGCCTGGTTCCACTGCTTCGCCGGCATCGCCGGCGACATGGCGCTCGGGAGCCTCATCGACGCGGGGGCCGACGTCGGAGAGGTTCGCGGCCTGCTCGCGAGGCTCGCCATCGAGGGGTGGTCCCTCGAGCCGGTCCCCGTGCTGCGCGGCGGCGTCGCCGCCACGCAGGTCATCGTCACGGTGAACGAGACGAGCGTCGTGCGGACCTTTCCCCACATTCTCGGCATCCTCGACGAGGCGAAACTGCCCCCCCGCGTCCGGGACCGTGCCGTCGCAGCCTTCTCGGCGCTCGCCGAGGTCGAGGGCCGGCTCCACCGGCGCCCGACGAGCCAGGTCCATTTCCATGAAGTCGGCGGCCACGACACGATCGTCGACATCGTCGGCACGGCCGCCGCGCTCGAGGTGCTCGGCGTCGACGAGGTGCTCTCGAGCCCGGTCGCCATGGGGAACGGCGTCGTGCGCACGAGCCACGGCCTGCTGCCGAACCCGGCCCCCGCCGTCCTCGGTCTCCTCGAGGACGTGCCGGTCTGGGGACGCGACATCAATGTCGAGCTGACAACCCCGACGGGCGCGGCGATCCTCGCCGCGATGGCGACCGGGTACGGCCCGATGCCACCGATGATCGTCGATTCGACCGGTTACGGCGCCGGGTCGCGCGAGATCGACGGATTGCCGAACTGCACCCAGGTCGTGGTCGGTTGGCGCGCCACGAGCGAGGGCTCCGCCGGCACGCGGCACGGCCAGCCGCTCGCATTGCTCGAGGCGAACCTCGACGATGCGACGGGCGAACAGCTCGCCGACGCGCTTCGTGCCCTTCTCGAAGCCGGGGCGAACGACGCCTGGGTCACACCGGTCGTCATGAAAAAGGGACGACCCGGCCACGTCCTCAGCGTCCTCGCCGACCGGGCCCTCGTCGAGCAGCTCTGTGCGGTGCTCACCGGCGAGACCGGTTCACTGGGCGTACGTGTCCTCGAGGTCGGTCGGATGGCCGCCCCCAGGCACCTCGACCACGTCGATCTCGACGGCACACCGATCCGCGTGAAGGTGAGCGCAGGACGGGCGAAGGTCGAACACGACGACGCCGCCGAGCTCGCCCGCCGCACGGGGCGCCCGGTCCGCGAGGTCATCGAACGCGCCGAACGGGCGTGGTGGGATCAGTCCGACCGCGAGCCCGAGCCGCCAGAGGAAGCCTGAGGCGCCGGCGCCAGTTCAGATCGAGACGTAGAGCGCGATCGAGCGCGTGTCCGGGGGACCGCCCGGGATCGAGGCCGTGACGACGAGCTCATAGCCCGTCGCGTGCTTGACGGCGAGCTTCGGCATAACGACGTACTCCGAGACCCCGGGTGCGAGCGCGCTGAGCTTGTGGCGGCAGCTGACCCTCGCGGCACCGGTGTGGGAGGAGCTCGAGGGCTCGAGCACGGCGGTCACATTGGCCCCGTGGGCCGTGATGTCACCCGTGTTCTTCACGATGACGACGACCTCGAGCCGCGTTGTCGCGGCAACGACCGAGGTCGAGCCCGAGGGCGGGATCTGCAGGGACGTCGTCACCAGGGGAAGCGTGGTCGTCGTCGTGGTCGCTCTGTTGCCCGCCGGTTTCGAGGATCCCGTTGACGCGGTCGTCGTCGAGGTCGTCGTCACCGCGGTCGTCGTCGTCGCGGGCTGTTGCCGACGGGCGTGGCCCTTCGCGGCAGGGGCAGTCGTGGTCGTCGCAACGGTCGTTGACGTCGTGGCCGCGGCGATCGTCGTGGTCGTCGTGGGCAGCGTCGTCGTCGTGGTGGTCGTGGTCGTCGTGGTCGTCGTCGTCGGAAGCCCGGTGATCTCGAGGGGCGGCGGCACCAGGGTCACGGCGACGATCGAGATCGCGGGCGCGAACTTCAGGCTCGACGCGGACCGCAGCGCATTCGCCCAGGCGCCCGCCGACGCCGCCGACCAGACGCCGGGCGTCTGAACCCAGGCCGACGACGGCAGGGAGTGAGCATTGACGTCGCCGCGGAGCGACACGACGAGCGCGTGGTACCCCGCGTCCGCGGCGATGAAGCACGATCCGGCCGTCACGAGGAGCTTCGTCGCCCGCGGCAGCGGGGATGGACCGGTCCGCGCCGACGTCGCGAGCTCGATGCCGCGGGCGAGATCTGCCGCCCCTTCACGCCGTAGTCGGAGCACCCCGGCCATGAGCGCGCCCGCTCCCGGCGAGGGGGCGGCGAGCCCGAGCGACTGGTAGGTGGTCTCGTCGGTCGTCGTGCCTCGCGTCAGCTCCCCGAGGGCGAACTCGAGGGTGACCCGGTCGAATTCCGACCCATCGGTCGCATGGGCCCTGATGGCGTGGAGCGTCGGAGCGAGGGTGTCCGACTCGTCGACGATGGTCGTCGTCGCGGCGACCCAGGTCTTGTCCGTCCGCTTGCCGACGCCGGACGACGTGTCGACGACCTGGTCGATGACCTCGCCGACGAAGAGCAGCACGAGGAGGACGACCACGACGACGATGACGACTCGCCAGCGGTCGCGCCGCGAAGACGGCAGCGCACCGCGGCCGCGTCGATCAGGCATCACGCCGACGCTAGCGGTCGGATGACGACCGGTTCAGGAGGTGCCGGCGGACGCTTCGGCCGCCGGGGGTCACTCGCCGACCGCGCCTCCACTGACGCTCACCTCGGACTTCGTCGTCCGCCAGTTGACCGTCGGCCGGATCGCCTCGGGGTTGACGCGGTTCTTGTGCTTGATCGCCAGCTCGACGAGCGAGGCGACGTGCTCGTCGGTGAGCAGGTGCGGCTGGAGCCCGAGATCGGGCAGGTGCGTCGCGATCGCGTTGTAGTAGTGCTCTTCCTTCTCGACGCGAGGGTCGGGGATCGACTCGATCGTGACCGGGACCGGCGAGACGCGCTTGACCCACTCGGCCATCTGGATCACCGAGAACGTCTCGGTGAACTGGTTGAAGACGCGGAACTCACCCTTTGCCGCCGGGTTGAGGCAGGCGAGCTCGATGCAGGCGAGCGTGTCCCGGATGTCGATCATGCCGCGGGTCTGGCCCCCTTTGCCGTAGACGGTGAGCGGGTAGCCGACGGCGGCCTGCACGGCGAACCGGTTGAGCACCGTCCCGAAGACACCGTCGTAGTCGAACCGGGTCTCGAGGTCGGGGTGCAGATCGGTCTCCGGCGTCTGCTGGCCGTAGACGACGCCCTGGTTGAGGTCTGTCGAACGCAGGCCCCAGATCCGGCAGGCGAACTGGATGTTGTGGCTGTCGTGCACCTTGGACAGGTGGTAGAAGGAGCCCGGCTGCTTCGGGTAGGGCAGGACGTCGGTTCGGCCCTTGTGGGTGATCTCGATGTAGCCCTCTTCGATGTCGATGTTCGGCGTGCCGTACTCGCCCATCGTGCCGAGCTTGACGATGTGAATCGCCGGATTGAGCTCGGCGATCGCGTAGAGCAGGTTGAGCGTGCCGACGACGTTGTTCACCTGGGTGTAGACGGCGTGCGCCCGGTCGATCATCGAATACGGCGCGCTGCGCTGCTCGGCGAAGTGAACAACCGAGTCAGGCTCGAAAGAACGGATTGTCTCGTACAGGAATGGGTAGTCGTCCAGGTCCCCGATGAAAGGGGTGATGGTGTGCCCGCTGACTTCCTTCCACGTCGCGACGCGCCGGTGGAGCTGGCGGATCGGGACGAGGGAGTTCGAGCCCATCTCATCGTCGTAGTGACGGCGGACGAGGTTGTCGACGACCCCAACATCGTGACCGCCCTGGGAAAAGTGGAGTGCGGTTGGCCATCCGAGGTAGCCGTCCCCCCCTAGAACGAGGATCCGCATCGGGCTTTCCTTCCTGTCATGCGCCTGTGCCGCGTCCGCCCGCCCTGGCGGCGTGGCATCGCAGACCGTGGGGATTTGCGATTCTGATGGACGCGAGCCGGGGCGCGACGCAACGTGATGACACTTGTAGATTGGTCGTGCGACCGACGAGCCTAGTCGAGCCGGGTGGGCGCGGGTCCACTCGGTCCCCTCCGGGGGCCCTCACGGGGGAGCCCGTCCCCCGCGAGATCGCGATGACGGCGCGATGCTCGTGGTCATCGCCGGTGTGGCGCAGCTGGCAGCGCAGACGACTTGTAATCGTCAGGTCGTGGGTTCGAGTCCCACCACCGGCTCCGTCCGTCGGGCCACCGCCGTGAGTCGCCCCGGCCGCGACGTCCTCCCGTCTCGGCTGGGCCCGGAACGGCGAGTCCTGGCGCCAATTCCGGGCCGGGCGTCACGCGGGCGCGCCTGGGCGCTCGACCTCCCGGCTATCAACAGCGTCTCCCGAACTGATTGGACCGCGCGGAAGCTCTACTCCGGAAGGTGGCAGACGGCCTCGACGTTGTTCCCGTCGGGATCGCGGACGAACGCGCCGTAGTAGCCGGGGTGGTACTCGGGCCAGAGCCGGGGTTCGTGCAGGACCTCGGCCCCCTGTGCCACGGCAGCGTCGAAGAAGGCGCGGACCGCGGCCCGGTCGGACGCGTGGAAGGCGAGATGGGACTCCCGGAACCCCTCGCCGGTCACGGCGGGGCCAACCCAGAATTCGGGGTTCTGGCCGATACCGAAACCGACGACTTCTCCGAAGTCCATCGCCCGCGCGCCGCCGAGCGGCGCGAGGACGGCATCGTAGAACGCGATGCTCTTCGCGACGTCAGAACACTGAATCGAAATGTGGTCAATCATGGGCACATCATGACGCCCCGGAACCAGCCGGGAAAGCGTGAGCGAACCAGATCTCGGTTCCGATCCGGGCTGAGGACGGGTCCAGCACACCGCGGTCCCCGAAGTGGCGTGCCGCCCCAGCGGTAGGGTCATTAGGTGCCCGTCGCCGGCTCGAACTTTCTTGCCGCCTGTCAGTGTCAACCCGTCACGCGCACGCCTGTTTGGTTCATGCGGCAGGCCGGGCGGTCGCTCCCGGAGTTCCGCGCGCGACGCGGCGAAGCGAGCATCCTCGACGCGGTGCGCGACCCGGAGCTTGCGGCCGAGCTCACCTGCCAGCCGGTGCGCCGCTACGGCGTAGACGCCGCGATCCTCTTCTCCGACATCATGGTTCCGTACGCCGCGATCGGCTGTGGCGTGAGGATCATCGCCGGCACGGGGCCGGTCGTGGAACCGCCCTTCCGCACCGACGCCGACCTCGGCCGCCTTCGGCCGTTCGATCCCGCGACGGACACGCCCTTCGTCCTCGAGGCGGTCTGGCGGGCCGTCGACGGCCTCGACGTCCCCGTCATCGGCTTCGCCGGTGCGCCGTTCACGGTCGCGAGCTATCTCGTCGAGGGCGGGCCTTCCCGCGACTTCGCCCGGACGAAGGCGTTGATGCATTCCGAGACGAGAACCTGGTTCCAGCTCGTCGATCGACTCGCCGAGATCGCGCTCGCCTCGCTGCGCAGCCAGGTCGAGGCCGGGGCGGGCGCGGTGCAACTCTTTGACTCCTGGGCGGGAGTGCTTGCGCGTGCCGATTACGAGCATTTCGCCCTGCCGGCGACCCGCCGGATCCTCGAGGGTCTCGCGCCCCTCGGAGTCCCCCGCATCTTGTTCGGGGTCGGTACGGGCGAGGTCCTCGACCTGATGGCGGCCGCTGGTGCTGACGTCGTCGGCGTCGACTGGCGCGTGCCGCTCGATCGCGCCGCGGCCCGCGTCGGGCCGAGGACCGCGCTGCAGGGCAATCTCGACCCCGCGGTCTGTCTCGCCGGCCCCGAGGCCGCCTTGGTGGCCGCCCGACGCGTCCTCGAAGAGGGTCGGGCCGCCGCCGGTCACGTCTTCAACCTCGGCCACGGCGTCCTGCCGGGAACCGACCCGGAGGTGCTGCAGCGCCTCGTCGAGCTCGTCCATTCCACGGTCCCCGAGACGGGAAGATGACGCCGTGACGACCGGCGTCGTCTTGATGGCGTACGGCACGCCGAACGGTCCCGACGACGTCGAGACCTTCTACACCGACATCCGGCACGGCCGTCCGCCGAGCGCGGCCCAGCTCGCCGAGCTCCGGTCCCGCTACGCGGCGATCGGCGGCGTCTCGCCGCTCGCCGAGAAGACGGCGGCGCAGGTGGCCGCTGTCGGGCGGGCGCTCGAGGCCGTCGCGCCCGGTCATTTCCGCACCTTGTACGGCGCGAAGCACTCCGATCCGACAATCGAGGCCGCGATCGACGATCTCGCCGCGGCCGGCGCCACGGCGATCGTCGGGATCGTCCTCGCCCCCCACTACTCCATCGGCAGCGTCGGCGAGTACCTCGCCCGGACGCGGGTACGGGCCGCGGCCCGGAACCTTCCCGCGGCGTTCGTCGAGCGCTGGGGCGCGGAACCCGAACTCATCGAGCTCCTCGCCCGCCGCACGTCGGCGGCGCTCGCCTCGCTTTCGATTCGGGCCCCATCGGAGGTCGAGGTCATCTTCACGGCCCACAGCCTCCCGGCACGCATCATCTCGTCCGGCGACCGCTACCCCGACGAGCTCGCCGAGACGGCGGCCCTCGTCGCGGCGCGTTGCGGGATCGACAGGTGGCGGACCGGCTGGCAGAGCGCGGGACGTACCGCGGAACCGTGGCTCGGCCCGGACATCGCCGAGATCCTCGCCGAGGTCGCCGACGCGGGCACCCGGGCCGTGGTCGTCTGTGCGGCCGGCTTCACCTCGGACCACCTCGAGGTCTGCTACGACCTCGACATCGCCGCGGCACGCCGCGCCGCCGAGCTCGGACTCGGCTTCGCCCGCACCGAGTCACTGAACGACGATCCCGGGCTCGCCGCGCTCCTGGCCCGTCTCGTCGCGGCGGCCGATCCCGACCGGCCGACGCGACCCTGACCCGGCGGGATCGGGACGCCATGGCACGAAGAAAGATCCTCGTCGCCGGTGCGGGCGTGAGCGGGCTCGTCGCGGCCCGCTCGCTCGCCCGGGACCACGAGGTCGTGCTCGCCGAATCCGACGGCGTCGTCGGCGGCAAGATGCGCACCGCGTCCTTCCGGGGTCGCCCCCTCGATACCGGGCCGGACGTCTTCATCACCCGCAACCCGGCCGCCGTGGAGCTCTGCCGCGAGCTGGGCCTCGGCGACGAGCTCATCGCCCCGGCGACCTCGCGGGCGGCGATCTGGGCCCGGGGGTCGCTCCGCCCGTTCCCGCCGGGTTTGGCGCTCGGCATCCCGATCGACCTCGTGGCGCTGCTGCGCTCCGGCGTCGTCTCGCCCGGGGCCATCGTCCGGGCGGCAACGGACCTCGTCCCCCGCGGGCCGGTCGCCCCGGCCGGCCTCGGCGCCGGAACGGGATCGTCGGGCACCGACGTCTCCGTCGGCGCCGTCGTCGGCCGGCGCCTCGGGCGTGAGGTGGTCGAGACGCTCGTCGACCCGCTCCTCGGCGGGATCAACGCCGGAGACGTGCGCCAGCTGTCGTTCGCCGGGACCGCGCCGGAACTCGCCGCCGCCATCGCCGGGCGCTGGTCCCTGCTCCTCGCGCTGCGGAGCCATCTCCGGGCTGGCAAACAACCGCGCAAGCGGGCGTCTCCGGTCTTCCTCGGCTTGGCGAGCGGGCTTGAGACGCTCGCCCACCACCTCAAGAAAGAGTGCGTCGACCGCGGCGTCGGGGTCCTCACGAACGCCCCGGTCGTGGCGCTCAGCCGGGGCGCCGGAGGACGGGGCTGGCGGGCGCGGATCGGGGACGACGACCAGGAATTCGACGCCGTCCTGCTCGCCGTCCCGGGTCACGCCGCGGCCGGGATCGTGGAGGGGCCCTCGCCCGAGCTCGCCTCGCTGCTCCGCGATGTCCCGTACTCCGGCGTCGTCACCGCCGCGTTCGCCTGGCCGGCCGGGGTCCTCCCGGACTCCTCGCTCGCCCTCGTCGGGAGCGGGGTCCTCGTCCCCCGCCGATACGGGCTGCTCGCGACGGCGCTCAGCCTCACCTCGTCGAAGTGGCCACGCTCGGCCGCAGCCGGCGAAGTCGTCGTGCGCGCCTCCGCCGGGCGCCAAGGGGACGAACGGGTGCTTGGGCTCGACGACGCGACGCTCGTCATGCGCCTGCGAGACGAGATCGCCTCGATCCTCGGGATCGAGGCCGCCCCGCTCGAGGTCCTCGTGCAGCGCTGGCCGGCGTCATTCCCGCAGTACGTCGTCGGTCACCTCGGGCGCGTCGCCCGCATCGAGACGCTCGCCGCGGACCTCGGGTGCCTCGCGCTCGCCGGCGCCTGGGCGCGCGGCATCGGGATCCCGGCCTGCGTCGCCGGGGCCGAGCGGGCCGCCGCGGCGATCCGCGACGCGCTCGCCCAATGAGCCGGCCGGGAGGCCCAAAGGCGTCACGACTCGCCCGGGTGGCCCTCGCCCCCGTCGCCGGGGGGCTCGTCGGCTGCTCCCTGCCGCCGTTCGGGCCCTGGTACCTCGCCCCGATCGGCCTCGGCGCCGCCGCCTGGCTTATCCGCGGGCAACCCATCGGCCGGCGCCTGCTCCTCGGGTGGCTCGTCGGCCTCGGCCAATTCACGATCGGCTGCGTCTGGGCGCTCGAGTTCACCGGGCTCGGCTACGTCGTCCTCGTCGGGTTCGAGGCACTGTTCGTCGCCGTCGCCTTCGCCGCGGTCCCACCGGGGCGCGGCCGGCTCGTCGCTTTCGCCGGCGCGCTCACGCTCGCCGAATGGGCGCGGGAGACCTGGCCGTTCGGGGGCCTGCCGATCGGGAGCGTCGCGCTCGGCCAGGCCCCCGGTCCCCTCGTCGGGCTCGCCCGCGTCGGGGGTCCGCTCGCCCTCGTCGTCGCGGCGGCGCTCGCCGGCGCCGGCCTCGCCGCCGTCGGCTTCGCCTGCTGGACGGAACTCACCGGAGACGAGCCGTTCGCCCGTCGCGGCGCGTTCTGCGGGCTCGCCGTCCTGGTCGTCGTGGCGGCGGCCACGGGGCTCGCCGGGCTGAGCCCGAACGGCGGGCCGGCCCGCGGCATCGTCACCGTGGCGATCGTCCAGGGTGGGGGGCGCCGCGGCATCGGCTCGGTCGTCGTGCCCGCCGGCCGCGTCTTCGCCGCGACCTGGGGGGCGACCGCCCCGCTCCGTGCGCCGGTCGGCCTCATCGTCTGGCCCGAGGACGCCATGCCCCTGGCGGGCCCGCTCCCGGGCTCCACCGAAGCGGGCCGCGTCGCGGCTCTCGCCCGCCGACTCCACGCGACGGTCCTCGCCGGGGTGACCGCGCCCGCCGGCGCGCACCGGTTCGTCAACGAGATCGTCGCCTGGGGTCCGTCCGGCCGGGTCCTCGGGCGGGTCGAGAAGGCCCATCCCGTACCCTTCGGGGAGTACGTGCCCTTGCGCTGGGTCTTCGCGCGGATCGCGAGCCTCACGGCGGTGCCGCGCGACGTCGTCGTCGGACGGAACGACGGGGAGCTCACGACGCCCGCCGGGAGGGTCGCGATCCTCAACTCGTTCGAGGACTTCTTCGCCGCCCGGGCCCGCAGCGGGGTGCGGGCCGGCGGCGAGCTGCTCGTCGTCGAGACGAACACCGCCTCGTACGCGACGGACGTCATCCCTGCCGAGGAGCTCGCCGCCTCCCGGATCCAGGCGGTCGCGCTCGGGCGCGACCTCGTCCAGTCGGCGACGACCGGCTACTCGGCGGTCGTCACGCCGGCCGGAGCCGTCGCGGCACAGAGCCGGCTCGGGTCCCCGGACCTGTTGCGGTCCCGGGTCGCCCTTCGCACGGGCGCGACGCTCTACGCGCGCTTCGGCGACTGGCTGGTCCTCGCGATCGCCGCCACGGCCCTTGTCGCGGGGTGGGCGTTACAGCTCGGCGGCCGGCCCCGGGGAGGAGGTGCGCGGCGGCAGCGCGCCGCGCCGGGAGTGGCGGCCTAATGGGGATCGACCACCGCGCTTTATCAACGAGCGAGGCTGGTCAACCGAGCCACCGACGGGTGAGCACTGCAACGGCCAGGGCCTAATGGGGATCGACCACCGCGCTTTATCAACGAGCGAGGCTGGTCAACCGAGCCACCGACGGGTGAGCACTGCAACGGCCAGGGCCTCGAGCCCTATGTCTAGATCGTGCCCCGGTCGGTCGGTGAGGTCT
>Ga0187875_10002916_pt1 | contig 12376 bp, 10 predicted proteins | sample June2016WEW_17_1_2_FD_132978 | JGI IMG/M metagenome (GOLD analysis project Ga0187875, IMG submission 132978) | Peatland microbial communities from SPRUCE experiment site at the Marcell Experimental Forest, Minnesota, USA - June2016WEW_17_10 | ecosystem: Environmental > Terrestrial > Soil >... | reverse complement strand
TTACGGTTATTTTTCTCGGCTTCGCAGCCTCAGCCTTTGGCATCACCAGCTTAAGCACGCCATCTTTCATCGATGCCTGAATCTTCTCACGGTCGATGTCGCTGGAGAGAGTAAACTGTCTGTAGTAATCCCCGAACGTGTACTCCTTGAAGATCACCTTGCCCTTATCTTCCTGCTGCGGCACCGTTCCCCGGAGTGTGAGCTGGTCGGAATCCAGGTCTATGTCGATGTTCTCGATCGGGACGCCGGGCATGTCGGCAACCAGTGTCAGGGCATTTTCCGATTCGTATATGTCCACGGCCGGGATAAAAACCGGGACGTTGCGAGTGCTTTCTCCGGTCGCCTGGGCCTCCTTTTTTTCCTCAATCTGCAAATCCGTGTCAGCCATAATAAACCTCCTTTTCCAACGGTTCCCTATTCGCCTTTGATGGTAATCTTGCGGGGTTTCACATGCTCGGACTTGGGCAGAACGAGCTTCAGCATGCCATTTTTGCATTCGGCCTGGATAGCTTCCGGATTCACGTCATCCGGCAGAGTGAGCGCCTTCCGGAAACTCCCCCACTTGCGTTCCCTGCGGTGGTAACAGACGTTCTCCGTCTCTTCGGGCTTGCGTTCGCCACTCAGGGTAAGGGTCCTGGCAACGACCGAGATGTCCAGATCTTCAGCTTTGATTCCCGGGATTTCAGCTTCAACGTAAATTGTGTCTTCGTCCTCGGTTAGGATAAGCGGTGGAAAAACGCCCGAAGATGCTGGACTGGAAACCCCTCCGGTAAAAACAGAGAGAAGCCGGTCCATCTGCCTGCGAGCTCTCTCGAAGTCTTCCAGAGCGCTGGAGACATCGGGCCAGCGCCAGTTTGGGTACCTAAAAACGGCCATGGTCAACCTCCTGTTGATTGTTGAACGATACAATTTAGCAGCCACAAGGTAAGACTGCTGATTAATCGTGTCAACCTTCCCTAAAAAACGTTTGCATAATTTTTGCCCGGTGATGGACTGACATAATCAGCTGGCGGCTCATAAGCAAAATAGAGTATTTTTCGTATAAATACCGTATATTAACCATTAACGGGGAAGGAACAGTATGAGGGTTGAGCAACCGCGCAAGGCTCTGCGAATCGCTCTGATATTTCCACCGGCCATGCCGCCGACAAGCCCGCCTCTGGGGATCGCTGATCTCAAACCCTATCTGGAAACATCAGCAACTGTTGAGGTGCGCAATTTTGATCTGAATCTCGCCTATTTTGAGCAGGCGTTCCACTGGCTCGGAGATGGGCGGCTGCGAATGCGCATGCAGAAGATGGATTTCGAAACGACTGCCCAAAAGGCGGCGGCGGCAAGAAATTTTTTTTGCGGCAAGGAGGGCGTTCACAGGTTTTTCGATCTGGCCTTATACAACGAACAGGCAAGGATCTATGCGGGTTTTAGTTCGGTTCTCAACGGGCTTTTCGATAATTTTGCAAGAAAGATTCTCCTCGGGCTGCCGAGGCCACCGCTGGTAAACAGGTTTTTCGAGGAACTGATCGAGCCGGTGAAAGATTTCAGACCTGACCTGATAGGGTTTTCCGTCCTTTTCAGCCAGCAGCTTTTTTTCGCGCTCGCGCTCGCAAAGCTGTGCAAAGTGAGCGGCGAGCCGCTGCGGCCGGATTGCGCAGCTCGGCCGCCCCACTCTGCAAAATTCCCGTGCGCCATTGGAGCGAAGATCGTCTTCGGCGGGGCGACCTTTTCCGTGATGCCCGATCCGGGGCGGCTGCTCTCAGGACCTCTTTCCGTCAACACGGGCGGTGAGCTAAGGGAAGTGGATACGGGCCGGCTTATCGACTACCTTATTGTGGGGGAGGGGGAGAGGGGGCTTGAATCACTGGCGAACTCTTTGTCCGCAGGCAGCGGGAAGAATGCGTCCGGATCGGCCTTCTGCCGGCTTTGCCGAGTACCCGGCCTTCTTCATATGAAAGACGGGAAAGCGGCGATAAACCCGGCAGAGGCTGCGTTCGACCTGAATGCCATGCCTCTTCCGGACTTTTCCGATTTTCCTCTGGACCAATACCACTCGCCGATTCCTGTCCTGCCCTATCTGGCTTCACGCGGCTGCCCCTGGAGGCGCTGCGCGTTCTGTACTCATCAAAAGACCTATCTCGATTACCGTGAGGAAGATGCGGCCAACACCGCGGACAGGTTTTCCGCGCTTCAGGAAAAGTATGGCGTCAGGCATTTCTGCCTGGTTGACGAGATGATCCACCCGCGCCGCATGGACCGGATTGCTGTGGATCTTATCCGAAGAGGCGTTCAAGTCTATTTCTCGGCTTACGCCAGGCCATCGGGCTTTTCGGCCAAGACGCTCGAAAAAGCGCACCGGGCCGGCCTTCGCCTGCTGATGTGGGGCCTTGAGTCGGCAAGCCAGCGCCTGCTCGACCTCATGCGCAAAGGGACCATTGCGCAAAAGATTCCACCCATTCTCAACTCCGCCAGGGAAGCAGGCGTATGGAACCTGCTGTTCGTAATATTCGGTTTTCCGACCGAAACCAAGGCTGAATGGCAGAGCACTCTCGATTTTATCGAGTCATGCCGAGAGTCGGTTCATGCCCTTTCGCGTTCCCGGTTCATTTTGCTCGAAGGCTCGGACGCCTTTGTCCACCCTGAGCGCTACGGGGTAAGGCGCGTAATTGACCGGCCTCAAAGAGACCCGGTTTCCATAGCCTACGATTACGAAGTGACGGAAGGCCTCACCCAGGAAGAGGCCGCAGTGATGTTCCAGGAGAGTTTGGCCCGGCTGTCGGGCATAGGGCGCTCGCCCTGGTTTGGACAGTTCAGGGATCACATGCTTCTGTTTGCTTCGAGGCAGAAAGAAGAACCATTGCAACCATGCGGCACCGGACCGCTCAACTCAACTCCTCCGGATTCGGCGTAAAGGAAGCCAGGTCTCCGATGCCAAGAATATTTTCATAATCTGTGAGCTTGCGGATTGTTTCGTCAAAGCCGTCCAGGCCCAGGAATTCCGCTTCGGCCCTCTGGATCCCGGAGCTTAGCTCGGCATAGGCTTTTGGGGTCATCATCCGGCGCAGCAGGGTGAAAAGCGCCGTGTCTTCCCTCACGGCGTGGGCCCGGTACATGCGGCTGAACAGGTGGATGGCGCTTCCCATCGCACGGCGCTTCTCCAGGTCCTTTACCGAGAATCCGCGGTAAATTCCCCTCAATATCTCGACCAACTGAGAGGCTGCCGCGTGCTGCTCCCGGAGCACCCCGACCACGCCGATCATTTTCCCGGCAACGTCAAAAACAGGGTAAATGTGTTTTTCTTCCATCTGCTGGTGATGAGCAATCACGAACAGGCGAACTATTTCGACAGTCCCGCCTATTATTTCGGGAGGAAGGTCCATCAACGCATCCATCCCGCCCTTGATTTCCTCCAGTATGGCAACAGCCCGGCGGATCACTCCGTGCTGGCGGGCCAGAATCTCTATTGCGGTTGCGGCGTCTTCCGGTGGTTTGTCGGGCTTGGCGCATCCCGCCAAGACTCCGGTGCCTGTTGCTCCGGCCAGAGCGATAAAGCTTCGGCGGGAAAGCGGGTTTTTGGAAAACATCGGCTCTCCTGGGAAAAAATGACAGGGTAAAATTGAAATGGGTTTGAACCGCTCTGTCAATATGGTTGATTAAAACCGGCTCCAGGTCGATAATGCACCTTCCCGTGTCCGGCGCGCAGACCATTATGTTAGGATATTTAATTCCTTTGGCTGAATGGCCTCCGGAATGCAAGACTTTTTTGGTGGTGAAAATGGATGCCCAAAAAATTTCCGGCCTCAAGATTGCTGACTCCGAGCAATTCTCGGCTACCCGCAGGAGGCCTGGGATCTTGTGGATCATCATCATTGCGGTGGCCGCAGCAGCCATTGTGCTGTATCTGTTTCAAGCGGGCTTTCTCACTTCGGCGGCCAATGTCCGGACTGCCGGCGCGGATTGGGTTTATCCCTCGCAGGTAATAACCCAATTCAATGCGAGCGGCTATGTCGTCGCCCAGAGGAAAGCCTCTGTCGCATCGAAGGGGACTGGCCGAATCGTCTATCTGGGGGTCCAGGAAGGAAGCCGCCTAAAGGAAGGGGACGTGATCGCCAGGTTGGACAGCGACGATCTTAAGGCGGAGAAAGCGCAGCTCGAGGCGCAGCTCGTAGTGGCGAGGTTCGATCTGACACGCGCCGAGACGGAACTTGCGACCGCTGAAGCCAATTTCAGGCGGCTCAAAGAACTATGGGGGAAAAAGGCCGCTTCACAGGTCGATCTGGAAAACGCGCAGGATAGATTCTTGAAAGCAAAAGCAGCGATAGATTCTGCCAAGGCGAACATCAAGGCTGTACAAGCTTCAATCCAGCGGGAAAGCGTCCTGATAGAATATACGATTATTCGTGCTCCTTTCGATGGCGTTGTCCTGACAAAAGATGCCGACGTAGGGGAAGTTGTAGCCCCTTTTGGTTCGGCCACAAACGCCAAGGCGGCCGTAGTTTCGATGGCCGACCTTTCCTCTCTCATGGTGCAGGCCGACGTTGGGGAATCATTTTTGAGCAAGGTCCAAATCGACCAACCCTGCGAAATTCAGTTGGACGCCATTCCACAGTCGCGTTTTGCCGGCCGGGTGCACATGATCGTACCGACAGCCGATCGAATGCGTGGAACCGTTATGGTCAAGGTGCGTTTTGAGGAGCTTGACCTGCGGATCCTGCCGGAGATGAGCGCCAAGGCCGCCTTTCTCTCCCGAACCCTGGGTCCGGGCGAGAACAAGCCCGTGTTGGGCGTGCACCGCGACGCCCTGGTGTCGAAAGGAGGCGGACAGGGACTTTTCCGGGTTGAAAAAGGGCAGGCCGAATGGGTCCCCATAAAGGACCCCCAATTTCTTGGCGACTATCTGATGATCGGCCCCGAATTTTTTGGGGATTATCTTATGGACGCACCGCCGGTAAAACACGGCGATAGAATAGTAATCAAGCCGCCCACCCGCCTCAAGTCCGGCGACAGGGTGGAAATTTCAGAATAGATTTTGCGGGCGCTTTCGAACGTGGAGAATGGCTCAGACAAGTACACAGTTATCGCGGAACAGGTTTACAAAAGCTACTCACGGGGGTCCCGGAAGGTACCGGTCCTCTACGGGATCGACCTGAAGATTCGCGAGGGGGAGTTCACCGCTCTCATGGGGCCTTCCGGTTCGGGCAAGACGACTCTTCTTAACCTCATTGCAGGTTTGGACCGTGCTGATTCGGGCAAACTGGCCGTAGCAGGCGTTCAGATCTCCGAACTCTCAGAAACCGACCTCGCGCGGTGGAGGTCCTTGCACGTAGGGTTTATATTCCAGTTCTATAATCTTCTTCCTGTGCTGAGCGCACTGGAAAACGTCGAACTGCCGCTCCAACTCCGTCCCCTTTCCAGAAAAGAGCGCAGGGAACACGCAGTGACAGCCCTTGAGCTTGTCGGCCTCGCCGACCGGCTTCGCCATCACCCCGGAGAGCTATCCGGAGGCGAGCAGCAACGGGTTGCAATAGCCCGCGCTATAGTCACCGATCCTTCACTCATCGTTGCCGACGAACCGACGGGCGACCTGGACAAGAACTCCGCCAGGGAAATCCTCGCTATGCTCGGACAGCTAAATGCAGAGTTCGGAAAAACCATCATCATGGTAACCCATGACCCCAAGGCGGCCGAGACCGCTGGGCGAATGTGCCACCTGGAAAAGGGTGTGCTGAATACGTGCGCATAGTGATAAAACGAAATTGAGGAATTGAGGAATTGAGGAATTGAGGGATTGAGGGGGCTTTAATCGTTTTAATCTCTAAATCCCTCAATCTGAAATTCCTAAATTTGTTTTAAAAGCTGCCTCCCAGCATCTCCGGGCTCCGCCGGCGGCAGAGTGAAAAAAAAGGTCGATCCTGAAGACATGCCCTGTCGGGGGCTTTCAACCCAGATCGTGCCTCCATGAATCCTTATAATATGCCGGCAAATTGCCAGTCCCAGCCCAGTGCTCCCCGTTTCTTTACCTCGGTATCTTTCAACGCGGAAGAATCGTTCGAATATCCTCTGCTGGTCCTTCCTGGGGATTCCCGGCCCACTATCGCTCACCCCTATCGTTACTTTACCGTTTTGCGCCAGTGAGAAAACCTCCACTTTCCCTCCGGGCGGACTGTACTTCACGGCATTTTCCAGCAGGTTGCGAAAGACCTGGACCAGTTGATCGAAATCGGCCTGCACCATTGGTCCATCCGGTGGGAGATCGTTCTGAAGAGATACGCTTCTTTGTTCCGCAGCGGGCGCGCACGCTTTCCATGCTTCGATCAGCACCTCATCGGCCTTAACCGGTTTGATGTCGATAATGGTATTATAGTCTTCCACTTTTGCAAGCTGGAGAAGATCATTTACTATTTTGATCATATGATTGGTGTTTTTGAAAATAACCTCGAGGCATGGACTGCGCACCTCCGGATCGTCCTCCGACATGAGGACTTCAGTATAACCTTTGATGGAGGTCAGCGGCGTGCGCAGTTCATGGGAGGCATTGGCGACAAAATCGCGCCTTACTGTTTCGAGCCTTTTCAACTCCGAGATATCGTGGAGGGCTATGATCGCCCCGAATTCGCCCTTCGACTGCTCTATACGGACTATGTGAACATGGTAGAACCGATCGGCCCCAAAGGTAACCTCGCTGTGAAAGGAATGGATTTCGTTTTCCAGGACTCGGTTACAGGCCGCCTGGAGTTCAGGGCTTCGGATCACCTCGAGGGGTCTGCGGCCTTTGAGTTCAGGAATCGAGGAGAACATGCTCCTGGCTGCACGGTTCGATGAATCGATCCTGCCTGCGGAATTGAGCAGCAGGATACCTTCCTCGATACCGTCCAAAATGCTCTCTAACTGAAATTTTTGTTCCGTGATCGTTTGAATGTAGGATTCGACGCGCTCGGCGTTTTCTTTGATCGATTTTGCGAGGGGATAAAAATAATGGCCGTGGTGAAACTGCGGCAGGACCTTCACGTCCCCATGCCCAATTGAATCGGCTGCGCTGGAAAGGAGGCTGACCGAACGGCTTGCGCTCACCATAAGGCCAAGGCTTATTAACGCAAAAACTATGAAGCCGGTGAGGATTGTCAGGTGTTGGACCATAGCAACGTTGCCCAGCGAATAAAATATGCCGGATAGAGGAATGGCCACTCGCAGAACGCCGCCGGGAATTGTTCGCCGGCCCTCGATTCTTTGCGCAACGTAGAGCAGGTCGGTGTTCAGTTCACTGCTGTGCCTTAAGCTTGACCCCGTGGGCTGGCTGTATGCTTCAACGATTTCCGGGCGTCTCGCGTGGTTTTCCAGGCTCAGGGTCTGGTCGAAAGGTACGTCCGTATCCGCAATAACCCGGCCCCCTTCGGCCACGAAGGTTATGCGCACCTTTAAGGGACCGGAAACCCTGCGCAGCCAGGCGTACAACTGCTCGGGCCCCTGAAACTCTTCCCGCGCCATCAGATCTTTTATTAGGGCGAGTTCTCTTGTAGCCCTTGCCACGGTTTCCGACAGGATTTCATCTTTCAGATATTTGTTGTAATAGAGTGAGGGCAGGAAAAGGGCCAGAAAAAAAATCCCCCATAACAGTAGCAGCAGGCGGACTCTAAGTCTGAATTTCAGATGCATATCAACCTCGAAACCGATATCCGACGCCCCGCACTGTCTCGATCCAGTCCGCGCATGAGAGCAGCTTTTGTCTGAGCCGGCGAATGTGGGTGTCCACGGTGCGGGCATATCCCTCGAAATGATATCCCCACACTCTGTCAAGCAGTTGTTCCCGGTTGAGGACCTTTCCCTGACTGTTTGTCAGTTCCGCGAGCAATTTGAACTCCGTGGCCGTAAGGACGATCTCCTGCCCCTCCATGCTGACCCGATGGCCTTCGAAGTCTATTTCCAGCCCCGATTTCTTGAAGACCGCCTTGGGGTGATATTCATTTCCGGCGCGGCGTAGAATCGCTCGCACCCGCAGAAGGAGTTCCCTCGGGCTGAAGGGTTTGACCACGTAGTCATCGGCCCCCAACTCAAGGCCGATAATGCGATCGATTTCCTCCCCACGGGCGGTCAAGATCAGGATCGGCACGGCGGCCGTCTTGGGTTCGCGCTTCATTTCCTTGCAGACCTCGAAACCGTCGATTCCCGGAATCATCAGGTCTAGAATAAGAAGGTCTGGCGGATGCCTGCGAATCAGGTTGAGCGCTTCATACCCGTTTCCCGATACCGCAACCTCGAATCCGGCCTTTTTTATTGTGATGGCCAGAAGCTGCGCTATATCATGATCGTCTTCCACAACCAAAATTGTCGACTGGTTCATCTCTCCCCCGCTGGAGCTGTCCTGATAGGCAGAATATAACATCTTCTCCAACTATACAAACGTTCCATCACATCAGATTAAATTGGCATCGATTTCATGGGGATTGACTCCGGCGGAAAAGACCTCGATCCGGTCCCCTTTCAAGTGCCTTGTCCATGCCTCTGCCATCTGGCTTCGGCAAGAATTGCCACTGCAAAGATAAAGAATTTTCACTGTCAGCATCCTCCTTCCCGCCACGGCGCCGCAGGTGGGATAGCCTTGCGAGGCCCGAGCTCCATGCGCACAGTTTTGAACTATACTACAACCATTTAATGCACCTATTGTTACGCGAATATTACAGTTGTGTTAAGGTCAATTATTTTTAAAAGTGAAAACCTGCGTGCAGAGAAGGCTGGAACTCCTGGAACTGAATCCCGGCAGCGCAACCTTTCGGATGCCGAATTGCGTTCAAGTCGTAACCTTTTCGTCTGAAGACTCATTGCCTGCCTGAGGCGAACTGGAAGAGTCGTCTAAAGATCTACCGGAGTGACAGCAAGTCGGAATGAGTTGTTCAGACGGCGCACGGACTGTCCGCAGCGATGGCTAAAGCAAACGGGGGAGCGGCCAAAGATAGAGATCTAGTCCCTCCAGTATATGCACTCTACCGGGCAGGTCGCTATGGCTTCCTCTATGCAGCTTCTATCTGTGACTTCGAATATTATTATGCGGGCATTGCCGGTCCTGTCGTCCATTTCGAAGACTTCGGGGCATAGCTCAGCGCATGCGCCGCACCCGATGCAGTTTTCATCATCCAGGTCAACCATCATAAATCGTCTCCTGAGCGACCGGCAAAAAGACGGAAATGGCGGACAAGGGCGTATTGTCCGTTCTGTCCAAAGCGCTCGAACATTGCATGGCTTACAGCGTTCCGGTTGACCTGTGAGACAAACCGCGATGACAAACCCAGCAGTCGCGGTCCTCATTGATTCTCGATACCAACTCCCCGTGGCAGCGGACGCAGTTCTCTCTGAGGAGTTTTTTCCCCTTCCCGGAGAGCCGAATGGTTTCCGGGACTCTTCCAGAGTAAAATACATACGAATCCCACATGCCTTCCAGCCCCTTGCTGGCCAAGTGGCGAGCCTCGTTGTCGTTGGGCAGGTGGCAATCGATGCACTTCTGCCGACGATGCCCTGCATTGTGAAACCAGTTTTCATACTCCGATTCCATGACATGGCAGCCCGCGCAAAACTCCGGAGTCCCCGATCTTGCGTAGAGCCCGGGCGGACCAAAGCTCACGAACCCACCCACGGAGACCGCCGCCAGAACCAGCAGCAAGATGATTTTAGGATACCTTCTCCTTCTCTTGGGGCGAGGGATGTATATCATTGGAGCTCTCGTCACGTGACATGATTCAGGACGTCACTTTCGGATTCAACCATTCACCACAAAAGTCTAAATCCTAAACCCCGGATTGCGCCAGGCCTCCCGCGAACGCCCAACGCGCCAGATAGACGTGTCGCTCGGTCGGTCTGCCCGCTACGCGCTCGCACGACGCAGAGTGGTTATTTTTTTCCGGTAGGTACTATATAAGTCTATCATACGAGGTTTTAGATCAGCATGATAACAAATACCAGGGTAATCGGGGAAAAATTCCAAAATTTCATCCTGATGTACTTAACACTTTACGAAGTACTTCGCGCAGCGCGGAAGGCATCCGCTCGATGTGTCTATCATCCGCTTTGGGCCTTCGCGGGATGCCTTCTTGGAATCTTCTTTATCAATGTTAACCAATCCTTCCGGAATTTGTAAGTCAACATACTGAAATATCGAAAGATTAAGGGTAGGGCACCGCAGGATTAGCTCGCGAATCCTCCATGCCCGCCCGTGGCGCATAGCCGTTGACTTTTACCAGGTTGCCCTGATAGGTCTGATGCAAGTTGCGTTCAAGACCGTTCGCCCTGAGGTACCGAAGGGCGGATGCTCTGGTCCGTCCATGCTTCGATACCTCAGCACGAATGGACAGGACATGCTGCCTCCATGAACGCAACTTTGTATGATTATGGTGATTACACCATGTTAAGCGCTTTTTCCTCGCGTGGCGCGGGGACACCAAGGTTACGAAACTTCAGAAAGTGAAAAGTGATGTGTGAACCGCTTGCTCTCTGTTCCCTATGCTTTGAAATTCAAAATTAATCAATCAATAAAATTCTTTTCCGGATTCATGTACTGCAGGGATAGTCAGCCGGTTGATCTGTGGCCGGAGTCGCTCTCCCGACTCATTATTTGTCCTGCCACAGCCTGCCTCTGGAGTTTTTGCTAACCAGATGGAAAAGGAGTTCCTGGTCAATCTGTTGGCCCTGTAGCTCCGGACTGCTAGGAGGGGCAGCGCAAAGGGGATGTTTTTGTCCGGGAGTCATACTTAATAAAGGGTTTTGGATAATAATGTCATAAAGCGGGCTGGACGCATCTAACTGAAAAGGCAACAGGTTACCGCCCTTGATTGCTACTTGGGGGAATCTATACGTGTCTTTCTCTCCGGATAATTATTTCGATATTTTCCCAATCGATTATTGTTGACTTGATGTTTTATTTTGCTTATTAGGTTACATTACCTTGTGAAATGATCTTATACCTTAAACTTAAGATCTATGATTTGAATATTTGGTCGGGAGGGAAAAATGAAGAAACTGCTGGATATTGCAGCTGAGATTGTTCAGGCGCAGGCCTCGGTCGGGCTGATGTCTGCTGAGCAGATCGAGCAATCTCTGATCAAGACCTTCTCTACTCTGCAAAGGATGCAAAAGGCCGAAGAAAAAGGAGTCTTCCTGGACACGGGGGCTGCTGAGGAGGCGAGGACCGAGGAGGCACAGGTTGCGAAAAGAGAGCCGCGTGAATCCATCCAGGACGACAAGATTGTTTGCCTGGAGTGCGGAACTGAGATGAGGCAACTCACGACAAAACACCTCAGTTCGCATGACGTCACACCTCGAGAGTACAAGCAAAAATGGGGATTTTCCCTTAAACAGCCCCTTTCGGCAAAGTCTTTGACCAAGGCACGCAGCAAAGCCGCTAAGAAAAGAGGGCTTCCTGAGAACCTTGTCAAATTTCTGGAGGAGCGAAGGCGCAAAAAGATCGAAGCAACGCCTGCAAGCGGTTCCGCAGCCGAACAAAAAGAAGGCAGACCTACTGTTAAGAGAAGGCCAAGAGCGCGAAAAACCGCCTAGATCCCCCGGCGGTCGCGATAAGTATCCGCCCCGTTGTGGATTTGAGTCGTGGGGCAGGCCCTCATGCCTTCCCCGCCTCTCATTGATGCCTGCATGGGATTTGATTCAGCCGTCGTGACAGAAAACCTGCTAGAAGGCACCCCGCTAACGCCCAAAGCGGATGATAGACACATTGAGCGGGTGCCCTTCCGCGCTCCGCGAAGTACATCGCAAAGTGTTAAGCACGTCGTGAAGGGTTGTATATACGTCTGTCATACGAGGTGTAATGCAACCTTTTGCGTCTGATGATTTTCTGAGGGTCCGATTCTTTAAATTTCCCCAGCCTGGGTATTGAGTATTTTTTCCAGAACTGAGTACCGTTGAAGTCAACAGTTCTTTTTATCATCTACCCCTGGAAAAGATGTTTGAAGACTGGCGGGCTTCGTCCCCCGATGATTTCGTTTTTGCTGTAAAAGCCAGCCGTTTCATTACATATGTCAAAAAACTGAAGGATTCTGTGGAAACCGTGGAGAGGTTTTTCGAGCATGCGTGAGGGTTGGGCGAAAAAATCGGCCCCGTGCTGTTTCAGCTTCTGCCGGAGCTGAAGATAGATCCGGAGAGGCTGAGGATATTTTTGCGGCTGCTCCCCACAAACGAGAGATACTCTTTCGAATTCCGCAATCCTCGTATGATAGACTTATATAGTACCTTACCGAAAAAAATAACAACTCTTCGTTGCGCGAGCGCGTAGCGGGCAGGCCGACCGCGCGACACATCTATCTGGCGCGTTGGACGTTCGCGGGAGGCCTCGTATGATAGACTTATATAGTACCTTACCGAAAAAAAATAACAACTCTTCGTT
>Ga0187875_10002914_pt1 | contig 12382 bp, 15 predicted proteins | sample June2016WEW_17_1_2_FD_132978 | JGI IMG/M metagenome (GOLD analysis project Ga0187875, IMG submission 132978) | Peatland microbial communities from SPRUCE experiment site at the Marcell Experimental Forest, Minnesota, USA - June2016WEW_17_10 | ecosystem: Environmental > Terrestrial > Soil >... | reverse complement strand
TGATCATCGGCCGATCAAAGTCGGTCACGGGACCCTACCTTGACGAAAGCGGAGTTCCGCTCGCGCGCGGCGGGGGCACGATTCTGCTCGCCGGTGACGCAAAATGGTACGGTGTCGGGCATAATTCCGTCTGCACGGCCGACGGCGTCGATTACATTGTCTTTCACGGCTACGACGCATCGGATCCGCAGGCCCGCTCAAAACTGCGTATTGAGAGGCTGCGATGGAGCGACGCCGGCTGGCCTGTGGTTGCCCTGTCAAGGCCCTGATGCGGTCATCTCTCCCCGAGTCCTGAGCTCGGGAAGTTTTCCTCCAGGGCTGAGCTGTGGGGACGGGCCAGTGCGTACGCCGCCGAGGTGAGGTGGCTGTTGATCCGGCGAAGGCAGTTGAGCTGGTCGATATAATCCGAGACCGCCTGCGTTGGCGCGGTGTTCGCCGCCGATCGTTCATGGTGCAGCCGCTGGGCGTGGCGGCACATGTGGCTGATCTGCTCCTTTTCCAAGATAAAGGCCTCGGCCTGCTCCGTGTCCTCGCTCATCAGGATGCTCGTCGCCTTTTCCATCCGTTCGAGAGTGCGCTTGAAAAGCGTGGCGATGTCCGCCTTTTCCTCGGGAGGCATGGGCGTGCCGCTCTTGGCCTGGTGGATCGCCGAATCCGCAAGGTCGCGATAGATCAGGATGCCGACCGCCACCAGTTCCTGAATGTAATTCAGCAGGATGAATTTCCGCCGGATGTCGGCCGCGCTCAGGCTGTCATCGCCGATCTGGCCAAGGTAGGAGTTCAGGCGCTCGCCGATGGAATCCAATCGCTTGCGATGCTGGTCCATCAGCTCGAGCTTCACCGGATCCTTCTTCTCCGCGAGCGCCTGCACGGTCCGGAGCATCGTCTTGAGTTGGTCCATCATCCGGAACTCCTCCCGCACGCTCTGATTCAGGGCGAGCGAGGGACTTTGCAGGAGAAGCGGGTCGAGGAAGCTTTCCGTTTCCTCGCTCCCCTCGGGCGGCGTCTCGACGATGAAGCTCACCAGCTTCGAGAGCGAGCCGACGAGCGGCAGCGCGGCAAGGCCGAGGATCAGGTTGAACCCCGTATGAAAATCGGCCCACTCCCGGTTGACCGGCAGGGGAAAGCGCGCCCACAGCCAGGGCGCCACGCCGGGGAGAAGGATGAGGATAACGACGGCGCCGGCCGCCTTTACGATCAGATTGCCGACGCCCAGGCGGCGTCCCTCCAGGGTCGGCCAGCCTGCGATCAGCGAGGTTGCCGCGATTCCCAGATTCGTGCCGATCACCCACGGCACTGCGACCGCCGGCCCGAGCAGTCCGCCCTGGGCCAGGCCCAGGCCCAGTGCGATCGACGCGGTCGAGCTCTGCATGAAAAGGGTGAGAATGGCGGTCACGACCAGCAGTGCCAGGGGATGGTGCTCGACGATCTGGAAAATGACGGCGAGGTCGCCGGAAGAGGCGATTGTCCGCGCGGCCGCCCCGACCATTTGCATCGCCAGGAAGATCAGGCCGAATGCGAGAGCCACCTGGCCCGCGCCGCGAAATACCGGGCGCTTGAGGTAAAGGAACGTCACCCCGCCTGCGATGAGGAGAGCCGCGGCGGAATCCTCCAGGTGGAATGAGAGCAGTTGCACCGTGACGGTGATGCCCACGTTTGCGCCGAGCACGACCGCCAGCATGCGGCTGGCCGGCAGCGCCGCGCGATTGAGCATTTGCACCGACATCAGCGCGATCGACGTCGATGACGGCGCAATCGTGCCGGCCACCACACCGGCCAGGAAGGACTTTCCGCGGTTGGCCGTCGATTCCTGGAGCCAATCGATGAGCCTGTTGCCGAAGAGCCGATCCAGGCCTTTTCGCAGGTGCCGCATGCCCAGCAGGATCAGGATCACGCCAGCAGCGATATTGAGAAGACTCATGGGGCAAAAAACGCTTTCAGCGGGCTCCTGTATGTATCGGGAAGTCTGATTTGTCCACGGTAATGGTTGGATTCACCAATCCCCGGGGCGCGACGAATTACGGGCGGCCTAGCGGTGGACTTTTTCGTGGCATTCGGAGTCCCAGCAAGGCGCGCTCATGTTGCCGCGACTATTCGGGTGGCACTGAAAGCAGGTGCGTGGGTCGCTCCGCGGATCGATGATCGTGCCGGGGCCGCCGCCAGCGGCCACATGCCGGGCGCCCGGTCCGTGGCAGGCTTCGCAGCGTGAGTCTCCGAGCTTCGAGTCGGCGAGGATCAGCTTGCCATGGGTAGAGCGGGCAAAGTTATTGAACTCCTCCGAGTGGCACTGGGCGCATTGCTTCGAGCCGACGAACTCGGAGCCGGCGATCTTGGCCGGCCCATTCGCAGTCCGGCCGACAACCGCGCAGGAAACAAGAAGCAGGCCCCAGAGGGCCAATCCTCCGGGTAAGAGCGCGCTCTTGGCCAGGCGAAGGGGCGTAATTTCCAAAATATGGCGGGGGGCTTTTGGGGTTGGCGGTCCCTTTGGGGCTCCGCGGGCGGCTGCTTATTGGCACGGCAATTATGCGGAATTGCGGCCAGGCGGCTACGCATCCCTTGTCGGCGTATGCGCACGAAAAATAATCGGCAGCGCCCGACCGGATGGTTAATCCGGTTCGTCAAGCACGGCCTCAATTCGATAACCATCCGGATCGAAAACAAACGCCGCGTAGTAACTCTTGCCATATTCGGGATGAAATCCCGAACCGCCATTGTCCCTGCCACCGTGTTCAAGCGCCAACTTGTAAAAGCGGCCGACGGCCTCCTGTGACAACGCGCCAAAGGCAACGTGGAATCCATCGCCCGGTATGGTGACTTCGTTCGGTTTAAGCTTGATCGCGAATTTGTCTTCGCCACCCGGAGAGCCATAGCCCACGGCCGCCGCATTTTCCCAGACACGGACGAATCCCAGCGATGATAACGTCGCGTCGTAGAAATTTGCCGAACGCGCAAGGTCCGACACGGCGAATGACATGTGGTGAAGCATTTGCGCCATGGTGCGCGGTCAAAGGGCGTTAGCCAACGGCGGTCCTCCCGGTTTGCACTACTTTGGATGCTTTTTTGCAAAGCTCGCGCTTGCCATGATGCTCATCGCGGCAATGCCTGCGAAAAAGATGACGGATGCCAGGCGGTCTCTGCCCGAAACCTGCCCTGCGCGAAACAGGATGGCGCTGACGACCAGATTGAACAGCGCCCAAACCACGTTCACGGTCGGCGAGGACAGGCCTCTTCCGGGTGGCTTGGAGAACGGAGTCGGGAACGGGTCGCCCGATACGCCATTCACAAAATGAGGCACGGCGTTCGCCAGAAACATTCCGGCGAAGAAACAAGCGATGTAGTGGGGCCAAGTCATTATGGGTTTACTCTACTTGGGATTTGATGGTTGCCCGGTCAGTGGCTCATAGTTTCGTCGCCACATACACGATCAGACTCGCAGCAGGAACGAGCAGTGCCTGGGCTGCAACGCTACCTGCGAGCCGACTGCCCACCAGCCAGACGACCGACCTCCTGAATGTTGGCTCGCTCATTGCATGTATCCGGCCGACCTAAATGCTTCGAAACCGCGTACGGTGAGATTCTCGAGCTCGGCGAAGAGGCCCGGATCCACCGATTTAAAATTGAAGCAGGATTTCCCCTGCATGCGCGCCTTCAGCTCCTTTGACATGCCGCTCAGCATGGCCGGGCGCGCGTAGAGGCCCATGTGGTGGAAGCTAACGTAGGCTTTGCCGATTTCGACCCAGGCGATCGGCATCGGCGTCCTGTGTTTGGGATGCAAGCCTCCCTGGAGACAGTATCGAGTCGAGGAATCGTCAGTGACAGAGAGCCGGCCGGAATGTCGCTGCAAAATTCCGCGAAGCGCGGCGAAAACTGCTGGGAAATCCTGTCCTGCTGAAGGCGCGGCGCGCGTCGGCTCGGGCGTATGCATCGGCATTGTGGATTTAGTCGGCATCCCAGACAATTCGTTCTGACCACGGTGCGCGCGCGAAGCAATTATAACCAAGCCAAATCCATCCGGTCCGTATTTGACCGGTCGAGACTCTGACTTCGATCTTGAAAACGATTCCTCGACGCCTGGTGACAAATGGCCCTTGCCGCACGTATCTCCGCTCGGCTTCAATGACTGCAAATCCGTTATCGTCGGCCCAGGATTTGAGGTGTTTTCTCACCGTAAGGTTAGGATACCCGACCATGTAAAAGAGAATGCCCAACAAACCGAAAAAGATAATGAAGGCGCTCATATAATGCCGAATAATGATTATGCCGAACGGCAAAGAAATTTACATGACCAAAGCGCCGAACATCCTCAAAAACTTGAATGTCGGCTTGGGAAGGACCAGCATCCTGGACGGTCAATCCGGCCAATCCAACAACTCACCGGATAAATGACTCCAAGAGGGTAATCCCGAATGAGATCTATTTCAGCTTTGGTCGCGGCCCTGGTGCTTGCTCTCAGTCTGAGCCCTTGCTCGATGCCGGCGGCGCCCGCGGAGCAAGCGCCCAGTCCAGGCGGGCGGGACCAGCCTCCGCGCCCAATATATCAGGGGCGCCCGGCATTTCCCGCAAGGCTGCGCGACCTCGGCATGCAGGGTTTCGCCTATGTGGATTTCACGATCGATAAGCAAGGCATGGTTCGTGAGGCGCAGTCCATCGCCACCAATGATCCGGCATTCGGTGCCAACGCGGTTGCCTGTGTAGGCAAATGGCGGTTTTCACCGCAGATCAAAGGCGGCCAGACTGTGGATACACACATGGCTGTTCCTCTGTTTTTCACGCTGAACATGCCCTCGCCGAAAATGGAGGTCGGCAACGACATCACAAACATCTGCTTGAAGATAAGAACCTCCTGGGTGCGAAGCCACAGCGCAGCCGCCCGCCTACCGTTGACAAATCTTGCGTTACCGCATCCGGGTGGCGTTGTTCGCATGGCCGTCGGCCCAGAGGGACGGCTGATTTGCGACGGCCCCAATGTCGACGGAGACCCGGAGCAGGCCGGGATGCTTTCCTTTGTCGGGAAGGCCCTGGTCAACGCAACCTATTCGCCGGAGTTCGTCGACTATATCCGCCTTGCTCAGGGATTCTCATTGACCCTGCCGCGGTTCCCATCCGGCGGTTCGAGTTCACCGGCGCACGCCAGCGCGCCCTGAGCGCGCAAGGAGTTTACTCCGATAGGTGGTTCGGTCTAGTGGAAGTGCCGCTCGTCCCATAGAGCGAGTGTGGGTTCTTCGGCGGCGTTCGCGATTGGAAGCACGCAATTACGCACACGAGAAGCCCGACGAAGATCAATACGTTCTGGGCAAGCCCATGGTGCATGAAAATGGCGACGACCATGAAGATCAGACCACACGCCCCGATTAGAATCCGCGCACGTGAATGCCGGGGTAATCCCCCGCTTTCTATAATGGAATTGCTCATGTTGATCGAACGTTACGATGGTTGTCCATTACGGCTGGTTCGGCGGTATCTCAGAACTTCCTGTATCTCTTGGATGCCTTGACTGCGAAATGCTCGAAAAAAACTACAGAAAGCCCGAGAAACCTCGTGTGAAAATATAGGCGCATCCAAACACGGCCCAAGCCATGGCGAAGATTAGGAACCCCGTTTTGAATCGTCCCGTTGGTACGCAAAAGGCTCCAACGTGATTGAAGATGAGCATCAGCGACAGAATGATGCCATGAAAGCGGCCAGCCACGTGAGAATGCAGCAGCTGGGGAAACGCCGAAAGATTCCAAACGAAGAGCGTCAGCAGCACTGCAAGAAAGCCGTATCGCCATTGCCAACTCTGCACGAATGGTCGGTCTGTGCTCATAGGCGTCGAGTCCTGGGAGGAACTACAATAGCGGGGTTATCATATCTCGCCGAACGTTGCGATGAGCCGCGGCTAGGGCTGGCGCGGCGGGTGTCCCCCAGCCGACGTGCCAGACGTATGCGACGGCTCAGTCGGATGGCTCGGCCTATTCTTCAACTAGTCATCCAGGGACCGACGGGATCGGTATTCTAAGGTCGGGTTCACTGTGGCGAAAGTCCAGCCGTAAGCTTCCAGGAACGATTGCGCTTGCATCAGAATTCACGGTTGATGCGGCTACCTCCTCTTCAGTCGGAGTCTCAAGCACTACACCTATTTCGGTCAGTCTTCTCCTCAGCTTCGCGAATCCATCGGGGGGGAGTTCAATTGTGAAACAGACCGCCAGATTCGAAAACTGATTATAATCGAGAACATATCCACCGGCTTCGCAAACTCCGTCAGACGCAGCAGCAGTAACGCTGTGCCGATCGCCTTGCGTCGTACCGTGGATCCTCACGATCATGTCTTGCCGAACAGGGATTATGCCGAACGGCTAATCGCAGGACGCAAGCACGATTCGGCCGACTAGCGGGCACAAATACGGGCACAAGCTGGGGTCAAATCAGGGCTTTGCAGGTCGCGAGGGGTCGCACGTCGGCGTTTTCTCGCCCTTTTGTAAGCGGCGCACGCAGTGGCGGTTAGGCATATCCGGACACGGGCCGTCGTCTCGTCGAAATGGTCGGGGCGGTGAGATTCGAACTCACGACCTCTACGTCCCGAACGTAGCGCTCTACCAGGCTAAGCTACGCCCCGATTTACTCGCTGAATGGCAAGAGTCGCCGCCGGGGGTGGCGGTCGCAAGCAGAAAAGGATCAATCGGAATTCCGGGGTGGGAAGATTGAGGATCTCGGGCCTTTCGAGGAAAGTGCGGGATATTTTGTGAAATTCCGAGCGCAGATCACTTCGTGTTTCTCAAGTAGGCCTGCACGCCGTCATGGTTTCCGGCGAAAACGAAGACGATCACATTAGGTCCGCTTTTGAAGACGAGGCGGAGATCGATGCCGGCACGGCACTCGAAGAGGTTCTTCCCAAGCCTGCGAATGTCCGCACCGGTGTGGAGGTGCGGCCGGCCGAAGGTTTCGGCCGCCGATTGCATCGATTCCGCAACAGCCTTCAGTTCGCCATCGGTGCGGCCACTCAACGACCGAATGAAGGACTTTGTCCTTTCTACCTTCATCCGCGCAACTCGCGCCAATCGCCCTTAAACTCCTTGACCGTCTTTGCCCGGCGTTCCCGCTTGATTTGGGCGTCAATGCGCCGCCCGGCCTCCTCGACTTGAGCTGGGGCCAATCCGTACTCCTCATAGGCATAGTCCGCCGCCTGTATGGGCACTTTGCGGAGAGCGATTATGTCCGAGCCAATGACCACCCCGACCTCTTCGCCTTTGGCGGCGAGTCTAAGCCAATGGCCCAGATTTTGACGGGCCGTTGTCACGGTGAGAGTCTTCATAATGTCATTTTATTGCCATTATTCGGTCAGTCAAGCGACATGGATTGATCGATTTCATTGGTCATGAGAGATTTGTTCCCTTGCGAACCAATCGACCCCTGGGCTCGGCGCCGGGCGCTTTGCGACCGGTCCCCTCCGAATCCGCTATTGGGCGGCGGTGCGCCGGGCGTCCTTGAAGAGCAGGGCGACATGGAGGGGATTCGTCGGCAGCGGCTCGAAGCCGTACCGGGCGTAAAACTGCGCGAGCCTCTCGTTCTTTGCGTGGATCAGCAGCGCGCGGGCTCCGATCATCTCGGCGGCCTGCAGAAAGCGGAGAACCGCGTCCCGCAAAAGGAGCGTTCCCAGACCGCGGCCCCGTTGTGTTCGATCCACAGCCAGCCGCCCCAGGAGGACAATGGGCACGGGTTGATTTCGTGCCAGGCCTTTGATCAGGCGGGAGCCGGCTGCCGTTGCCCCGACCGCGCCGGCGGAGAGCGAGTAATAGCCGATTACGCGGGCGTCCAGCAGGACGACGTAGACGCGGGATGCGCCTGCGGCCTGACTTTGCAGCGCGTGCCTCTTGAGATAGTCGTCGAGCGCCGCTTCGCCGCAATCGAATCGCTCGACGCTGTGGATGGGCGACAGCGGCTCGGTCCTGAACTCAAGCATGGCGTCCTCGCAGCTCGCTGCGGGAAATCGTCATCGGCCGTCCGGACGCCGCCCCCGGGCGGAGCTCAATTCCATGGGGGCAGGGTCGAACGTTGAGGGCCGGTCGAGAAGTTTGCGCAGACCGGGCAGGAACCGGGGCGGCTCATCGAGCCGGGCCAGAAAACGCCGGAAGTCGCCGCCGTTCATTGAAAGCTGCGGACGATCGACCAGGTCGATTCTCGCACGCTCGATCACGGTGCTTAGGATGTAATCGGTAAGATTGCGGCATCCGGTGACCCGGGCCGCCTTGGCAATGAGCCGCTTGTCGTCCTTGAGAGCGCGAAGATGGATCTGTGCGGCGGCGGTCGGCATTGTGTACACATTGTGTAGGGGCGGGCGCCGGGTGTCAAGGCGACCGCCGCCCGGTTTCAACCCCGGCCGAATGCGCCGGGCTTTGGCCCGGCGCTGCTCTCCCTGGTTACGGGCTGGAAACTGCAACCGCCGTCCCGGCCGCCGGGTTCAGCGAGACCAGCTCGATCCCCGGGCCGGTGCCGAGGTTGCGGCTGTACTGCCTGTCCGCGGCGTTGTTCCAGTGCTCGTGCACGCCCTGGCTCGCCAGCGGCTTTCCACTCTTGTCGGGATCGTAAACGATCTTGGACGGGGGATTGTTCGCCAGGGCCAGTTCGTGCAGGTAGTTGTCGACGGCGGGTCCGGCGACGATCTGCGAGATCGTCGGCTCGTTGCGCAGGAAGTCCAGCGCCACGGAATCGATCGCCACCTCGTCCTGGGACGCGAAGACGCTGGAGGTCCAGTTGTTGTTGAACGGCGCGCTCTGCCACTTGCAGGAGGCGTCGAGCCTGTATTCGTTGTGCTTGGTCGCGTAGAGGCCGTCGATCAGGTAGAGGACCGTCTTTCCCCCCGTTTGGGGATGCGCGTTCATGTCGACCAGGGCGTTGTAGTCGCCCATCGCCTGAATCTTCTGCGGACCCCCGCGGCGGCCGGTGCTGCCCTCGACCGCGAGGAACTGATGCATGTCGCGGGCCCCGGTGCTGCCGTCCGCCTTGAGAATCGTGCCCTGGTGGTTCTTGGCGCAGACGGTCATTCCGGCCATATAGTGGCCCTTCAACCCTGCAAAATTGATCATGTATTGGGCCTGCGTGACGCAGGTCGGGAAATAAAGCGTCTCGCTGCCGTTGGACAGGACCAGCGGCTTCGTCAGGTCGACCACGGCCTTCTCGCGGCCGTCGGTGCCGGTCGAGTCGACGAAGTGGACTCCGGGAAAGGCCTTGGTGCAGCGGTCGAAGATCGTGGACGGCACGTCACGGATCGCATCGTAGAATGTGACATCAGACGGGGAGGCGCCGGCCTGCTCGACGAGCTGGCGCAGCAGGGCTTCCACGAGCTGCGGCGCGATGTAGGAGGCTTTGACTCCGTTGCCGTGGTCATGCACCTGGTTCAGGTTGAGATTGACGACGATCTTTTCGCCCTTCGTGTAGCCCACATCGCCCCGGCCGTGGCGCCTGTTGAAGTCCGTGAAGATCTTGTTCCAACTCTCCTGGACGGTCTTGGCGTCGCCGACCGACAGGATCACGTCCGCAAGCATCTTCTCGACGACCGCGGGATGGGTGAAACTGTCATCCCACCATCCGGGCGCGACGCTTGTCCCGTCCCAACTCGTGGCATTCGGGTCGAACGCCCACGACACGCGTCCTGGCTTGATACCGAAGGCAACTCCCATCGGGGAGTTCGCGGGCTCGGAGGGGACAAAATGCGGCTGGTTCGAGACCGGGGCCGGGTTCTGGGCGTGGACCGCAGGGGCCGACAGATGGATGCCGGCGGCAAGCGCGACGACCAGGACGGCGGCGGCCGACAGCGTGGGAATCAAGGCGCACAATCCGGCGCGCTTTGACGGGGTGGGGTTCTCAATCTTGATCATTGGCAGTTCTCCTTAAGTTGAAGTGTCGGGGACACCGAAGCCTGACGGATCCTGCGGCGGATCGGACCGTCCCGTTTCTCGGAGCGCTGGGCCCGAGGCGTTGAGCGGACGATCGCCGGTCCCGTGTAATAGGATCCCTGCTACGCACCGAAACTCAATTCTTCTCAGCTGCGGAGGACGCAAACGGAGGCGAAGTGCCGATGTAATCAGGGTTTTTACTTGGCCGGAGTAATTTCGCTACTGGATTCGCCCGAGCCGGCGGCCGGGCCGTTGCCCGGGTCCGATGGGGCATTGTCGCCCGCCGGCGCCTTCTTTTTCCTCTTCCTCTTCCTTTTCTTCTTGGGTGCGGGCTTGCCGGCGGTGGCGCTGTTCGCACTCGGATCGCCGGGGGAGGCGGCCGCTGGTGCGGGTCCGTCGGAAGCAGGCGGAGGTCCGCCGGCGGTTGAGTCCTGGGCCCGCAGGGCGGGGATTGCGGCAACAGGTGCGAAGGAGAGCAGGCTCGCCAGTAGAGTGATCTTTGTCGGTGTTTTTTTCATTTGGGAGGGCCGGGGATAATAGCAAGGCCACGCGCCCTGCCTCCTCGCCAGCCTCCCGACAAAACAGGCCCGTCAAGGCCGCACGACGAGCTGTGTCCGGCGCTCCCGCCTGAGGTAGCGGCCGGCGAAGCGGGCCAGGTCCTCCCGGGTCACCGCGGCGACGCGCTCATCGTAGGCCTTCCAGTCGTTCGCGGGCCTTCCCTGCAGGACGTCGAGCCCGGCATGGAATGCGCGCGCCGCGTTGGTCTGGAGGCCCTGTTGCCGGGCCGCCTTCAGCCGCGTCTTGCACCGGGCGAGCTCATCCTCGCCGACGCCGCCCGACTCCACGCGGGCGATTTCGGCTTCGATCTCGGCGAGCACCTCGGCCTCCCGGCCGGGCTGCGTGCCAGCGAGGAAGCAGAACATCGCGGCGTCGGTCCCGTTCACCCGGGTCGAGCGGACGAAGTAGGCGAGCGCCTTCTCCTCCCGGATGCGCTCGAAGAGGCGCGAGGCCATGCCGCTGAACAACTCATCCGCAACCTCGCCTATGTAAAAGTCGGGCGCGCCGATCGGCGGGCCGGGGAAGGCCTGCATGACCACGGCCTGCTCCCGCGGGCGCTTTTCGACAAAATCGCCGACGGCGGCGGGCAGGCCCGCATCGTCCCGCGCACCGGATGGAGACGTCCCGCGGGGGAGCCTTGAAAGAAACAGCTTCAGCTTTGCCGGCAGGCCGGGGGGAATGTCGCCGGCAACCGCGAGCACGATGTTGGGAGCGACAAAAAGGCTTCGGTGGAGCGCCGCGAGGTCGCCGGGGGTCAGGGATCGGACGCCGGATTCGTCGCCGCGGGCGTCCAGGGCGAGCGGGTGGGACCCGAAAAACTTGAGGCGCACGAGCCTGCGGGCCTCGGTCACGACATCGTCCAGATCCTCCCGAAGGGCGGCGAGCTGGGCGTCGCGCTCGACCGCGAGCGCGGCGGGAAGAAAGGCGGGCGCCAGGACCGCTTCCGAAATCAGGGCGAGCGCGCGGCCCGCGTCCGGCGGCAGAACATCGGCCGCGAGCCCGAAGCTGTTGTTCCCGAAAAACGGATAGAAGCTTCCGCCGACTTCCTCGATGAATTGGGCAACCTCGCCCGCGCTCCTGGCCTTGGTGTCCTTGACGAGGAGATTCGCGTGGAGGGCCGTCGACCCGCGCCTGTCCCTGCGCTCGAAGGCGGGCCCCCCGCGTACAAGCAGGCGAAAATGGAGGCTCGGCAGCCGGTGGTCCGGCTGGAGTAGGAGGCGCGCACCGTTCCGAAGAAGAGCCTCTGAAACATCCGGGATCGCCGGACCTCTTGTCTTCTTGGGGGAGGGCGGGGAGGGGGCCGTGGCGGAGGGATCTATCGACACCGAGGTGCGGTGCTCCGGAACGAGGTAGGCCCTGAGCACGCGGGCGAGGTCGGCGGGCGCCACGGTGCGAAGCCTCTCGAAGTAGCTCCGGCTGTAGCCGAGGTCCCCGACGACGACTTCGGCCCCGCCCAGGCGCGAAGCCTGGCCGCTCATCGTCTGGCGGACGGCCACTTCCCCGGTGACGAGCTGCCGCAGGGCCTTCCGGAGCTGCCCCGGGGTGAAGCCCCGGGCGGCGCAGCGGGCGAGCAGCTTTTCAAGCGCCGATTCGGCCTCGCGCCGCTTGCCTGCCTCGCAGGTGAAGGAAACGCAGAACAGCCCGCTCGTCCCCGGGTTCCATGCCGAGGCCTCGACCGTGTGCACGAGGCCCGACTTTTCCCTGAGCTCCTGCCAAAGGATCGAGCTGTCGCCCTGGCCGAGCGCCATCGAGAGCAGCTCGAGGACGGGCGAGTCCGGATGCGCCAGGCCCGGGATCTGCCAGGCGACCACGGCCCTGCTGATCTCCACCTCCTCGCAGCGGCGGTCGTCGCGGGGCGCCAGCTGGCCCGGCTCCGCAGGCACGAGAACGGGCGCCAGGGCGGCGCGCGGGGCCTTGCCGAAGCTTTCGGCCACGGCGGCGCGCGCCTCCGC
>Ga0187875_10002910_pt1 | contig 12416 bp, 16 predicted proteins | sample June2016WEW_17_1_2_FD_132978 | JGI IMG/M metagenome (GOLD analysis project Ga0187875, IMG submission 132978) | Peatland microbial communities from SPRUCE experiment site at the Marcell Experimental Forest, Minnesota, USA - June2016WEW_17_10 | ecosystem: Environmental > Terrestrial > Soil >... | reverse complement strand
CTCGCCTCGCCAAGGGAGAGGGTGCGGCGGACCGCGAGCAGCGCCCCCAGCCGGGGCACCAGGCCGTCCTCGGGGGATGGCCGCGGCAGCGGAACGAGCTGCGGGCCGGAGTCCAGTCCCAGGGCCTCATGGAGCTGGGCCAAGGTCGAGTAGCTGGGCTGGGAGCGCCCGGTCTCGATCCGCGAGAGCTGGGCGGCCGAGACCCCGACGACGGTGCCGAGTTCGGTGAGAGTGAGGCCAACCGCCTTCCGGCGGCCCTTGAGGGCGCGGCCCAGGACCCCGGGATCGGGGCGGGATCGGGGGCGGGAGTGATCTCGCGGAGAGGAGGCGGTCATCGGCCGGGTTTCAATTGTGCATCAGATGTAAATCCGATGGGATAGCGCAAAATCCCGGTTTTGCGCTAGCATTCGCCGCGATGGCCCTCGCCGAACTCCCCCCGACCCCGACGGCGGGCCGAGGATCGTCGCTCAGGGCCGAAGCAGTGGCGAAAATGGGCCTCCCGCTGGCGGCCCTACCCGAGTCGGTCCCCGAGATCCTCCAGCTCGCCGCCCTGGCGGCCACGGCCCCCGGGGCCTCGGAGGAGCTCCGCATCCTCGGCAGGTTCCTGCTCCACCACCGGGCCTCCACCGCCTCCGAGTACTGCCGCGACGTGGTGGCCTTCAGCAAGTGGTGCAAGGAGCGGGAGGTGGGGCTCTTCCAGGTCGACCGCACCACGGTCGAGCTCTGGGTGCTCTCCCTCCAGGGCCAGGGCATCCAGCCCCGGACCACCCGCCGTCGGCTGGCCGCGGTCCAGGGCTTCTACCTCGAGGCCGTCGACGCCGGCGTCATCGGCAAGGTCCCAACCCTCAGGGTCAAGCGGCCTCCGGTCGGCACCTCGGCGAAGAGCGGGATCGGCCGCGAGGAGGCAGCGCTTCTCCTCGAGGCGGCGGAGGACGCCGGGCCCCGGGACGAGCTGCTCATCCGCCTCCTGCTCCTCAACGGGCTGCGCGCCTCGGAGGTGGCCCAGCTCACCGTCGCCGATGTCGGCGAGGAGCGCGGCCACCGCACCATCTCCGTCCCCCGCAAGGGCGGGAGGGTCTCTGTGGAGGCGCTCTCCCCCGGCACCCGCCACGCTCTCGATCGCCTGCTCCAGCAGCCGGGTCATGCCGACCCCGAGGTTCCCCTCATCGCCGACCCAGAGGGAAATCCGCTCTCCCGCCACGGGGTGGCCCGGGTCACCCACCGCCTCGGCCGGGTGGTCGGTATCACCGCCGCCGGCGAGCCCCCGCTCAACCCCCACGAGCTGCGCCACAGCTTCATCACTCTCGGCCTGGATGCGGGGGCCAGCCTCCGGGACATGCAGCGCGCGGCGGCCCACGCCGACCCCCGGACCACCGCCGACTACGACCGCCGCCGCAAGGCCCTGGACAACCACCCCAGCTACCTGGTCGAGCGCTACCTCTCCTGATCGCCCACCGCGCCTGATCGCGCCCGGTTCAGTAGTGGAAGACGACCCGCTCGAAGCTTCCATCCGGCCGGCGCACACACACGTCGGCCCCCTCGTCGAGGACGCTTCGGACGAAGACCTGGGTGCTGATCGCTCGCCGCAGTGCCTCGGTGTACGTGAGGCCATCCTTGTCCGCTAGTTCACGCAGGGCTTCCCACACTTTCGTAGGAAGGTTCACGGTTATCCGCGACGTGGTAGGCGCGCGGTCGACACCTGCAGCCATAGGCTTGTTCCCTTCGGTGGGCGTGCTTCGCCCATCCAGTCCCTCCACTGGCCTCGCGAGGGGCTATCACCTCGGTCCAGCGGCCCCTGATGCATGTGACCTTCGGCCCAGAAAGCCTCACGGTCGAGCATAATCTACAGCGAATGGTATGGGAAAGTCAATGGTGATCGTGATGCGCTTGTGTAACCACGTTCGTGCGTGCATAATACGCCAAGATAGACGAGTAGCTTCACACCACGGGCGGGTAGCCGAAAAAAGAGCCAGGTACACGGGGGCCTTACCTTGGCTGAGCGAGACGATGAGGACCAGGTCGAGATCGAGCTCCACCTCGTTGAGGAGGGAGAGGATGATCTTCCCGTTCCAGCCACGGAGCGGATACCCGGGGGACCCGTCGTCGGGGAGCGTGTCGTCGGGACCCAGCCACCCAGTGGCCTCAGCTTCCCGCAGTTGATCGCCCTGCGCCGGGAGGGGACGCGGAACTTCCTGGGCGGCGTCATCGTCCTTGGTTACCTCGTCATCGCGGTCGGTCTCGTCCTCGCGGCGGCCCTCCGCAACCAGCTTCCGACGGTGGGAGTCCCCGTTCTGACCGCAGCCACCGGGATCGTGGCGACCGTCGCCGGCTTCTACTTCGGCGAGCGTCGCCGAGGGGGGAAGTCGTGAGGGGTACCCTCTGGAGGTGAGCGGTGATCACCTGCTCGCCGCTCGTCGTTTCGTCTATGTTGGGTCATCCATCCCCCTCGGCCGGGCAGAGACGTGCTACGTTGCCTCCATGCCTGATGACGCCGGCAAGTGGCTCTGTGACCCCGCGCAGCGTGTACGGGGGGCTTTCCGGGTTGCTCGTTGCGTGGTCGAGCTGATGCCGAAACCCAAGAACGCAGGGCAGGCCGCCGTCGCTGGCATTACGGAGCTCGCCCTCGGGGGCGGACTTGCATGGATGGCCACCGCCTACTTCGAGGGACGTCAGTAAAGATGGCCACAGCTCACCTCGGCCCTGACCCCTTCGACGAGGACATCGAGAAGATGCTCGCTGACCCGGAGTTCATCGCCAAGCTGGACGATCTGCACAAGCGTTTTGACCGGGGTGAGCTGGTCCTGCACACCAACGAGGAGGCCCGAGCCGTCATCGAGCGGCGGGAGCGCGACCTTCAAGGCCGCGAGTTCGGCGTCTAGTAGGCCCCCGGCGTGCGTCTGCTCTGGTCGGATGAGGCGCTCGCCGATCTCGACGAGGTAGCCCGGCGAGCCCCCCGCCAGGCCCGGTGGGTCCACGCCGCTATCGAGGCGCTGGCCGACGCGCCCTTCCCGGGCATGTACCGCCAGCTCGAAGGGCGGCCTGACGAGCACGTGCTCTCCGTCCCGCCGTACGCCGTCTTCTACCTCATCACCGGACCGCTCGCTGGCGTCCAGTTGGTGGTGCTGAGGATCAGGGACTCGCGCCGGCGTCGGGAGAGCTGGAAGTAACGTGCCCCGCAACCACGATCCGAACGCCGAGCGAGCGCGAGAAACCCTTCAAGCCCTCTACCCGGGTGCGACGGTCAAGAAGGTTGATCTCGGTGCACGACGGATCCACGACCTCGAAATCCTCTTCCCAGAAGCGGGGCCACCTGAGGCTGTCGAGGTGACGACGGCGACCATTCGGAGCCTGCGGGGGGACCTCGCGGCCCATCGGCACCGGACGGGCGATCCGCGGCCGGTCACGGGACTCACTCGCTGGTGGTGGATCGTGCCTTCCAGGCGGACGAGCTTCAAGGGGCTAGTAGAGGAGGGTGGTGAGCTCGCCCGTCTACTGGGCTCACTCGAAGCGTCCGGAGTTCAGCACTTCAGTGTCACCACGGATGTCCACCGCTACCCTGAGGTCAAGGAACTCTACGAGCGTTTCGGCATCAAGTTCGGTGCGCCCGCTTCCACGAACGGGACACGCACGGATCCCGACTCGCAGGCAACCACCGCCTGGTCACCCGACACGAGGCTCGCCGAGGCTTCACAGACGGCGAAGACAGCTATCAGGAGCAGCTTGGCCCGGGGCCTCCAAGCCCTTGCAGCACGCGGACGCGCAGGGATCGGTCTCATGGCGGGCGGCCTCTGGCAGGAGAACGCCTCCGCCTGGCTGGGGCTGTAGCCGGGGGCGGTGTAGTCCAGCCGGAACATCGTTCACCGAGCCGCCACCAGGGCGGCCTCCGACCGTTACCGTGTGCACCTGGAGCGCCCAAAACTTGACCACCGAAGTCGGGCGGGCGTCGAAGACGATCACGGCGTGGACGCCTCCTTGGTGGAGCTATCCCGATGGGAGGTTCTGCACACCGAGATGGGATCGCATCCCCCCCGCGACGCCGGCGCGACCGCGGACCCGCCGGACTCCGTCCACGATCCCAGGGTGCGACGCCGGTTACTTCCCGGGTGACCCATCGCTATCGCGGGCTGCGCCCTTCTCTTGGTCTGCAGCGGCCGGGGGAGACCAACCGCGACTACGCCCAACGACCGTTCGCCGGCTCACCGTTACGACCTGGGCGCCTCCGCGGCCGCCTATGCCCCAGTCATGGGCATCCTTGGAGCTCTGTGCGTCCCCGCCCTCATCCTCACCTTCTCCGTCCGCCCGAAGAAGCTAGTCCCCCCGATCGCTGGCGGCCACGCCGTGCCCCCCGGCCCGTACATGGCTCTCGCCGCGGGCCTCCTCGTTCTCGCCCTCCTCGCCAGCTTCATCGCGTCTCTCGGGTTCGCGTCCCTCGCCGGCTGTCGCGCCGACCCGCCGATCCTCGTCGGCGCCGGGGCCTTCTTCGCCCTCCCTTTCACGATCCCCATTGTCGCCGTCATCGGTGCCTTCGACCTTCTGGCCTGGGTGTTCCTCTCTAGCGCCTCCAGCATCGTCGCTGTCCTCATCGGTTTGACCAGCGTCTTCCTGCTTGTCTTGAACGCCAGTCATTTCACCGAGCGCCGCCAGCGCGACTTCGCCCTCGTTCTCGTCATGCTCGTTGCGGTTGCCTTCGCTTTCCACCACTGGCTGGGCTGGTGGCGGCTCCCATTTGGAAGCGGCCTCCTCCCCACCGACGTGCTCGTCGGCGGTGGCGTCTTCCTGGTCTTCGCTAGCGCGCTGCTGGGCCTCTTGCGCCTCATGCCCAGGCCTTCGCGACGCCGCGAACAGCACTTGCTGAAGTTGTTCGATCGCTTATTCGCGAAAGTTCTTAAGCTCTGCGAGGCATACGGGACCGTGCTCGCTCTCAGTTCCTACGTCGTCGCCCTGATATTGCTCCTCCCTGAGCCACGCCCAGCAGGTTAGGCGGTCAGCGCGACTCCGGCGGAGTGATGTCGACGCGGAACTCCATGCCGAGCGCATGTGAGAGCCGGAGCAGGGTGTCCACCGAACGGGTCACGTCGCCGGACTCGAGGCGAGCGATGGCTGGCTGCCGCATTCCGAACTGCTGTGTCACCGCCAGGGCCACCGCCCGAGCCAGCTGGGTTCGCTCGTGCTCGGCGCGGTACTCCGGGTCGCGGAGGTGGTCGGCGCTGACTACCCATGATCTGGACAACCTGGTCACCGCCTGCTGGCCCCGCAACGCCAGGAAGGTGGATTTCACCCTCCCGAAGTTCATTCCCGGCGCATTCGCGGTAGGATCGGTAGCCGCAATGCTGATCCAGTCATTTGGGTTGTTTTGGCGAGCCGACGAGATTGACTGGGAGCCGGGGAGAGGAGGCCGCGGCGCCGACGGGATCCCGCAATTCGCGCTTCTCGGTCATCGTGGTACGAATGCTCCGGGCCTGCGCTTGGTCGACTTCTGGGATCAGCGCGGCATCTACATCCTTTACGGCAACTACGGGCCCCATTACGTCGGGCTGAGCAGCGAGCGAGGTCTCGGCAAACGGCTCAAGGAGCATCGGCACGATCGGCATGCGGGGCTCTGGGATCGATTCAGCTGGTTTGGGTTCCGCCGCGTCCTCAGCGAGCGAAACGTCGCCGGCTTGTCAGAACTGGGGGCTGTCGCGTCCGTGAAGACGGTGGAGCCACGCGCAATGATCCGTGAGATGGAAGCGCTCTTGATTCACGCTATGGGCCTGGCGAACATCAACACGACCCGATTCCCCGGCGCGCCGGGTGCCGAGTGGAAGCAGGTGCTTCGGCTCGAAAGGGGCATCCTGGTGCCGAAGCTGGTCCCAGGCAGACGCCTGATGGCACGGCGTCTCGGCGGCCGCGCAGAGGCTCGTCGGTGAGGCTTTTCACGCACCGCGACTCCCGGCAAGGTCGGGGCCGGAGGGCCCATTTCGGTGCAACGCTAGACGGTAGCGGCCGCCGACAGATCAAACCCCGCGTAGAGATTCGGGTGCTGCGGCACGCGGTGACCACAGGCGGCAGAAGGACAACCCCAGCGGGGCGAGGCCGGGTAATCCGCAAGGCGTGAGCTCTGCCCCGGGGGTAGAGCCCCCACTCTGGGAGGGTGAGCGTCGACCCAACCTATTGGGAGGTTCAGCGTCGAGATCCTGGGAGGCGTTGACTTTCCTTGCGGGAGGCGTCTGACGCTCCTCCGGGAGGTTGACTGACGCCAGGTGGGAGGGTAGCCGTCGACCCTCTATTGAGAGAAAGAGAGTGAGATCGAGATATGGGGTTCTAACCCCCAAGGAGACACCACATCTGGTAGAGCGAGTATCGTCACGGGAACCGGTGTGAGCAACTCGACAATCTCCCTCCCACCCCCGTTCAGAATCTCGACGCTCACCCTCCCACCAGTGCTGCTCGATGGTTTCCACCGAGGGTCACTGCTTAACACCTGCTCCCCAGCGGTCGACGGTGACCCTCCCACGCAGCGCTCTTCGCGGCGGGTTAGTGCTGCTTCGCATCGCGCTGGATCGTTCCATGTCGCCGGAACGCCGTGTAAGTGGGAGGGTGAGCGTCCGATTTTGACCCTGACGGGCCCGAGATCAGGAGGACGGCGTCGCCGGCGCCTCCAAGATCACGGGGGTGGGAGGGTCACCGTCGAGGTGCCCCGCCCGGCGCGGTTGACTCGCCCGGCTCGCCGCACTACCGTTCGGGTCGATCGGCTTAGTAACAGCATTGCGACATTGGAGGAGCCGTGATCGACGAGACGGGCATGGACGCCGGAACCGCCACCGTGGAGGATGGATCTGGCGTCGGCGCCGTCGTCGCTCTCGATGAGTTGGGCCGGCACCGGCTGTGGCGGGTATGCCTCGAGGATCTGAAGGCCTCCCTTCCTCAGCCGAGCTGGGCCACGTGGCTCGCTGGCACTATGCTCGTCGAGGCCGACCAAGAGAGGTACGTCGTCGGGGTCGGCACTCAGATGGCCTGTGACTGGATCCAGCAGCGGTATCTGGCGGCCATCATCGAGACCGTCCGCCGGCACAGCGGCCAGGCCCACGCCGAGGTGGCACTGGCCGTCGTCGAGGGCCTGGCCGAGCCGCCCGAGGACGACGCCCCGACCGTGGTGGCAGTGGAGGTGGTCCGGCCTCCACGCGATGACGAGGGCCACGATCGGGCGCGCATCGAGAACAACCTCGGTCGCAAGGCCATCTTCGCGTTGCAGGGGAAGCGGGGCCCAGACGTTGGCAGTGTCACCGTCACTGACGTCGTCGGCAAGGTCACCCGGACCTTCACGCTGGGCCAGTTGGGCGGCCTGGAGATGGATGTCTACGCGTGGCTGCTCGGCCAGTGGACGCCGCGGAACGAGGGTCGGGTGAGCTTCAGCCTGCGCGAGCTGAGCCGGGGGTTGCGGGTGTCGTGGAACGGTGACTTCGGGATCGAGGCCAAGCGAGCCATCCGCCGGATGAAGGCGATGACCATCACCGGGAAGGTGTGGGACGCGGACACCAAGCGGTACAAGGAGCACGGTTTCAGCCTCGTCGACGAGTACCAGCTCGAGGAGGAGCGGGAGTCGATGGAGGCGGACAGCACCCGCGGGTCTGGGAGGGTGACCGTCCTGCTGGGCGACTGGATCGTCCGTCAGATGCAGGCCGGCCAGTACGCCGAGCTCGACCTGGACATCTATCGGAGCCAGTCCCTGCGCAAGCCCAAGGCCCGCCGTCTCTTCCAGTACCTCGAGTGCGAGGAGGGCGAGCGGGATGGGACCTTCATCCGGGTGCCCATCAACGAGTACCTCGCCGAGACGATGGGGACCTCCGACTGCCGCAACAACCCATCCCGCTTCCGGCGCGACCTTCTCGATTACGGCCGGGCGATCTGCCGCGCGACCAGCGGCCTATACGAGTCCTTTGAGATCAAGGCCGGCATCGGGCGCAACGCCTGGATGCTCCAGATCCGCCGAAGCCCGAACTGGCGGCTCCGCCGGGAGGAGGACCGTCGGCTCTTCAACGCGGAGTACCGCGAGGAGCTGCTGCACCTGGCCGAGGGCCGACAGGCCAACGAGCACCGGCCGCGTCGCGCCCTCGGCTGACCGGCGCATCCCCGGGCGACGTGGGCCGGAGAAATACTCAGTACGATCGTCCGCTCGCCGCACACACGTCGGTCGGTGCGAAGGCGGCAGCGAGAGACGGGTGCCGCCAGAAATACTCAGTACGATCCCGATGTCCCTGCGTCCCGTCGGGACGCCGATCCCGATTGACACCTGGGACTCCGGGATGTAGGCTTCGCGCGGTCGCCCCGTCGCAGCCAACCGTCATTCCAGGACGTCACGAGTGGCCAGAACCATTGAGCACCTGCCCCGGGTCCGTCTGAGCCGGGCCGCGTACGTCACCCTCACCGAGTGGCAGTTGCGCGCTCTCCGCGAGACGGGCACGAAGCCCTCCTACAGTGACCTCGTGGACACCATGGTGGAATTGGTCGAGGCACGTGAGCTGGACATCGCGGGCGCGGTCCGCAACGGCGGGCAGGCGGGCGCCGAATGATCGCTGCGCACCCTCGTGAGATGGGGATCATCGCCGTCGTCTCCAACAAGGGAGGGGTAGGCAAGTCGACCACGGCCTTCAACGTCGGCGCCGAGGCCGTGCTCCGGGGCATGAAGGTGCTCTTGGTGGACGCCGACCGGCAAGCCGACCTCACCTCCTACGCAGGCCAGGAGATCCTCCCCTGGAAGGGCCTCGACGGGGTGTTGCGCAACCCCCCAATGTCGCTGGACCCCCGTCCCTTCCTGCGGCCCCGGCTCTCAGGGGCGCATGGGGTGATCGAGGCCATGCAGCTGCTGGGCTCCTCCCCTCACCTGCCGGAGGTGGATGAGGTCATTCGCTCGGGGTTCAGCGACGGTAGCTTCTACCTCCGCCGAGCCCTGGACGTGGTCAAGGCCGACTTCGACCTGGCGATCGTGGATCTCGGTCACTCCACGGAGCTGATTCGCAACGTGCTGGGCTGCGCCGACGTCATCGTCGTCCCCACCCCGGCGAACTTCCCCGACGCCCGCCATGCCGGCGACATGCTCCACGAGATCGGCATGGTGCGCGGCCAGCTGGGTCTTCCTCGCATCGAGGCGATCCGACGGACGGTGGTGAGCGCCTGGCGCCGGCATCCCAATGCGGCGGGCGACGCTCAGGTCCTCAGCCGCCTGCGCGACCTGTACGGCGAGTGCCTCTCGCCGAACATCCTCCCGGAGTGCTCGTACGTCAGCGAGGCGAACGCCTCCCGGCTGACCCTCCGCGAGTTTCGCGAGCAGTACCCGCGCACCGGGAGCCCGCTCCAGGCGCTGGTCGACGGCTACAGCGCTCTCACCAACTTCGTGATGGCACGCCTACCCGAGGAGATCCCAGCATGAGCAAGCGCAAGGCCGCTCTGGCGGAGCTCTCCATCGCCCCGGTGGCGGTGATGACCGAGGAGCGTCCGATCGGAGCGCGCCCGGGCAGGCTGCCGATCAACAGGCTCTATCCCAACCCGAACCAACCGCGGCGTCAGTTCGACCCCCAGACCATCCTCGAGCTCGCGGCCGACATCGCCGCCAACGGCATGCTCCAGCCGATTCGCGTCCGCCCGCCCGACCTGGATGGGCGGCACATGATCATCCTCGGCGAGCGCCGCTGGCGGGCCGTGCAGAAGATCGATGGTCTGACCGTGGCCGACGTGGTGGTCGACTACGACATCCCCGATGACGACGCCGCCTACGATCAGGCCCTCGCCGAGAACCTGCAGCGGGACGACCTCACCCGCACCGAGGTTGCCGCGGCCCTGCTCAACCGCAAGGAGCGCTACGGGCTCACCAACGAGGCCCTGGCGGTCCGGTACCACAAGTCGGTGGCTTGGGTGGACCAGCACATCCGCTACGCGCAGCTCCCCGAGGAGACGCGCCACCTCATGGACCGCAAGGGCGTGGATCTGAAGATTGCCGGTGTTCTGCAGTCGATCGGCGTCGAGGCTCAGATCGAGGTGGTGGAGGCGATCGCCGAGCTGCCCGACCAGCGCAGCCAGCTGGACTTCGCCCGGACCGTTCGTGACCTACGCGGCGCCGGCGCGGACGTGGGCACCGCGCTTGCGACCGCGCGCTCGCACCGAGAAGCCGAGTCGTCAGCTGGAGCGGCAGCGACCAATGGGCAGGGGCGGCCGGCGGGAACGCGCGTGGGGCGGCCACGGGCGGTGGCTGCGCCATTCGAGCTCCGGACCGACCACCGGGGCGTGACCTGGCTCATGGTCAATGCCCAGGGTCTCGCCACCTCGCGTCTGATCGGTAAGCGGGAACTCTCGCCAGCCTCCTGGCTCCAGGCGATCGCCGCCGATCTCAGCGCCTTCCGGGGCATGTGTGGTGCCAACGGTTACCCGAATGACTGGGCCCTGGTCGAGACGGTCATCGGGCCGGTGGTCGCGCCGGAGGCGACGCCGCACCCTAAGGACTAAGGTTCCTGGGATGCCAAGGGTACGCCACTACAAAACCACCACCACATTCCGGCGCAACGGCACGAGTATCCGTACGGTACGGTCACGCGTGTTTCTCGGCCCGTACTCGTCGCCAGGAGAGACGCTAGGCAACTGCCTTCTCGTGGTTGGGCTGATGTTTCTCTTCTGGCCGTGGATCCCAGGCTTGTTGCCTAGCGGATTGGAAATACCCATCGGCGTCGTCTGGGATGTAAGCCTTGTACTCGTGCTCCTCATCTTCTTCGCTTGGGCACGCGGGAGGCGACAGGCAAAGCAGGTCCGACGACCAAGTACAGACGCGAAGCCTAAAGGCGCGTCGTGGCGGGATCGCCTCTGATTCTGAGGCGACGGGCAGCCACCAGGTCCGGAGGGTGACGTCAGACCGATTCGCCACCGGCTCGTAGAGTGGTCGCCGCAGACCTACTAACCTGTAGTATGCTGACCTAATGGCACCAGCGGGGCCCGTCCAGGTTCGCATCCGGGCCACCCGCCTGGCCGAGTGGCGAAGGGCGCAGGGGCTGACCCAGCGCGAGCTGGCCCGTCGCCTGGACGTGAGCCAGAACTACATCCCGGCCCTCGAGGGTGGCTCGCGTGATCCCGGCCCCGGGATGCGCGGGCGTCTGATGGCGAGCCTCGGGGTCAGCTTCTTTGAGCTCTTCGAGGTGGTCGTGGTTGGCGTCGCCGACGACGAGCTCCACCTCGTGCCGGCGGCGACGCCGGTTGCGTCCCCTGGGAAGCAAACGGCAGTCCGGGGGGATGCAAACGGCTAACCAGGCGGAGACACCCGTATCTATCAAACCCCGTGGGCCATCTGGTTAGATAGCCGGGGACAAGGGAGGAGGACGAAGTGCACCTAGGCAGGCGATGGCGCGCACCATTTGCCGCGTTTGCGCCTCCGTGTTGGGTTTGTGTCGGATTCCAGTACGAATCATGTAGGTCTTACGCGGCATGCCCCCCAATCGCTTGCGACAGGGCGGGTGGGCATGGCAGGATGCGTCGGAGCCGGGGTCCAGACGCCCGGGGGAGCAAGGGAGGAGCATCGTGAACCGCGCTTGTGGCTGGGCGGCTCCGCAACGCCATCGCCCGGTGCGGCGTCGTCAAGTTCCCCAGCTCCTCGCGCTGCTCTCTGCCGCCGGGGCCCTCGGCGTGGCGGGCTGCGGCTCCTCGGCGCATGCCCTGCCAACGTCGCGACTCACGAGCACCCCCACCCCGTCGGCGAGCGCCTCTCCCACGCCCGATGCGAGCGCCGCCGCCGTCATCGCCGCGTACGACGCTTACTTCGCTGCGCTGAATCAGGCCATCGCGGCTACCTCAAGCCCTGGCGCCTGGAATCTGCCCGCGCTCTCGGCGACGATGGTCAACCCCCTGCTCCAGCAATGGCAGAGCGAATTCATCCAACAAGAGGCCCAGGGCATCATCGGGAAGGGCACGTTCACCCCGGAGCACCCAAAGGTCATCTCCAACACCGGCACGACGGCGGTGGTCTCCGACTGTGTATGGGACGTGGCCTTCGAGTACTACACAGCGTCTAACGGGGGCACCCCCGAACTCGTTCCTAGTCAACCCGACTTGCCCAGTGGCGGAGGCGATGGCGAGCGGATCACCTTCACGCTCGTCTCGGGCAAGTGGATAGCAGCCTCCGTCGCCAGCTTGGAGTACGGGAATTGCACCGGGTACTGAAGTCCTCGGCCGCCGCCGTCCTCCTGGTCGTGGCCGGCAGCCTCGCCTTGGCAAGTCCGGGCTCGCCGGTCTCGCCGTCGACCGCATACGCATACGCGCAGCCCACGCCCACCGCGAGCTGCAGCGCGGATCCAAGTGGGCTCGGATGCGGCGCCGACAGCCCCTCGTCGAGCCCCACCTCCGGCAGCGGGAGTGGTGGTGACTGCACCTGGAAAGAGGGCGGCAGCTCGGTGGTGTGG
>Ga0187875_10002909_pt1 | contig 12419 bp, 13 predicted proteins | sample June2016WEW_17_1_2_FD_132978 | JGI IMG/M metagenome (GOLD analysis project Ga0187875, IMG submission 132978) | Peatland microbial communities from SPRUCE experiment site at the Marcell Experimental Forest, Minnesota, USA - June2016WEW_17_10 | ecosystem: Environmental > Terrestrial > Soil >... | reverse complement strand
GGCCCCGTGCGCAGTGTGTAGCTGGCGGTCACAGCCTCCGCGCCGCGATCAAAGCCCACCAGCTCCGGCGGCAGCACGCCCCCAGCTCCGGCATAGCCCGCCGGCCCCACGGCATAGTGCGTCGTCTGCGCGTCTAGTTGGGCCTTCGGCACGCTGGCCATGATGGGAGGCGCCAGAGCCCTTCCGCCCTCCGGCAGAGGCAATTGCCCAGCCAGTTCGCGCAGCTCCGAGCCGCTCATGGGCCCGATCTCGGAAAAATTCGCGTCGACTACGATGTTCCCCACCCAGAACAGCACCCGGTTGTTGTTGGATGTAGCGCCCGTGCCGATCTGCTCCCTGGGCCATCCATTCTGCCGGTAAAACGAGTACATGCCATAGGCACCGCTGGCGTCGTGAAAGCTCAACGCAAGCAGACTCAGCGTCTCGCCGCTCCGCTTATACTTGGCCATCTCGGCATCTGTAAACTCATACTCTTTGAGAACCGTTGCGTTGGCGCTGTCGGCCTGCGCCGCGTCGGTCATCTTCTTCGGCGCGCCCGTGGCCGCCCATCCGGCAAACGACTCCGGCAGCAGCGTCTTCGCAGCCGGAGGCACCACCACGTGCGTCACGCCTTGCTTAGCTGGTGCCTTCGTCGGCGCAGTTTTCGCTTCAGCAGCGGTTACTCCCCCCGCCAGCATCGCCGAACCAGCCAGAATTGCAATCCAACGCATCCACACACTCCAGTCTTCAGGGTACACGTTTTTGAACCTTTGCATATATGCCCATGAACTGCCCCCTGTAGCCTTCACAGCCTCCAAAGCCTGAATCGGCCTCCTGTGGACGGCGTCCTGGGAAGCAGAATCCAGGTCGCGATGGTCGCGATGGTCAACAGCGCAACCGCCAATCCATGGGCATGGATGCCAAAAATCTGCACTGCAACGGCGGTAGCGAAAATGAAGCATCCGCCCCACAGGCAGATGCCGGCCATGGCGCGAAGCGTCCGTCTTACCCATGGATCGAAGGGCAGCGGCCGTGCCGATTTACGGAATGAGGCCAGAGGATCCTCGTAGTATTCGCGCCCTATATAGATCAAAGTGCCGCCAAGGATGGCTCGCAACGCAAAAGCTGCGATGGGGCTGTTCAGGATGTGCGCAACTTCGGTCATGTCCGTCCCCGGAGGCTGCCAGCCCATCATTCTGCTGCTTGCATCCCTGCCGCATCCCCGGGTCGCAAGCTTACCGATGAGCATTCCTTGTCTTATTGGACACTGACCACGCCGAAAAGGTTCCTGGGTTTGTTCTTGCGCTCTTGTAAGCGGATGAGTTGCCGCGAACTTAGGCCAGGTTAAATCTTTGCTTGCCCAATCGCCGCCCGCCACGCATCAAACGCCGCCAGCGCGCCTTCGCACTGCAACCTATGCCGCTCCTTTTTGTCCCGCACCTTCTTGCGCACTTCTTCCTCCAGCGGCTCCAGTAGGTCAAAGGTCATATTCGCCGGCTGAAAGTTCTTGGCGTCGGCGTGCGTGATGTAATGCACAAGCGACCCAAGGGCGCAGACGCGCGGCACAGGCGTAGGTTCTTCTCCACGCGCCAATGCAGCCGCATAAATACCCACCAGCAATCCTGTCGCAATCGATTCCGTGTAGCCCTCGACCCCCGACAACTGCCCCGCAATAAGAATCTTCGGCGCGCATTTCAGCCGCAGAGTCTCATCCAGCAAAGCCGGTGCGCAAATGTACGTATTGCGATGAATCTGCCCATAGCGCAGGAAGCGCGCGTTTTCCAGCCCCGGAATCAGCCGCAGCACCCGCGCCTGTTCGCCAAATTTCAAGTGATTCTGAAAGCCCACCAGGTTATAGCTGTCGGCGCGCAGGTTTTCCTTGCGCAATTGCACCACCGCCCAGGGCGTTCTGCCGGTGCGCGGATCGCGCAATCCCACCGGCTTCATCGGCCCAAAGCGCAGCGTGTCTCGCCCCCGCCGGGCCAGCACCTCGATCGGCAGACAGCCCTCAAAATAATCTGCTTTTTCCCACTCTTTCGTCTCGGCAGGCTCGGCAGCGAGCAACGCATCCAGAAAGCGGTCGAACTCCGCGCGATCCATCGGGCAATTGATGTAGTCGGCCGTCCCTTTCTCCCATCGCGCTGCCATGTAAACCCGCTCCATGTTGATGGAATCAGCCTCGACAATCGGCGAAATCGAATCGTAAAAAGCTAAATGTCCGGAGCCCGTGATCCGCTCAATCTCCGCGCTCAGTGCATCGGATGTCAGCGGCCCCGTCGCCAAAATCGTGCACTTCGTGCCGTCCTCGTTTTGGTCGAGAGTTGTAACTTCTTCGCGGAAGACGCGAATCCGCGGCTCAGCCGCAATCGCCTCGGCAATCCGTCGCGAAAACTCCACGCGATCAACGGCCAGCGCGTGCCCCGCGGGCACAGCCGTTGCATCAGCTATGCGCATCAGTGCCGAGCCCGCACGCCGCATCTCCTGTTTCAGCAGCCAGGGCGCCGTATTGGGCGATTCGCTCTTCAGTGAGTTGGAGCAGACCAACTCTCCGAATTCTGTAGTCTGGTGGGCCGGCGTCAGCCGCGGCTTTCCGTCCACCAACGCCCGCATCTCATAGAGGTCTACCTCGCAGCCCAGCCGCGCCGCCGTCAACGCCGCTTCCGGCCCGGCCAGTCCTCCGCCGACCACGCGAATCCTCATTGCGCGGCCTTCCCCGATAGTCTCTTCAACGCTTCCCCTGTCAACCGTACGATCCGCCACTCCTCCATAAACTCCGCCCCCATCGCCCGGTAGAACTCAATGGCCGGCGTGTTCCAGTCCAGAACCGCCCACTCAAAGCGCTGGCAACCCTTTTCCACAGCGATGCCAGCCACTCGCTCCAGCAGCGCCTTGCCAATCCCCATGCCGCGCAACTCCGGCTCAACGAACAAATCCTCCAGGTAGATCCCGGGCCGCCCCAGCCAGGTTGAATAGTTGAAAAAATAAAGCGCAAAGCCTGCCGCCCTGCCGTCATAGTCGGCCATCAAACAGAAATAAAAGGGATTAGGGCCAAACCCGTCCCGCTCCAACCCTGCTTCCGTTGCTGTTACGGCCTCCGGCGCGCGCTCGTAGGCCGCCAGAGCACGAATAAATCTCAGTATTTGCGGAATGTCCGAGCGAGTTGCGGGACGAATCGTGGTTGCCATTGTTTTATTTTAGTGTGTGATACAGACCACACGCAGAGCTTCTCCGGACGGTCTACCATGAACAGTTGAGCACGATGGCGTATGCCGGTGTAAAATTTTTGTCGGCTCACTACTTGCGGCCAGACTCCAGATTTATGCGGTCATAGGCCGGTAAAATTTGACTTTTTTGAGCGCGCGGACTCTCTGGCTCGTGCCGCTCCCAAGGAGAAGAACATGAAACGCACGATTTCGCTTTGGCTGGGCCTGATTGCATTCGCCCTCGTACCCGTGCTTGCCCAGGCTCCCGCCGCGCCCTCCAAACCCATGGGCAGCATCCACGGCCGCATCACTGGTCCCGAAGGAGTCGCAAGAACCTCGGGCTCTGTAAGTCTATCGACAGACGGCGGCCAAACCAATAAGTTTACATTCCCGGTCTCTTCCTCCGGCGACTATGAAGGCCAGGCACTGCCCGGCACCTACATGGCAGTCTATCGTCAGGCCGATACGCCGCCAGATAAGTTCGTCGACTCATACGATAACGTCAAGATCGTGGTCGGCCAGGATCTGCTTCAGGACTTCGATATGTCCCGCAAGGCATTCATCGACAAGCTGCCCGCCGATCAGCAAAAACAGTTGGAAGAGCTAAAAAAGCACAATTCCGAAGCTATGAAGGCCAATGAGGTCATCAAAAACCTCAACAACGACCTGAAAACCGTCAGCGCGGACTTCAGGGATGCCGACATTGCGCGCACAACGGCAACTCAGGCCCTGGGCCCCAATCCGACCAGGGCGAATATCGACGCCAAGGAACTCGAAATCAGGAACGCCAAGTACAACGATGTAGAAACCCTCATGCTCAAGGACACTGCGGCCAAACCCGACGCTTCGATTCTCTGGGCGCAGTTGGGCCAGGCACAACTCGGCCTCAAGAAGTATGACGAGGCGGAAGCCACCTACAAGAAGGTGCTTGAATTGGAAGCCGCCGCGAAGAAGCCGAATCCTCAGGCTCAGGGCGCTGCCAATCAAGGCTTGGGTGAGATCTATGCGCGCACCGGCAAGATTCCCGAGGCCACCGCGGCCTATGATGCTGCCGCCAAGGTCAATCCAACACAGGCTGGTATCTACTACAAAAACGAATCCGTGATCTACTACCAGACGGGCAATGCCGACGCTCAGGTAGCTGCTGCCGATGAGGGCATCAAGATTGATCCGAATAACCCTATCCTCTACTACCTCAAGGGCCAGGGACTCGTCCAGAAGGCCACCGTCGATCCCAAGACCCACATGATCATTTTGTCTCCTGAATGTATTCAGGCATACCAGATGTACCTGCAGTTGGCACCCACGGGCATTTATGCCGCTGAAGTGAAGGGTATTATGGCCCAGGCCGGACAGAAGGTTGACACCACCTACAAAGCGCCCAAGAAGTAAGCGCGCTTCATGCTTGATCACCAAGGGCGTTCCCTCTTGCCGGGAGCGCCCTTGGTTTTTCCGGTGATTTTGGTGCCCCACCCTCGCCACGCATTTGTTCTTGTGGCTAGGGTGGGATACCACGAATCTCAATCAGCCTTCTCCATAAGGCACAAAATGCTGGATGCCCCATCCATTCCGCGTTCGTCAGCGGAAAGGTTGGGATCGCACGCGCTTATTCCACCCTGCGCACACTTCCCCTCAAGCTCTTCCCTCCGGAGACGCATGCGTTCCCCCGCAGAGCAAAGCGCAGCGGCCAATCCACTGCCTCATGGATGCCGATGCGCGGCGTCACCAGCACTTCGCCATTCGCGTAGCCATCGTCGCGCACCTGCAGCGGCGAGGCTGGGTCAAGCAAGTCCATTTCATTGTGAGCCGCACGAGTGAGGCCCATCGCCTGGCAAAGCCGGCTCGGCCCGGAGGTTAGCAGTCGAGCGGCAGCGCCCGGTGGAAGTCCGGGGTCCCCACGGACAGGTCTTCGTCCGTGGGGTGGAAGTCCGGGGTCCCCACGGACAGGTCTTCGTCCGTGGGGTGGAAGTCCCCGATTCCGCGCCATCTGCTCCGCTCCGGCAACTGGTTCCAGCGCGCGCAGCAGCACGCAGCCAGCTCTGCCCTCGGTCTCGCAAGTGATATTCGCGCAAAAGTATCGCCCGTAGATTGCATAGACATACGCATGACCTGCGGGACCAAAGAGAACGGAGTTCCGCGGCGTAGGACCGCGATAAGCGTGCGCCGCCGGATCGGGCGGAGCGTTGTGCGGGCCAAGGTAAGCCTCGACCTCGACAATCCTCCCCGCCAGCACCCCAGCCGCTGTTCTGTGCGCCAGCACCTTCCCCAGCAGCCTCGGCGCCACCTTCTCCGGCGAACCCTCAAAGAAGCCGCGCGGAAGCAGCCGCCCAGGCATCCGTGGGTGCCCCAGGTCCCTCGCATTTGGGGACTTGGGAATCATGCTGCTCTCCTTCGGTTTCGCGATCCAGGATTCATGTTATTTGTGCGCTTTTTTCCCTTCGTTCAACAGGGCCAGCACCTCTTCCGCGTGGCCCGCGGGCGTAACCTTGGGAAAAACGTGCAGCAGCGTCTGGTCCGGGCCAATCACAAACGTAGTCCGCTCAATCCCCCATACCTTCTTGCCGTACATGTTCTTTTCCTTCAGCACGCCAAACTGTTTGCACACTTTCTCGTCCACATCGGCCAGCAGCGTATACGGCAGATCGTATTTGGCGCGAAATTTAGCCTGCTCCTTGGGCGTATCGCGGCTGATGCCCAGCACCACCGCCCCGGCTGCCTGGAGCTTCTTGAACGTATCGCGGAATCCGCAGGCCTCAATGGTGCAGCCCGGCGTGTCCGCCTTGGGATAAAAGAAGAGGATCACCGGCTTGCCGGCATAATCAGTCAAACTTGCCGTCTTCTCCTCGTCCGTTTGCAGCGTAAAATTTGCTACCTTTTTGTTGAGTTCCATGGGGAAGCACCTCGTAGGTTAAATAGAGTGACCAAAGCGGCCATCCGATTCGATTATCTTCGACGCTGAGTCGGATGTCATTATTTCGCCCTCTACCGCATCCTCAGCGACCAGGCAGAAAAGCTCTTCGTCACCAGCAGCGCGGAGTTCAGCACTGAGAGCAGGGAGTAGGGCGAGACACAACAATCCCTATCATTCCACCACACGTCTTACAGCTGTTAGCTGTCAGCTGTCAGCTGTTCCCTATTCCCTATTCCCTGTTACAGTGCACTTTCGAACACGTTTCCCATCATTCCCTCAGATACAATGACGCTGGATGGGTGGGCGCGTCGCCACTCTCCAGGGACTTCCCCCCTATGGCATCCGCCGCAACGGCACCAACTCATGTAATGGCCCCTGAGGATACCTCGGAGCCAACCAAACAAATTCCCGCAACGCCGCCCCTTCGGCCTCAGGTTCGCATGGGACGCGTCGCAAGCGTCGGCGCAGGCATCAACTGGCTCACGCTGAGCGTCATCATCGTCTTTCACATCGGCGCCGTGGCTGCGCTCTTCTTCTTCACCTGGCAACGGCTCACGGCGATGCTGGTGCTCTCTGTTCTGGCCATCAATGTTGGCATCGGCATGTGCTACCACCGCCTGCTGACCCATCGCGGTTACCAGGCGCCCAAGTGGCTGGAATACGCCATGTCCGTCTGCGCCACGCTCTCGCTCGAGGGCGGTCCCATCTTCTGGGTCGCCACTCATCGCGTACATCATCAGAACAGCGACCGAGAGGGCGACCCGCACACTCCCCGCGAGGGCGGCTGGTGGGCTCACGTCGGATGGATCGTCTGGGGCAATGCTCTGCACGCCCAGACCAAGCTCCTCGCCCGCTATGTTCCCGATCTTGAGCGCAGCCGCTTTTATGTCTGGCTCAGCAAGTACCATTGGATTCCGATCACCGTCAGCGGCGTGCTGCTCTTCGGCCTCGGATGGCTCTTCGGCGGCTGGCGAAGCGCCGTAGGAATGTTGCTCTGGGGAGGCTTTCTGCGCGTCACCCTCGGCCTGCACTCTACCTGGCTGGTAAACTCCGCCACCCATCTCTGGGGCTCCCGCCGCTTTGATACCCACGACGACTCGCGCAACAACTGGTGGGTGGCGCTGCTCACCGGCGGCGAGGGCTGGCACAACAATCACCACGCCAATCCCGTCTCGGCGCGCCATGGCATCGCATGGTACGAGATCGATCCCAACTACTGGGGCATCTGGCTGCTCTCCAAAATCGGCCTGGCCCGCAAAGTTCACGTAGCAAAACTCAACATCGCGAACCCTGAGGCAGCAAACAATTGAAATAGAATCTACTTCCCTAGGATACCTCTGCACAAGTCTGCTTTGTGTCAGGACACAACTTTACAGCTTGCAAATAAGTGAAAACAGTGGAGCAAGAAGTGTCAGGGCACGACTTCAGTCGTGCCGCAAGAGCAACAATAGAAATGTTGGGCTTTAGCCCCTGAGGGATGTCTTTCGTCAATTTCGAATGAAATTCAGACTTTTTTCGCAGCCTGTTTAGCATGCCGTAAGTGCTGCAATATTGACGCGGGCTTTAACCCTTGAGGGAATGCTAACTTCCCAATTCGACTTGTTCAGAGATTCCCCAGCCGGGACCTTCAAGCTCCTGCATTCAACGGATCAATGGAGGGAGCAGGAGGCTTCAGCCTCCTGAAAAAGATCTTGTGTACAGCGGCCTTCAGGCCCGGTCCTGTTCTCTGTTCTCTGTTCTCTGTTCTCTGTTCTCTGTTCTCTGTTCCCTGTTCCCTGTTCTCTGTTCCCTGTTCTCTGTTCCCTATTCCCTATTCCCTATTCCCTATTCCCTAGTCCCTAGTCCCTTGCCTTTCACCCACAACACAGCAAAAACCGGCAGCCCCACCACAAGCACCACCACCCCCGCGGGAAAACCAACGTACTTGTAGCTGTCTGCATAGCTCACCGCGTGGTGGCCCAGCCCATTCCAAGCGAGCAGCGCAAAGATGGCAACCGTAGTCGTTGCGAAAAACGTGAAGAACGCCGCAGCAAAGGCAAGCAGCAAACTGGTAAACAGCCCAAATCCCTTCAGCGGAAATCCAAAAACCCTTCCGCCTTCTCTCTGCGCCGATTGCGCCATCCTCGCGGCCCTCAATTAAACTAGAATACAAGTTCATGGCGAGCAGCGCACAAATCGAACTTTGGCCGGCGGAGAAGGTGGCCACGCAGGTAGCTGTGGCCGAAGCCCCCAACGGAATCCACTACGCCATGTGGGGTGAGACGCGCATCTCCGACGCCGACCTCGAGCGCCTGGTCACTGCTGTGCCGGCCGCCTTCGCCGCTGCGCTCCAGAATCGCGCTTATTACTTTGTCCCACTGGCCATTGCAGACACCGACGACATCATGGTCGCACCCGGCTACACCGTCGATCTCGGCGACCGCGCCATCTGCCATCGCAACGCCGCTTTCGGCTCCACCCAGGCCGTCTTTCTCTCCACGCGCCTGGTCGAGGACCGCTTCGGACTGGCCTTCGAATTCTTTATCAACGTGGCCCACAACTTTGTCGAGGCCGCCGGCGTCCCTGAAAGTTTTTCCACCCTCGCATGGCAACAGGCCGAGGCTCAGGTCCGCGGAGAAACCAGCCAGGACGCCTGGGAGACCCGCCGCCGCGCTCAGGATGTTCGCACTCCCGACGGCCGCACCGGCCAGATTCCCATCGACGAGCGCGCCCGCAGCGCCTTTTTCGAGTCCGCCTTCTCCGACGCGCTGGCCATCTACATGCTCTCCCTCGCCGTCGACTTCGACTACCACGATCTTCGCGAGCGCGACTACCCCCTCCTCGCCGCCCCCGCTTTAGCCGAGCGCCTCCGCCACGTCGCCTCCCTCTTCCCCGCGAACCCCGGCTACGAGTTCCAAGTCCTCTACCGCCGCAAGGGATAGAACGTAGATAGTTTCCGGATAGGGCGTTTATCGATATTGTTCCACACTAGAACCAGCCATCTTGCCATTCATTCCGGCCGAAACTAGTATGATCGTAATTCATCTTTTACACTTCGCTGCTTGCGATCTGTTTTTCGCGATCTTATGCCGATCAGGAGGAATTGCGTGCGCTTATCTGCGGCAGTTATGTTTCTCGTGTTTTCATTTCCGGCTCTCGCACAGGTTGAGTCATCCGCAAAAGCGCTTGCCCCTGTTCCGCAGGAAAATCCGCCCGCTTCTTCTGATGTATTGAATAGAATTTTGGCCTTGATCGCAGAGAGCGGTTCCGATTCTGAGCTTCCAGCTTGGATATCAGACTCACTCGGGTTTTCTAATAACAATCAACCATGGCCAGACCGTTTGATTAGCGTTCGTTCCGACGAATCCGACCTGTCGAGCCCGTTACACTTCGTGGCGATTAGCCGCGGAGCAGATGAGAATGTACTCATACTAACCAAAAAGGAAAGTATCACTCGTTTCATCCGGACGCTTCGTGATGGACATGCTGTCAAAGCAATTGCCATAGATACGGTGTTAGGGAAAGCCTCGATGATTGCAACCGCAGATGCACAGTCTGAAGTGAACGCCGAATTTCAATTTTGGGAGCGTAATGTCGAAAAGGCCGCGCATTGGTTGACATGTACGGGTGAGTTGGGAGGTGCGCACCCTGTGACTGCTGAGAAGAAGATCGCGGCCTGCACATGGATCATTCAGTCCGGGATGGAAACACCGCACGGTGTAGCTATGGCCTACACGAATCGCGGCATGGCATATAAAGACAACATCAAGCAAGAAATGAAAGATTTGATGCAGTCGGTAAAGCTGAATCCTATGAGTGCCCGCGCGTGGGCACAATTATGTTCCGCGCAAAATTGGGTAAGCGAGAATACAAAGCTTGCTATTCAATCTTGTTCGAAGGCCATTGAACTGGATCCCAATTCGCCCGAAGCATGGACATATCGGGGCGACATCTATCTCAGACAGAAAAACTATGATCTGGCCATTATCGACTATGGGTATGCAATTAAGCTGGAGCCGGACTGGATGTGGCCCCTGGACAATCGCGGTGAAGCGTACTTACGCAAAAACCAGTTTGACCGTGCGATTGAAGACTTCAACGCTGTCATCAGAGTCAGCCCGGATTATGCGATGGGATTTCTGGACCGGGGAATCGCGGAAATGAGAAAAAATGATTTGGACGCAGCGCTGGCCGACTTCCAGATGGGAATTAAGGTTGATCCTAAGTGCGGGGCGTGCCTCTTGGGTCAGGGGTTGGTGAAGCGGGCAAAGGGTGACAATGCCGGAGGTGACGCCGATATTGCCAAGGCAAAATCACTGTCTCCTAAAGCAAGTGACAACTTTGTGAAGGACGGGATTCCTGTGCCATAAGCATGAAGTTAAGACTGGAATTGTTCAGTGCCCCAGGCCCGGAGTTTTGGACCTGCGAATCTAATGAATTATGTCAAGCTGCTACTCAAACAGCGTCCCCACCCTAGCCAGCACCTCATCCATAATCTCCGCCGGAAGCGCATCCACTTTCCTGCCTCCTCGCGCGGCGATGTCTAGCACGCGCGGCTGGTCGCAACGCACAACCCCAGCAGTCCGTATGCCCGTAATGGGGACCGCAAAGCCAACGCGTCGTATGAACTCCTTGCCGCTGGTGATAGGCAATACTACGGGCAGGTCAGTCACTACGTTGAACGCGGTTGGCGAGAGGACCAGCACGGGCCGCTGGCCCTGTTGATCCTGGCCGTAGCTGGGGTCGAGCGAAACCTCGTATATATCGCCCCGCTTCATAGCACTTCACGGCCCATCGGCGGGGCGTCGAGCCATGCCCATTCCTTCGACGTCATCGGCTTGGAGTTGTCGCTCTCGGCCAGCAGTTCGTCCAGCGTGTAGCGCGGCTTGGGCCGAGGCTGCATCACCAGGCGTTCCCCATCCACAACCAGACCAACCTTCGCCCCAGCCTTGAGGTGAAGTTGCTCCAGAATGGACGGCGGGACAGCCAGCATAATCGAGCCGCCTACTTTGCGCAGGTTGGTGGTGTGCATGGCGAACCTCTACGGCTATTATATCAATATATAACAATATCGACAAAAACCCTGAATGATTTTTTGAGGTTAACCTGACGGGTATGAGCCTCGAATTGTGCTCAAAACGGAGGGAGGCGGGCGATTATCGGGGTCTCCATCGATAGGTCTTCGTCAACGGAGTGGAATTTCAACCTCCGCATAAAGCCAATAAAATCAGCCTTGTACCATAGTTTTCGCCATTGAGGCCCGGCAGGCTAAGAACTTTATGCCGCACCTCTGGCGCCGCCTGCCTCAAGGCCAGTTCCTACTCCTCGTGCGGTTCCTCTTCCAGGTTCTCCAACGCCGCCAGAGCCTCATCCGGCACATCCCACTGCCGCAGAATCTTGTAGATCACGCCCGTCGAAAACCCCGCCCCCACCAGCCGCCGCATCACCCGCGCCGTCTCCTTTGCGTTCTCCGGCTTGCGCAGGCGCCTGCGCGCCAGATGCTCGCGCGCCAAAGCCTCCTCATTGGTCTGCCCATAGCGCGCCTCCAGGGTCTCCGCGATCAGATCGCCGTGAACGCCCTTCTGCTTCAAATCATTTCGCACCCGCCGCTCGCCCAGCTTTTCATTCTGCTGGCGCAGCCGCGCGTAGGTCTCGGCAAAGGCAGCATCGTCCAGGTAGCCGTGCTCGCGTAGCCGCGCCAAAGCCGCCGCAACCATCGCATCGCCTCGCTCCCCCGGCTCGACTCGCGTCTTCATCAGCCGCCGCAAATCGGCCTCCGTGCGCATCTGTCGCCCCAGCGACCGAACGCCATACTCGTACAGCCCGGCCTCATTCAAAAACGCGCGCGGCTTCGCGGATTTGCGTTGGAATGGCAGCTTCTATCCTCCAGTTTCCAGCCTTTAGTTCTGGGATGGTTTGGGTTGACGTGCCCATCGTCACAAGAACAAGCTAACAGCTAAAAGCTAACGGCTAATAGCTGATTTTCCCGTCCACTCATCCACCCAATCGTTCACCGTCTTCCACCACAGCCGCGAGTTCTGCGGCTTCAGCACCCAGTGGTCCTCATCCGGGAAGTACAACATCTTGCTCGGCACCTTCAGCCGCTGCAAGGTCGTAAACATCTGATACCCCTCACTCACGTCGAGACGATAATCAAGCTGTCCATGCACCACCAGCATCGGCGTCTTGAAGTTCTTCGCCGCCAGCATCGGAGACCACTTGCGATAGGGATTCTCCGCGTCCGGCTTCCCGTAGTAATCCCACGGCTTGCCCTTGAACTCCCACTCGTTGAACCACAACTCCTCCGTCGTCCCGTAGGCCGATTCGGGATTGAACATTCCGTCGTG
>Ga0187875_10002907_pt1 | contig 12425 bp, 10 predicted proteins | sample June2016WEW_17_1_2_FD_132978 | JGI IMG/M metagenome (GOLD analysis project Ga0187875, IMG submission 132978) | Peatland microbial communities from SPRUCE experiment site at the Marcell Experimental Forest, Minnesota, USA - June2016WEW_17_10 | ecosystem: Environmental > Terrestrial > Soil >... | reverse complement strand
GCATATATTGTGCGCAGGTAAACAGGAATCAGCGCTGCCTGCCAGTCGTGCACATGAAAGATTTGCGGCACGCCCAGCAGCTTGCTCGCCTCCAGCACCGCCCGGCAGAAAAGCGCAAAGCGCTCGGCGTTGTCCGGATAATCGCCCGCGGCTGTCCCATATAGCCCCTCCCGATCGAAGAGCTCCGGGCAATCCACAAAGTAGTACTGGACTCCGGAGCGCTTGCCACCGTCCACAATGCCCACCTTGTGCTTGGAATGCTGAAACGGAATCGTGATTGAAAGCACCGCGTAGGTCAATTCGCTCTCAAGCTGCCGACGCACGCTCGGGTAAAGCGGCAAGTAGACCGTCACCTCGTGGCCCCGCTTCGCCAACTCAGGCGCCAGCGCCCCGATCACGTCCGCCAACCCGCCGGTCTTGGCAAACGGCACGCACTCCGAAGCGGCGAAGGCAACATGCATGAAAACTACTCCCAGGACGGCGAAAAATCGGTGGATTTGCCCACATTCGCGGGTAAAAGGCCAGTTTACTAGGTTCTGCATACGGCGCGAGGCCGGCTTATCCGTCTTTGTTCATCTACCATCAAATCAGCCCATGCTCTCCAAGCCCAAGCTCGGCCAGAACTTCCTTGTTGACACCGAGGCCATCCAGCGCATAGCTGACTCCATCGGTGATCTCACCGGCCGTACCGTGGTTGAGATCGGCCCCGGCCGCGGCGCCATAACCGCAGCCCTGGCCGCACGTGCTGCCCGTGTGCTGGCCGTAGAACTGGACCATGAACTGGCCCTTCATCTTCGCGTGCATTTTGCTTCGGATCGTGTCACGGTCGTCGAGCAGGACGCACTTCAATTTGATTTCGCGGCAACCTCGGCAGCTGCGGGCGAGCGCCTTCTGGTGGTCGGCAACCTGCCTTACGGCATCACCTCTCCCATCCTGCTCAGGCTGGCTGCAAGCCATGCCGCTTTGGACCGCGCCGTACTCATGGTGCAACGCGAAGTGGCCGATCGCGTCGTCGCCCAGCCCGGCTCTCGCGACTATGGCCTGCTCTCGGTCACCGTGCAGATCTACGGACCGGCTCAGCGGCTCTTTACGCTGCCGCCGGCGGCCTTCTCGCCACCGCCCGAGGTGCATTCGACCGTCTTCCGCTGGCGATTTGCCCCACGCTTCGACGAATTAGGCGTCGAAGAAGCCTCCTTTTTGCGCTTCGTACGCCACTGCTTTGCGCAGAAACGCAAAACGCTGGCCAACAACCTGCGCGCCGCTGGAGTTACGCCCCCAGCCGTTGCCGCCGCTATGGCTCAGGCCGCAGTCGACCCTATGGCGCGCGCGGAGGCGTTGCAAATCGAGGCCTTTGCGGCTCTCTGGCGCTGCCTGAAAACCAAATTAGACCTTACGTGAAAGATCAATTACGCATTTGCTTTCGCCGGACAAAGATTGCGTGCTAAAGTGTGAGCATTCAAGGAATCACTGATTCTTATGTCCGAAGATAAGCTGAAACCGAATGCTGCATGGATAATTGGGCGCGCGCAGGACTGCGATTTAGTGGTGCCTGAGGCTCCCGTCTCCTCTCACCATTGCCGGCTGACCCACAAAGCGGATGGATTTACGCTGGAAGACCTGGGCTCGACCAACGGCACCTATGTAAACGGGGTCAGGATCGCCCCTCACGAGCCGGTTCCAGTGCCTCATGGCGCGCGTGTAACCATGGGCGGTCAGGTGCCTATGCCCTGGCCCGTGGCCTCTGCCGGGCCGGCCGAGGCCGGCTCTTCGCGTACGACCGTAACCCCCGGCGGCCCACGCCAGATCACCATCGGCCGCTCTCCGGACTCCGATGTCCAGATCGACCTGCCCATCATCGGCTGGAATCATGCAGTCATTACCGAAGAAAATGGCCAGTACTTCCTTGTAGACAACAACTCGCGCAATGGAACGGCTATCGGAGAGATGAGCAACCGCATCCAGAGAGCCGTTCTGGAGCCTTCCGACCAGGTATTCCTGGGCTCCTACAAGATTTCTGCCGCCAAGTTGCTCAATTTGGAGGAAAAGGTAGAGATCGGCGAGGCCGCCTTCCAGACCGTCTCCTTCCGCGGCAATTCAATGGAGGCCGGGCGCGACCCAGGATGCGATATTCCCCTCGATTTTCCCATGGTTTCCTGGCGTCACGCGCGCCTCACCCGCACCCCGGAAGGCATTCTGGTTGAGGACCTGGGCTCCCGCAACGGCACATACCTCGACGGCGTCCGCGTTACCGGCAAGGTGCTGGCACGGCCCGGTCAGGAGATTGGCCTGGGCAGTGTTCGTTTCCAACTGATGGAAAACGGCCAGTTGGCGCAGCGGGACTACAACGGTAAGGTCACCATCGAGGCCAAAGAGATCATAGTCAACGCGCCCAACGGCAAGCGCCTGCTTGACTCAGTTTCCCTTACTGTCTTTCCGTATGAGTTGGTGGCCCTGATGGGCCCGGCCGGCGCCGGAAAAACTACACTGCTCAAGGCTCTCAACGGCTACACGCGTCCAGTCCGTGGTACGGTGCTCTTCCGCGGCCAGAGCCTCTACGACTACTACGACCTCTACCGTCACATGATGGGCTATGTGCCCCAGGACGACATTGTTCATCCCCAGTTGACCGTCCGCCAGGCGCTTTATTTCTCCGCCCGCCTTCGCACTGACCTGACCGACGCGGAGATCAACACGCGCACTGAAAAGGTGCTTTACGACCTCGGCATTCCCGACAAGATCGACACCGTCATCGGTTCGCCGGAGCGCAAGACCCTCAGCGGCGGCCAGCGCAAGAGGGTCAACATCGGCCTGGAACTCATCACCGATACACCTGTTTTGTTTTTGGACGAGCCAACCTCCGGCCTTTCTTCATACGATGCCGAGTCGGTCATCGATCTTTTGAAAGAGCTGTCCAAAACCGGCAAGACCATCCTCACCACCATCCATCAGCCCAGCCTGAAGGTCTACAAGCAATTCGACGACCTGCTCATGGTCTCCCGCGACAAGGGAACTAAACCCGGAGCGCCGGTCTATTTCGGGCCGGCTTTTCCAGATTCAATCCAGTTCTTCAACCCTCCCATCACTGGCCCCACAGGCACGGCAGCCATTCCGAGTACTGAGTTGAATCCGGAGATGCTCTTCTCTGGTATGAACACAGTCCCCGATGCCAACCGTACCGAAACCTGGCGTCAGCGATACCTCGCCTCCCATTACCGCCAGGAATACGTTGACAACCGCAGCGGCAAGCAGCCGGCCGCTACTGATAAGACAGGAGAAGAAAAGCCACGCCGCCAGTTTGGCCTGGGCCAATGGATCGCCCTGGTCAAGCGCAATGTCATCGTCCGGCTTCAGGACCGCGCCCAGACCGCTATTTTGCTGGCGCAGGCGCCGTTATTCGCCATGCTGGTGGCGCTGGTCAATTACCCCTTGAGAGCCGACCATTTCGACGAAATCACCCAGAAGCTGCCAGTTGTCCATTTCCTCATGGTGGTGGCCGCCATCTGGTTCGGCTGCAACAACGCCGCACGCGACATTGTCGGCGAGTGGACCATCTACAAGCGCGAGCGCATGGTCACCCTCAAGCTCCTCCCTTACATCTTCTCCAAGCTTGCCGTGCTCATGACGCTGTGCATCTTCCAGTGCGGCTCCATGCTGGCCATCGTCTACCTGATATGCGGGTTGCACAGCAACTTCCTCTCAGACTTCCTCGTCCTGCTGCTCTCTTCGCTGATCGGCGCAGGGCTCGGCCTATCCATCTCGGCTCTCTCCAAAACCACCGAGAGCGCCATCGCCCTATTGCCTGTGGTGCTGCTGCCGATCATCGCCCTGGGAGGCGGCATGAGGCCTGTCTACCTTATGCCCCAGGCAGGTCAAGTCCTCAGCACCATCATTCCTTCCCGCTGGTCTTTTGAAGCCAATATTCTTCATGAGGCTGAGGCCAGCGAGTGGGGCTCCAACAAGCCGATGCCAGACTACACTTGCACTATTCAGCCGCCACAGACTCCCGCCGGCAGCCAGCCTATGTCACCCATGGCGTCAGTGCCATCTGGCTCGTCCATGCCATCTGGCTCGTCCATGCCGCCGCCCGGCTCCATCAATCCCGACGACATCAACCCATCGCTCCACATTCTGGGAGACCCTGCCGAAGGAAGCATTCCCCGTTACCTCATCACCTTTACCGACCCCTTCGGAACCCACCACACCTGTCGCGCATCGGCCGACGAGCAGTATCCCCATTACGGCCCTATCGCTCATGCCGTCAGCAACCGCCATCGCTTCAGCGACTCAGTGGCCGTGCTGGCTGCCATGCTGCTTTTGCTGATCGCCGGAGTCATCGCCATCCTGCGCAAGCGCGACAACGATCCGCAGTAAGCACTCTAGCGTAAGAACCTGCCAAATCACTCGATTTTGAATAAAGGGGACGGGCTAAAGCCCGTCCCCTTTATGCCTTCACAAAGATCAGATCGCTCTACTGCGCGGCCCCGGTCGTAGTCGCCGGCGCCAGCAGGTCCGCAGGCAGAAACGCCCCTGTTTGCTCGTCCTGAACCAGCCCAATCACCCCTTCCGGCGTCACAATCGGCGAGCCGAATACGGCTGCATCCACCGGTTCACTCAACCGGATACCCAGCCCTTCACGGCGCGCTCTCAGTTGTATCACCTCTACCGAAGGCTTCCTGGTCGCCGTATCCTCGCGCACGCGAAAAACGGCAACTTGCTCCCAACTCTCCTGCGCTGCCACCCAGGCCGAAGCAGCTGCCAGCGCAGGCGGTGTGGGAGGCTCATGAAGCGTCAGAACGGCCAGCGAAGTTGGCGATACGCGGTGTAATACCTTCATCTTGCCGCGTTTGCCGTTTGCCGGAATCAGTGTGCCTTCCTCGGAAGCACCGCGCATATTCACGGTAAAATCCCTGGCGCTGAGCCGTAATGGATCGCCCTGCGCGACGGGTCGAAGCAGGATCTCCAGGCTGTGCTTCTCCAGCTTGGCCGCACCCGATTGCACCGCTCCCAGAAACTCCGCGTCGTACTTCCATGGCGCCTGCGCTTCTGCCACAGTCACCACTTGTGCCGGCGCAATGCGAAAGCCCAAATGAACCGATGTCACCGGGTACCTCGCACCTGCCTTGGTCAGCGTATAAGTCGATTCCACCGCAAACAAGTTCGCCCGGGCATTGGCCTGAAGATCGCGAATCCACTGGGGCTGCATTCCGGGAATGTACTTGTCCGCCACTGTTTTGACCTTGAACCCGTTATCAATCACCTTCAGGATGGACAGCGCCACATTCCGCTCCAGAGGCGTGCCGCCCAGGGTCACCGGCACTTCCTGGTTGAGCGCGATCTCCACGCTCGGATGCTGGGTGTGCAGCGCCAGCTTCTCCATCAATGTGAGCCGCACGTCCGCCACCAGTTCGCCCTCGATCCGGACACTCTGGTTTTCGATCATCCGCCGCAGCGGCTCCGTCGTATGCAAATCGCGAAACAGCATTGTGATGTAAACCGGAGGCAGTGCCACCGTCGTGCCCTTGTTGATCACCATCTCCTGGTTCAGAGGCGATGCGAAGACCGACTGGCCATTCAGATGGAACGAGAATAGGCGCAGGTTCTCCAGGGTCGCCGACTGTGTCGCAAACAGAGACAGGTCCACGACCAACTTCACATGAGTCGTGTCGATCTCCGCCACGTTGATTTCCTTGACCTGGAAATCCCCCACCGTTGGCGCCTGCATGGCCGGCTGAGCCAGCCCACCTGTCGCCGCCAAAACGCTCATCCCGGCGATTGCAACACGCAAAGCAGTTTTCATTTCGCTTCCTTCTCTGCAAGCATGATAACGCCCGCACGCGAGCGCGTCTTGATTGGTTAGACGTGCGGGAGAAGAGGCTGGCTGACCCGAGAGGGGGGCAAGGGATGGGCTTTGCTGGTGGTCTGCATGCACTTGGGGATAAAAACGGTCGAAAGAGGCCAGCCACCCGGCGGTAACCGGGAGTATATTTGTTCTAGCCAAAATTAGCTAAAGGTAATACTAGCTGATTTATGCTCGTTTTATCTGCACGCCAGAAGCGTGGGAAAACTCTAGCTCTATCACATCCCGAATAGGAGGGATCATGCCCGAACCGAAAAAGTCTGGCTTCTCTGACAACTCACTCGGCGCAATCGCCTACATTACCGTCGTCCCTGCGATCTTCTTCCTCGCAATTCCGCCCTACAACAAGAGTTCCTATGTGCGCTTCCACGCCTGGCAGTCCACCGTGCTCTCCTTTGTGACGTTCGTCCTCTGCCTGGTCATGAGCTTTTTCCCTGCGCTGAACTCATACCTTGAGTCCATTGCCTTTTTGGGCCTCTACTTGCTGGTAGGGCTTGTCTGGACCCTTGTTTCGGTCTGGTGTGCGATCAATGCGTTGAATGGCAAGCGATTCCAGCTCCCGCTTATCGGCGCATGGGCCGAGCGGCAGTCCAAAAAGTAATCGCCTGCATGGCATGACAATCCTGCGAACGGCCTCTGCTTCGAGACCGTTTTTGTTTGCCCAAGCGGGCATCGGCAGCTAGGCATAGAGTCAGGCTGCCATTGAACAGTGTCTGCGAATAGTGGGGAAATTATGGTGGGCGCTGCAAGATTCGAACTTGCGACTTCCACCGTGTGAAGGTGGCACTCTACCGCTGAGTTAAGCGCCCCTTGCAAAAGCCGGCGAAGGCTGGCAACGTACAAGCCAGCGGGGCATCCCGTAGGTTAGAGTAACACCAGCGGGGCTTTACGGCCAACCCTGGCGGCCCAATCAGGCCAGCCGGAACCTGCAACCAACTGTCCATGCGCTGGAACGTCAGATCAATTCGCCGTGCAGTCGGTTTCCTCCCCGATGGGGAGGACTTGTTTTGCCCGGTTTTAGCCCCTGACGTCTTAGAGCCGGCTACTCCGGGCCTGACCGGTTCAAGCCTTTCCGAAGCCGGTTTCGCACTCCGAATGGCTAGAACGGGCAGCAATCGCTCCGGCGCACGTCCAGGTCCGCTCACAAACAAAAATTTCAGTCCGCAATCTGCTCTTTCTGCGCAACATTCCAGTCCGGATGGGGTTCCTGTTGATATGGCAACCCTGGTCCTGGACAACTCGTCCCTGGGAACGGGCCCGGCTACGCAGCCGGAAGGGCGGCAGAGTTTGGCCGCCCACCAGGACCCGGCCGGTCTCGACCCTTCCAGTGACGCCGCCATCATGTTGCGTGCCGCCGCCGGCGATGAAGAGGGGTTCAACTACCTGGCGGAGAAATATCATCGGCCCATCTTCCACTTTCTTTTTCGGATGGTCCACAACCAGGCAATTGCCGAGGAATTGTCGCAGGAGGTGTTCCTGCGCGTCTACCGCTCCAGGCAGAGCTACCGGGCGGAGGCCAGATTTACCACCTGGCTCTACCGGATCGCCACCAACCTGGCGGTGAATCACGCACGCGACACAAAGTACGAACGGGCTGCGCGTAATGTGTATCTGGATGCCCCGGACGAGTTGACCGGCGCCACGCCGGACGTGGCCGACGACGAGCCTTCTGTGGAGCAGAGCATGCTTCGCGATGAGCGCATGAAGGCCATTCGCACCCACGTCATGGCGCTGCCCGAACGGCAGCGGATGGCCGTCTTGATGCACAAGTATCAGGGAATGGACTATCGCGAAATCGGCGAGGTGCTCAATCTGAGCGAGTCGGCGACCAAGTCGCTGCTCTTTCGCGCATACCAGACGCTGAGAGGCAAGTTGAAGGATTTTGTTTAACGGGAATAAGCCGGTTCGACCGGCGGGAAAATGGGGTGGCGCCAATGGTATGGATGCCTAAAATGCGAAAGAAGTCGAATTGCACCGGGATGGACGCGAAGCTGGCAAACCTGCTGCTCGATCCAGCCGCGGTGTCTGACAAGTTGCAGAACCATCTGGCCGAGTGTGAACGCTGCCGCCTGGAGCTGGATGAGTTGCGAGCGACCATGAACGTGCTGGATGCCTGGAAGACGCCGGAGCCGAACCCGTACTTCCTCACCCGGCTGGAGGCTCGCCTCCGGGAAGAGCGCGAGGCCCAGTCGGCCGGATGGTTGGCAGCTCTGCGCGACCGCTTCACATTCCAGCCAGTAGCCCATGTTCGTCCGCTTGCTGCCATGGCTCTGACCGTCCTGCTGCTGGTGGGTGGAGGAGCCTATCTGGGCATCACCGACTGGAACCAGCCCAAGGCCGCTCCCGGACAGACCGCCGTGGTGCATGACCTGCAAACCATGGAGAACAACGCCCAACTGCTGGACCAGTTGGAGGCGCTCTCCAGCAACAACGAAAGCGGAGACTAACCCTCAATTAAGAACGGAAGAAAATGTTGACTGGGGCACACAATGCGAGATGGATCGGCCGCGCAGCCATTGCAGCGGCAGCCATCCTACTTTGTGTGCCTGCTGCCTGGCCCCACGGTCAGCACTCCGGCGCGTCCGCGCCTCATTCCGCGCCTTCCGCTCGGCCGGGCAGGCCTCCGGCCTACGCCCCACATCCCGGGTATCCTGGTCCACCCTACATCGGTCCGGGCTATTCCCGTCCCGTTTATCCGGGCTATGCCCCACCTGTTCAAGGCCCGCCGGGCCACCTGGGCGACTGGCTCAATCAGCACCGCAATCTGCCCGTCCAGGATCAGGAACGTATGCTGCGCGGCGATCCCAACTTCCGCCGCCTTCCCCCTGCCGAGCAGCAGAGGGTTGTTCAGCAGTTGCGTCAGGTAAACCAGTTGTCTGAGGAGCAGCGGCAGCGCCGTCTGGCCCGCGCCGAAATGATCGAGCATCTGCCGCCCCAGGAGCTGGCGCGCATCAACAACTCCGCGCGCCGCTGGGCAGCCCTGCCAGTAGACCGGCAAGCACTGATGAAGGATGCCTTCCGCGATCTGCGCGCGGTTCCGCTGGAGCAGCGTCCCACGGTGCTCAACTCCGCACACTACCAGGGCGTCTTCACCCCCGAAGAGCGAGTCATCCTCACCGATTTGCTGCGTGTCGAACCTTACCAGCCGCCGCGGTGAGCGTTGCGCATCTGCACAGTGCAAGCCGACGGATGCAGGGCCGTCCAGAATAACTGTAACTTTTGCCGAAACTTCTCTGGCTTGCCATACTCTAAGGTCTGTGAGCTTCCCCGCTCTCAACCATTCACAGGAGGTTTCAATGTCTGCGCTTAAAACACTTGCAATCTGTGTGTTTTCTCTTCTCGTGGGAACAGCGGCGATGGCCGCGCCCGCATCGACTAACGTATATGCTTGCGTCAATTCAACCACCGGCGCTGTTCGCATCGTCGCTTCAACCTCTTTGTGCGTCGCCGGGGAAACCGGCATGAGCTGGGCGCTCGTCGGCCCCACTGGACCTGCCGGCCCCGCCGGAGCAACCGGACCGAATGGCCCAACAGGCGCTACTGGTCCGCAAGGACCGGCAGGCCCCGCGGGTTCGTCCGGTCTTGGCTTGGCTTTCGCGGCATCCATTCTCTATCCGACTGTATTTTCGCCGTCGGGGTTCTTTTTCTCTCCAAACGCCAGCGGAGACGCGACACAGAGCGGGAATTTAATTCTCTATAACCAAGCCCTCATTCCGATGCCTGTGGCATGCACATTCGATTCGCTCTACGTCTATGCCAGTGCGGTTCCCTATGGCCTCGGCGGCGGCGGTCCAATCACGATTACGCTTTGGGTAAACAACGCTGCCACCGCGCTCTCTGTGAACGTCGACAATACCAGCGGAGCTTCCTCGGCAAATCAGACCGGCGCCAGCGTATCGGTTAACCCCGGAGATACGATCTCTCTTCTGGCTAGCGGCTTCGGTGTTACCAATGGTTCGGCGACCCTTGCAACCTCCCTCCACTGCCAGTAAGGCGTTCAGCGGACCGCAACAGGGACAGGCGAACTGGGATTTTGAGATACGACTTCGGAAGCTGGAGTAACCGTAAGTTGTAAGCCTGGGCAATGTCCGGGTACTCCAGATTCTGATTTTGGAGCCTGGGATTCCACGAGCCCAAACTCAGCTAGTAGCTGGGTATCAATTCCTCTCACGCTATTTGCCATGGGGCAGGCTTTGGATTGTTCTTGTTATCTGACGCCTTTCCACCTTACACACTGAATAAAGCTGGAAGTTTTTCCAGAAACTTCCTGGAGGCTTCGATGTCCGCTCGCAAATCACTTGCAGTATTCATGTCCTCGTTTCTCGTGGGATCGGCTGCGCTGGCCGCGCCTGTGTCGACAAACGTCTCTGCCTGCGTCAATTCAACGACCGGTGCGGTCCGTATCGTCGCTTCAACCTCTCTCTGCGTTGCCGGAGAGACTGGCATGAGCTGGGCGCTGGCAGGCCCATCAGGACCTGCCGGACCGCAAGGTCCCGCTGGAGCAACCGGAGCCACAGGCGCACAGGGACCGCAGGGATTGTTGGGCAATTCCGGTCCGGCCGGCGCAACGGGCCCCGCCGGTCCTGGCAATCGCATGTTCTTCTCCAGCGTCGGTGATGGAACCACGGGCCATGCCGCCTCGCTCACTCTCGCTCCATCGGGCCAGCCCTACACCGTGCTTGCCATGCCCATTTCCGGCAACTCCACCGCCCCCTTTGTCACTACTGTGGGCCCCGACACCGGCGGGCAACTCTACCTTGGGCAGGGTTCCAACATCTATTACTACTCGGGTCTGGTGCAGATCTTCCCCGGGCAGGTAACCCTGACTAAGGCGTACGGGGCGCTCTCCTTCGATTCCTTCGCATTTTTCGACGCCTACACCGTGACCTTCCAGGCACAGCTTTATCACTATTCAATTGTTGGCGGCGGCGGGACTTTCGCGCCGGTCGCGGGCTCGGTATGTCAGTTCTATCCAACCAGTAACGCCGCCAGCCCCTACAGAGCCACGTATCAGGACATCAGCCAAGGCTATTCCAATGTTTGTTCTACTGCCCCGTTCTCCGAGACCTTTCAGCCCGGTGACGGGGCGTTCTGGGTCGTTTCCACCACCGTCAATCTCTTCCCAGGGCAGACGTTTGACGATCCAGGGCCGATCCTGTTGGACGTCTCCCTGTCGACTTCCGAGTAGTCTGCCGGGCGCCAACCCCGCATGCCCCACATCTGCCGCGTATTTTGCGGCAGATGTGGGGCACAGCGAACGGACTACAAACTAATCCGCGATCATCTGTTCTCCCGGCAAAATCGGCCGCGTTCGCGGCAGCATTCCACGATAGGCAAACCATCCCATCAATGCCAGAGTGCCCACAAACCCTGCCAGCTTGACCAGATTGGTTACGCCGTTGATGGGCAGCGTCTTCCACAGCACCAGCAACACCGTCTGCGCTGCTGTCACCGCCCAAACCGTGCCGTAGAAGTACCGCCTATGTGTGCCTTCTTTTCTGGTTGAGGGCTCCACGCGCGGCAGCTTGCCCGCCGCGCCCAGCAGCAGAATGACCACCGCCAGCGGCAGGTAGGCGTAATAGTAAATCTGACCCATGTACCACTTGCCGGTCACAACCGCAATCAGCAAGCCGCACAGGTTCAGCAGCGCATAGCTCACCGCGGCATTCCAAGCGAAGCTGTAGCAAACCCGCCTGTAGAGCGGATTCGGCTTGTCCTCGTCAAAGCGCAGAATATAAGGCCCCGGTTCGGCGCCCGGCAACCGCCCACGCAGAGCAGCCGTGCCCGTACACGCCAGCACCAAACCCAGCCACGCCCAGTTCCACCAGTTGAACTCGTGCGCAAACAGCCGAAACGTCAGCGGCCCCGGCGCAATAAAAAAGACAAAAATCCAGATCGGCCAATGCGCCAGGCGGTAGAGGCGCGTATTCCGCGTCCGCAGTTTCCGCTCCTGCGCATACTCAACCTTCCCTTTGTATCCCATGCGGGCAAGTCTCTCAAAGCCGCCGCGAAGGCGTCAATTTACAGCAAAGTGCCGGGCTAATTGAATGAGAGAAATGAAATACGCAAATTGGAGGTATTCGATCCGGAAGGGAGTGTAGTATGCTTCAGCCCAGGAGCGGAATTCTTCAGCGTTACGCGCATGGACTTTTTCCCCGATCTACCAGAGTCCGGCGCGCAGCTGTTGGCTTTCGATCTTATCCCTTTGATTGTTGCAACGATTCACTCAGCCGTTCTGCTCATCCGGTGAATCGCGGTCCCTGGGTCAGACGCTGGAATCTATTTTTGCGCGTGGAAAAACTGTAATGCAAAACTCTTGCGGAGTATGTATTTTGTGTAGGAATCGGGCGCTGATTGGCCTGTTTTCATCTCAGGATGCCTACGCCGCCTTCCCCTAACTGGAGTACACAACCTGTCTGGAGGTATCCATGTATTCTCTCAAGCGTCTGGGAGTTTTCTCCTGCTTGCTTTCAGTGGCAGCATCGGCCGTGGCCGGGCCCGTGTCGACGAACGTCTCCGCCTGCGTTAATACAACGACCGGCGCGGTTCGCATCGTCGCTTCAACCTC
>Ga0187875_10002906_pt1 | contig 12427 bp, 10 predicted proteins | sample June2016WEW_17_1_2_FD_132978 | JGI IMG/M metagenome (GOLD analysis project Ga0187875, IMG submission 132978) | Peatland microbial communities from SPRUCE experiment site at the Marcell Experimental Forest, Minnesota, USA - June2016WEW_17_10 | ecosystem: Environmental > Terrestrial > Soil >... | reverse complement strand
TGCGCGCCCGCGTCGAACGGGATGGCCTGCAGCGTGACTTGCGGAAGCTCTGACACGTCCACGAGGTAACGGAGTTGGGCCTGCATGACTTCCGGGGCAACCTAGCGCCGGAGCGCAGCCGGGCGGGTGGAGCGGTGATGGAGGCACGCTCCCCCCACCAGCCTCATTAGTCACATTGGTCATGGCAGCGGCGACGTTTCATGCCTTGATGTGCCCCGGTGGGTGGTTTGTGAAAGTTTGGGCGCACGAGGGGCGTAAAATGTCCGCTGGAGAAAGGGACAGCATCCGCCCCGACGCCCGAACGAGTCCACTGGCGGGAGCGTCATCTTGACCGTGCCCGCCTGAGCGACGATCGCGTCCACGCCGACCGCGCGGACGCCGTCCCTGCTGAACAAGTGGTACGCCGCACGGCCGACGCGCTCGCGCCCGGTGTCGCGCGGAGCGAGCGAGAGCGACGGGGAGGCTGGTCCGGGTTCGTCCGATATCGTCATGGCTGCCTTAAGGCAGCTACCACGGACGTATACGGTTGGCGGGCCGGGGCTCCCCTGGCCTGCGGGCCGATAGGCAGGCCCATGATCGTCCCCTGCGGGCGGGTCCGGCCGGCCACGGAACTCTCCGGCCGGCCACGGAACTCTCCGGGCCGACCGGGCCGACCGGGCGCCCGACCGGGCGGATGGGCCGACCGGGCAATCCGGGTGACTGGCGTTTAGTCTTGCCTAAACATTTAGCTAGAGCTAACATGACAGGGAGCCGGAGAGCCTAGCCAGGGAGATCGCCATGGTCCTTCGACGTTCATCGCGGTCTCCCGGGCGCAACGGCGCCACCGGGACGCGGACGCGTGCCGGGACGGCTGCCCTGGGCGGCGGGGATAGCGAGGCCGACCTTGACTCCGAGGCGAGCGGGACGGACCTGGTTCACTCGTTCGTGGACGAGATCACCTGGTATATGAGCGAGCACAAGGTGTCCCGTGCCGACCTGGCCCAGTCCATGGCGGTGTCGCCGGGGCGGGTCAGCCAGATCCTCTCCGGCGAGGACAACCTGACCCTCCGGACGCTGTCCGCGGTCGTGGACGCGCTCGGCGCCGGATTCGAGATCAGCCTGCACCCCGTCGAAGATCCTAGGCAGCTCACGTCCGACCAGGGCTGACACAGCCGGGGTCCCGCCGTCCCTCGGATGGGTGCCGGGCCGCGATGGTTTTCGTTAGGGAACGTCAGGGATGGGGGCGCCGGGACCCGATCCGCGGGCCAGACGCCGGGCTCGGGCCCAGGCTCCGGCTGTACCGGGCCAGCCGGTGGTAGCCGCTGTTGTAGGCCGTGCTGAGCATCCGGGCCACGTCGCGCTGGGCGTCGTGGCGCAGGAGCGCCGCCAGCCGTCCGAGGTCATCGAGGCTGCGCCGGTAGCGAGATTCCTGGGCCAGGCGTGAGTCACTGAGCGCCGTGGCGACCTTAGCCCGCACCACCCCGCTTTCGATGAACCGTGCGAGGTCGAGCCGGGCCTCGATGTTGTGCAGCAGCCACCGCAGCCGGGCCCGCCTGCGCTCCTCGGGTGAGAGCCGTTCCTCCAGGTAGTCGTGGTAGAAACGCGCGGCGCGGAGCATCTCGTCGGGTTCCCAGTGCGGATCCAGATGGGCGTCGCACCAGTCCATGCGGTCCTCGGCGATGGCTTCGCCCATCCGGGCGAGCAGCCAGGTCACCCACAACGTCGAGGCGTCCCGGTAGGCGTTCCGGCGTTCGGCGCTGCCCTGGCGTATTTCGCCGAGCCACAGCGAACTGGGCACGAGCACGCCGAGGGCGAGAATGGCCTTCGGAAGGTGATGGGCCGCGGTCACGGTGATAAAGGCGGCTGCGGTCGACAGGACGCTGGTCAGGGCAATCACCGACATGGCCCACCACCGGCTGCGCGGGCCGAACACCCGCCCTTTGCCTTCGCAGCGCAGCACCAGGAACAGACTCGCCGATATGCAGGCCAGCGCGAACGTCACGCCGGCACCCAATGGTTCACGGGGCATACGGCGTCCCCTTTCCGGGCCGGCGTCCCGGGCCAATCTGCCTTCCAGAGCAACATAACCGTGCCCCCCCGCCAGGAACAGCCTTGGCCCGCCCGGCATCGGGCTATGCGCGCGCCGCCCGGGCTCGGTCGGGGCTGGCCTGACATCCTGGCCCCCGGTGCAGATCAACGCGGCAGAGCGGTGTGGGAGGCGGCATGGCGGTGCGGGTGGTGGCCCTGGACGACTACCAGGGGCTGGTGGGGCAGTACTCGCTGGCCGGGCGGCCGGACGGGGCGGAGTGGGTGGCGGTCCGTGAGCATCTGGCCGGCGACGCGCTGGTCGGCGCGCTCCACGGCGCGGCTGTGATCGTGGCTATGCGGGAGCGGACCCGTTTCGACCGCGAACTGTTCGCCCGCCTGCCGGACCTGAAGCTGCTGATCACCACCGGCCTGCGCAACGCGTCCATCGATCTGCAGGCAGCCGCCGAGCACGGGGTGACCGTGTCCGGGACCAGCGGCCCGCCCAGCGCGAACACGGCCGAGCTGGCCTGGGCACTCATCCTCTCGCTAGTCCGGCACGTGCCGGAGGAGGCGACCGCTATGCGGGAGGGCGGGTGGCAGCACACCGTGGGCACCGACCTGCTCGGCGCCACCCTGGGGCTGGTCGGACTGGGCCGCATCGGCCGCCAGATGGCCCGCATCGCCCAGGCTTTCCAGATGGACGTGATCGCCTGGAGCCAGAACCTGGACGCGGCCGTCGCCGCGGAGTCGGGCGTGCGCCGGGTGAGCAAGGAGGAGCTGTTCGGCGCGGCGGACATAGTGAGCGTCCACCTGATGCTGTCCGACCGGACTCGCGGCCTCATCACCGAACGCGAGCTGCGCAGCATGAAGCCGAGGGCGTACCTGGTGAACACCTCGCGGGGGCCGATCATCGACTCCGCGGCCCTGCTCCGCGCGCTCAACGAGGGTTGGATCGCGGGCGCGGGCCTGGACGTATACGACACGGAGCCGCTCGCCGTGGACGACCCCCTCCGGCGCGCGCCGCGGACGGTGCTGACCCCGCATCTCGGCTACGTGACCGAGCGCACCATGGCTCACTGGTACGAGGACGCGGTCGAGGACATCGCGGCCTGGCAGCGGGGAGAGCCGATCCGGCTGCTGGGCCCCGGGTGACCTGGCCTCCGGATGACCTGGCCTCCGGCTGAGCCGGCCTCCGGCTGAGCCGGCCTCCCGCTGAGCCGGGGGCCTGCCCTGTCAGCGCCCCGCCCGCACTTTGTCAGCGAGGTGGCCGTGACCTGTCAGCGACACCCGCGACAGTGACAGTGACGTTCACCTAACGGCTATCGCGGGGAAGCACATGTCAAACACGATCGAGGCCGAGGCGCTGACCAAGAGCTTCGGCCGTACCGAGGCGCTGCGCGGCGTCGATCTCACGGCCCGGCAAGGCACCGTCCTTGCCCTGCTGGGCCCCAACGGGGCCGGCAAGACCACGGCGGTGCGGGTGCTGGCCACCCTGCTGAAAGCGGACGCGGGGCAGGCCCGGATCTGCGGGTACGACGTGGTCACCGAGGCGGTGCAGGTCCGCCAGCTGATCGCGCTGACCGGCCAGTTCGCGTCGGTGGACGACGAACTGACCGGCACCGAGAACATGATGATGATCGGCCGCCTGCTGGGCTTCAGCCGGGCCAGGGCCCGCGCCCGCGCGGCGGAACTGCTCGAGCGGTTCGACCTGACCGGGGCCGCCGGGCGGGCGGCCAAGACCTATTCCGGCGGCATGCGCCGCCGCCTGGACCTGGCGGCCAGCCTGATCGGGGAGCCCCAGGTGCTGTTCCTGGACGAGCCGACCACCGGACTCGACCCCCGGGCGCGCAGCCAGGTCTGGGAGACGATCCGCGGCGTGGTCGCGGGCGGCGCCACCGTGCTGCTCACCACGCAGTACCTGGAGGAGGCGGACGAGCTGGCCGACCGGATCGCGGTGATCGACCGCGGCCTGGTGGTGGCGGACGGCACGCCCGCGGAACTCAAGTCGAGGACCGGCGGCCAGACCCTGGTGGTCCGGGCCGCGAACCGCGCCGAGACCAGTCATGTGGCGGCGATCGTCGCGGGCGTGACCGGGACCGCCCCCGAGATCAGCGAGGAGACCGGCCTGGTCACCGCGCCCGCCAGTAACCCGGCCCTGCTGCCGGCCGTGGTGCGCCGGATGGACGAGGCCGGCCTGATGGCCGCCGAGCTGGCGTTCCGGCTGCCCAGCCTCGACGAGGTGTTCCTGACCCTGACCGGTCACCACGCGGAGGACGGTCCCGACGAGTCGCTGATCGACGATGAGGGGAGGGCAGCATGACCACGCTGCAGGCACCGGCCACGGCAGTAGCCTCACCCAGCCAGCCGCTGCGCCGCCGGATCGGCGCCGGCCAGGCCCTGGCCCACTCGCTCACCCTGGCCTGGCGCAACGTGACCCAGCTCAAGCACTCTCCGGAGAAGCTGCTGGACGTCATCCTGATGCCGATCGTGTTCCTGGTGCTGTTCCTCTTCGTGTTCGGGGGGGTTGTGGCCGGCAGCACCCACGCCTACCTGGAACTGCTGCTCCCCGGGCTGGTCGCGCAGATGGCCGTGTTCGCGACCATGGGGCTCGGCACCGCGCTCTGCGAGGACATTCACAAGGGCGTGTTCGACCGGTTCCGCAGCCTGCCGATCGCGCGGTCCGCACCGCTGGTCGGCGCGGTGCTCGGCGACACCGCCCGGTTCTGCGTGGTGATGGTGGTGCTGACCGGGTTCGGCTCGCTGCTCGGGTTCCGCTTCCACACCGGGGTGCTCCCGGTGCTGGCCGCGTTCGCCCTGGCCTACGTGTTCTACCTGGCGGTGTGCTGGATCTCGGTGCTCATCGGGCTGGTCGCGCCCTCCCCGGAGACCGTCCAGGGGATCGCGTTCATCTTTATAATGCCGCTGGTGTTCGGCAGCAGCATCCTGATGCCCAGCACGCAGAGCATGCCGGGCTGGCTGCAGGCGTGGGTCAAGGTCAACCCGGTCACCTCCCTGGCGGACGCGGTGCGCGGCCTGACCGTGGGCGGCCCGGTGGCCAGCCACGCGATGTACGCGCTGGCCTGGGCGGCCGGCATCGTGGTGGTGGCCTTCCCGCTGGCCATGCGGATGTACCGCCGCCGGGTCTGAGCAGCAGCCGGGCAGTCTGCGGCCGCCGGGCCTGAGCCAGCGGGCCTGAGCTGCCGGGCCTGAGCCGGCGGGGGCGGGCGGCGGCGCCGTGGCACCCCGGGCCGGGAAGCCGGTCAGGGAACGAGCGCCACGGCGTCGGCGCGGGTGAGGGCCCGGCCGCTGGCGTAGGCCGCGTCGAATCCCGCGTCGCCGAGCGCGGCGGCCGCGGCCGCCACGGTGCGGGCCACCTCCAGGCTCCCCTCGTCCCGGAACCCGTGCAGGGTGTGCGCGAGGCCGAGCAGCTCGGCGGCCCGGCCGGGCTGGCCGCTCGCGGCCGCCAGCGCGGCGAGCCCCTCGACCACTGCGGCGACCGCGGGATGGCCGGGCATGAAGACCTCGTCGCCCGCGGCGACCAGGCCGATGGCCTTCTCGTGCCAGCGGGCCGCCGCCGCCAGGTCGCCTGCTTGCTCGGTAAGGCAGCCGAGCTTGCTGTAGGCCGTCGCGGCGACCGCGGTCATGCCGGGCCGCCGCAGGTTCGCCTCGGTGATCTGCACGGCCCGCCGGATCAGCTCCCCGGCCCGGCCCGGCTCGCCGGTCCGCCGGGCCAGCTCGGCGAGTTCCAGGTAGCCGACCGCCTCGTCGTCGCCTTCGCCGATCCGTTCCGCCAGGCGTACGGCGCGCTCCAGGTCGGCGCGGGCTGCGTCGATGTCGCCCTGCCTTGCCCGGGCCTGGCCGAGCTTGACCAGCATCATGTCGGCGAAGTTCCCGTGCAGCCCCGCGGCGGCCAGCCCGCGGGCCTCCTCGAGGACCCGCACGGCCTCGTCCGGGTCGTTGCGGGCCATCGCGACCTCACTCAGCCCGGCCAGGGCGACGATGAGCCCCCACCGGTCGCCGATGGCCGTGAAGTCCGCGTAGGCGCGGCCCAGGTCAGCGGCGGCCGCATCGAGTTGCCCGCGGTTCAGGGCGAGATGACCGCTGGCCGCCAACGCGGCCGCCCGGACCCACGGGTCGGGATCATCACCGAGGGCGCGCAGTTCCCGGAGGCCGCCATCCGGGTCCCCGCCGAAGAAGGCCAGCATGGGGCGAGCCAGCATTAGCAGGGGGTGGCGGGTGCCCGAGCTGGCCTCCGACATCGCGGCGCGCAGGGTGTCCATCACCGGGATACCCGATGGCTGGCCTGCGGCCGCCTCGCTCATCGCCGACATGACGTGGCAGATCGCGTACCCGTCGGCCAGGCCAGGGGGCACCTCATCCCCGGCGATCTCACGCACGGCGGCCGCCCACTCTCCCGCTTCGGCCTCGTAGTCGCGCATCAGCCAGAACCAGGACAGGGCGGTGATGAACCGGAGCGCCACGGCTACGTCCCGGGCTCCGATCGCGAAGCGCAGCGCCGCGGCGAAGTTGTCGTGCTCGGCGGACAGCCGGCCCAGCCAGTCCAGCTGCGCGGGGCCACGCAGTTCCGGCTCGCCCTGCTCCGCCAGATCGAGGAAGTAGCGGGCGTGCGCCGCCCGGACCTGCGCCTCCTCCCCCGCCTCGGCCAGCCGCTCCGCAGCGTAGGCCCGCACCGTTTCCAGCAGCCGGTACCGCACCTCGGCCTCGCCAGCCGCCGTGACCAGGGACTTGTCCACCAGAGAGGCGATCACGTCGATGAGCCCGCCGGTGCCGTCGGCCGGCCCGCACACCTGCTCGGCCGCGACGGGAGTAGCGCCGCCGCTGAACACCGACAGCCGCCGCAGCACCGTGCGCTCACCCTCGGTCAGCAGATCCCAGCTCCAGTCCACGATGGCCCGCAACGTCTGGTGGCGCGGCAGCGCGGTCCGGCTGCCCGCGGTGAGCAGGCTGAAGCGGTCGTCGAGCCTGCTTGCCACCTGCTCCGGGGTCAGCGACCGCAGCCGCGCCGCGGCCAGCTCGATGGCCAGCGGGTTCCCGTCCAGCGCCCGGCAGATCCGGATGACCGGTCCCGCGCTCACCTCGTCGACGGTGAATCCAGGCCGGACCGCCGCGGCCCGCTCGGCGAGGAGCCGGACCGACCCGTACTCCAGGGCCTCCGCGGGGGGCACGCCGTCCGGTGGCAGCGGCAGCGACGGGACCGGGCACAGGGTCTCCCCGGTCACGCCGAGCAGTTCGCGGCTGGTGGCCAGGATGCGGACGCCCGGTGCCTCGGCCAGCACGCGGCCGGCCAGCCGGGCCACCGCGCCGATCAGGTGCTCGCAGTTGTCCAGCACCAGGACCAGCTGCCGGGCGGCCAGCACATCGGCCAGCCGGTCCAGCGGAGGCACGACCACGCGGACCGGGTCCGCGTCCGCGACCCAGACCGCTTCCGGCGCGCCGATCGCGGCCAGCACGGCCTGGGGCACGTCCAGCGCGTCCCCGACCGGCGCCAGCGGGACGAACCAGACACCGTCGGGCATCTGATCCGCGAGCCGGGCTGAGGCCTCGATGGCCAGCCGGGTCTTTCCCGTACCGCCCGGCCCGGTCAGGATGACCAGGCGGGATTCGCCGAGGAGCTTGCTGACCCGGTTCAGCTCGTCGTCCCGGCCCACGAAGCTGGTCAGCTGGGCGGGCAGGTTGCTGGTGCGCACGGGCGGGCGGGCCAGCGCTGGGCTCAGCAGGGTGGATGTGACTGAAGGGGCAGATGAGCCCAATGCGGTCTGTGGGGCGGCGGTCTGGGGGGCGGCGGTCTGTGAGACGGGAGTGGGCGGGACGGGAGTGGACGGGATTGCGGTGGATGAGACGGGCGCAGCCGGGGCGGCCCCGTCACCCGCAGGATGGCCGAGCCCTGGGTCGGCGCGCAGGATGGCCAGGTGCACGGCGGACAGTGCCGGGGACGGGTCCACGCCGAGCCGGTCGGCCAGCAGCCGCCTGGTGTCCTCGTATACCGCGAGCGCGTCACCCTGCCGTCCGCCCAGGTACAGGATGCGCATCAGCTGGCCGCGCAGCCGCTCCCGGAGCGGGTGCGCGGTGGCGAGTTCCTCGGCCTCCGGCGCCAGTTCCGCGCCCCTGCCCAGGGCCAGGTCCGCCTCGATCCGGTCCTCGGTCGCGGCCAGCCGGAGTTCTTCCAGCCGGGCCACCGGGCCGGCCGCGAACGCGGCGTCCTCCACGTCCGCCAGCGCCGGGCCGCGCCACAGCCCCAGGGCCTGGCCCAGCCGCTCGGCGCCGGCCGCCGGGTCGCCGGCGGCCAGGGCCGCGCGGCCCTCGCCGACCAGCCGCTCGAACAGGGTCGCGTCGACCTGGCCCGGATCGACGGCCAGCCGGTAGCCGCCCGTCCGGTGCTCGACAATGCTGGGGCCGGCCGCGTGCCGCAGCCGGGACACCAGGGCCTGCAGGGCGTTGCCCGAATCGGCCGGCCCGCCGTGGTCCAGGCCGTCGCCGGCCCACAGGTCCCCGGCCAGCCGGTCCGCGGTGACCGTGCGTCCCGGATCCAGGGCCAGGCGGATCAGCAGCGCACGCAGCCGCGGGCCGCCCAGCCGCACGGGCTGTCCCGCCTCGTCCCGAATCTCCAGCGGGCCCAGGATGCCGATTCGCACCGTCCACCTCCCGCTGCCATTGTCCCCGTTCCCCCTGAATGCGTGGGGCGGCAGTGGGCGCGGACGGTGTTCGTTGCGGAAAAAGCGGGGGACGATGCGGCCGGGCGGGGTGCTGCCGCTCTCCCGGGCCGGGGCCGCGGAGCGCCGTTCCACCGCCCCGCCGCCGGAATCAATGCCGGCGCCGGGGGGTTCACCCGGTATGGCTAAAGGGCACACGATCACCATGAATCCGGCGACGTCGCACGTCGTCGTTACCCTCGGCGGCGAGAAGATCGCCGAGACCGACCATGCGGTGCTGCTGGACGAGACGGGGCTGCCGACCCGCTACTACCTGCCTCGCGCAGACGTGCGCACCGACCTGTTGCGGTCCACTGACTTGCACACGACCTGCCCGTTCAAGGGTGAGGCGTCGTACTGGTCGGCCGAGGTCGGCGGCGAGATCTACAGCGACCTGGTGTGGAGCTACGAGACGCCGATCCCCGACGCCGCGCAGATCGCGGGCCTGATGTGCTTCTACCCGGACCGGGTGGAGCTGACCGTGGACGGGCAGCCGGCCTAGCCGGCCTGTGAGCCCGCCCCGGGGATCCGGGCGGGCTCGCGGTACCTTTCCGGCCGGCCGATGCGGACGTCCACTCCCGGCGAGTAGTGCACCAGGGGCTCACCGTGGGGTGCGGGCAGGCCCGCCGCGCTGATCAGGCCGTCGTCCACGGTCAGGGCCTCCGCGCGGTGCAGCGGCCACGGCTGGTGCGCCGCGCGGGCGAACAGCCCGCGTCCGGCCAGCACGCTGAACAGCACCCACCGGGCGGTCAGGAAATGGTCCCGGTCCCCGAGCTCGGCGGGCTGGTACGGAGCGCCGATGCGGACCCGTACCTGGCTGGTCGCCGTGCGCGGGCCCGGGAGCCGGCGCTGGCATGAGTAGGCGATTTCCTGATCCCCGGCCGGTGGGCTCTGGCCGGCCAGCGGGCCCTGCCCGGCTGGGCCGGTGATCCGCATCGAGGACCAGAAGTACGGCAGCCGGTAGCTGGCCCGGGCCACCGCGACCGCCCCGAGGCGCGCGGCGTCCAGCGACAGGAACCAGATGCCGGGCCGTCCGTCGCGGTCGATCGCGTAGGTGCGCACGTTGGTCTCGCAGAAGTTCGAGGCCCAGGGAGCGCCGCGATCTCCAGGCGTGTGCGCCCGCATGAAGAACGGGACCAGGCCCACCCAGGCCGCCCCGTCGAAGGTGTCCACCGTGAGACCGTCGGGGAGAAGCCGCTGCACCTCAGCCGGGTCGTAGGACCAGTGCAGGAAGGTCAGCTGGTCCCATCGCTGCCGCATGACCGGCCTGTCCACGGTGAAGGGGCAGACCGCGGAGAACCCGGCGTGCCCTCCGGTGACCACACCCGCAGTATCCATGCCTCCATCATCCGCCCGTGCGCGCATCACTCCGGCCGGCACGCAGGTCCAGGACCCGGTCGCACTTCCCGGCCACCTCCGGGTCGTGGGTGGCCACCACCAGCGATCCGCCGCCGGTGACGATATCGAAGATCCGGGCCAGGACCACCGCACGCGACGCAGGGTCAAGCTCGGCGGTCGGCTCGTCGGCGATCAGCAGCTTGGGCTTGAGGGCCAGCGCCCGGGCCACCGCGACACGCTGCTGCTGGCCGCCAGACAGCTCCTCGACCAGCTGGTCCGCGTGCGCCTCCAGGCCCAGCTGCGCCAGGGCCGCGCGGGCCGTCACCGGGGCCCCGGCCGCCGGCCGGCCCGCGGCGCGCAGGGCAACCTCGATGTTCTCCGCCGCCGTCAGCAGCGAGACCAGACCGTAGCCCTGCAGCACGAGGGCCACGCCGCTGGCGGGCCCGGCGAACCCGGTGAGGGGCGCGCCGTTCAGGCAAACCTGGCCGGCGGCGGGCCGGGCCAGGCCCGCGAGCACCGCCAGCAGGCTGGACTTGCCTGACCCGGACGGCCCCGTCACCGCCAGGCTCCCCCCGGGATCGACCGTCACATCCACCCCGGCCAGGATGGTCTGGCCGTCCCGGACGTACCGCAGGCCGCGCGCGTCGAGCATGTCAGCCCCGTTCCCCGCCGGGCCCGCGCCGGGCACCAGAACCGGCCATGTCAGCCCCGCTCCAGGTCGACCCGGCGCAGTTGCACGCCGTCCGCGGTCGTCACCGCACGGGCCAGGGACCCGGGCGGCAGCGTACTCTGCAGGACCTCATCGGGCAGCTGGACCGACCCGTCGCGGGACACCACCAGGTAGTCCTCGCCCTGGTGACCCTCGGCTCCGACCCGCCCGTCGCGGATGGTCACGGTACGGCCGAGCGCGCTCCCGACGTCCGGGTCGTGGGTCACCACCACGACGGTCGTGCCCAGGTCCTCGTTGGCCGCACGGATCAGGTCCACGACGGTTCCGGCGGTGTCGCGATCGAGCTGGCTGGTCGGCTCGTCCGCGAGCAGCAGACGGGGACCGTTGGCCAGGGCGACGGCGAGGGCGAGCCGTTGCTGCTCGCCGCCGGAGAGCCGGCCGGCGGCGCGCCGGGCGGCCGGGCTCAGGCCCACGGCGTCGAGCAGGCCCGCGGCCCTGCGCCGCTTGACCGCCCGGGACCGGCGGGTCGGGCCCTGGGCGAACAGCACGTTGCCCAGGGCCGTCTCGTTGTGCAGCAGGTTGCGGCCCGGGTTCTGGAGCACGACGCCCACGTCACGCAGCCGCATGTCCGCAGCAGACCGGCCAGACAGCTCGCCGAGCCGCCGCCCGCACACCTCGACGAGGCCGGCGGTAGGCCGCAACAGCCCGGCGAGCAGCCACAGCAGGGTGGATTTCCCCGCCCCCGACGGGCCGAGCAGCGCCACAGTGTCGCCCTCGGCCACCGCGAGATCCACGCCGCGCAGCGCCGTGACCTCCTCCCCCGGGTCCCCGTATACCTGGACCAGGCCCTCGCAGCGCACCACCACCGCGCCGTTGGCGTCCCGCTCCCCGCCGCCGTGGCCCGCCCCATGACCGGCGCCCTGGCCCGCGCCCGCGGCGAAGCTGCCGCCCGCGATGTTCCCCGCCCCGGTGGTCATGTCGGCGTCTCCCGCAGCTGGTCCAGGCTGACCCCGCGGATGAGCAGCACGCTTGCCGTGACCGCGGCGGCCGCGAGCAGGGCGACCGCCGCGCCGAGCAGCAGGACCAGCGGGGCCGCACCCGGAACATACGACAGCGGGGCCGCGGGCGTGGTCAGGAACTCGGGCACCGTGCGCAGGGCGAGCACCGCGGCGAGCAGCCCGCTGCCGATACCGATGATGACGCCGAAGCCGAGCACCAGGGCCATCTCGCTGAGGACAGCCCGGCGCAGCGTGCCGGTTGCCACCCCGGACGCGGACAGCGCCGCATACTCGTAGCGGCGCCGGCGCGCGGACAGATACAGGCCGAGCACGGCCGCTCCCGCGGCGAGCAGCGCCGCGGCCGCCGCGTCCGCCAGGAACAGCACGCTGGCCAGGGCGGGCCCTTGCCGGGCGAAACCCGTGGCCACGGACGCGGCGGTGCTCACCGACAGCACCCGCAGCCCGGCCGCCTTCAGCCGGGGCTCGATGCTGGCCTGGGCCCCGGCCGCGAGCCATACCTGCTGGCTGGCGTCCGGGAAGTTCTCGCCCGCGGCCAGCTCGGCGTAGCGGCGGTCCACGATCTCCCCGGCTTGCGGCGAGCCGGGCACGACGCTCGCGCCGCTGATCACCCGCAGTTCGAGCGTGCTGCCGTCGAGCCCCACCCCCAAGGCGAGCTGCTCCCCGTGGCTGAGCATCGCGCTGGA
>Ga0187875_10002903_pt1 | contig 12435 bp, 9 predicted proteins | sample June2016WEW_17_1_2_FD_132978 | JGI IMG/M metagenome (GOLD analysis project Ga0187875, IMG submission 132978) | Peatland microbial communities from SPRUCE experiment site at the Marcell Experimental Forest, Minnesota, USA - June2016WEW_17_10 | ecosystem: Environmental > Terrestrial > Soil >... | reverse complement strand
CAGCGCCTCGATGCTGTGCAGATGCTCGGCGTCGAGCTTCTCGAGTGCGCAGTCGAGCGACTGCATCAGCAGAAAATCGCGCACGTTGCGAGGTGACTCCTTGAGCCAGGCGACGAAGCGCATCTCATCGCCGGGGCTCGCGTGGCGCATGGTCTCGACCCAGCCCGACGCTTGGACGGCGTAGAGCGCTTCGAGCTCGCGCGTCTTGGAATCCGACATGGCCATTCAGGGCGTCTCCGCCAGCAGCAGGCGCAACCGTGCTCGCGCCTCGACCACGTACTTCTCGATCGTATGCACCGATAGTCCCGAGGCGCTCGCCGCTTCCGTGTACGAGAGGCCATCGCGCTTGACCAGGAGGAGCACGAGCTGGTGCGCGGGCGGCAGCTGCTGCAACGCCCGGTTGAGCCGCTGGCGCAGCTCGATCTGCTCGGCCATGCCCTGCGCCGCCGCCGCATTCGAATGATCGCAGAGATCCTCGGCGAGGTCCGAATCGTAGAGTACCCGCTCGTGCTGCTTGCGCTGGCGGAACTCGCGCACCACGTGGGTCGCGATCCCGAGAAGGTAGGAGAGCGAATTGCGCACGAGGTCGGCATCGCGCACGCGCAAGAGCCGCGCGAACACCTCCTGTGCGAGATCATCTGCATCCTGCGCATGCCCCACCCGACGGACCAGGAAACGCTGCAGATCCCCGGCGTGGTCGCGGAAGGCCGTGCCGGCGAGCAACGAGGCCGATTCTGGACGTTCTGAGATCATCCGTCTTCAGTAGTGTGTTTTTTTCGAAAAAGCCGGTAGTGAAAATCAACTACCGGGTTTCCGCTCCCCGATCACACATATGTTACAAGGCCGTGGCGTGGGGGTCACCGGCCACAGTGTGGGGGCACGGGAGATCGAACCAGAGTGCCGCGCCGAGAGGGGGATTCATGACGACTCGAACGCCACCGCTCCTCGCGGTGGGCGCCGCCATGCTGTGGGCGAGCGCGGCGGCGCAGAGCCCGTCGGCCGCGAGCGTCAAGAACTTGAGCATCCCCGCGGAGCCTTTGGCCAATGCGCTCAATGACTTGGCGCAGCAGTCGGGGCTCCAGGTGATGTTCGCCTCGGAGCTCGTGGCGCGTCTCAAGAGCCCCGAGGTCAAGGGGGCGTTGACGGCGACCGAAGCTCTACAGCGGCTGCTCACCAACACGGGTCTGCGCTACGAGTTCGTGAATCCGCACACGATCACCATCGTCGGCCCCGAGCCCAAGCTGACCGCGCCCGCTGTCGAGACCAAGGCGCCCGCGGGGAGCGAGGGCGCTCAGAAGCCCGAGGCTATGAACCCGAACCATCAAACCGCCGATTCGGCGGCCACCACAGGAGACAAGCCTATGCCTCGTCGAAGCTTCTTCGCGCAACTTCTGGGTCTGTCGGCGGCTTGTGGTGCTGCGCTGCACGGGGGCGCGGTTTGCGCGCAAGACACGGCCGCGACGACGGAGGCGACGACGCTCGATACCGTCATCGTGACCGCTCGAAAGCGCGACGAGTCCCTCGCGCAGGTACCCGTCAGCATCACGGCGTTCACGTCGCAGAGTCTCGAGAATTACAACATTCAGTCGTTCAACGACTATGCAACCAAGACACCCAACATCTCCTTCGCCTATGGGGGAGGTCCCACCGGCATCGCGGAGGCCCGCACGATCGCGATTCGCGGCATTACTGGGCAGAATCTGTTCGGTACGGCGGGGGCAACCGGCTTCTACATCGACGACACGCCGGTGCCCGGATCCGTGGATCCTCGAGTGCTCGACATCGACAACATCGAGGTGCTCAAGGGACCGCAGGGTACGCTCTACGGCGAGAGTTCCCTCGGCGGCAACGTGCGTCTGGTGACAAAGAAGCCCAACCTCACCGAGGATTCGATCGGCTACATGCTGGAGGCAGGGGCTACGTCGGGCGGCGGCAGCCCGGACGGGGGCGCCAGCGTCATCGGCAACCTCGTGCTCAGCCCCGATCGGCTTGCGCTGCGCGTGGTCGCGTTCGGCAACCATGACGCCGGCTATCTGACGCGCACTTTCCCCAACCCGCCGCAGGGCGGCACCCTCGGCGACATCGTTACGTTGCCGTTCGAGGCCGTGCCGCGCACGAGTGTCGGCAATCAGGGGGCGGCTACGAGCTATGGCGGCTCGGTCGCGTTCCTGCTCAACGTGACGGACGATCTCGAGGGGCGCTTGCGCGTCCTCTATCAGAACACCGAGGACCACGGGTTCCCCACGACCTTCGCGCCGCTCCCCTACCCGAACGAGGCTCACAGCCCGCCCTACTCGGAGTACGTTCCACAGTACACGGTCAACCGCGACTTCAACGTGCAGCCCGACGCCCTCGATCGGTGGGCACTGCCTTCGTTGGACGTGAACTACAAGGGGAGCGGCTTCAACGTCGTATCCTCGACCAGCTACTTCTACCGCCACACGCACGACCTCGAGGACTCGAGCTACGGTACCCAGCAGTTCTTCTACTACTACAACTACGGCGCCAACGCCGTGCCCAATCAGCCCTATACATGGGACGGAGAGCACTACCACAGCCAGATCACCGAGGAGGCGCGCATATCGTTCGATCCGGTCCACAATCTGTCCGGCACCGCGGGCGTGTTCCTCTCGCACTCCAACGTGCGCTTCTACATTCCGAACACCTACGCGCAGGGTCTCTCCGCGGCCACCGGCTGGCCGAACGATCTGATCTGGACGCAGAACAACCCGGCCACGCAGGATGATCGCTCGATCTTCGGAGAGCTCTATTACAAGTTCTTCGAGCGGTTCAACCTGACCGTCGGCGCGCGCCGCTACTGGCTGAAGCAGACGGCCGATTACACGGCCAACGGCTTCATCAACCTTGGGCCGACGCCGAGCAGCCCGCAGCAGAATCATGAGCAGGGTATCGACCCCAAGGCGGGTCTTTCCTACCAGGCGACCGACGCCGTCATGCTCTACGCCTCCGCCACGAAGGGCTTTCGCGCCGGCGGCGCGCAATTCAACTTTCCCGCCTGCGCGCTTCCCGGGCTGCCCCTCTCGGACATCGAGCACATCAAGTCCGATACGCTGTGGAGCTACGAGGGCGGCATCAAGTGGCAGGTGCCGCAGACGGGACTGCTCATCACGGGCGCGGGCTTTCACATCAACTGGGATAACGTGCAGCAGCAGGTGGCGCTGCCCTGCGGCTTCTACCTGCAGCTCAACGGCGGATCGGCCTCGATCAACGGCGGTGAGATCGAGCTCGCGGGTCATCTCACGCACGAGCTCGAGCTGCGCCTCGGCGTCGGCTACGAGAGCACCGAGATCGTCAATCCGGGCGCGCTCTCCAATGCCGGCATCACGGCGGGCACGCCGATTCCGGACGTGCCGGACTGGACGGCGACGCTCGGTGCCGTGTACACGCGGGCCCTCACACAGGCGCTCGACGGCTTCGTGTCCGCCGATTACAGCTATACGGGCAACAGCATCTCGCTCTTGAACGGCGGCCTCACGTCGGACGGTCACGGCCTGTTCGGCAGCCGCGCGCCGTACTCGCTCGCCAATCTGCGCATGGGTGTGCGACACGAGAAGCAGGAACTGTCACTCAACTTCCACAATCTCGGCAACGCCAAGCCGAACCTGGGAGACATCGGCTACGTCGGCTACGCGCAGTTCGAGCCCGGTTACCAGGTGCCGATCCCGCAGGTCGCGACGCTGCAGCCGTTCACCGTCATGATCCAATACAAGAATAATTTCTGAACCTCTGACAGATCCGACGCAGGCAGTCGCGCGCACGGCGCGCGGCGGCTTGCGCGGCCGGGATGCCCAGTGTCCTTCATTGAACAGCACTCGATCGATTACGTACCGATCGCGGAGCGCCACGGCAAGGTCTGGCACCTCTGGCCGGTATGGTTCTCGGGCGATGCACACCTCGCCACCATCGCCACCGGCGTGGTCGGGATCGCGCTCGGCGGAAACTTCGCGTGGATGGCGCTCGCGGTGGTGCTGGGGAGCGCGTTCGGCACGTTTTTCATGGCCTTTCATTCGACCCAGGGCCCGCAGCTCGGCTTGCCGCAGATGATCCAGTCGCGCCCGCAGTTCGGCTATGTCGGCGCCCTGCTGGTGTGGGGTGTCGCGCTGATCGCCTATATCGGATTCAACTCGTTCAATCAGGTGCTGGCCGCGCAGACCATGCACGCACTGTACGGCGCACCGCCGGCACCGACCATGCTCGGATTCACGCTGCTATCCCTCGTGTTCGCGGTCGTGGGCTACGACTTGATTCATCTCGCGCAGCGCTACGTCGCTTACGTGCTCATCGGCGCGTTACTGGTGTTCAGCGCCGCGGTGGCCGTGAAGGCGCCCCTCTCGCTCATGCCGGCGCCGAGCGACTTTCGTGCGGCGCCCTTTCTCGCGCAATTCTTTGCGGCCGCCTCGTACCAGATCGCGTGGTCCATCTACGTGTCCGACTATTCGCGCTACCTGCCGCGCGATGTCGGCGTGGGCGCGTCTTTCTGGTGGACCTATCTCGGCGCCTTCGTGGGAGGCTCTTGGACAATGCTGGTGGGTACCATCGTCGCGGCGCTCTACCCGACCCAGGAAGTCGCCTCGGCGCTACGGGCCGCGGCCGACTCTTTGGTGCCCGGATTCGGCAAACCGCTGCTGCTGTGCTCGTTGCTCGGCCTCGTGACCATCACGTCGCTCAACTTTTACGGCGCCTCGCTCACGCTCTTGAGCGTGCTCGATTCCCTGCGGCCGAGCCGCCCGACGCTCGCCAAGCGCGTGCTTACGCTCATCGTCGCCGCTATCGCGGCGAGCGCCCTGGCTGCGGCCTCGGCGGTAAATTTCGTCGCCAAGTTCGGCTCGTTCCTGTCCGTGCTGCTCTATTTGTTCACCCCCTGGACCGCCATCAACCTCGTGGACTTTTACTGCGTGCGCAAGGGACATTATTCGGTGCGCGAGATCTTCAATCCCCGCGGCATGTACGGCCGCTGGAACTGGCGCGGACTCCTCGCCTATGGTGCGGGATTCGTCGCGATGATTCCGTTCTTCAGCACGGACATCTATATGGGGCCCGTCGCGCGGCGCCTCGGCGGCGCCGATCTCGCGATGCTGGTCGGGCTGCCCGTGTCCGCGCTCATTTACATCGGCGCGTGTCGTTCGCTCGATGTGACTAAGGATCGTCAGCGCGCCGCGCAGGCCGATGCCGGTCTCGATCCGGAGGTCAGGGTTGCCAGTCGAAACGCATTGACAGATCGATCGCGCGCACGTGCTTGGTGATGCTGCCCACGGACACGTAGTCGACGCCCGTTTCGGCGATGCGGCGGATGGTTTCCAGCGTCACTCCGCCCGAAGCCTCGAGTTTCAAGGAGCGTGCGGCACCGCGGTTTATGGTCACGGCCTCCGCCAAGTCCTCGAGCGAGAAGTCATCGAGCAACGCAATGTCGGCGCCCGCGGTGATCGCCTGCTCGAGCTCGTCGAGAGTCTCCACCTCGACCTCCACGGGCACTTTCGTGCCCGTGGACCTCGCCGCAGCCACGGCACGAGCGATGGAGCCGGCCGCCATGATGTGGTTTTCCTTGATCAGGATTCCGTCGAAGAGTCCCATGCGGTGGTTGTAGCCGCCGCCCACCCGCACGGCATATTTCTGTGCCGACCTGAGGCCGGGGATGGTCTTGCGCGTGTCGAGCAAGCGGCACGTCGTTCCCTTCAGGCGCTCGGCAAAGGCGTGCGCCGCCGTCGCGGTGCCTGAGAGGAGCTGCAGAAAATTGAGCGCCGTACGTTCGCCGCTCAAGAGCGAGCGAGCCGGCCCCTGAATCTCGAACAGCGTCTGATTGGCCTCGACGGCCGAGCCCTCCGCGATTTTCCAGTGGATCCGAGTTTTCGGGTCGAGGGCCGCGAAGGTCGCGTCCACATACGGCGCGCCGCAGATGATGGCGCTTTCGCGCGTGATCACCGCGGCCCAGCCGTCCGTGGCGGCGGGGATCAGGGCGGCCGTCAGATCGCCGCTGCCGACGTCCTCCTCGAGCGCCCGAGCGACTTGCAGGGTCAGGTCGGCGGGTAGCGGCGCGGCATTCATGCAAAGACGGTCCTTGAGGGTCAAAAGGCTGGAAGAATAGGCAACACGCCCCAATACTTCAACGATGAGCCAACCTGCGGCCCCCCAGTCCCCCTGTATACAGGTATGCGTCCTGGGCGCCCATGGGTATTGCACGGGCTGTTATCGTACAATTGGCGAGATTGCGAGGTGGAGCAGCATGAGCGCCGCAGAGCAGCGCGCGGTGCTCGATGAGCTGCCCGGCCGCGCGCCGGGGCGCGCCCCACAACCGGATTGATTATTTTTGGAGATCGAACATGAATGCGATTGATCGGATCAAGAGTCAGCTGGCCTCGGCCCCCGTCGTGCTCTACATGAAGGGGACGCCTGATTTCCCGCAATGTGGTTTTTCGGCCCAAACTGTCGGTGCGCTGCGCGCCTGCAAGGCCGAGTTTGCTCACGTGAACGTGTTCGAGGATCCGGAAGTGCGCGACGCGCTCAAGACCTACTCCAACTGGCCCACGTTCCCGCAGCTTTATGTGAACGGTGAACTCATCGGCGGCTGCGACATTGCGATCGAAATGTACAAGAGCGGCGAGCTGCAGCAGCTTCTCGCGGAAGCGGGCGCGGTAGCCGTCTAGGGGAGCCCCCTACGGGGCGGCGCCTAGGGGCTGTTTTCCGGGCCGAGGTCGGCGGGCGTCTCCAGGGCAGGCTCGGTTTCGACCTCCAGAGGGCCCATCGCCGCGAGGCGTCGCCGGCTCGCCTCGAACACGCCCTGGAATTGATTACAAACTGCGCAGAACAGATCCGCGGAGCGCTCCGCGTCGTAGGCGGCCGAGTGCGCGGAGCTCGTGTCCCACTCGAGACCGGCCGCCAACGTGGCTCGCATCAGCACCGTCTGACCATAGGCAACCCCGCCCAAAGTGGCGGTGTCGAAGCACGAGAACGGGTGGAAGGGATTGCGCTTGATCTGCGTACGGCCGACTGCAGCGTTCAGGAAATTCAAGTCGAATGAGGCGTTGTGGCCCACGAGGATGGCGCGCGTGCATTCCGCATTGCGCACGGCGGTGCGCACATCACGGAAGATGCGTTGCAGCGCGTCGTGCTCGGAGATCGCCGGACGAAGCGGATGGTGGGGATCGATGCCGGTGATCGCGAGCGAAGCGGGCTCGATGTTCGATCCGGGAAAGGGGATCACGTGATAGCGGTGCGTCTCACCGCGCGTCAAAGTGCCGTCCGAGCGCATCTCGATGAGCACCGCGGCGATTTCGAGCAGCGCGTCGGTCTTGGAGTTGAACCCGCCCGTCTCGAGATCCATGACGACGGGCAAGAAGCCGCGAAAACGCGTGGCGAAGGTGATGGGCGGGAGCGAGATCATGCGCGCTCCGCGCTCGCCAGACGCCACGCGACGGTCTCGCCGGCGCGGTAAGGCACCACGGTCCCGTCGCCGAAGGGATAGCGCTCCGGCACCACCCAGGGTTCGCGCTCGAGGGCGATGCGGTCTTCGTGGCGCGGCAGCCCATAGAAGTCCGCACCGAAGTCGCTCGCGAATGCCTCCAGCCGGTCGAGGCGCCCGCTTTCTTCGAACACCTCTGCATAGAGCTCGATTGCCGCATGGGCCGTGAACATCCCGGCGCAGCCGCAGGCCGTCTCCTTGGTCGAGCGCTCGTGCGGCGCGCTGTCGGTTCCCAGGAAAAAACGCGGATTACCACCAGTCGCGGCCTCCACCAAAGCCGTGCGGTCGCGCTCGCGCTTCAGGATCGGCAGACAATAGTAATGCGGGCGGATGCCGCCCGAGAAAATCGCACTGCGGTTGTGCAAAAGATGCTGTGGGGTGATGGTGGCCGCAACGCCGGCGCGTGCGCGGGCCACGAACTCGGCCGCGCGCGCCGTGGTGATGTGCTCGAACACCACCTTCAAGCGCGTGAAGCGCTCGATCAGCGGGCCGAGGGTCTCCTCGATGAACACGGTCTCGCGGTCGAACACATCGACTTCGGGGCGTGCGGCCTCGCCGTGCACGAGCAGCGGCATGCCGCGCTCCTCCATGCGCTCGAGCACGGCATAGGTCTTGCGGATATCCGTGACGCCCGCATCCGAATGCGTGGTCGCGCCGGCTGGGTAGAGCTTCACACCGTGTACGCATCCCGCGGCGAGCGCACGATCGATCTCCTCCGGCGCGGTGCTGTCGGTCAAGTAGAGCGTCATGAGCGGCGTGAACCTACTCGTCTTCGGCAGCGCCGCGAGTACGCGCTTCTGATAGGCGGTCGCCGCGGCCGCGGTAGCGATGGGCGGCTTGAGATTCGGCATGACGATGGCGCGGCCGAACCGCTCGGCCGTGAATTTCACGACGGAGGCGAGTGCCGCCCCATCGCGCAGATGCAGGTGCCAGTCATCGGGTCGTCGCAGCGTCAGGATGCTCATCGATCAGGCCGGCCAGCCACGGCGCAGTAAATCGAGCGTGTAGCGCACGCCGAAACCCGTGATCTCCGTGCCGATGTGGCCGAGGCCGCCGTGTCGCGCCCCGGCCGCGAGGTCGAGGTGCAGCCAGGGGATCGACTTCGGCACGAAGCGGCCCAGAAAGCACGCCGCCAGAATGTGATCCCCCTTCGAGTCGGTCGAGCACTGCAGCACATCGGCGACCGCGCTCTCGATGTCCGTCTCGAAATCCTTGTCCATGGGGAATACCCAGACGCGCTCGCCGCTCGATGCGCCGGCGGCCTCGATCACGGCGCGCGTCTCGGGGCGGTTGGTGAACGCGCCGCTGTAGCGCTCGGTCAGCGCAAAGACGCAAGCCCCGGTGAGCGTGGCGTAGTCGATGATCGCTCCCGGCTTCTCGCGCGCTGCCAGGCACAAGGTGTCGGCGAGCACCATGCGGCCCTCGGCATCGGTGTGAATCACCTGAATCGTGGTGCCGTTCTGGGCACGCACCACGTCCTGCGGCTTGTAGGCGCGCGGGCCGATGCGGTTCTCCGTGATCGCGAGCCAGCAATCGACCGCGACCGGGGATTTGAGCGAGTGCAACGCATAGAGGCTGCCGAGCGCCACTGCGCTTCCCTCCATGTCGGTGTGCATGTCGAGCATGCTCTTGTGGGGCTTTAAATTGGTGCCGCCGGTGTCGAAGCAAATGCCCTTGCCTACCAGGCTCAGCTGCGGGGCGCGGGAGCCGCGCGGCCGATAGGACAAGCGCGCGATCCCGGCATCACGTGCGGAATTCCCTTGCGCGACCGCAAGGAATGCGCCTGCGCCCAGGCGCCGCAGCTGGCTTTCCCCGTAGAACCGATACTGCAGTCCCAGATGACGGGCGAGCTCTTTCACCAAGCGGCGATAGCCCGAGGCGTCCAGAGTGTTCGGCGGCAAGGCCGTCAGCCAGCGGGCGAGGTTGTTGCCCGCCGCCGCGGCGAGCGTGAAATGCAGATCCGCGAGTCGCGTGGTCGCGATGTCGATGCGCGCAAGAGCAGGACGCGGCTTCGGCTTGCTCTTGAAGCTCGCCAGGCGAAACGCCGCCGCCTCGAATGCGGCCACCGCCGCGTTGAACGAGGCGTGCGCCGTATCACGGTCGCATCCCTGTTGCCACAGCAACAACGAAGTGGGGTCCGATTCCGTCACCGCGCGAGCGATCTTGCCGGCGAGTTGCAGCCGCTCGAACGTGCTCGCCTGCACGGGCGGGCACGCGGCTACGAGCAGTGTTTCGGCGTGTGCCCCCACGCGCAGCTGACAGCAGTCTCCTTCTTTTCTCACTTTGCGCGCGTACAACTCGCGCAACATCGGGCCGTGAGGCACCGCCGCCCAGTCGGCCGCCGAGGGCCTGAGCGGCAGCAGCACGAGGGCCGCGGAATAATCCGCGAGCTTCGATGCGGATATCCGCGGCGCAATTTGCCGCACGGCAACGATCAGAGTACGAAAAGGAATGCGAATGGGCATATTTGTCGACGGAGCTCGCTGATCTGCCAGCCGACGGAGCGTCATGGTCGACGCAACCCAGCGGTGGCGGTTTGCGCAACGAAGTGAAGCAGAGACGCCAGGTGCAAATTATACTGGCTCACGCCCTGCTCGTATTTCTCACGATTAGACTAAATTGTATCATTGCTCTGCCGGCATAAGCTCAAGTAACTTCGGTGATTGGATTATGGCGATCAAGATTCAGCACTCGATTCGTACCTTGCGCCTGAAGGTGAAAACTGAAGGGTACGCGTGGCTCAATAAGGCTGCGATCGAGGTCAATAACGTCTGGAATTTCGCGAATGCGGCGAGCTATAAGGCGGCGCGGCCGTTCGCAGGTCCTTCAAGGTGGTTCTCAGCATATGATCTGGATAAACTGACCGCAGGAGCGACGGAGCACTTTGAGCGCATTGGTTCCCAGACCATTCAGCGGATCAACGCCGAGTTTGTCGCCCGGCGAAGGCAATTTAAAAAAGCGAAGCTGCGGTGGCGGGCCAGCAGGGGCTCCAAGCGCGCCTTGGGCTGGGTTCCGTTCAAAGCGGCGCAGCTAAAGCGTGAAGGTAAGTGTCTGCGCTTCTCAGGCAAGGCCTTTCGGGTGTTCGAGCAGGAACTGCTGGAGAATGCTCGCTGGAAATGCGGTTGTTTTGCCCAGGATTCGGTCGGGGATTGGTGGCTTTGCCTACCGGTAGAGTATGCGGTTGCGCACGTTCCTGCTCGTAGGGTCGAGGTGGGTCTAGATTTGGGACTTAAGGATACGGTTGCGACTAGCGATGGGGATAAGCTGGAAGCGGGTCGTTTTTTTCGATCCATCGAACTAAAGGATCGCGAGCGCGCAGCGTCGCGCCCATAAACGGCAAGCCAAGCGGTTACACCGAACCGCCGCGAGGCGGCGAAAAGACGCGTTGCACAGGTTCTCAAGAAAGATGGTGAATGAATATCAGAGGATAGTCGTGGGCGATGTGAGTAGTCTCAATCTGGCCAAGACACGGATGGCCAAATCCGTGCTCGATGCTGGTTGGGGTATGCTCAAAACGCAATTGCAATATAAGGGCCAGCAGGCCGGCAGGTGCGTTCTTATCGTCAGCGAGAGAAACACTACGCGAACATGCAGCAGCTGCAAGGCCCTCTCGGGTCCTTCAGGCCTGGACATGCCCGTTGTAAGGATTTGGGTGTGTCGTAAGTGTGGTGTCACTCATGATCGGGACGTCAATGCAGCCCGAAACATCCTGTCCGCGGGGAGGTTGCCCCCGTCCGTCAGCGGGAACGAGCCAGCGCGTTCAGTTGCGGAGCCGAGCCCGGCGTACAGTTGGCGCACGGCGGGGATTAGCGCAATGAAAGCGGCAGCGTGAGCACCGTCCCGAAGATAGCGCTGCTAATATAAGGCAGTTCGCGTGCAGGGGCGCTGTAATGTGCCCTCCATCTAACAGGACGCTCGTGCGCGTGCATGAGCACGTGCCGATCCGTAAGGTCTTCCTCCTATGACGCAGCAATCTCCTTTCGAAGACATCGATCCCACCGAGACCCAGGAATGGCTCGAGTCGATCGAGTCCGTCATGCGTGCCCAAGGGCCAGAGCGCGCGCATTTCCTACTCGAGAAATTGGTCGATTTCACCCGCCGTTCCGGCGCCTATCTGCCGTTCAAGCCGAACACCGCCTACCTCAACACCATATCGCGGGCGCAGCAGCCCGACTATCCGGGCGAGCGCTCGCTCGAGCGGCGCAACGAGGCCTACATGCGCTGGAACGCGCTCGCGATGGTGGTGCAGGCCAACCGTGCGAGCGCGGAGTACGGTGGGCACATCGCCAGCTACGCCTCCGCCGCGACGCTCTACGAGGTCGGCTTCAATCACTTCTGGCGCGCCCGCAGTGCCGCACATCCCGGCGACATGATCTACATGCAGGGGCATTCGAGTCCGGGCATCTATGCTCGCGCCTATCTCGAGGGTCGTCTCGACGAGGCGCAGTTGCTGCGCTTCCGCCAGGAAGTGCGCGGCGGCGGATTGTCCTCGTACCCGCATCCGTGGCTCATGCCCGATTTCTGGCAGTACCCCACGGTGTCGATGGGCCTCGGCCCAATGATGGCGATGTTCCAAGCGCGGTTTGTGCGTTATCTCGAGAACCGCGGCATCGTGCCGGCGTCGGATCGCAAGGTCTGGGCGTTTCTCGGAGACGGCGAGATGGACGAGCCCGAGTCGATGGGCGCGCTCACCATGCCGGTGCGTGAGAAGCTCGACAACCTCATTTTCGTCATCAATTGCAACTTGCAGCGTCTCGATGGTCCGGTACGCGGCAACGGCAAAATCATTCAGGAGCTCGAGGCGGCGTTTCTCGGCGCCGGTTGGAACGTCATCAAGGTGCTGTGGGGATCGCGCTGGGATCCTCTGCTCGAGCGCGACACCCAAGGACTGCTCAAGCGCTTGATGGAAGAGTGCGTGGACGGGGAGTATCAAAACTTCAAATCGAAGGGCGGCGCCT
>Ga0187875_10002899_pt1 | contig 12438 bp, 12 predicted proteins | sample June2016WEW_17_1_2_FD_132978 | JGI IMG/M metagenome (GOLD analysis project Ga0187875, IMG submission 132978) | Peatland microbial communities from SPRUCE experiment site at the Marcell Experimental Forest, Minnesota, USA - June2016WEW_17_10 | ecosystem: Environmental > Terrestrial > Soil >... | reverse complement strand
CGCGGCGGCCGTCTGTCGCGCTTCAACACCCGCTTCGGCGCGCTCGGCCTCGGCAAGAAGTAAGCGCTCGCGCTTTCTATAGGCGGCGGATCGAGGCAATCCTGCCGCCGCCGCTGTTGGCGATGCGGGCGCGGGCCTCGGCGAGCGGCTCGCTTGCCACTTTCATCGCCCAGCCGTTGGCGTGCAGCAGCGTCGCCGCGTCGCGCATGACGCCGACGTGGCCCTTCCAGAACACGAGGTCGCCGCGCCGCAGATGCGCGAGCGCGTCGTCGAGCGGCAGCGGCCGGCCGAGCGCGGCCTCCTGCATGTCGCTGTCGCGCGGCGCGGCGATTCCCGCCGCCATGAGCGCGGTCTGCGCCAGGCCGGAGCAGTCGATCCCCTCGCTGGTGCGTCCGCCCCACAAATAGGGCGTCTCGAAAAAACGCTCGGCGACGGCGACGAAGTCTGGCTCGCGCGCGTCGATCGGCGCGACGTGCTTGGCGTAGAGGAAGAGGCCGTCGCCGGTGACGGCGAAATCGCCGTCGAACTTTTCGACCTCGACGAGCGCGCCGAGCGACAGCGCGAAGCGCGGCGGCCGCTTGATCGTCGGCCCCGGATAGGCGTGGCTGCGCAGCGCGGCGATTCTGTGGGTCGGCGCGCGCGCCAGCCCGAGCGCGGCCGCCGGCAGGTAGCCGACGTAGCCGTCGCGCGCGAGCTGGACCCAGCGCCAGTCGCCGCGCTCCTCATAGACGACGGCCGCCTCGCCGTAGAGCGCTTCGGTGTCGAGCGGCGCCTCGAAGTCGGGCGCGCGTTTCAGCGGCGCGATCGGCGCGACGACGCGGAAGGCCTCGCCGGCGACGAAACGCGCCGCTTCGATCCTGCCGCGCAAGGATTCGGCGGCGAGGTCGGGGCGCGCCGGGGTGAGGCGCGGATCGAACGGGGGCGGGGACATGATGGCTCCGACGGGCGGAGCGAGGCTTAGCGCAGCCGCGGCGCGGCGGCTACTGCTGCGCGTGGGCCGAGAATTCGCCGGCGCGGATGCGCTCCGGCAGGCGCTCAGCGAGCGCGACGACCTGCTCCTCGCCGTAATTGGCGACGAGTTCGCGGAAGACCGCGCCGAGCGCGGCGTCGGCGAACGCATCGACGTCGATGCCGTCGAGCACCGCCTCGGCGAAGGCTTCGCTGACATAGACGAGCGCAGCGCGGCGCGCGTCAGCGGCTCTGAGCTCTTCCAGCGAGAGTTTGGGCGGCGGCAACATTGGTTAGCATTTTACGGCGGCGCGCTGCGGCTCGCGACTCGCGTCTTTAAGAAGGGTTAATTTCGTTGACCAATCGGGCCGGGTCCGCGCCGGCGGGGGCTGACTGCGCGCGAGCGGGCGGCTATGAAGCGGCATGGCTGAAAGCGCCCATCCGCTCGCTCGCGGGGCTGTCGCCCATGCCGACGGGCTTGTTCGCTGCCCGTGGCCGGGGGTCGACCCGCTCTATCTCGCCTATCACGATGAGGAATGGGGCGCGCCGGAATGGGACGATCGCGCCCTGTTCGAGAAGCTCGCGCTCGACGGCTTCCAGGCTGGCCTGGCGTGGATCACGATCCTGCGCAAGCGCCCCGCCTTCCGCGCCGCCTTCGACGGTTTCGACCCCGAAAGGATAGCGCGCTACGACGCCGCCAGGGTGACGGCGCTCGTCGCTGATCCCGGCATCGTGCGCCACCGCGGCAAGATCGAGGCGACGATCGGGCTGGCCCGCCTGACGCTCGACCTCCGTGAGCAGGGCGGCCTGGCGAAACATTTGTGGAGCTTCGTCGACGGCCGGCCGATCGACGGCAAGCGCAAATCGACGCGCGAGATCCCGCCCGAGACCGACGTCTCGCGCGCGATGTCGAAGGACCTCAAGGCTCGCGGCGCGCGCTTCGTCGGGCCGACGATCGTCTACGCGTTCATGCAGGCGACCGGCATGGTCAACGACCACCTCGTCGATTGCCATCGCCACGCCGCCTGCCGCGCCCTCGCCGAAGGCCGGCCGTGGTGACCGTGGCGGCGAAGCCGCGCGCCTGGCAACGCATGCTGTCGGGCCGCCGGCTCGACCTGATCGATCCGTCGCCGCTCGACGTCGAGATCGCCGACATCGCTCACGGCCTGGCGCGGGTCGCGCGCTGGAACGGCCAGACGCGCGGCCCGGAGATCTTCTCGGTGGCGCAGCATTCGCTGCTGGTCGAGGCGATCTTCTCGGCCGAGACGCCGGCGCCGCCGCGCGCCGACCGCCTCGCCGCGCTGCTGCACGACGCGCCGGAATACGTGATCGGCGACATGATCTCGCCCTTCAAGGCGGCGATCGGCGGCGACTACAAGCTGGTGGAGAAACGGCTGATGGCGGCGATCTTCGTCCGCTTCGGCCTGCCGCCCGAGCCGACCTCCGAGTCCGCCAAGGCGATCAAGGCGGCCGATCGCATCGCCGCCTATCTCGAGGCGACGGCGCTCGCCGGCTTCACCGTCGCCGAGGCGCGCAAGTTTTTCGGCGCGCCGCGTCTCGCCTTGAAGGGCTTCGCCGGCTATCTGAAGCCGTTGCGCCCGGCCGAGGCGCAGCAGGCGTTCCTCAGTCGCTTCGCCGAGCTCGACCGCGTCGCCCATCCATGATCTCAGCCGGGAGTCCTTGATGCCGCGCATTCACGTCTGCTCGCTAGCGCGGATCGACGAAACCGTCGCCGCGACCGGCGCGCGCTCGCTGGTGACGCTGCTCAATCCGGGCACGCCGGTCGAACGGCCGGCGGCGATACCGGCCGAGCGCCATCTCTACATCGGCGTCGCCGACATCGTCGAAGCGCAGCCGGGCCAGGTGCTGCCGGCCGAAACGCATGTGCGCGAGCTCATCGCCTTCGCCGGCGCTTGGGACCGGGCCGAGCCGCTGCTGATCCACTGCTTCGCCGGCGTCAGCCGTTCGACCGCCGCGGCCTTCATCGCCGCCTGCGCGCTGGGTCCTGAGCGCGACGAAGGCGAGATCGCGCGCGCATTGCGCGCCGCGTCGCCGACCGCGACGCCGAACGCGCGCCTAATCGCGCTCGCCGACGCGGCGCTCGACCGCGGCGGACGCATGATCGACGCGATCGCCGCGATCGGGCGCGGCGCGGAATGCTTCGAGGGCGCGCCGTTTGCGCTGGAGCTCGCCTGAGCGCAGCGCCGGCGCGTAGAACGGAAGACGCTTAGGTTCGCATGACGACGGCGCGATAGACCAGCAGAACGACCACGGCGCCGATCACCGCGACGACGATGCTGTAGAGGTTAAGGCCGGTGACCGTGCCGTAGCCGAGCGCGCTGCTGATGTAGCCGCCGACGATGGCGCCGACCACGCCCAGCACGACGTCCATGATCAGTCCCGACCCGGTCCTGTTGACCAGCTTGCTGCCGATGAAGCCGGCGATCAGGCCGAGCACGATCCAAGAAAGAATGCCCATGGCGACAACCCCCGCGAAAACCTCGCCCATTTTGCAGCCCCGGGCTGTGGCGCGAGTCGGGCGATGTTGCCCGCGTGGGCTACGAAAGGCAAGGCGGCGGCGACGTTCAGGGCGTCGCTCAGTCGCCAACGACAAAGCTGAATTGATTGAAATTCCGACCGGCTCGTCAGCCCTGCGGTCGCGCCTCCCGGTCGCGGGCGTTTCCCATGTCGATCGGCGCGAACTAGGATATGAGTCCATTCGAACGTCGGGAGGCTCGCGCGATGCGCTTTGTCGGAATTGGGCTGTTGATCTGCGGACTCGTCCTCAGCGGCGATGCGCTCGCCCATCACCGCGCTTCCCATTCGGGGCCGATCAAGTTCTGCTACCGCGACAATGGAACCGCGTACAAACCGGGGGATTATTGCTACACGAGTTGCGCCCCGGCGACCGCCTGCTACGTCGATGTGTGCTTCAGCGATGGGACCTGGATGACGGTCTTCGCCTGCAAGGCGCGCGACTGCCGCAAGGTATGCTGAGCGCTTCGGCGTGAGGCGCGCGGCTGGCCGGCGGCGTTGTCGCGCGGCTCAATTCCACGGCGCGTTGACGGCGCTCAAAAGCCCGAGCTCCCGCCGCGGCTAAACGCTTTGCGGCACTTGCCGGTCGCGGCGCGCCGCCCTAAAGGCAGGGCGGGCGAAGAGGGCGCCGGGCGCGTAACCTGGCTGTGGTTGCTTAAGGAGACTATCCGATGTCGCATAAGATTCTGGTCGCCCAAGGCGGCGGCCCGACGGCGGTGATCAACCAGTCGCTGGCTGGCGTGGCGCTCGAGGCGCGGCGCTTTTCGGCCATCACGCGCGTCTACGGCGCGGCGCGCGGCGTGCGCGGAATCATCGAGGAAGACCTGTTCGACCTGTCGCAGGAGACGACCGCCAACCTCGAAGCCGTCGCCGCGACGCCCGCCGCCGCGCTCGGCTCGACCCGCGACAAGCCCGACGTCAAGTACTGCCAGGAAATCTTCAAGGTGCTGAAGGCGCACCAGATCGACACATTCTGCTACATCGGCGGCAACGACTCCTCCGACACGGTGCGCATCGTGGCGGAAGAGGCGGCCAAGGCCGGCGAACAGATCCGCGCGATCCATATCCCGAAGACGATCGACAACGACCTGGTCGGCTTCGACCATACGCCCGGCTACCCTTCCGCGGCGCGCTTCGTCGCCCAGGCCTTCGCCGGCGCGAACCTCGACAACGCCGCGCTGCCGGGCGTCTATTGCGCGATCGTGATGGGCCGCCACGCCGGCTTTCTCACTGCGGCCTCGGCGCTGGCGCGCAAGTTCCCCGGCGACGGCCCGCACCTGATCTACCTGCCGGAGCGCACGTTCGTCGTCGACAAGTTTCTCGCCGATGTGAAGGCGACCTACGCCAAGTACGGCCGCTGCGTGATCGCGGCGTCCGAAGGCATCCACGACGAATCCGGCGCGCCGATCATCACCAAGCTCGCCGGCGGCGCGGTGGAGAAGGACGCGCACGGCAACGTGCAACTCTCCGGCACCGGCGCGCTCGCCGACCTGCTGTGCGAGGAAGTGAAGAACAAGCTCGGCATCAAGCGCGTGCGCGGCGACACCTTCGGCTACCTGCAGCGTTCGTTCGTCGGTTGCGTCTCCGACGTCGACCAGCGCGAGGCGCGCGAAGTCGGCGAGAAGGCGGTGCAATACGCGATGTGGGCGGGCAAGAATGGTTCGGTGGCGATCCGCCGCGTCGCCGATTACGCCGCCGACTACCCGCTGATCCCGCTCGAGGACGTCGCCGGCAAGACGCGGGTGATGGAGAACGAACTGATCGCGGCGGCCGGCAACGACGTCACGGCGAAGTTCTTCGATTACCTGCGGCCGCTGCTCGGCTCAGGCGCGCCCGAAGTCGCGCGCCTGCGCGCCGAGAAGGTCGCCAAGGCGAAGGGCTGACGCCATTTCGCCGCGGTCGCCGATCGCGCCACGAGCACTCTTTGAAGACGCGGCTTTGGCCGCGTCTTTTCATTTTTTGGTCGAGCGCACTTGTAGACGCGACTTTGGCCGCGTCGGGCGCGATCGGCAAAAAAACGCCTACAACGCCGTGCCGTCGGCTCGCGGCTTCCCGTCGAGCCGCAGCGCGCGCAGCGCCGGCCCGGCGGTGAGGCCCTGCACCAAAGCCGAAAACGCGACGACAGCGAAAGCGCCGACGAGAATCTCGTCGCGGTAAGGCGCTTCAGGCGGCAGCGCGAGCGCCAGCGCCAGAGCCAGGGCGCCGCGCAGCCCGCTCCACCACAGGAAATGCGCCTCGCGCCAGCCGAACGCCCAGCGCGTGCGGGCGAAGGCGAGCGCGATCGGATAGACGGTCGCGGCGCGGCCGACGAGCGCCAGCGCGACGACCGCCGCGATCGCGCCGGCGCCAAACCCGGCGCCGCGCGCAGCCGCGTCGGCCATCGCCAGCCCGATCAGCAGAAACACCAGCGAATTGGCGACGAAGGCGGCGAAATCCCAGAAGACGATGACCGACTGGCGTCCCTGCGCGCTCAACGCGAAGCGGCCGGTCCCGGACGCGAGCCCGCCGAGATTGCCCATCACCAAACCGGCGGCGACCGTCGCCAGCACCCCCGAGGCGCCGATCCGCTCGGCGACGAGGAATGAGCCGTAGGCGACGACCGCAGTCAGCGCCGTCTCGACCAGGTGATCGTCGGTGCGCCCGGCCAGCGCGATCGCCAGCGCGCCGACCGCAGCGCCGACAAGCATTCCGCCGCCGCCGATCAGCAGCGCCTGCGCAACGATCGAAAGCGCCGTCGGCGCGCCGCTCTGGCTGAGGGAGGGGAGGACGAGCGCGAACAGCAGCGCCGCAGCGCCGTCGTTGAACAGGCTTTCGCTCTCGATGACGAGCAGCAGACGGCCCTTGACGCCGGCTTCGCGCAGCATGGCGATGACGGCGATCGGATCGGTGGCGGCGATCAACGCGCCGAAGGCGAGCGCCGGCGCCGGCGGCCAGCTGAGCCCCCAGATCAGGCCGGCGGCGACCGCCGCCGCGCCGAGAAGCACGCCGACGGTCGACAGCGCCAGCACCGGCGTGAGATCGCGCTTGAGCTCGCGCCACGGAATGCTCAGCGCGGCCTCGAACAGCAATGGCGGCAGGATGACCTCGAACAGGACGTCGTGGGTCAGCGCCAGATCGATCTTGAGGCGCGCCAGCGCCAGCGCCAGCCCGGTTGCGACGAGGCCGACGGTGTAGGGCAGCCGCAAGCGGCGGGCGACGATCGCCACCGCCATGGCGACCCCGAGCAGCTCGATCCCCGAGGCGATGACGCGGTCCATCAAGCCACTGTAACGGGCGCGCGTGCGAAGCGGAACAGCCCGCCGACCCGGCGCCTCGCGCGCTTCTTTCCTGCGACAATGGAGGTCGACGGCTTGCTGGCGGGTTTGCGCCCGCCGATGTAAGTGCGTCGTACGCGAGGTGTCCTCGCGCCAAGAAGGAGGCCGCCGATGAAAGCCGCCATCGTTCACGCCGCCGGTCAGACGCCGGTCTACGGCGATTTCGCCGAGCCGACGCCCGCGCCGGGCGAGAACCGCATTGCGGTCGCGGCGGCCGCGCTCAGCCCGCTCGCGAGATCGCGCGCCGCCGGCGCGCATTACAGCGTTTCGGGCGCGTTTCCGGCGGTGGTCGGGGTCGACGGCGTCGGGCGGCTCGACGATGGGCGACGGGTCTATTTCCTCCTGCCGCGGCCGCCGTGGGGCGCAATGGCCGAGCGCGCCGTCGCGCCCGTCGCACATTGCGCGCCGGCGCCCGACGGGCTCGACGACGTGACGGCGGCGGCGATCGCCAATCCCGGCATGTCGTCGTGGGCGGCGTTCAAGGAGCGCGCCAAGCTTAAGGCCGGCGAAACCGTGCTGATCAACGGCGCGACGGGCGCGGCCGGCCGCCTCGCCGTGCAGATCGCCAAGCATTTCGGCGCCAAGAGGGTGATCGCCACCGGCCGCAATCCGGAAGCCCTGCGCGCGCTCGGCGCCGACGCGACGATTGCGCTGGTCGACGACGAGGCCGCGCTCGAGGACAGCTTCAAATTGTATCTCGCCGACGGAATCGATGTTGTCGTCGACTACTTGTGGGGCAAGAGCGCTGAGCGGCTGCTCGCCGCCGCCGCGAAGGTTCTGCCGGATGGCGCGCCGCTCCGCTACGTCGAGGTCGGGGCCGCCAGTGGACCGGCCATCGCGCTGCCCGGCGCCGTGCTGCGCTCGAAGACGATTGCGTTGATGGGCAGCGGCCTCGGCAGCGTGCCGCTCGACCGGCTGGCCGCCGACATCGGCGAATTGCTGCAAGCGGCCGCGACCGGCGGCTTCACCATCCCCGTCAGGGCCGTCCCTCTATCGGAGGTCGAGCGGGCGTGGGGCGAGGGCGACGGCGCCGGGCGCACCGTGTTTACGATCGGCGCGCATTAGACTGCTTGGCGCTAGAACGGCGTCCCGAACAGCGGCGCGCCGGCGGCGAGGAAACGCTCGGGATCGACCGGCTCGCCGTCGACCCGAACCTCGTAATGCAGATGTGGGCCCGTCGAACGGCCGGTCGAGCCGAGACGGCCGAGCAGCGCGCCGGCCGTCACCGCTTGGCCTTCGGCAACCAGGATTTCCGACAGGTGGCCGTAGCGGGTGACGAGGCCGTTGCCGTGGTCGATCTCCACCATGTCGCCGTAACCGCCCATCGGTCCCGCATGGGTCACCCGCCCGCCGGCGGTTGCGTGAATTTCACTGCCGTAGTCCTGGACAAGATCGACGCCCGGATGCAGCTCCGGCTTGCCGAGGAACGGGTCGATCCGGTAGCCGAATGGCGAGGAGACGGCGGCTTCGCCGGTCAGCGGCGCGCGCACCGGCAGGATCGGCAGCAGCCGGGTGAGGCGGTCGGCTTCGGCGACGTCGCGCGCCGCGCTGGCGAGCGCCTTGTCGAAGGCGGGCGCAGCGGGATCGACCGACAGCGGAATGAACGGGCCGCCGACGCCGCCCTTGGCGACGGGGGCGACGAGCGTATCGGCGGCGAGTCCGGCGCGCGCCACCACGGCGGAAAGCTTGGCGGCGCCGGCGCGCGCGCCGGCCGCGATCTCGCCGAGCGCGGTTGCCTGCCGGCGCTCCACGCGGTCGAGCGAAACCGAAATCAGGCTCAGCCGCGCTGCGGCGGCGAGGTCGGCGTTGTCGGCGGCGGCGAGGAGGTCGGCGCCGACGCCGCGCTCTGCGGCGGCCTGCGGCCCCGGGGTCGGTTGCGGGCGCGGATCGTCAAGCGGCCGCGGCTTCTGCGGCCCCGTCGCGGCGATCGGCGCAACGGGCGCAAAGGCGCGCGCGGCCGGGCCGATCACGCCGTCGGTGGCGGCCAGCGGACTGGCGGCGCTGATCGCCGACAAAGCCGAGCCGGCCGGCTTGGCGGCGGCGACCGACGAGGCGTGCGCGGGCGGTTCGGCGGCGGCGAGGCTGCGCGTCGTCTGGTCGGCGAGCGCCGCGACGATCGCGCCGCGCTGCTCGAGCCGCGCCTGACGCGACAGCAGCTCGTGCAGCTTGCCCTCGAACGAGCTTTGATCGAGCAACTGCCTCCCGGCGACACGGTCGAGTTCGGCGCGCGCTTCGGCGATGCGGTCCTCGTAGGCGTATTGCTGTTCCGCCTCGCGCGTGGCGAGGGCGGCGAGCATGTCGTCGTGAAAAACGAGGTAGACCGTCGTCACACCGGCCCAAGCGAGCGTCAGGGCGGCGAAGGCCGCAAGCGACCACGCGACGAGCGGACGCACTGCGATCGTGCGAATGGCGTCGCCGCGAGCGTGAGAAACGTAAAAATGCGTTCTGGCCTTGGCCGGCCGTGAACGCTGATCTCGCAACGACATGCGCCAACACGCTCCGACCCCGCGGGATCGGGGTCATCAGGCGAGCGATTACAGCCGATTAGGGTTAATGGTTGGCAAATGCGGTCCGCGCCGCTTCGAGCGCCTCTAACGCTTCTTCGGCGTGGCCTTCGACCTTCACCTTGCGCCACAGGCGGGCGATGCGACCCTCCGGGTCGACGATCGCGGTTGTCCGCTCAACCCCCATGTATTTTCGCCCGTACATGCTCTTCTCTTTCCACACGCCATAGGCTTTAAGGGTCGCGTGGCTCTCGTCGGCGGCCAGAGTCAGGTCGAGATCGTGCTTGCGCTTGAATTTGACGTGGCTTTTGACGCTGTCGGGCGAGAGGCCGACGAGCGCGGCGCCAGCCGCGGCGAAGCGCGGCGCCAGCCGGTTGAAGTCGAGCGCTTCGGCCGTGCAGCCGGACGTATCGTCCTTGGGATAAAAGAACATAACGACGAATTGGCCGCGCAGGTCCTTGAGCCGAACGCCGCCGCCGGCGTCGGCCGGCAGGTCGAAATCCGGAGCAAGGTCGCCAACGTCCAAATTTGAGACCATTTCGTCCTCGTTTAGGCCAATTTCATCGGCAACCTGCCGCGTCGAAGCCGCCGCGCGGCTTGGGGCAGATTGACCCGCGTCAACTGCGGGTTCAAGAGCTTAAAGGTTGGGACGATTCCCGGCGGGCGGGCGAGGGTCGCTCGCTGGCCGAGCGCGGCGATAAGGGCCGCGGCGACGGCCCGACCCGCCGAAAGGCGGGCTTGAAAGCGAGCGGAGACCTGCGGGGTTTGATCGGCGGCATCGACGCAGCGACGCGGGCCAAGGCGCGAGCCGCGATTCAGCACCTGCTGCACAGCGGCGAAGGCGCGTCGTTGCCGCGTCCGCGCCAGCCGCTGTTAGGGCGGCGCGCGCGCCGCGTCGCCTTCGGCGCCGTCCTTGTCGCCGTTCTCGTGGTCGCAGCGACGGTCGGCGGACTCGCCTTGCTGCTCGCTTGGGGGCCAATCAACCTCGAAAGTCTCAATCCACGCATCGCCAGCAGTCTCCAGGAACGGCTTGGCCCGCGCTACGTCGTATCGATCGGCCCCACCTCGCTGATGCGCGGCGACGGCGGCGTCGCGCTTGGCTTCGGCGGCATCGCCATTCACGATTCCGCCGGCCGCCCGGTCCTCTCGGCGCCTGGCGGCCGGGTCGGGCTCGACGTCTGGTCGCTATTGACGCTGCAGATCAAGGTTCATCGACTGGAACTCGACGGCCTCGACCTCAGGCTGCGCGTGCGGCCGGACGGCGCGCTGTCGATCGCCGCCGCCGCCGACGCCGACGCCGCGACGATCGACCTCCCGGCGCCGATTCCGCCCGACGCCGAGTCGACGGCGGGGCCGGATTTCGGACTGGTGGCGATCGGCCTGATCGACGCGATGACCGGCGCCAGCCAGTCGCTCGACCGGCTCGCGCTCGCCCACGGCCATCTCGAAGTGCTCAACGAAGCGCTCGGCAAGCGCACGGTCTACGATGATTTTCAGCTGTCGTTCGCCAAGGTCGGCGAGGCGGCGTCGATCTCGGTCGGGGCGACGGGGCCACAGGGGCGCTGGAGCGTCGAAGCGCGGGCGCACGGCGGCCCGGAGCGGATGGTGTCGCTGACGGCGCACGATCTCGACTTCGACGACGTGCGGCTCTTCAACGCCAACCGGCCGCCGTTCGAAGCCGACATGCCGATCTCGCTGCATCTCGAAGCGAAGCTCGGGGCCAATTCGGCGATCGAGGCCATGCAGAGCCGCTTCACGTTGGGCGCCGGCTATTTCAAGCTCGACGATCCCGATCACGAGCCGTTCTTCATCGACGAAGCGACCGGCGACGTCGCCTGGGACGCGGCGACGCACCGCTATCGTTTCGATAATCTACAACTTCTCTCGGGCGCGACCCACATTTACGCGGTCGGTTGGGCGTCGCCGCCGACGCACGCTGAGCCCGCCTGGATCAGCCATTTCGAGTCGAGCGACACGGTATTCGCGCCGGAGCGTCCGGGCGAAAAGCCGATCACGATTCAACAGGCGACGTTCGACGCCCACTTCTACGCCGGGCAGGGCCGGCTGGTGCTGGACCAGCTGGCGGTGCGCGGCCCGACCGTCAACGGCTCGGCGACCGCCGAAACGATGACGGTTCCCGGTGGCGGCACGTTGAAGCTCAAGCTGCAAATCGGCCCGAGCACGGTCGTCGACTTGTTGCGGCTTTGGCCGAGCTTCATCAACGCCGACGCGCGCGCCTGGTGCATCCAGAATATCCATGGCGGCCAGCTTCTGTCCGCCACGATGAACGTCGACTGGGACGCGGCCGCCTTCGACGCCGCCGCGCACAAGAAGGCGGTGCCGGCCGACAGCGTGTTCGGCGAAATGACGGCGCGCGACGTCGTCGTCGACATGTTGCCCGGCCTGCCGCCGCTCACGGTCGCCGACGCCAGCGCGCGCGTCACCGGCCGCGTGTTCTCGGCCAGCGCCAAGACCGGCGTAGTCGAGCTCTCGCCGACCCGGCGCGTCCAGGCCGCCGACATCGTTTACCAGGTTCCCGACACTTCGCCTGCGGCGGTCGTGCCGGCGAAGGCGAGCGCCCATCTGCAGGGCGGGGCCGATGCGCTCGTCGATCTGCTCGGCCGCGACGCGCTCAAGCGCTACGCCGGCTTCACCCTCGATCCCGCTCTGGTCAAAGGGCAATTCGAGGGCGATCTGGCGATCGACCTCAAGCTCGGCAAGAGCGTGCGGCCGGAGGATCAGCAGTTCCGCGCCAACGGAACGCTCGCCAACCTGCGCGTCGACCGCTTCCTCGCCAACGAGCGGCTGGAGCAGGGCGCGCTTTCGATCGACGCCCGCCAAGGCGCCTTGAAGATCACCGGCCAAGGACAGATCTACGGCGTTCCGGTGGCGATCGACGTGACCAAGGGCGCGACCGACGAAGGCGCGATCGCGCTTGCGCTGGTCCTCGACGGCCCCGCCCGCGCCAGGCTTGGCCTTCCGGTCGCCGCGTTGCTGAGCGGGCCGACGCCGGTCCGCTTGAAAGCGCCGCTTTCGAAGTCGGACGCCGAAATCGAGGTCGATCTCACCCGTGCTTCGATCGACAGCCCGCAAACTGGTCCGCTGAAGGCGGCGGGCAAGCCGGGCAAAGCGAATTT
>Ga0187875_10002895_pt1 | contig 12443 bp, 5 predicted proteins | sample June2016WEW_17_1_2_FD_132978 | JGI IMG/M metagenome (GOLD analysis project Ga0187875, IMG submission 132978) | Peatland microbial communities from SPRUCE experiment site at the Marcell Experimental Forest, Minnesota, USA - June2016WEW_17_10 | ecosystem: Environmental > Terrestrial > Soil >... | reverse complement strand
GTACAGATGGTAATCTTCGAACGAGCGCTCCGTCACCTGAGGCTCCGAAACGAAGCCACCAACGACCATGGCACGCTTCGCCGTGGCCGGATATGCCCCCGGCGGGGTCACCTTGTTCACATCGCCGGCCATCAGCTTGATGTGCGCGCGGTCGAACTGCTTGCCGCTTTGATTGTCGAGCGTCACCCAGCCAACCAGGTCGAGCGTGTCTCCCGTTTCCGGCGCCACCACGTTGTAATCGGCGTTCCAGGTCATGCCGCCGGTCACGTAGCTCAACTCCGCATCGAACTTCGCAGCCACGCTGGAATGAATGATCCAATCGAGTGCCGGCTTCAGAATCGTGTCGTCGCCCAGCGCCGGAAAGATGGGTTCTCCGGGCAGCGAGAATTGCAGCTTTCCATTGACTTCGATAATCGGCTGGCCGTTGCCCCCGCTGGCCGCGGCCATCTGGCCGTATTGGTACTGCGTCCCGTAGCGCTCGATGGCCTGGTAGTGCGGCACGTAGCCGCTGCGCACGACCTTGCCGGAGACCACGCGCGTGGCGCCATCCTGCGAGTGGATCACGAAGTCAATCGCCTTGCCTTCGTAAAGATTCAGTAGCAGCTCCTGCGAAATGGGATCGGCGCGATAGTTCTGCTCCAGGATCACCAGGGCCTGTTTTCCGCTGGGATCGCGCAGAATCACCGAATCGGGCTCCAGGTGCGCGGTGGCGCCGGAAAAGCGGACCGTATTCGCGCCGGCGTTCAGGTCCAAGGGCAGGGTTTCGCGGACCACGGCGAAATCCTGGTTATAGATCGTCAGTGCCGGATCTGCCGCAATAGCGACCAGTGTGAAGCCAGCGCACAGTGCGGCAGTCGAAACAGTATTTCGCAGCAGCGTTCGAGTCGTCATGTTGCCATCCTATGGCAACTTAGAATCCAGACAGCGGACTCCGGTTCCCGTCTGGCTGCGGAAATGTCACGCTGGGGCGGAGAGCTTGTCGTTGGCCTGTTTGAGAACATGCCGGCCAGCCCGGAAACGGAATAGCAAGACGAACCAGATCCAGTGCTATAATCGGGTTCGGGATTCCGCTTGAGTTCGCCTCGAGCCTCCCGAAAGCTATTTTCTTGAATCGCGGGCGCGTAGCTCAATTGGCAGAGCAAGTGACTCTTAATCACTAGGTTGTAGGTTCGATTCCTACCGCGCTCACCACAATAAGACACAGTAAATCAGTAGTTTACAGAGATCTTGATGGTTCGCCTCGTTCACCCTCTACGGGCCGATGTGTGCCAACTCAGCCAAACTGAGCAAAAACCAACCCACATCAGAATCATATCGTCCTGGAAAGGGTATTTGTTTTGATGTCATTAACATAATGTTGAGTGCGGCTGAGATCGTCGAAGGGAATCGTCAAAAACCGACTGGTGGTCAGGCGGCAGACTCTTGGAACGCTCGGCGCAGGCGCTTTTGGCCAGGGACAATGTGCGCCGGCAATGTGCGGACCGCGATCGCGTCAAACGGAGATCTTCATCCTCAGGAAATCTTCGGATGGATTTGGTGCGGAAACGTCCGCAGCGATCGAGATTGTTGGGGCCCCTTGCGATACGGCTGAAATCAAGTCTGAGTCAAGCTCGACGAGCTCGCGGCGGGCCTCTTTGTCGGTCAACGGCGGCTCCCGCGAGATCAGCCGCAGATCGAACCGAAATGTCTCAGGTTGGGCAAACTCGATTCGCGCAAAGTCCGAGTGCGCGGGATTCAGAACGTAGTTCCGCTCGCCAAGGATTACCGGAAGGCACGGACAAAACTGCCGATCGCTGCCGCGCAACCCAGGCGTCTCCAAGAAGTCTGGTCGCAACCTGCTCGCGAGGGCCTAATGCCGACCATCCCTCCGGCAAATCCTTGTCAGCAATTCTCTCGATGGCCACGTCCTCTGGAATGTCGGCTGCGCCGAGAAGGTATTTATCGGGCAGCGTACCGGACAAGTGCACAAGAACTTCGAGCACCGCAAGCGAGCGGTTTTCGCTCATGAATGCCCGCATCAGCCAAGGATACCGAATTCAATTCGTGTCAGGACTTCGTCTGCTTCCTGGAAGCCCTCTTCTGTGGCGGTGGCCTCCAGCGGTGTGCGGCCGCTAAGGGAGGGATTCGGTGTCTGCAGCCAACCCAAGGCCTTCTGTTAGTTGGCGAAAACGAGTGCCGCTGATCGGTCGTCCAGCTTTGTGCGCTTCCGCGCGGGCGAATCTCGGGACGGAACTCGACGCTGCTCGAAATCCCGTCAATGTTATCGCCGGCGCGTCCACCAAGTCGAGTAGTAGTGGAAAAAACAAGCGCTACCTGGTGACGCTGAGGCATGGTCCTCGACGCGTGGTACGCGCGGCTCGCGATTACATTTTGTCTTCCCAGCCGTCCTGCCCCGGCGGAGTAGCAACGCCTCAGAGTTTTCCATCGATACAAACGGTCCCGACGTCCCGACCTTCTAGAACCAGATAGGTTCGACTTCGAGCCATTACCCGGCTTCGGTCCTGGCCATCGTTGGCACGGACGCAACACCCTTTCGGAGTTAGAACGAGCTGGCGATTCTACTCAGGTAGTGTTTTCGTACCCATCACGCGGAAGTTCCCAGTCACTGTCGGTGCCCCCGTGTTCGGTTGCCCCCCACCAATCGACACCGCATAGGCGCCTTCCGGAATGATCGGTTCACCCGCTTCGCTCACCATAATCAGATCACGATCCTTAAGCTCGAAGCGCACCCTCTGCGATTCACCTGGCTTCAGGGACACGCGCTTGAAGCCGCGCAGGGCTCGCAACGGAGCTCCAGGCACACTCGGGAAGCTGAGGTAAAGCTGCGCTACTTCCTGGCCCACGCGCTTTCCCGTATTCGTAACCGTCACTTCTGCCGTAAGTGGGTCACCTGCGCTAATGGCAGCCTTCGGGAGCGTCAGATTAGTGTAAGAAAAAGTTGTGTAGCTCAATCCATAGCCAAACGGATACAGGGGCGTGCCGCGGAAATAGCGATAGGTGCGACTCTGCATGGAATAGTCTTCGAAGCCCGGCAACTGATCCACACCCGTGTAGAACGTTACCGGCAGACGGCCAGCGGGATCATTCTTCCCGGAGAGAGTTTCGGCGATAGCTGCACCACCCTCCTCTCCCGCGTACCAGGAGTCGAGAATCGCGTTCACGTGTTGATTGGCCCAGTTCACCGCAAGCGCGCTTCCATTCGCCAGCACCAGGATCACGGGCTTTCCTGTCGCCGTCACGGCTTCCAGCAATTCCTCTTCCGGTTTCGGAAGATCAATGCTAGTGCGGTCGCCGCCCTTGAATCCGTCCTCATTGACCGGCATCTCCTCCCCTTCGAGTTCGCCGGTAATACCGAGAACCGCAACGACGACGTCTGCGTTCTTCGCCACAGCGGCCGCCTCAGGGCTGGGTCTGGGATCGTACCTGGACCAGATCAATTGGGCCTCGACAGGACCGGCTTTCGACGACCGGTAGGTGACCTTAACAGCCACTTTCTTCCCTTGCTCCAGGTGAACATGCCCGGTCTTTGCCTGCGAGTGCTCACTGTCCAGGTATTGCATCGCGAGTGGTTTACCGCCGATCAGGACCATTGCGAAATCGCCTCTGCCCCTTAGACCAAGACTGTACTCGCCGGTCTCGTTTGCGGTAAGAAAACCGTTCCATTCGACCGACAGCGGATATCTGGCCGAGGCCTCTTGAGGAATGTCCCCCGACTGCAAATCGACGTTGCTCACCCGGCGCGTCGCCAGCACGGTGCCCTTGCCCTGGAGCCCATCTCCAGTAGAGAACTGAACAGTCAGACCCGGCTGTCCCTCCGGCGTGGTCAGTGCGGCCGCCGGAACTGTATCCCCCTCGGTCCGCAAAAAATGCGTTCCGGGGACGAACGCGACCTCCGCTTCAGGGAACTCCGCCTTGAGTCCTTCCAGCACAGATACAGTATGTGTCGGAGTTCCGTTGTAGTTGCCGAGCAGATACCTCGTCTGGTCCGCCAAAGGCCCCACCACGGCGATCTTGATGGCACCCCGCTTCAGCGGCAGAGTGCCGTCATTCTTGAGCAGCACCATGGACTCGTTGGCAAGAGTGTGCGCCAGTGCGCGATGATCAACGCTATCAAGCTGTTTCTCATCGATCTTCGAATATGGCACCAGCTCGGGCGGGTCGAACATTCCCAGTTTCATCCGCGCGGTGAACAGCCGGATCAATGCCGTATCGATCTCGCTCTCCTTCAAAATGCCTTGCTTATAGGCATCGAAGTACGCTTTGTAATCGTGGTCGTCTTCTACCTTTGCGAAATCGATGCACTCGTTGTCCATGCCGCGCTGAATGGCCAATGCGGAAGCTTCGGGTTGAGTCTTCGTGAAACGATGATCCCGGTAAATGTTGACGACGGCATCGCAATCGGAGACTACATAGCCCTGAAAACTCCACTTGCCCCGCAACTGGTCCTGCAGCAGGAACTCGTTGGCACAGGCGGGCTGCCCATTGATGCTGTTGTAGGCGCACATCACGGAACCGGCCTTGCCCTCGGTTACGGCCGCGCGGAACGCCGGCAGGTAGGTGTCCAATTCGTCATGCTTGCCCACTTTCACGTCCGCCGTATGACGCGTCGGCTCGGGTCCGCTGTGCACCGCGAAATGTTTCGGAGTCGAAATGGCCCGATAGTAATTCGGATCGTCCCCCTGCAAGCCCGTGACAAACGCGACGCCCATGCGAGCCGACAGGAAGGGATCTTCGCCGTAGGTCTCCTGTCCGCGTCCCCAGCGAGGGTCGCGAAAGATGTTGATGTTCGGCGCCCAAAAGTCCAGGCCCTCGAAAACATTGCTATGCCCTTCGCGCATCGCCTGGACGTGCTTGATTCTTCCTTCGATCCCGATGGCCGCCGCCATGCGGTGAATGGAATCCGGATCGAAGGTTGCGGCCAGACCGATCGGTTCCGGAAACTCGGTGGTCCCGTTCCTTGCTACGCCATGCAGGGCCTCGCTCCACCAGTCATAATCCGGCACCTTGAGCCGAGGCACCGCGCGCGACTGATTCACGAGTTGCGAGACCTTTTCTTCCACGGTCATGCGGTGAACAAGATCCGCAGCGCGTTGTTCCGCGGGCAGCGCGGGGTTCAAATACGGGGGGTGCTCGGAACTTTGGGACCACAGCCCGCCCACACACAAGAAAGCAATGATCGCAGTTGGACCTCGGAAGCCGGTTGTTCGCACGTTTCTCCTCATTAAACCACAGTGATTCGCGCAGATGCGGTGAATAGAGTTAGGGCTTCGAAGAGTTTTCTGGCATCGTGGAATCTTGTCTTGCCGAATCTTGTGTCTAGTCGCTATAGTCAAGAGTTCCAGGAGCGGACTCAAAAGCGGGTGGTTGTATTACGCGGCCGGAGTGTACCAAGTCTTCTTTCGACCGTTCAAATCGGCATTCCAGGCGCCGCTCTTGTTCCAAGGAGGAACTCGTGATGCGTACGCTTCTTCTCGGTCTGGGTCTCATCGCTACGGCTTTGCCTGCTACGGTCAAGGCCGCGGAGACCACGCACTTGTCCATCGATGCATCCAAGGCTGGAGCGAAGATCGACCGCAACCTCTTTGGCCAGTTCGCGGAGAATCTCGGACATGGCCTTTCCGAGGGCATCTGGGTCGGCCCGGATTCCCCGATTCCGAACACGCGTGGGATCCGCAATGACGTTGTTGCTGCCCTTCGAGCGTTGCAGGTGCCCAATGTCCGCTGGCCAGGCGGCTGCTTTGCCGACGAGTACCATTGGCGCAAAGGAGTCGGCCCAGCCGGGCAGCGGCCGGCAACGCTCAACTCCACATGGGGCGGCGTGATCGACACCAATAGCTTCGGCACCGACGAATTCATGGATTTTCTCCAGCAGATTGGCAGCCAGGCCTACGTCTCGGTCAACGTCGGATCGGGAACTCCGCAGGAAGCGGCCGAATGGCTGGAGTACATGACCGCCGCGCAGCCCACGGCGCTGGCCAAAGAGCGTGCCGCCAACGGTCACCCCGAACCTTACAAGGTCGGCTTCATGGGTATAGGCAACGAAAGTTGGAGCTGCGGCGGCGACATGACGGCGGAGCACTATCTGGGGGAACTCACGATCTATAGCCACTTCGTCAGGAATGACAATCCTTCCCAGCAGGGCACCAACCAGATGTTGAAGATTGCCGTGGGCCCGGGCTTTCCCGAGACTGAGTGGACCGAGGTTATCATGAAGGCTTGGCAGCATCATGACTGGAGCTGGAATATCGACGGCCTATCGCTGCACTGGTATACGGTGCCGAACGGATGGCCACCCTCGACGCCTTCGACAGGTTTCGGCGTTGACGACTACGGCAAGACGCTGAAGTCCACGTTGTTCATGGATGAGTTCCTGCGCAAGCAGGAGACCGTCATGGACAAGTACGACCCACAGAAGAAGGTCGCGCTGGTGGTGGACGAATGGGGCGCATGGCATGCGCCGCTGCCCGGCACAAATCCGAGCTTCCTGGTTCAGCAGAACAGCCTGCGAGATGCGATTGTGGCATCGCTCAACCTGAACATCTTCGCGCGGCATGCCGACCGCGTGCGCATGGCGAACATCGCACAGATGATCAACGTGCTGCAATCGATGATCCTGACGGACAAGGAGAAGATGGTTCTCACTCCGACCTACTACATCTACAAGATGTATCTGCCATTCCAGGACGCGACGTTTGTTCCGGTCGCCTTTGACGCCGGCACGTATATCGAGGGCAGCATCAGCCTGCCGCGAGTGGACGCTCTGGCTGCCAGGGACGCGTCGGGCAGGCTTTGGCTCGAAATCACGAACATCGATCCCGAAAAGCCGGTCGAAATCGATGCGGAGATCGCCGGCATGACGGTCAAGTCGGTGAAGGGAGAGACGCTGACTGCGTCTGCCGTTGACAGCGTGAACACATTTCAAGCGCCCAACACGGTTGTGCCGAAGCCCGTCTCCGCAAGCGTGAAGTCCGGCAGGCTGGCGCTGACGGTTGAGCCAAAGTCGGTGACGGTCGTCTCGCTGGAGCCATGACAAGGGCTAGTAGACGCCCTCGACTCCTAGTGACGGGATTCTGCTATGGAGCTATTCATCATGCAATTTGCAAGAAGAAGATCCACGTTGAAGGTGCCGGCAGCGTTGCTGGCAGTGCTCTTTCTCTCGGTCGTGTCCGCAGCGCAGACGCCTCCGGTGAATGTCGCGATCGATGCGTCGAAGACCGGCGCCCCGATCTCTAAGTATCTCTATGGGCAGTTCCTGGAGCACGGCGGAAACATCGTCAACGAGAACATCTGGGCCGAGATGCTGGAGGACCGGAAGTTCTACTATCCGGTGACCTCGAAACCGCCCGAGCAGCCCACCGGTCCGGCGTGGAGACGTCGCGCGCCGCTCCGCCATTGGACGCCGGTTGGCGGCGACGGGGTAGTGACGATGGATACGAAAGACCCGTACACCGGAGATCACACGCCACTGATCGAGCTCGGCGGCGCCGAGGCGCATGGAGTCCGGCAGACCGGTCTTGCCGTGCGCAAGGGGAAGGCGTACACGGGCCGCATCGTGCTGGCTGGTGGCCCCGGCGCCGTCGTGAAGGTGACTCTGGCTTGGGGCAGCCAGGCAGGCGAGCGTCAGACGCTGATCATTCGCACCCTCGGCTTCGCGTACCGGACGTTCCCGCTGAGGTTCCTGTCCCAAGGCGACAGCGACGATGGGCAGTTCGAAATCACTGGAACCGGTACGGGCTCGTTTCACATCGGAGCGGTCTCGCTGATGCCGGCCGACAACATCGAGGGCTTTCGCGCGGAAGTGATTGCCGCGCTGAAGCAGTTGCGCTCCGGCGTCTATCGCTTCCCCGGTGGCAACTTCGTGTCCGCGTACGAGTGGCGTAATGCGATCGGCGATCCGGACAAGCGCCCGTCCATCTACGATCCGGTTTGGCACGCCGTTCAGCCGAACGATGTGGGCACCGATGAGTTCCTCACGCTCTGCCACCTGCTCGGCGTGGATCCCTACATCACGGTCAACGCCGGATTTGGCGACGCCTGGAGCGCAAGAGAACTGGTGGAATACGCCAACGGCGCCATCACCACGCCGATGGGAAAATGGCGCGCTGCGAACGGTCACCCGCAGCCCTATCACGTGAAGTTGTGGGGCATCGGCAACGAGCCCTGGGGCGACTACCAGATGGGAGCCATGTCGATCGAGCAATACGAGCTGAAGCACGACATGTTCGCCAAGGCCATGCGGAAGGTGGACCCATCGATCACGCTGATTGCCGGCGGCGCCATGCCCGATGTCATGACAGGAGCCAATCAGTCCAAACGCATCGGCGGCAAGTTTGTCCCGGATTATCTCTCTACGGCGGACTGGAGCGGTCACATGCTCGCCCACTGCCTGGACAACATCGACATGCTCAGCGAGCACTTCTATTCCTCCAGCGACCTGCACACCGATCTGAAGCTGGAGAAGAAGGTCAATATCGGGCCTCAGCCGCTGATCGACTGGGAGCGCGCGCCCGCGACGCAAGTCCGCGTGAAGTATGAGCACTACCAGGAGTACCTGAAGCGCATTCCCGAACTCCGGGCGAAGCTGGTCCCGATTGCCATTGACGAATGGGCTTACATGGGTGGGGGACGGGACTCTTACAAGGTGGTTCCCGCCTATGCCTGGGCCTTTCACGAAATGTTCCGCCATTCGGATCTCTTTCAACTCGGCGCTTTCACCTTCGCCACAGCCATGATGAGTCAGACCAGGACGGAGGCTGTCTTGAATCCGACGGGCCTCCTGTTCAAGATGTACCGCGATCACTTCGGCACCATCCCGGTCGAGGTTTCTGGCGACTCGCCGCAGCCCAAGCCCATCTATCCGGCTGGCGGCGACCAGCCGGCCGTCAATCCGGGCAGCGACACTTATCCGTTGGATGTGAGCGCAGCGCTCAGCGAGGATCGCAAAACACTCACGTTCGCCGTGCTGAACCCCTCGGATTCCAGGCAGCGCCTGAATCTGGCAGTCAACGGCGTGAAGCTCGTAAGCGCGGGCCATATGTGGCAGATGGCACCCGGTTCGCTGGATGCGGTCGTCGCGGTCGGCAAGAAGCCGGAGGTATCGGTGGAGGAGCATGCGCTCGGTGCAATTCCGGATACGATCGAGGCGACTCCGTTCAGCGTCAACATCTATTCGTATCCGCTACAGTAGCTTCTATCGCAGCGGAATCAATGCATGCGCATGCCAGATTTGGATGGGGGATCGAATTGAGGACAACCATGAGAACTACGAGGTTGTATTGGACAGTGGCGCTGGGGGTGGCCGTTGCACTCGCGCTCATTCTCTCGGCTCAGGTTCAGACGATCGTGCCGCCGGTGGTTCCGGGGGCGAAGCCGGTTTCGGTGGAGCACATCAAAATCCACGGCGCAGCGCTCGAAGGCAATCTGGAAGGGAATGCCGTTGATCGTGACGTGATCGTCTTCCTGCCGCCCAGCTACGAGCAGGAGAAGCATCGCCGATACCCCGTCGTTTATGCGCTGCACGGCTATTCGATTGGCGCCGAACAGTGGACGCACGAGATCCATGTCCCGCAGACCGTCGAAGGCGCTTACGCCCAGGGCGCCCAAGAGATGATCGTTGTGCTGCCGGATTCGAAGACAGTCCACAACGGGTCGATGTATTCGAGTTCGGTGACCACCGGGGACTTCGAGAGGTTCATCTCCCACGATGTGGTCGAGTATATCGATGCTCACTATCGGACGATTCCGAATCGGATGAGCCGCGGCCTGGTAGGCCATTCGATGGGCGGCTACGGCGCCTCCCGCATCGGTATGAAGCATTCGGACGTATTTGGAAGCCTGTACATCATGAGTCCGTGCTGCATGTCCGCCCGGCCGGGCGGCCCGCCAAACCCGGAACTCGAGAAGAGCCTGGAAGCGGTGAAGACGCCGGAGGATTCGGAAAAGCTGCCATTCTTCGCACGCGCTCAACTCGCCTCAGCCGCGGCATGGTCTCCCGATCCCCAAAATCCGCCGCTGTATCTCGACCTGCCGATGAAGGATGGCGTTCCCCAGCCGGACGTTCTTGCGAAATGGGCGGCGAACGCGCCGCTCGCGTTTGTGGATCAGTACATCGGAAACCTCAAGCAGTACCGCGCCATCGCAATGGACGTCGGCGATCAGGACGGCTTACGCGTCGATGCCGGCAAACTGCACGACATTCTGGACAAGTATGGAATCGCGAACAGCTTTGAAATCTATTCCGGCACGCACACCAGCGCCGTGGCTGACCGCTTTCAGAATCATGTAATGAAGTTCTTCAACCAGAACCTCTGCTCTCAAGCCGGCTGCCGTTAGCCCGCGGACTTCTGCAATGGGGAGAATATGCTCAGAGATCGACTCGCTAGGCTGTGCAGGCGTTTGGCCCTGATCGCTTTCGTTGGGCTCACTGCCTGTCCGCATATCTGGAAGGACTGTCTGGCTGCGAGCCGATTGCAAGTACACGATACAACTGGCGCGGGGGGCAATTGAACACTCCGGAATCCGGTCTATTGCTATCAAAAACGTCTATGAGCGGAACCATCCGTCCAGCGAGCTATCGAAAGAGGGCTGGCATGTCACTCAGGAAGTTCGCACTACTTTTCGTCCTCGTGGGCACATTGAGTACTGCGTCTGTGGCTCAGAGCGCTCCTGCGCACCCAAACTGGCCGGGTCATGGGCAGCTCTATGTGGGGACTTGTTATCAGCCCATCGATCGCACACCTGAGCAGATTGATCGCGATGTTGCGATTATGAAGCACGCAGGATTCAACGTCGTGCGCATGGGGGACCTGTCGTGGGACTCGTTTGAACCCTCGCGCGGCAAATTTGAATTCGAGTGGTTCGACAAGGTGATGGACCGAATGGCGGCCAACGGGATTAGGGTGATCCTGGATATTCCGGGGTCACCGGCGCCCATCTGGCTGCATCGGGCGCACCCCGGCGTCGATATCGTCAGCCAGAACGGCACGCGCCTTCCACCCGCGGAGCGCTATATGGACAACATTAGCGATCCGGACTACGCGCGCGAAGTGGGAATCTTCGCGGACGCGCTGACGAAACGCTATGCCCATCGTCCAGCGGTGATCGCAGTCGGCTACAACAACGAAATCGGAAACGGTTTCATGTCGTATTCGGAAGCCGACCGGCAGCGGTTCATCGGATGGCTCAAAAGGAAGTACGGAACCATCGAGGAACTCAACAAGGCCTGGGCGACGCAGCGATGGTCACGCAGGTTGAACAGCTTCGAGGACGTGGACTTGCCGCTCGGAGACGGGCCTGGACCCTCCGAGCGCTATCTGGATCTGCACCGCTATTGGTCCGATGTCTCAGTGGCCCGGCTCGAGGAACTCGATGCGATCCGCCACCGCAATATGCCGGATGTTCCATCGATCTCGAATCTGTGGGATACCGCATCGAGGCGAGGCTTCGATTATCTCGCCACGTATAAGTCTTATGTGTCCTACGGTGCTGAGGGCTTCTACCCGGGTGACCCGGTCAGTGGCGCGTTTGGGGCACTAATGACGAAAGGCGATCTGGACACACCCATCTGGTTCAATGAGTTTACCGCTGGCGGTGGAGGTTACTACGGAACGCCGGGCCGAAGCCGGATGTACGCGTATCTCGGGCTTCTGCTGGGCGCGCAAGGGATGCTCGCATGGACCTTCAACAGTCATCTTGGAGGAGAGGAGCAGGCGCTCTTTGGGCTGGTCGACCACGACGACACTCCCTCCTGGAAAGTGGGCGAGTTCTCGCGTTTCGCTTCTGAATTCCAGCGGATTTCGAAATTCGGGTTCCCACGGTACACGCATCCGGAAGTGGCCATCGCATATTCTTTCGATTCCTTCGTCGATTCAAAACCAAACGGTCCCTCCAGTACGACGCTTCAGTACTTCAAGCCTTCTTACACGGAACAGGTGCAAGGAGCCTTTGAGCCTCTGTTCCGTGCAAACATTGACACGGCTATCGTCAACATCGGGCACGACAGCCTTTCGCCCTACAAGCTGGTCGTCGTGCCGGCCGATTACCTGATGGACGCCGCAAGTGCGAAGGCCCTTCGGGCCTACGTGAGCGGAGGCGGCACCGTTCTGATGACCGCGTTTTCGGCCAAGGTTGACGAGCACGGGCAATGGTTCAATTCGCCGCTGCCCGGCCGCTTGAGCGATGTATTCGGACTGAAGACAAACGCGTTCTATGACTTTCCGGCGGCACTGAAATTCCAGTTAGGTGGTGAGTCGATCGAGACCGGAGTACATCGCTATGAAGTTCTTGAACCGTCCGCGGCCACGGTCGTCGCGCGATTCACGAACACCGCAGACCATACTCCTGTTGTCACAATCAACAAGTTCGGCAAAGGAAATGCGATCTATCTGGCGACGGAATCGAATCCTTCCGCGATCGGACCGCTGATGAACTATCTCTACACGGTT
>Ga0187875_10002888_pt1 | contig 12459 bp, 11 predicted proteins | sample June2016WEW_17_1_2_FD_132978 | JGI IMG/M metagenome (GOLD analysis project Ga0187875, IMG submission 132978) | Peatland microbial communities from SPRUCE experiment site at the Marcell Experimental Forest, Minnesota, USA - June2016WEW_17_10 | ecosystem: Environmental > Terrestrial > Soil >... | reverse complement strand
TTAATGTTTTTTTTTTTTTTGTTCTTTTTAAAATGTAAATAATAATTAGAATTTCGAAATACTTAATATACATCGGACAATACCAAATTACTAAGAATAAATAAGAGAAAAGAAAAAAAAACTGAAAATTCTATGTAGCTCTCCTGAATTGCATGTATGATGATAAAAGAAAAAAAAATGAAAATTGATAGTTTATCAAAACAACAACCTTTGTAGTCTTCAATCTACAACCAAAACAAAAAATGATAATTTTGTTTGATTGTAGTAAATTAACTTTGAGACACTTTTAAAAAAACTCTTTGAACAAAGAAAAATCATGTCTGACTGTGGTCGCAAATCGAAATCTTCTCATGCAAAGAACTGTGGTGGCTGTGATCAATGCCAAAGCCTTAAACCCAAAATTAAGTTCTGCAATCAGGACATTTGTGTTGAAGAAATCATCGAACGTGAACCTTGGGTATTTCCTTTTTTTCAGTAGTTCTCACTGCTTATAATCATGTGTTTGGTGTGGCAGGCAATCCGAATTGAAAATGTTGTGGTTAGATTGCATCAACCCAGGTATGTTTTTCTCTGACTTATAACGTATTCATTACATTTGTCTGATGTATGTGATTTTTTTTCACAGACCACGCCTGGTTTCTTGTAGCTGCAAGGTGACTGATTGAACGCTGTACGGTTTTTGGGACAATACTCACGCTGGATGTGTACAGGCTCGCTTGATCAAGTGCAAGAATGAATGTTAAAAAAAAGCGTTATGTCTACGCTATAGCATCGTTTTCTCGATCCCTATGATTCTTTGTGTATGAAAAAAAGATTCTGACGTGTATGTTGCAAGAAAAAAAAATCTATTTTTTTTTTGGAATTTGTGGGGGTATTTTTGTGGGAAGTTTATTTAATGACCTTGAATTAACACTGAACGGCACACAATATGAGCTGTAGATACATGTTTGAATAATTTTCTATTGTTGTTGTTGTTTATGCCAATATCAGTCTTCTGATGAATCCCACCTATTTCGGGACGAGTCCAATCGTAACCATTACCAACAAGTGAATTTTGAAAATGTTTTAATAACAAACTATGCCAACTAGTCATAGTACACACACAAACAAAAAAAGGAATAATTTAAAATACAATGACTACACGTCAGGAACACGAGTGTATTTAAACACGATTGCCAAGAAGTTTATGGGGGAGGCCAACGAAATGTGGGGATGTTAGTGGTTGAAAAACCATCATGATGAGCATAATTTACTTTTTGTTTTAGTTTTTGTTTTTCTACGTTCTCGGGCTCTTGCTCGTGTTTCCATTTTTTTTTTCTATACAGTTACTTGTTCTATGTTTTCTAAAGGGTTTACGAATAACTTTTCCAGACAAAACAACATTCTATTTTTTTTTACTGCTTTTTGTCAGTTTTAACTTTGATTGTGTTGTCCATTCCTTTTTTCTCTTTTTAATTTTTTTTTTATTATACATTCAGTGTTTTAATTAAGGGTTTGTATATAAAAAAAAAATCTCAAACCCACTTTTGTTTTTACCTGTTATTAACTTTTGACTACTAAAGTCTATTGTATATAAAACTGAAAATTAGAATGTAAAAAAAATGATCATTTTGTTCATAAATACTGAATTACCAAGAACAAATATAATTTGAACTCTTCAACTGTGTGAGACTGTATGAGTGCATAATTAAAGTTCACAGTTGAGTATCATACACATTGACTCATGAAATTTTTATATTTGTTCTTGGTAATTCAGTAAAGATAGACAAAATGAATATATTCTTTGATGTTTTTTTTTTGTATAAAAGATGAGTTACCCAATGAATGTTTCAAATTACAAGTATCACAAAGAATATCTATAGTTATTGTGCCTAATTTTTTTTTTCGTGTCAGGTATGTATCTCTCTCTCTCTCTTTTTCTCTTTCTGTGGCTTTCTGTGGTATATTGTTAAAAAAAAGTTTAATTTCTTTTTGGGAGTATCAAACAGTTACTTTAAACGTTTAATCACGAGGTGACCTGACACAGAATGTGTTCCACCGGCAAGTGGTGTAATTGTTAATGCGGTTGAATTTCCAGTTGGATTACGTACTTCTAAAATGTTATTGATAGAAGTAGTTTGTATCAATGATAAACCAACAATTTGACTTGTTCCTGTAGCTCTACCAACTACTGTAATAGGTTGTTCTGCACCACTTAATGCTAAAATTAATTGTCCAGCTTCAGTTATAGAAACTTGAAATGTAACTTCATAAATTCCAATATTAGATAAATTAAATGTTCCAGCTCCAGTTCGAGCAATTAGACCACTACCATCAGTAACACCATTTTGTGGAAATTGTACAGGTGTGCCTGGTGCGACTGTTGCTGAATTATCACCTGGCATTAATGCAAAAAAATCAGCGAATTCCAATGATGTTCCACTTGTTCCTGCAGGTCCTTGACTTCCTGCAGGTCCTTGATTTCCAGTAGCACCTTGATTTCCGGTAGCGCCTTGACTTCCAGTAGCGCCTGGAGGTCCAGCAGGACCTGCTATACCTGGTGGACCACCTGATGGTCCTTGAAGACCAGTAGGTCCTTGACTACCAGTATTTCCATTCAATCCTTGTGGTCCTTGTAATCCTGGTATTCCTGGTATTCCTGGTATTCCTTGTGGTCCAGTTGCACCAGGCAATCCCTGAGGTCCTTGTAAACCTTGAGGACCAAAGCAACAAGGTCCAATTGGACCAATTAAACCTTGTGGTCCAGATGTACCTTGTGGTCCTGTACGACCTCTACGACATTTTTGTCTTTTTTTACGTTTCTCACACTTGTGTTTTTTTTTATGTATAGGAGAATATTCACATGAAATAACATCATCATCATTACAATCACTATCAGAAAAATCAGAAGAAGAAGAAGGAGAAGAAGAACAAGAAGAAGTAGTTAGAGTATCAATAATAAAACATTCACAAAAAGATGTGAGTTTATGACACTGTTTGCATTTTTTTGTCATTTTGTTTTCTGTTTTCTACCTGTTTTGTGGAGTTACTCAAATAGAATATGATATTTCAAGCAAATAGACATTGATTTGTAAATTTGACAAGAACAAGAAGGACAAGTAAACATAAATACAATAAACCACCACCCACAAGAACATTTATGTTTCTTTTTTCTTTTTTTATTTTTTTTTTTGATCTCTTCTCTCTATGTCTATATTTTGTTTTTTTTTTCGGGACTATGCGCTTACCCAAACTTTTAGTATTTTATTTTTACAAAAACACTTCCGTCATCATCATCAATCATTATTATTACAAAAACAAGTAAACCAAAAAAAAAATACAAATAAAAAATCAAAAGTGTATGTACAAGTGCATCTTTCTTCATAATCAAAAATATAATCCAAAAAAAAAACAAACAAAATACGTACATCTTCAATCAAGTTATTATCATTATACCGTTATTATGCAATTTTGAGAAATCGGAGAGATCGATTTGAACGTGCTGGGGATCCACCAGCTGTTTCGGCCACAACGTCTCCTGTATCGTTGCGCAAGCCAATTTCTATTGTTGCTGGGATAACAATACTGTAAGAAGAAGTCACAGCTTGTTCCACACCTGCACTGAGATCTGCAGAAAAAGTTGATCCGGCTAATATAACTGTATCTGTAACATCAACTAGGGTAAAAGTAATAGGTAATGCTGAACCAGGAATTCCTCTAACTTGCCAGTCAATAGCATAAGTGCCAGGTAATAACGTGTATAGAGCTAATGAAGTCTGTGTGACACCACTGCCTGCCGAATTGTAAAGGGTATTATCAAAAACAACATTAGAACCTATTGCCAAACTGTATGTGCCATTTCCATAAAAATAAGCAGAACCAAGTATGCCACTTGTACCAGTGGCACCAATAGGTCCGATAGGTCCAATAGGTCCCATTGGTCCTGACGGTCCTTGTGTTCCAGTTGCTCCAGTTGCTCCTGTTGCTCCTGTTGCTCCTGTTGCTCCTGTTGGGCCTTGTGGGCCTTGTGGACCTTGTGGGCCTTGTGGACCTTGTGGGCCTTGTGGACCTTGTGGACCTTGTGGGCCTTGTGGACCTTGTGGACCTTGTGGGCCTTGTGGACCTTGTGGGCCAGTCGGTCCTGTTGTACCTTGACTACCAGTTATACCCATTGGTCCTGGTATTCCTGGTGTTCCTGCTGTTCCAGGTGTTCCAGTTATACCCATTGGTCCTGGTATTCCTGGTATTCCAGTTATACCCATTGGTCCTGGTATTCCTGGTGTTCCTGCTGTTCCAGATATACCCATTGGTCCTGGTATTCCTGCTGTTCCTGATGGTCCAGTCATACCCATTGGTCCTGGTATTCCTGGTATTCCTGCTGTTCCAGGTATTCCTTGATTCCCAGTAATTCCATTTGGACCTTGTATACCAGCTAATCCTTGTATTCCAATTCCAATAGGTCCAATAGGGCCTTGTAAACCTTGAAGTAAAGTAGGTCCAGCCGGTCCTGGTATACCTTGCACACCTTGTGGTCCAGGATATCCAATTCCAGGTCTACCTGGCGCTCCAGGAAATCCTTGTAATCCTTGTTTTCCTCGTTCCCCTTTTGGACCTGAAACTCCACGTTTTCCAGGTTTAGCCGAAGGACAAGAAGGAACAGGAGGAGGACAAACAACACATACAGCTTCACAACATTCAGGAGAACAGGATGATGAAGAACTACAAGAACATTTGCAAGGTTTGCGTTGTTTACACTTTTTGCATTTTGGCATTTTTTTTTTCTTGCGATCTTTTTTTTTTGTTTTGTTTTGTTTAATAGCTGACTAAAATGTTGCTCAAATAAGATATAGCATTCCAACCAAAAATGTGTATAGATGTCAATTCTACAATAGATTGTAAGGACAAACAAATACGAATATAACAAACTTTTTGTTAGTAGAGACCTTTTTTTTTGGTTTATTTGTCTTTTTTTTTGTCCCATAAATTGGTACTTTATGTGTGTGAAGCATCAGGTCAGCTGGAACAAGCTTAGAGCTGGGTATTTCAATTTGAAATAGTTTTCATCAACTACAACAATAGTCTTGTTAGTGTGGCAACGAAACTATTGGAAAGAAAAACAAAAACACAAAACCTCCTATGGAGGAGAAGTAGGAGATAATGTTGAAAAATGATATGGACCTTGTTCACCTCCTAAATCCATATTTCACAATTTATAAGTATTTTGAGTTGGATCCCAAGACAAAATTTGATACTTGGTGGGCTGGCGTTGTCCTCGTCTTAGTGCTTCAGTAATTCTGATTACATACGACCCAATTGGTAATGAAGATCCTGCCAGGCGTCGCAATTGTCCTTCTCGTTGTTTTAAATATGACATAATAGCCGTAGACTGATTTTTGAGAGCATTTGCGACACTGCGTTGATATTTTGCTATATCATCTAAAAATTTGATTTCTTCTCTGCTTTTTGCCACAGGACGTGGACGTACTGGAGCTGCAGATTGTATCACGCGGAACCGACTTGATCCAAGCCATGAAAGTCAAAGACCTGTTTCAATATTTTCTACTTCATAATCATCTGTTGCTGGTCTCCAATTAATCACTCTCCATTGTCCTCCAATATCTTTTACATTTTTTTCTTAGCGCTTCTAGTAGTTCTACAGTAGAGCCGATAGGTATCTCAGGACCACGTTGTTTTCTTTCTTCTGTACTAACTTGGTCGAGATAAGTTTTTATCGTGGTAGCTTGACGATCAATACTTTCAGCTAAACTACTTTGAAATTGTGTTAATTTGTTCAAATAATTTAAATCTTCTGCAGCCATTTTCTTGTTTTTTTTTGTTTTTTGTTTTGATATTATTGAGTGTACTCTGCTTGTTGTCTTGTTCAACTGGTTATTAGAAAACAAATCGTTCATCCATTGTTCTTCTTTTTATTTCAACAACAACAATAACCTTCTTCCCAAGTTCCAAAAGTTGACATTACCCCTGAAATGATGAATTTTGAAGCAGAACTTTGAGATTGATTAAACAAGATATTGATTCTAACACAGTTTTTGACTGTATTTTTGCTCATAAAATTGTCGTGCTTCATAAACTAAATCGGTATCCCAAGGTAGCTTTTTAGAATCAAATCGATCTATATGATATTTATCATTTATGTTGAGTTTTAATTTATACACTAAATCCATTAATTCCCATACTGCAACTTGATTGCTTGTACTTTCTTTCAATACATGTTCTACCCATACAACATTTGTTTTTGTTGCTGTTGTGAGATTTGGACGTAAAGACAATAAAACAGGCTGATTGGGAAATAGTACAGACAAGATATGGACAGGATTCAAAAATCCTTTTACAAGACATTCATCCGTTTTTTCGGTGGTAGTTGAAAAATGAGATTGTAATTCAGCAACAGAAACTGGAAATTGAATTTTGTTAATTTCTTCCTTCCAGATTTCATCGTTTTTTTTGGAATCTTTTTCTTCTTCTTCTGAATCAACTTTTGACTTGTACTGTTGATTTGCACCTTGAAGTAATTGAACAGCTTCTACATTTAATTCTAGTTTTTGAGTGATTTTGTTCATCCTAAACAATTCAACATAAATATTGGATTTTTCATGAGTTTCAATAAAAGCACGTCTTAAAGGTGTGGTTTCACTCCATCGACGTCCTGCAGTTAAAGGACAAAACAAATCAATGAGCAGTGATTCATCTGTTTCATTTAAACTGGGTCGTCTGTTTGGTTGTTGTTGTTGTTGTTTTTGAAAACTTGAACTTGTAGGTTTAGGTGGCATTGTTGGAACTTTTAATATTGATTTTCTGTTGGTAATGGCTTTTTGCCCACTCGACATTTGAGCGCTCTGAGTTTGTTGGCTGGTTGTAAAATCCAATGATGATGAAGAAGATGAGGCAATAGACTGTGCTATATGATTTGAAAACCAGTCAGCAAAAACGTCCTGATCTTCCATCACTTCCTTTGGAATGAAATTATAATTAATACCCAAAATGTCGGCTAAATATTTAATGGTTCTTTTTTTCTTTTCTTCTGCTTCTTGTTTTGCTATTTGTATGGCTTCTTCTTTTACACAAAATGTCAAAGAAGCAGCACAACGTGCATTCCCAGCAGCCATGTCCTGAATTTCTTTCAAGTGATGTGCTTGTATTGAGCTTTTGTTAGGATGAGACAATGGAAACACCGAACAGGACAAACCAGAAGAGGCAGGTACAGATTCCAATGGTATTCCCCATATTTCTGCTAATGCTTGTACTTCTGAAATTTTCTTTTCTTCTACATCATTGTCTGTTGCTGTTTTGTTGTTGGATGATGAACTCAAAGAAGATGCAGTGGCCATTCCCGCAGAAGAAAAACTTGGTGAATCTGGTAATTGGTGTTGACGTGAGAGGACCTTTTCCTTGTCCATTTTTTTTTTCTTTTTGTTTCCTTTGACTATTAATTATCTGAGTTATTTTGGAGTCACAATATTTTCTCATTCAGTACCAAGAAAGAAAAAAAGAAAAAAGCAATAAGTTAAATGTATTGTGTTTGTAAGTGTGGCACTCCTATTTTTTTGGGACAATAGCTATAACCCTTTCCCTCACTACCAAATAAAAGAAATGGCAAGTGAAAGTAGCGGTAGCATTCCTTCCATACCACCACCACGAAAAGAAGAAGAGAAATTCCAAAAATCCAAAACCACCATTACTCCATTATTTATACCCGAAGATGTGTTAACAGCACACACTGAAGAAATGATGCAAAATCCTGCATGGCAGATTTTGCCAACAGTAGACGAATATATGAGAACCACAAAAAAAGCTTTCTTGTACATGCCAGCACCACCTCCAGTCAAACGCCGACAATCTTCTAAGAGCAATAACGATGATCCCAACAATACAAATAATAAAAACAAAAAACGACGTGTTCCATTAACATCCAGTGGTCGACCTAGATCAATTAGTGGTGATGGAATTTTTGAGGATACACAACCCAAAAATCCAGATGATGATGATGATGAACCATCTGATGAAAACAAGCAACAAGATCAACACGCTGCCTTGATGAGTCTCTGTGGCCCTCCACCATCTTTTTCTTCTTCTTCCTCTACGGCTGATTTAAAACAAGGACCATCAAAAGTCTTTCTAAATGGAGATGATTTGCTAGTAAAATTACAAAAACATAAACATCAATTACTGCTGAAACAAGATCAAAGTAACTACATCATACCTGATATCTTGTGTTTACTTTTGTTGGATCTCCAGTTGGGTTTAATTTTGAGAAATCATTCAATCTGCCAAAATGCATGTATTAAGATGATGCTGTGGATTGATTCTGTTTTACCAAAAGAACAACAACAAGAACAATGCCAATACCTGGCAAGTTTACGAACAGATTTATGTACCTTGGTTTGGCAATTTTTCACTTCTTCTCAATCAAAAACAAGTTCAACCTCATCATCCGAAAAACGACAGTACAATAAAAGGCGTACGCGTGTATGATTTAGTGCTTGGTGACACCTCAGAATTTTTTTTTTCTTATGGGTTGTTGAATATCAAAGTAATCATCACTGGCGTCCACACAACACTCAAAACCACAAAGCCACTAAAAATGAAAATAAACACAGATACAAAAAAAAAAGTGCAAAAGAGAGTGTGGTAGGCAATGTGCGCCGTTTTCCGCGCCTTCTGCCTTTTTTATTAAATGGTATGTGTGTTGTTGTTCCATGCCATGGTTCTATTTGAGATGTTGACACCAGTAAAAGAATAACTGTCCAGGGTACACCAAAAAAAAGCCTTCATTGAAAGAAACACAAAAAGAAAAAGTGCAACAACGACAATGCTATACATACCCGATTTAGAAGTCAATATTCTTTCCAGTGGCGCTTCAGAAAACATCAGTATAACATCACCCACTACTAGCACAAGAAAACGCAGTAGATCCTCATGTTTAAATGACAAAATAACAAATCCTTCATCTTTTGGTGGTGGTGGTGCAGCAATAAGGACATTTTTTCCACCATTGGAAACTTCAGCAGCAGCCAACAGAGAAAGAAAGAAACGTCAGCGAATTATGGGTCGAGGTCGAAATGCAGCATTGAACAATACACCTGATTTTGCTGGTAGTGCAGGAGGTTTTCTGCCCGACGTCACATCTTTTATGACTTCTGTACGACAATCCATGCTTGAGAATCCATTGTCAGTTGAGCCCATTCAAACGTCACAAATGATTATTGGTGGTAGTGATGCTCCTGTTAGTTTGCTGTTATCATCAACAACTGCAACTACAACAACAACACCGACTTTAACCTTGCCAATGGAAGAAGAAACATCACAACAAAAACAACAAGAACAACAACAAGACGAAGAATTACCAGCAACCACAAAAGCAGCACAACGTATTGGTCCATCAGTTCCTCGACATGTTTATTTGCTGAATAAACGCAGAAAACGAATATCGGAATTTGAACGTAAACTAAAAAGTGTTGAACCTGAAGAACCACTAAATGAAAGATTAAATCATTTATTAGAGTTGGAAGCAAATCTGCAACCAAATCATCCTTTAAATTGGTTAATCGCAGGTGCACCACCACCACCATCACATGTTGCCGCCTTAATAAAAATGGTAGACTCCACGAGAGGTTTGGCATATAATTCATCCGAATACTTTAATACGTTAGGGAAGTTTACCGCCAACCTGACACAACAAATCAAACAATCAGAATCTGCCATTTTAAAATGGTTACGGTCCATTGAACATTGTATTTTGTCAACTCCTTCTTCTTCTTCTTCTTCTGAATTACAACCACAATCACATTCAATAGTAAGTCGATTGGTATTTGACTTTTGTGTTGAAGCCATTACAGAATCTTTATTTACTCTATCAGCATATCTCCTAGAAGGATTCCGACAGCTGCAGTTTTACGCAAAACGTGAATTTTGGGGAGTGACCTATTCATCATGGACTTGTTGTCTTCAACACCTCGAAAAGATGCAAGACATTCATCACTTATGGACGCCACAACTCGAACAAGAAAGACAACTCTTACATAAGTCTTTAGGTGCATTATTTTATGAATTTATGCCTCTTTTGTTAACATCTGTGAAAGAAGAACGCATCATATTAGAAAAAATGCAACTTACTTTAGATGCGCGTGAAAAAGATTTAAAACACAAACAGGAACGAAAACAACAAAAACTACTTGATGCAAAAATAAACCTTCCAAATAACGAAATAATTACCAAGAAGTAAATTGTTTATTTGTCTCATATGGAATGGTGCGGAGTATCATAACTACCTGCACGCAACATCCAAAGGTGAACAACATTTGTTCTTGGTAATTCAGTCAACATGGACAAAATAGTCATTTTTTTATGTCCAATTCTTGTCCAAATTTTTATGTTGAACTTGTATCCTTTAAAATTAGTAAAAGGTAAAAATAAAGTGTGCTTGAAAGAAAATATTTTTTAAAACTTTTTTTAGCAATGTTTTCTATAGTACTGGTTTTGTAATGTAATTTTGTTGTTGTTTCATGTGGCAACAAAAAAGAGGAAAATATTCAACATGAAGAAATATCCATCCAGACTGAATTGTATACGCATACAAGTGTGATGAATCGTAAATGTGGATATGCTGTTTTGGTGGATGTAGCTGCGTTTGATGAGTTAGGATTACTTGTTGATTCATAATAAATACTGATTTAAATGAAGAATAGCCAGCACATCTCTGATACAACCACACGTTTTCTTTCACTGATATTGACAGAATCAACTGACAAAAAAATAGTAAACATCACACTGAAAGAAAACAACATTAGTATAAAGTACCTGAGGCAATAAAGCAAGTTCATTCACATTCTTTCACCTTCATGACGTGTTTTTTTGATTTTGTTCTTGGTAATTCAGAATAGATGGACTAAATAGTCGTTCGTTCATGTCCCATTCTTTTGTTTTTTTTTGATTGATGTGATGGTAAACTTTATAATCCATAAAATAAAGAATAAAGTGTACAGTGAGAGAAAAGTTTTTTTTTAGTTTTATAAACCCACTCATCCTTATATCGAATATCAGTTCTAGTCTTTTTTTCTTTTTTCTGTATGGCAAATAAAGAAATGTATCTTTCACTTTACTCTCTACTGAGATCAGAAACAATACAAAACACGAAGAAGTGAAGAAAGACAACTACGTATCCAAAATAATAAAATGACGAGGCTGAAAAGTCGGCTTCTCCATTACTCGTTTTGGTGTTTCTTCTGCTGACGATTCAAATTTCTTATTTTGTTCCATTACAGCAATAGAGGACGAGAAAATGCGATTGTCAGCCTTTTGGCGCTGTTGTATGTTCTGCCACCATACTCTTAATTTTGTTAAGGATTGTTGTTCTGCTATGCTAATAGTTGCAGGATCGCGCTGTTGAAGAGCTTCTAATGTTTCTGTAATTCCAGATATCGTTATCATGTCATCGTCTGCGTGTACTCGCATCAATCGGCAACTACATGTTTTTGATTCACGTAACGTTTCTAATGCCTTAAGAGTTACATCCACAAGAGTTAAACACACTGGACAGTGGCCCATGAATCGTTCATTGCTTCCACTACTGCCAGATAATGATGAATCTGTTTTAGAGTATGCTGCACTCACAGATACACCTTCAGGCCTATCTTCAGCCATGATATGTTTAGCAATCTACTATTGTATAACCTACTGTTGTCTCCTTTAGAAGAAAGAAAAAAAAAGAGAAAAGATATGAGAGTACTACAAATTGCCAGTATGTTGATGTATTTTCTGTTTTCTGCAAAGAAGTGTACGTGAATACAATATTTAATTTGACATCAACATACGTACGCTCTAGTGTACCATATACCTTGTAGAATTTATGTATTTTGAGAAGTTGCACATTGAATACAATTGTTTTGTATGACTCATGCGTACATACTATTGTATTAGGAATAATAAGATGATTAAATAGTTTTCTTATGTCTCTATTGCTGCCGTTAGCAATACAATATAAAATAAAAAATACAACTTGATCTATTGTTTTCTTTTTCTTTAGGGGAGGGACGCGCTTTTTATTTTCAAGAAGCAGCACATTGAACATAAACGTTTGGTATGACTCATGCGTACACACTAGTACAGTAGTAATGGTGAGATGATTATATTGTTTTCTTATGACTCTATAGCTGCCGTTAGCAATAGAATATAAAATGAAAAATACAACTTGATCTATTGTTTTTCTTTTTCTTTAGAGGAGGACGCGCAAAAAAAAGATAGTGAATGTGATGCAGTTTATCGTGGTTGCGTGAAATGCCTTATGAAAATAAGAAATTAAAGCGTAATATAATGATGAATGTTTACTGATGTCGTTTATTGTCTGCGAATAACATAAATGCTGGATGTAGTAGAAATTTGCTGCTCAGACACATTAATTCTTTGTATTCTGTTAGCACTGGTGTATAAAGGAGATGTAAATTTAAATGTTTCTTGGCAATA
>Ga0187875_10002881_pt1 | contig 12477 bp, 9 predicted proteins | sample June2016WEW_17_1_2_FD_132978 | JGI IMG/M metagenome (GOLD analysis project Ga0187875, IMG submission 132978) | Peatland microbial communities from SPRUCE experiment site at the Marcell Experimental Forest, Minnesota, USA - June2016WEW_17_10 | ecosystem: Environmental > Terrestrial > Soil >... | reverse complement strand
GGTCATGCGAATTATGCGCGGAACTTCCACATTCTTAGCCTCGTGAAGATCGCGTCGTTTTTTGCAACACTTGCGGTTGCAGGGATCTTGTGGCTGGTTGCGTGCTTTCTGATCGTGCGGTCGAAGGAACGATCCTCGTGGTGGTTGCTTCTTGCGGCGTTGGGGCCCTGGGGGTTCGCCATTCTGGCGAGGATGAAGGACAGAACGTCCGGGGAAACGGACAGGTATGAGAGGTTTGTACGTCGAATGAATTGGTTTGTGCGGGCGGGCTACGAAGTGTGCACCTTCGTGATGATATGGGTGCTCGCCTATGAAGCCATGGTTCTAAAGCGCAACCTGATGATCCTGTATGAGTCCGCCAGCACGGGGGCTTCGACCGCGCAGATCATCGCTAGCCAGAATGCGTCGTCTGGGATGTGGGCGTTCGGCGAGGGGATGGAAGTGATGTACTTGGTGGTTCTTCTCTACCTGCTTTGGCCTGTCGTATTTAACATCGTGGGTCGTGTGGCCTCGATGATGGCATCAGCCAAGGCACAGTGAATCTTTGATTTCAAACAGCAAACAGAGAAAGGCAAGGGGCGCTGACAGAGAGCCGCACGACTATTTTGGGATACTCGCTTTATAGAGGATGACTTTGTGGTGCGGGTCAGGGCTGTAGGGGTCGTATACTGGAGCGCCTTTACATCGATAAGTGCTTGCCTTTAACAGTGGAATTATTTCGTCTGCTTGCCTTTTTCATTCTGAGCTGCAAACCCATCTCGTATTGCCGCTTCCAGCGTAGCGATGTTTATATCCTTTAGAGCTTTAAACCGAATGCAATATCCGGTCACGCTGGCCTTGCCTAGTTTTCTTGCATACGTTTTGGCCAAGTACTTCTTATCTTTGAGACCAAGAATATAGACAGAAATTCCGGTTTTGTTTCCGCTCACACCAATTTGAAAAAACTCTCTATTTTTTCCATTGGCATATTTTATGGTGCGAAATCCATATCCAATCGTAGGGTTGGAAACAGTATGATTTTTGCGGTCTATACCATCGAAGAACCATAATTTGCCTTCTGGTGACACTTGAAGTGCGAGGCGATGCAACTCTCGCATGTCACTGCGTTTTGGCTCCGGTTGAGTGGCAATATACTTCTTGATTTGTTCTTGTGCGTTCATAGGTTCTGCTCCCCAGTTGCGCGCACGAGATTATACGACGATTAATCCTTTTGAACCGTTCGCATTCTGTGTCACACCGGATACCAGGTTTTGGGTCACCTTCTCCCCCTTGCGAGGGCGGGCGGCCTTGACCGTCGAGGCCGCCGGGCTACCGAAAGATGCGCTGGTGGAAATTGAACTGGTGGCCGTGCTCTGAGGGAGAGCGTTGCCGGAAAAACGGGGCGCGGTACGAACATTTCTGGTTAGCCAAGTTGTCTCAATGGGTCGACGCAAGACCCATGTCGAACCCGGTTTGCATTGAAAACAAAGGTTAAATCGTTCGTTAGGGTTAAATCAGCCGAAACACTACCCTGGCTAGGTTTTGAGCATGTGCAGCCGAACAGATCGCATCTCCCGGGGAAGCATTATCGAATCAACGTATTGCATGGTGTTGCGTCGACCGGTTGAGCTGGCAGGACTAATCGTCCAGGTGGATGCTAGCCTGCACTTCTCTGGTTAGCCGTTACCGGAAAGATGTGTGGATAGCAGAAACCCTTTCTGTGCGGAACTGCAGAAGTGTTTGGAATGAAGTTCGGATGCAGTTGGGATTACCGAATCTCGAGAATCCTCATGTTGTTGAAGTCGGCGATATACACGTGGCCGGCAGAATCGACCGCCACGTCTTCCGGGAAGAACAGCTCCGCAGGAGCCGAAGAGCCGCCGTTTCCGGTGAAAACAGGCATGCCCGTTTCGGCAATCGTGGTGATGGTGCCGGAAGTATCGATCTTGCGAACGCGGCTATTCTGATTGTCCGCGATGTAGACGTTTCCGGCAGAATCGACGGCCACACCGGTTGGCTGATTCAAGAAAGCGGCAGTGGCAGGCCCGCCGTCGCCGCTGAAACCGAACGTGCCGGTTCCGGCGATTGTATCGATGGTGCCGGAGGCGTCTATTTTGCGGATTTTAGAGTTGCCGTAATCGACGATGTACACACTTCCGGAACGGTCCACGGCAATGCCTTCGGGTTCATTGACCTGGGCGGAGGTGGCCGGACCACCATCTCCAAGGACGCCGGCAAATCCGGTCCCGGCAATGCTGCTAATCGTGCCGGATGAATCTATTTTGCGAATGCGGTTGTTCCATGTGTCGACAATATAAACGTTTCCCGAAGCATCCACGGCAACCGCAGCGGGGAGGCTGAGTTGGGCCGTGGTGGCGGGAATTCCGTCGCCGTTGTAGCCCTGCGTTCCGGTCCCCGCGATCGTTGTGATCGTGCCGGAAGTGTCCACCTTCCTGATGCGGTTGTTATAATAATCGGCGATATAGACATTCCCAGCAGCATCAGCCACGACGCGGTACGGGTCGTATAAGGCTGCCGAAGTGGCGGGTATGCCACCCCCGTTGTATCCCTGGTTGCCATTTCCGGCAATCGTGATGATCTTGCCGGTGGAGTCCACTTTGCGGATTACACAGTTTCCCGTGTCGGCGATATAGAGGTTGCCAGAGGCATCCAGCGATACTCCGTAGGGTGAATTCAAGTCCGCGGAAAGAGCTGGGCCACCGTCACCGCTGTACCCAAGGGTGCCGGTGCCAGCCACAATGTAAGTGGCGGGCGAGGAGTGGCCCTGGTTGCCGCCGCCGTTACCACCGTAGCCGTTGCTGGCACCGCCGCAACTGCTGAAAGTGCACGCCAGTAAAACAGTGAAACCAAAACAAACAGGCGTCCCAAGATGCTTCATAGAACCTCACGATGAGTCCGAAGGAGTGGTTATAGCAAAGTCAATTCACCATGTCAGTGATGCGTGAACTTTCTGCTGACATGCCGAATTAGCGCATTAAATGTCCATGTGGGTACTGGGACAAACTTGTCCGGGGAGCCGACTTCGATTATAGGGCTTTGTCAGAGGGGCAAAAGCTCTCCTGGCGCGGTTGGGAGGAGTGCGGGTTAAATTCTGGCTGATTCTTCGGCGCTTGTGTTGGCCGAGTATGCAGGAGAGCTATAGGAGCAGCATGTTTATCGTGGCGTCAGCTTCAGCAGATATTCGGCTGAGTGGGAGCTGGGACAGACTTGGGCGGTTGGCCGGCTTACCGGAACTAGTGCCAAATCGTGATAAATTCAAGCCTTATTCAGAGGCAGTTATTTGTTCTGCGCATGATCGGTAAAAAAAATGCCCAGCCGGGGAGGTTCTATGTGCGATCAATTAGATATTCTACAGCGGCGTGTTTCGAGTCTTGAGCGCAGGGTTGTCTGGCTGGCGGTGTGCTGTGCCGCTTTGACAACCTGTCTATTTTTGTTTGCGACAAGAGGCGCGGTGAAAGCCGATACGCAACCAGGGATCCTGACGGTGAAACGACTTGCCGTAGTGGACGACAAGGGAACGGAGCGGGTCGTGATTGCGGCCCCACTTCCTGATCCGATCATCCAGGGAACACGCGTGAAACGCGACGGTCCGGTATCGGGGATGCTGATATTCGACCCCAAAGGGAACGAACGAGGCGGATACGTAACATCGGATACAGGGGACCTAGCCGCGTTCATCACTCTCGACTCGGAGCATGATCAAGTGTTCACTGCCTACGCAAACGCGGACCGCGGAGCGACAGTCTGGGTCTCAAACGACCAGCACGATGCCATCGCCTTTAGCACACACAAGCAGCCAGTTTTGGAAATAGTTCAGGACAAGAAGATCATTTATAAGCAACCACCTAACGCTCCCGATCTGCATTGATTTAGCCCCTTGCCTAGTGACTCCAGGTGAGTACTTGGGCGGTGTGCAGACTACCCTGGAGTTGATAGATTGTCGGGCCACCGCTACGTTTGAGCCTGCATCCTAATCGACCAGTTTCGTTGAAGCGCCCCTAGGAGTTTAGAGGTGCCCTTATGAAATCCGCATCCATTGCATTGCTCTTAGTAGTTTTGTTTCCCGGCACATCTCGTTCGCAAAGCCCGTTTGACGGTACTTGGGTTATTGATATCGACAACAATCGCAACTTCGCGGCCGAAAAACCGATCGAGTTTTCGCTTGCCGATGGGATTTTTCGAGATGGCAACAGGGTGCTCAAAGCCGATGGTAAAGATCAGGAGGTTCCTGTCACGGGTTATTGGGATACAGTCACCGTCCGCATCGTGGACGACCATACGGTCGAGGTGACATCGAAAAAGGGTGGAAAACCAATGTACACGGAAACGGACACTGTTTCGCCAGACGGTGACGCCCTAACCCAAGTGATGAAAGATACGACGGAAGCGGAGGCCGTTACGTTTGAGAGCCGGTATAGGCGTATAGCGCCCGCACCTCCCGGTGCACACGTTCTCTCGGGTTCGTGGCAAATCTTCAAGCAGAGCCGGTCGGCGAACAGCACGATCATCACATACAAGTGCACATCGCAAGGATTCAGTGCCGAGACTCCGCTGGGAGAAAAGTTTGACGCGAAATTCGACGGCAAATTCTATCTGATGGAAGATGACCCAGCACACACGATGGTCGCGGTGAAACGAATTGATGCCAACACGGTGGAAATGACCAATCAGCGTGATGGAAAGATTGTGTTCGTGGTGCGTTTGGAGGTTACGGCCGACGGAAAAGCCATTCACGCATCGTCGAAAAGCGAGGAAGACGGAAGCGTGAAAACCTGGGGACTACACAAAAAGGCGAATTAGCTTTCCTGCGGAAGTCGAGTTAGAGGATTAAGGGGGAACCCGAGAAGTCGGTACGATACGCCACATGTCGGGTTGCCGACTTATCAGGCAAGTGGAATTGAATCGGTAAACACTAGCGTTTATCATTACTCATCGTTTAGCACGTCCTTTGGGGGTCCACATGAGATCGTCTCGGATGATGTACCTGTTGCGTCCCGCGTTCATTGTGGGCACCCTTCTGCTGGTTGTGGCTTCAAGCCGTGACGCTTGGTCGCAGAAGGGTCCGCAATCGTCTCGTTCGAAAGTCGAATCGGGCCTCAGCCTTCGCGTTAGGATCGAGGGGAGACCATTCGAACACTGGACTATCCAAGACCGAATGCATTTTTACGATGTACCGGGCGTCCAGATAGCCTTGATCGACCAGGGTGAGCTCGCCTGGATTGGAAGCTATGGCGTTACCCGAGCGAGCGGCGACCAGCATGTTGATGATAAGACTCTGTTCGAGGCTGCATCTGTCAGTAAGGTGGTGACAGCGCTTGCCGTGCTGCGTCTGGTCGACAGAGGCACCCTCGATCTCGACGCGCCGGTCCGCCCGCTCCTCAAGAGCTGGCAGCTATCGGATCCATCCAGCTCAGTCACGACCCGTAAGTTGCTGAGCCACAATGCCGCGATCAATTTTCCCGCTGGAGAAACGGCGCTGCGGCCCTCACAGCCCATCCCCACAAACATTGAAAGGCTCGCTGGACGCGCTCCTGCCCTGAACCATCCTGTCGTCATCGACGGAATTCCGGGATCGGGATTCCGCTACTCGAACGGTGGCTATCTCATTCTGGGTCAGCTCGTCGCAGATATAACCGGCATTCCCTTTGAGCAAGCCGCCGAGGACCTCGTCACTAAGCCTCTGAAGATGAGCCGGAGCACTTTCAGCACGATGCTTCCTGCCACGGCCGATGCAGATCTAGCATACGGACATGGAAGCGACGGCGCTGAGGAACCAGAGGGTTGGCGCATTGTAGGCGCCGCTGAGGGTGGCCTATGGACGACCGCGCAAGACCTCGCAAACGCTGTTCTCGCGATCCAGCAATCGTCAAACAAGACAAACGGCTTCCTTTCAAGCCAGCTTGCGCGACAGATGCTCAAACGTCAGAACGAGCGATGGGGGCTCGGTGTGGAGATTGGTGGTGCAGGAGCCGATTTGTGGTTTCAGCATGAGGGTTCAACGCCAGGCTACAAAGCTCGGTTGTTTGCATACGCGACTAGAGGACAAGGTGTTGTGATTCTTACAAATGGGGACCGAGGTGGTGAGCTCACCGAGGAGCTTCTGTACAGCGTGGCGGCTGCATATCATTGGCCTGACTTCCAGGTTGTTACGCAGCAGATCATACCTGTCGACGCTGCTGCGCTCCAGGTATACACCGGCCGGTATCAGATGGCGCCAGGAGCCTTCGTTACCGTGACAACGGCTAACGGAAAGCTCTTCGCGGAGGTTCGCGACAGAGGAAAGACCGAGCTTTTTCCGGACGCATCTGACCATTTTTTTATGCTCAATGGCCCACAAGTCCTTTTCGTGCGTTCCCCGCAAGGTTCCATCACCGAACTTGTCTTCGATGGCAGCTTCCATGCGAAGAAGGTTGACCAATAAAGTAACAGCAGCGATAGCCTATCCGGTAGTTCGTCCCTCAGTCTTGACGAGTCGGCTTGCGGGGACTGATCGCGATTGCTTACGGATGACGGGCAACCCGGAAGTAATTCTCACGTCCTGGTAAACGCGCTTCCCGGAAAAGTAGGATTTAGTACCCAAGGCGAGCGGAATAGGTATTGGGCTAGACTCATTGCATGGAATTCATGGAGTACTTCACGCTTGTAGTTATGGTCATTGGGCCACTCATCGTCGCAATCGTGGTGTGGCGGAAAAGGGACGGCACAAAGTCCTGATCAACGCAAACCGGACATGTGCCGATCTGCAAATCTACAGTTCACTCCCATCAATCCATCCGTGGCGTGATTTTCGACGGAGTAGCCCGTCATCCGGCCAGAACCGGCATGCCAGTCAAGGTTTCTGGCTGGACTCGGCCAGTGTCCCGATGACATTGCACTGGCGGTTTGCCGGGCGGGTCAGGTAAGAAATGGCAAGGACGAGCAGCAATACCAGCGGAGCGAGGGCTCTTGATCCATCCTTCGCGAGGTAGTGCGCAATAAAAGCGGAGATCCAAGCGAATGTGAAACCGGCATACGCCCATTCCTTGAGTCTGACCATGCCGGGAACGATAAGGGCAATCGCGCCAAGAGCTTTGGCAATCCCCAAAATAATGCGGAGCTGCTGCGGATAGCCCACGTGAGCGAATCCTTGAATTGCCTGCGGACTGCCCGATAGGTAAGCGTACGCGGCAAGGACGGACAGAGCGGCCAGCACAAGGGTGGTCACCCAATAAGTGACTTTGCGTGCCATGCGATATCCTTTCGACTTCCAAGGGAATCCTAGCACGCAGGGCCGGGCGGTTCTGGCTAAATCGTCGCCAAGACGGACCAAATGGCATAGGTCTCGATTGACGCGGTAATCGTCCAAGTAGGTCTCGATTCCCGAGATACCTATCTGCCGAATTCAGGATAGGGCACTGTTAAGAGGGTGGACGCTCTCGCGACGCGATTGGTTGGAGCGCGGGTTAAATTCCTGCTGGTTCTTCGGCGCGTTTGTTGGTCGGACTTGCAGGAGCGATATTGGAGCTGTGCGTTTATTTTGGCGTCAGCTTGAGGAGATATTCGGCTGAGTGGGAACCGTCGGGAGAGGTGACGTGGATTTTCACGGTGGTTGAGCCTGCGGTGAGAGGAACCTTGTGAGGCTCGGCTGGATTGGCGGGTTCACCGTTGATAGTGAGAGCGCTGGAACGAGTGGAGGTTGGCTCCGCTAGAACGGCTACGGTGGTGGCGTGAGGGGGAGCGACTACTGTGTATTCCTTGACGGCGGGGGAGAAAACGGGGGAGAGCCTGGCGTCTTCGACGGCGATACGCGTTAGGCCGGCGATTTGTTCGATGGGCGCGGGGAGATAGTGATCCTTGTTGACGTTGATGGCGACCCAGTCGGGATCGTGGATGCGGTCGCCGATGGTGACTTGAAGGGCGCCGGTGGGGCGGTAGGAGGGAACGAGGACGGCGTCACCTTTGTCCATGAGGGACTGCAGGGCGGACTGGAGATTGTCGAGATACTTTTCGGCATCGAGGGGATGGTCGTTGTGGCCGGACATCAGGTGCTTGACCTTGCCGCGGAAGTTGGCGCGGGAGTTTTTGACGGTGGCGAGGTAGATGTCGAGAGAGATCGGTGACCATTGGAGCCAGAGGGCATCGGGGATGGTGGGGGAGTTGCTGCCGTAGGAGTCGCCTGTGAAGAGGTTGCCGGTCTGCTCGTCAAAGACGACAAGGGAGCCAGGGGTGTGACCGGGGACGGCGTAGATGACGAGGGAACGGTCGCCGAGATCGACGCGATCGCCGTCGTGGGCGGGGATGAGATTTTTGGCGATGACGTCGTCGGGGATGCCGCGGGATTTGAGGAGATGCTCGGCTTCGGGGCGGTCGAGTTCACCGATATGTTCGCGGCTGTCGCGGATGAATTGATCGGACTGGCCGATGTGGTCGAAATGGTTGTGAGTGAAGATTACTTCGATGGGCAGGCCAGCAGTGAATTGGGAGAGATAGTCTTTCAAGGCGCCGTGGCCCATGCCGCAATCGATGAGAGCGAATTTGTTGGCGCCCTTTATGAGGAACATTTTGTCGTTGTCGGAATCGCGAACCATGCGGACGCCGGGGAGAATTTCTTCGGAGACGTAGGAATCGTGGTCGCGGCGGTCGACGGTATAGAGGAAGTCGGCGATGTTGCTGTTGGTGCGGCCTTCGCGGATGGCCATGGCGCGGAGGGTGTAGCCGGCCTTGAGACCTTTTTCGCCTTCATAAATGCCGCCGATGAAGAGCAAGTGCTGGGGATCGTAGACCGGGCTTTTGGAGGTGGGGGCGCTGCCGTCGAGCGTGTAGTGGATGGTGGCTTGCGGATCGGAGTTTAAGAGGGTGACGGATTCGGTGGTGGGGTAGGTGCCGGGGGCGGGGAAAGCCGTGGGAGGGTCGAGTTTTGGGCCGGAGCCTTGCGGTTCGGGGGGACCGAATTGCGCGAGGGAAAGAGAGGACGTGGCGGAGAGCAAAACAGCGGCGCATAGGAGGCGTACGAGGAATTTCATGGGAGCCTTTCCGGGAAGATTGGGGTGCGTTTCTAAAGTTCCACTGATGAGGGGGAAAGTCAAGGAAAGGGGAATTGGAGGAGATGCGGCAGAGGAAAAGAGAGGGAAAACTTAACGCAGAGGCGCAGAGTTCGCAGAGGAAACGTGGAGAAAACCGAAAAGAAAAAGGCAAAAGCTTGACCACGGATTGCACAGAGGGGCTGCAGAGGAAACGGAGAATATGGATAGAAGGAGGACACAAGACCCAGGTAAAAAAGCGAACCTGGGGCACCCCGCATGTGGCGAGCTGGGAAGGATTCACAGAGGAGCGCTGCGGGCTCGGGAAGTTTGGATGCGCGCCGTGCGCGGGATGAAAGAAGGAGAGTCGAGAGACTCGATCAGGCTGAGAAGCCAAGGGCGAGTGGCGTCGTCGATGTAGGTGATTTCAACGCCGAGCTGGGCCTCGGCGAAGTCGGCCCAGCGGACGATGCCCTGCCCCAGCACCTTACGGTGATCGGCCTGAAAATCGAGGAGGAGTTCAATAGGGCCTGCGGCGAGGAGGAGTGTGGAGTGAATGCAAAAGCCGCCGCGGCCGAAAGCGAAATGGCCCTGGGCGCGAGCAGCGGCCAGACTGGCAAAGGAGGAAACGAGGAGGGCTTGGGGATTGTCGGGAAGAGGTGAGCACCAAAGGTCGTTGCGGGCAGTCAAGATGCGCGCAACGACAGAGATGAGTTCCTTGCGCTCAACGGGCTTGGACATGATGGCTTCGACGCCAAGATCGTAAGCGTCGCGAGGCTCGATATCAGAGAAACCGGAGATGAAGATGACGCTGGGCTTGGAAGCGTGGACGGATTTGAGGTGGCGCAGAAGAGCGAGGCCGTCCATGACAGGCATGCGGATGTCCGAGACGACGGCGTCAACCTGATTTTGTTGAATAAGGTTGAGGGCTTCCCCGCCGTGCTGGGCGACGAAGACACGGGCGCCTTCGCGGTGAAACCACTCGGCCATGATGTCGAGAAGATCGGGTTCATCATCGACGAGCAATATTGTAGCGTCCTGGAATTGCATGGGTTTCCTCCATAAGAAGGGGAATCGAAAAAGAAAAAGTAGTCTGAGGTGAAGATTCGATGAGTTTGAGCTCACCCCCATGTTCTTCGACCATGGCTTTGGAGAGGCTCAAGCCAAGGCCGGTGCCCTTGCCGACAGGCTTGGTGGTGAAGAAGGGATCCATGATGCGGGATTTGAGCTCGGAAGGAACGCCGGGGCCGCTATCGGAGAGCGAGAAAACGACGGAGTGGTTGTGGGTGGAGACTTCGAGGCGGACCCACTTGTCGGATTCTAAATCGACGACGGCATCGAAGGCGTTTTGCAGGAGATTGAGGAGAACCTGGGCGATCTGGACTTCGCGGCAGGAAATGAAGAGGGTGGGGTCGACAGGGGGGGCATCCAGGCGGACGGAGTAGACGCGGAAGCGTTCCTCGCACAATGCCAGGGCCTGCTGGACGATCTCCGCAACAGAAGCCGGCTGAAAGGGGTCGGCAGCACCTTCACGGGAAATCTGGCGGAGGCTCATCACAATTCTGGAAATGCGCTGGGCGGTTTTCTTGATGCGAGAGGCGGCCGTTAGAAGAGAGTCCAGGGGAACGTTTTGAGAATCGGCCAATTCGAGGAGGTTGCTGGCGGAAGCATGGATGACGGCGAGAGGGTTGTTGATCTCGTGGGCAACACTACCGGCCATGAGGCCGAGAGCGGAGAGGCGCGCGGAGGAGACGGCCTGGGCGCGGTTGAGTTCGAGTTCTTTTTCCATGCGTAGGCGTTCGGTGATGTCGCGGATGATCGTGGAAGCGCCGATGATGTTGCCGACAGGGTCCTTGATGGGTGAGATGGTGAGGGAGACATTGAACAAAGTGCCGTTCTTGCGCTTGCGGACCGATTCGAAGTGATCGGTGGGTTGACCGGTCGAGAAGCGTTGCCGGATGGCGGTTTCCTCGTGTTCGAGGCCAGGAGGAATAAGTAGGGTTACGGGCTGGCCGATGACTTCGGAGGCGGCGTAGCCGAAGAGGCGTTCGGCGCTGGGATTCCAAGTCTGGATGATGGCGTGGAGATCTTTGCGAATGATGGCGTCTTCGGCAGAATCGACGATAGCGGCGAGCAAAGATTGGTCGTGAGCGCGTTCGAGTGCGGAACGGGTGTGAACGAGTTCAAGGTCGCGGTGGCGCATGGCCTCCGCGAGAAGACAGATGGAGGCGCAAGTGACGATAAACACGGCCATGGCAATGCGGTCTCCGTGGGCCACAATGAAGAACGAGCCGCGGGGTTCGAGGAAGAAAAAGTCGGCGGTGACAGCGGAGAGAAAGGTGGCGAGAAGGCTGGGACCGAGGCCTGCCAGGATGGCGACGAGCATGACGATGGGATAGAAAGTGATGTAGGGGGGAATGACACCCCAAAACCTGCCCAAGGCGTAACGGATGGAAGTGGCAACGGCGACGGCGAGGAAAGCGAAGGCGTAGCGCCAGAGCAGGTGCCGGGTTCGGGAAAGAGAAGGAGCGAATCGTGATGCGGGCGGGTCAGCGGGAGTCATGAATTGGCGCCTTTACGATGCAGGAAGATGGGACACGCATCCGTTGAGAAAGCATGGAACAAGTCCTGGGTGTTCGGGAGTGACGGCCGACGGTGTTGTGGACGTGCCAATCAGGAATCATGAAAAGACAAGCAAATCTTCCCAAGTTGCCAGAAACGGATTGATGACAGAGAACCCAGGAAAAATAAAAGGAAGGGGTGCGACCTGGCCATTATGATGGTGCAGCCGGATGCGCGTGTCAAGGCGAATTACGAAAGAGGCACGTTTGCGTAATTGCCACTGGAACGAGAGGAGAATACGAAGAAAACGCAAGAACAGGCGGCAGGCGTGAACTACCGAGGCGGGCTAGAGTTCGAGAGGCTTCACGTGGGGTTGGGAGGAGCGATAGGAGCGGTGGATTAGCCACGCGATGGCGAGAAGCATGCCTAGCCAGCCCAGGGTGCGGACGGTGTGACCGATTTGGCGGTCGTACTCGAGGACGCCCCAACGGCCGAAGAGGAGTAGCCAATCGCTGGTGTCGGAGCCGACGAGAGGAAGGGTATCGGAACGGGCGTCGGACATGTAGGTGCCGATGTAAAGGAAATTTTCGAAAAACCAGAAGGAACAGAAGGTGACGCCGAAGGGCTGGCGTTGGAAGAAAAAATAAATACAGCAGGCGGCGGGAACGATGAGTTCGAAGAGCGTGCCGCCGAGAAGCATGATGGTGTTGCCGAAGGGACTGAAGAGGGGATGGCCGGCTTCGTGAATCATGAGATTGGCAAAATCGACGAAGAGGAAATTAGGGGCGTTGGCGTAGGCGTAAAGGAGGAAAAGGAAGTAGAGAACAAGCCAAATGGCGACATAGAGTCGTGGGATGGATTTCCATTCGCCGAAATTTTCGTTGAGCCAGTCCATGAGGACAGAGTAACAGCGGAG
>Ga0187875_10002880_pt1 | contig 12482 bp, 7 predicted proteins | sample June2016WEW_17_1_2_FD_132978 | JGI IMG/M metagenome (GOLD analysis project Ga0187875, IMG submission 132978) | Peatland microbial communities from SPRUCE experiment site at the Marcell Experimental Forest, Minnesota, USA - June2016WEW_17_10 | ecosystem: Environmental > Terrestrial > Soil >... | reverse complement strand
TCCCCGAAGGCGGCAGACCACAAAGTACGATGGTCTGCCCCACGGTCAGGCAGCAGCACAAAAGAGGCGGCCTGAGAGGCCGCTGCCCCACGAGTTACCCACGAGTTACCGGGGTGCGACCTCAAAAGTGAGGACAGTGGTATGGGTAAGGCCTCCGCCGGTGCCCTTGATGGTGATCGGGTAGGTGCCATACGCGGCTGTCCTGGACACGGTCAGGAGCATCTCGGACGTGCCGGAACCCGGCGCGGCGATGGAGGCAGGGCTGAAGCTGACGGTGACGCCCGTCGGCTGGCCCGTCGCGGACAAGGCAATGGCCGAGTCAAAGCCGCCGGAGACAGTCGTAGTGACGACGGCATAGCCGCTTTGGCCCCGATACAAGTATCCCGACGTGGGCGAGACGGAGATAGTGAAGTTACCACTGGCCGGCGCGGTCACCGTGAGCGATACGGTGGCCGTGTGCGTAAGTCCGCCGCCCGTACCGGTGACGGTGATCGTATAAGTGCCGGTCGCAGTTGTGGACGCCACTGTCATGGTCATCGTGGACGTGCCGGAGCCCGGCGCAGCGATGGACGTGGGATTGAAGCTGACGGTCACGCCTGTCGGCTGGCCGCCCGCGGTCAAGCCAATCGCCGAATTAAAGCCGCCGGATACGGCAGTGGTGATCGTAGAAGTGCCGCTGTTACCCTGTACCACGGAGACCGAGGTGGGCGAGGCGGAGATGGTGAAGGCAGGAGTCGCCGGGTTGGTCACGGTAAGCGAAACCGTGGTGGTTTCGGTGGTGCTGCCGGAGGTTCCGGTCACCGTAATGGGATACGTGCCGGTGACTGTGGATGAGGCCACGGTCATCGTCATGGTCGAAGTTCCAGTCCCGGTGATCGAGGTTGGGATGAACCCGATGGTCACGCCCGTTGGCTGGCCGCTCGCAGTTAAGGTAACGGGAGAATCGAAGCCGCCCGTCACCGTACTGGTAATGGTGGAGGTTCCCGAGCTACCCTGCACCACGGAGACCGAAGTGGGTGAGGCGGAAAGACTGAAGCCAGGAGCCACCGACCCGGCAAGTGCGTTGATCAGCCCGGTCCCGTTGGGGCTGCCCCAGCCGGTCACCAGATCGTAACCGACCACAGCCGAAAAGCTGCCGGATGTACCACTGGTAATATCGTGGAAGTCCGTGGCATAGGCGGACGTCACATTCTGGGCGTAGATGGTGGGGTTGATGAAGCCGATGGGCGATTCGCCTTTGGAAGCCAACTGCTGGTTGACCAGGGCAATGTAGCCGGCCCACATAGGCGCGGCGAAGCTGGTGCCGCCGTAATCGTTTGCCGTGCAGGTGGTTTGGTCGGCGCAGACATAAAATGTGAAGTTCGCGTTTGCCGACACGTCCGGGCCGTTGCGCAGGGTCGTGGAACCCTTGTTGCTGGAGTTGATCACGCCGGCGAGTTGCTGCCAGGCGGGAATTGCGATTCCGTCCGGAGATATGCCGCCGCCGCTGTCGGACCAGGCGGTTTCCGACTTCCAGGGGCCGGCCGCGCTGGCGGTGATCAAGTCTGTGCCGCCGACGGAAACGACATTCGCATCGTCCGCGGGCCAGGCCTCATTGCTCGCCGACCAGGTAGAAGAGTCGCCGGAAGCCGCAAAGAAGTTCTGGCCTTGAACCGACATCCTCTGGAAGTAGGGGTCGAGCGTGGTGGGATCCGCCGGTGTCCAGCCCCACGAACAGCCAATGGTGGTGGGCAGCGGGTTGTGCGTGGTCATGGCGCTGATGATGGCGGTATCGGTGGACCCGACGTACATCACCAGGCTGGCCAGCCCCGGAGCCATGCCGAGCGCCTGGGTCATGTCGAGGGTCTGTTCGGTGTCGTCGCATTTGCCGCCGGCTCTCGAATCCACGCAGGATGTACTGGTCCCGTCGGTGGAGAGCAGCGTGATCGGCACATTGTTGGTTTGACCGACGTTCGTGTAGTAGGTGGTCAAGTCGGTCAAGTCGGTGCCTAAATACTCGAACAGTCCGAGGTTCTGGCCGGCGCCGTTGAGGGCGGTTCCGCCGTAGTAGGCGGCGCGCATGTCGCTGCCCAAAAAGGAGGCGGAAGGGCCGGAGCCGGTAGTGGCATAGGGCACCACGCCCTCCACCGCCATGCCATGGGCCTTCGCGTAATCGCTCTTCTTGACGAACATGGGATGCGGGATGGAGTAGTCGTCCAAACCGGAGACGTGCCAAAGCGGGAAGGGCAGGTCCGTGGTGGGCTCGCGGTCCGGCGCGTAAAAAGTGCGGCTCTCGGTGGGGTGCTGGTAGGTGCTCATGGTTACATGGAACGCAGTCTGGATGGCCGAAACGGGGCCCTCGATCTGCACTTCCATGCCATCGCGCGTGCCGCCGACGACGGCGAAGCCGTTGGCTTGCGCAAAGCGAACCACGGCGTCATAGTCTGCCTGGCTGGGTCCAAACCGCTCGGTGAACTCCGGCGGGGTGAGAAAATGCCGGTAGGAGAGGCTGGCAGGATCGTAGAGTTCCTTCAGAAATGAATCCAGTCCCGCCTGATCGCGTAATTTCAGAACGACGTCCAGGCGCATGGTCTGGTTCAGGGGCAACTGCCCGATGCGCTGGGCCTGCCCATTGGCGACTGCATCGCGCACGTGATGCGTCAACGAAGGCAGCGACTGCGCCTGCGCCTGGCAAAGGACGCTCCCGATCGGCGCAAGCGCGGCGATCGCCAGCAAGAAAGATGTATTTAGTTTTCGCATCATGATTTCCTTCTTTTGGATTTGTCCGGTATCGGCAAGCGGACCCAATACTCCCAACTCTTGGACTCAGACTTTCGCCAGTGTAACACCAGATTCCGAGACCGCAACTTTATTCTTCGGAGATAATGTCTGAAGTTATACGTGCGCCTGGGGCGGCCTGAGAGGCCGCCGCAGGCTGAGAGCCTGCCCCACTTTACCGGCGCTCTTTTTCCAGGTCGTCGAGGAGTGCGGAGAGCTGCGGGGCCGCATCGGCTTGCCCGCCGAAGCGGAGGGCGTTATAGGCGGAAGTGAATTGCAGCACCAGCATCCCCATTTCCGAAGGCGGCAGGGAGCAGGCGAATTCGTAAGGGGTGAACCAGGCGGGCTTCTCATAGCCGCGCCGCCGCAATAGCTTCAGCATGCGCCGATAGAGCAGCGTGGCATCGGCGACGCTCCCCTGCCCGCGCCGCAGCCGGCGCACTCCCAGCCGCACGCGCCACGCCTTCCAGAGCTTGGGCGCCAGCCACGTGCCGACGACTCCGCCAGCCAGCGCCAGCAGCCACCACAGGCCAGTGTGCACCAGCCAGGATCGCGTGGATGGCCAGTTATCCCCCATCTCGAACATGCGATCGAGCCATCGCAGACTGACGCGCCGGCCGGCCTGTTCCATACGATCGGCCAGGGTGGCCTGATGGCCCAGGTCGTAGCTGACCACCCACTCCTGCCAGAACGTCTCGATCGCGTCGGCATAGAGCGCCAGCTTGACGAGCAGCGCGTTGGCGCCGGGCGAGGGATCGGGCGGCGTCGGATCAAATGTCACCCAGCCGCGGCCGGGCAGCCATGCCTCGACCCAACTGTGCGCATCGGACGCGCGGATTACATACAGCCCCGTCAACGGATTGAATATGCCACTCTGGAAGCCGGTGACCAGACGCGACGGAATGCCCAGCGTGCGCAGCATCACCGCCATGGCCGAGGCGAAATACTCGCAGTGGCCTTTCTTGCGGACGAACAGGAAGTGGGCCAGCGGGTCGGCGACCTCGTGAGAAGGCAGTTCGAGCGTGTAGCCGTAGGCGCCGCGCAGGTACCGGGCTACGGCGGCGGCACGGTCGGCATCGTTATCGAGACCAAGCACGGCGTTGCGCGCCAGTTCCGGAATGCGCGGATCGAGCTGCGGCAGGCTCAGATATTCTTTCCGTTCGCGCTTACCCAGAAAGTCGTCGGCAGCTCCGGTATCGCCCAGCCAGCCGTAAACCTCGTAGAAGAAGCCGTCGACAGGCGGGCGCCCCAGCCGGTAGCTGCCGTCGTCACGGGCCGTGATCATGGGTTGCTTCAGGTACACGAACTCGGGGCGGCCAGCGAAGAAGAGAACATCCGAATCGATGCCGTTCAAGCTGACGCGGTAGTTGACGCTGCGCGGCAGGCGCCTGCGCTGCCGATTGTCGGCAAGCTGAAAGACGCCTTTGGGGACGGCCGGAATCCAGCGCGGTTCGCCGAAAGGTTCGAACCATGCGTGGCCGTTGAAATCGCTCAATGTCGCTCCGCGCCATTTCAGGTTGGCGGGAGCGTGGCTATCGGCGAAGCGCACGTGCATCACGGGGCGGGAGGTGGCCTTGATTTCCCCAATCTCGCCCAGCGTGACCTGGTTGGAGAATCCCGGCAGGTAGAAGCGCCGGGAGACCAGCCGCCGAAGGGCCGCATCGGCGGTGCGCGGCAGCATGAAGAAGAGCCCCGCGGTAAGCCCCAGAATGCCTATGGTGACGACGGCGGTGAGCGCCGCCAGGCGCGGGTGGAAGCTACGCAATCCGCTGCGCGCCACGGTCACCCGCTTCTGCATGGAGCGGCGGATCTCGGCGCTGGTGAAGGCGGCCATGGCGAACAAAAGATACAGCGCCAGGAAGAGGAAGAAGTTCGAATTGGAGGAAAGGATGGCGGCGGCCAGCAGTTCCAGAAACGCGATCATACCCATGAAGAAGTAATCGCGATTGGTGCGCGAGGTCAGGATCTGGATCACCGCCAGGAAGAACACCAGGTGCACGGTAGCTTGGATGAATGCGCGGGAAAGGAAGAAGTAATCCAGCGGGAAGAAGCCCACATAGGCGAGCGTGAGCGCCACTACCAGCTTCGGCGAAATATAGAAGCGCAGGGCGCCGGAGATCAGCAGCGCGCGCAACAGCAGTCCGGCGCCGGTGAGGATCACGGTGGGCGCATCCAGGTAACCGGAGCCAGCCACGGCCAGATAGCCGCTGACCACCAGTCCCCACAGGGCGAATTGAAAGAATCGCTCGACCGCAGCCGCGGCAGTCGCCGGTGAGCGGGACATAGTTTCATTATAAGGTCAGGGGACGTCGAATCCGGCCGGTTAGGCGTAGGCGGCGTAGGCGGGGAAAACTCAGAGAAAGCCGCAAGATCACTTCGTCCACTCAGGAAAACTTCCGTCTAGCTCCAATGCTGTTCACTTAAAGATGTTTCGGTGAGGCAGACGATCGTTTTATGTCGTCTGCCAGCGCTCCCCGAAGGCGGCAGACCACGAAGTGCGATGGTCTGCCCCACCAAAGTGAACAGTATTGCGTCTAGCTCGTTTTTATCGGCGTTCATCGGCGTTCATCGGCGGCCCATAAGGGGTTTTCGTATTCTCGTTGGACCGGGAAAAAAACATCTGGCCGCTGATGAACGCCGATGAACGCCGATAACCCTGAGGTGCCGTGATCCGGCGGCTCAAGTGGCGTTGCCGGAATCTCCACTTTTATGTCGCGCACCCGCGTAGAATGGAAGGCATGCGATGGATGGGCACCGCGGCGATGGTGTTGTGCCTGGAAGCCGGCGTGCGGTTGGCGGGGGCGCAATCCACCCGGCCGGCGGACCTCGCCGCCGGGAAGTTGCTGGTGGCGAGCCCGGACCTGCCCGATCCTAACTTCGCCAAGACGGTTGTTCTGCTGGTTCAATACGACGCAGACGGCGTGCTTGGGCTGATTCTCAATCGCCGTTCGAAGGTTCCGATTTCGCGCGTATTGGACGGGCTGGCCGGCGCCAAAGACCGGCCGGACCCGGTCTATGCAGGCGGCCCGGTGGAGAGGAGCGACGTGCTGGCGCTGGTGCGTTCGCGCCGTGCGCCCGGCGACGCCAAGCGGGTGTTGGGGGACGTCTTTCTGGTTTCGACCAAGGAGGGCCTCGAAAAGACATTCGCCTCCGCGACGGACGCCGATTCGGTACACGTCTATCTAGGGTACTCGGGATGGACGGCGCCGCAGTTGCAGCACGAATTGGATCTGGGCGCGTGGTACATTTTCCCGGGGAGCGCCAAGGCGGTGTTCGATTCCGAACCGGACGCGCTGTGGCCGCAGTTGATCCGCGAAACGGAGATGCAGATCGCCCGCCGCGGGTCAACTGGTGAGTTTCGCCTGATACAGTGACAGTTTCGGATCACAAGCGATTCACGTGAGGCGGGTCCCTGACCCGCAGCCTGGCACGCGCCGTGCCCCCCCGGCTCGCCCGCCGGACCGGCGTTCGAAGCGGGCGAGGGCCGGGGGAAAAAATACACTTCGGAGGATATCAGGGCTTGGGAATTTGCGATATGCTGCATGACAATCCAGGAAACTACAAGAGGGAAGCGCCATGTCTGTAGGTGAATCGGGCAAAGCCGATAATAAACGGACAAATAACGACCGGGAGGATTGGAAAAAGACGGCGCAGGGCACGCCCGTCGAAGGAGGCGTGTCGCCGGACACCACGTTCCACCACTTGATTCCGTACAACAACATTTGGACGACATGGAGTAAGTTGGTGGGCTCCGCCGACCCGATACAAAACAAGCCCGGTGACTGGCGACAGACCGACGCGGGGTCCGCATTGGCCTGCCTCACAACCTGGCTGGAATTGCTCGGGTACCCAGATCCGCAGGAGTTGGCAATGTGGGTGGCAGCGGCGCACAGCGACCGCAAGATACCCGTCATCGAGGAACGCGCCAAACCCCTCTCCCGCGATGTTTGCAATTCGCTCAGCGCCAACCTTCTGTGGACCGGATGGAACATCGTCGAAGGGCCGCTCCGCACCATTCGGGCAGACGACCCGGACGAGTTGTTCGACGACTTCGAAGTGCCGCTTAGACTTATCGGCCTTGGCAAGCAGGCGGACGTGGCGTGCGAAGTGAGGAATCTGAATGCCGCGTTCAAAGACTTTCTCGGCAAGCGAGCGGAACTCAAGGAGCTCGAGCGGTCCGCGGTCCAAGACGTCCAAGCTGCCGAGGAGGCCCAGGAGAAGGGTGAAAAAGTAGGCACGGGTGTCGCTAGACGGCTACGAACTACGGGGTAAAGATACCGGCGTCCCGTGCGGAGTACACCGAGACCTTCAAAAACCTGGCCCTCGCGTTCGAACGTGTCAAGCGCCAGGTCAACCTCACCGGATGCGACTATAAGAAACCGCTCACCACCATCGACCTGCGTATGTGGGTGAAGATCGATCCACCCCGAATAGCAGGGATGCCCTGGGTAACGGGTACTCCGGAAAACCAGAAGGAACAGGTCCTACAGATGATGAGACAGGGAATACAGACGATTACCCACCCCGCCCATCGCATCGAGTATAACCTCTAAGGGTGGGAGGATCTTGCCGTCCCGGTTGAAGCACGACGCCTTCCGGCAGATCCGGCGGCTTGGCCTTGACCACATCCTCTTAACTGCACCGACAGCTTTGAGACCCGCGCGAGCTTTGGACGCGGAACGCTTTTTGGAAGACCGCGCGATTGACGACGGGAACCTTGAGTTCGGGAATCTCCCCCAAGACCTTAGGCTGCCCGCGGAGGCTGAGGGCCCGCGGCCGCTCGATTGACGGGGTGCGATGGGGCCTGGGCTGGATGGCGCGGATCCAGAGGCGTCTCCGTGTAGATCACGGTGGAGAAGAGTTCGGCCCGCATGAACTGGTAGATTCGCTGGAGACTCCGGCATTCCCGGCACTCACCGGTGCTTGAGACACATTGGTGATCCAGCAGGGCTTCCAGATAATATCGCAGTTCGTTCATGGCAGTTAATTTATAGTAGGCCGGATTCGTTGGGCTAACAATTATAACTAACGATAGTAATGCGGAAGGCAGAAGGCGGAAGACAGAAGTCAGAAGTCAGAATGGCGGAGGCCCCGGAATTCGGGTTTCCGGGGCCTCTGCGGGCTTCACTCCTTCGGCTTTTCGGTGTCTTTCTTGGGCTTTTGCGTCGGTTTGGCCGGCGGCTTTTGCTGCGACTGCGGTGGCGGCTGCGCCGGACGCGGAGTGGCCTGTGGCGCAGGCTGGGCTGGGGGCGTGGCGGTTGGCGGCCGGTGTGCGGGCGTTACGGGCGGCGGAGGCTGCACCGGACGCGGATTGGTCTGTGGCGCCGGCTGGGCCGGGGGCGTGGCGGCTGGCGGCCGGTATGCGGGCGTCGCGGGCGTGTTCGGTTGCACCGGACGCGGAGTGGTCTGCGGCGCGGGTTGCGCCGGGGGCGTGGCGGTGGGCGGCCGGTTTGCGGGCGTTACGGGCGGCGGCGGCTGCGCCGGACGCGGAGTGCTCTGCGGGGCGGGCTGGACCGGGGGCCGGTAGGCGGGTGTCGCGGGCGTGTTCGGCTGGTGGGGGGCCGGCGGGGTGGGCGGCGCGGCTTGAGTAGCGCGGACCGGAGGCACGACCTGCCGGGCGGGAGGCGCAACGCGCACGGTTGGCGCAGTCACCGCCGCGCGCGCGGGCGGCATGGCCTGGCGAATGGCCGGAATGTTTAGCGGCTTACCGGCGTTCTGCTGCAAGGCGGCCTGCTTGGCGGCGAAGGGAACCGGCGGCGGCGGGGGCGCCACCTTGGCCACAGCCGGCGCACTGAGGGCGCGGGCGGGGGGCCGCGGCGCAGGTGCAGCACCGGCCGTGGGCGCGAGGGCCTGCCTGACCGGCGCCACCGATGGCGCCACGGTCATGGTGGCGTTTTGGATCTGCCCCACCTGATTCTTGGGAACGGACGCGCCCATTTGTTTCACGGGCCGTCCGCTGGCAAAGGCATTCTGCGGCATGGCAGTGACTGCATTGGGCGCAGTCATATTGGCGAAGTGTTGGTTGACAGTGACATTAGCGACATTCTTATTCACATATACGTTGTTATAGACATTAGTAATGTTCACTGTATTGACGATGGTGGTGCTGGACACATTCACGGTGCGGAAGTAAGCCGCGCTCATGTGATAGGCGGGGGCGTAGACCTCGCCCGGTCCCAGCGGGACCCAGCCCACGGCGGGACCACCGAAGGAAAGCGACGCGCCCCAACCGCCGCCACCGATGAACGCGACCAGGGCCGGCGCGTAGACGGGGGTCATCACCGCGGGTCCGGCCCTGCCGACGGCCAGCGGTCCGGGAATCCAGCCCCAACCTCCGTTGACGAAGGCCCAGCGGCCATAATGGGCGGGCGCGAAGCCCCAGGGGGCATCGTCGACCCAACTCCAGCCCCACGGCTCGATCCAGGCCCAATGGCCGTCGCGGTATGGCGCCCATCCCGTATCCACGGTGGGATACCAGACTGGGCCATAGCCGGGCGTGTCGCGCCACGTGCCGTAGCTATCCAGTTCCTGGTAGCCGATTACGCCGGGCGGCAGATAGTGGGCGGACTGGCTGCGGGCCTCGTGGGCGTCGCGATCTTCGGCCCACGCCTCAAACCAATCGGGCTGCGGCGCATTCTGTACGTCGTAAGCGAGTTGATCGGTACCCGAGAGTTGCGCGCTATTGCCGGCGTTCAGGGTAAAGTCCTGGCCGCCGCCATTGACATCCGCCTGGCCGCGGCGGACCACCGCCCAGGTAGTCGCGGCATCCGGGTCGGCATTGAAGCGATACTCGCCACCGCGCGTGATGGTGATGGCGGCGTTGGGCGTGTCCACTTCGAAGCTGTCGCCGTCGGCCAAATGGCGCGCGCGCAAGACCAACTCGCCCTGGGTGAAGCGGATCTGCACGAAGTGGTCGTCCAGATTGAGAAATCCCATGCTGGATTGGGGACCGAGGCGCAGCACCGCATTATTCAAATGCAACTCGGCGCGCGAGTCGGTATCGGCCCACAGGTTGTCACCCGTGGTGAAGGGCCGGTTCACGACGGCGGGCGACCAATCGTCGGCGCCGGCGGGCTGGATGGAAACATTGCCCGTAATAAAGTTCAAGTCCGCGACGCGCGTCGGCGGGTCCTGCGCGTGAGCTGGCAACACGAACAGGCTGGAAAAAGTTGCGGTAAGTAGAAGATATTTGGGTTTGCTCATAGGCATGGTTAGTGGTGTCCCTGGGTCCACTGACGTGAGTGTAGCAGATGCAGTTGCGCGGGGAGGGGTGGATAAAGTAACTTTAATCGTTTTCGGCGCGCGGGTTGCGCCGATTGACAATCGGCGCGCAGGATGCCATCCTGCCCCACTAGCGGGGTGTCTTACAGTCCCAAGTGGTGTATTCGCTGGAGTCACCCGTTCCTTTATAAGTCGCAATCTGTGGATAGGGACAGAGCGGGCGAGTCATGCGGACTCCTTTGGCGACGCTGTCATCGGCATATTTGGTGGCGACGATGGCGTCCGGCGCGGCGCCCTTTTCGACCCACTGTTCGAGGGCGTCGTAGATGCCATGTTCCGGGCCTTTGGCAGTGGTGGTGCCGAGTTGGCCGAATGAGTTGGGGCCGGGGCCGCCAATGCAATGTTGCAAACCGGGAACCATGTAGAGGCGCACGAAGCTTTGCGCGGCGGGCGCGCCCATAGCGTGGAGCACACCGTTGTAATAATTGATACTATTCGCGGGCGAGATAGCCGGATCGTTCCAGCCGTGATAGAGGATTAGCTTTCCGCCGCGCGACTGGAAGGCGTGCAAATCGGTTTCAGTGGCGTTGAGGGCGCGCGCGGTCTTTTCGTCAGCGGTTTGGATGGCGGTGTCCACGTTGGCGGTAAGTGGATTCCAGGTGGGATCTGCGAAGACCATGTAGCGGAAGTAATTCTCCATATAGACGGAGCTACTGCTGCCGCCGGGTCCATTGCCGATGAGCCAGGGAACCCAGCCGCCGCGGCCGTCTTCGGCGCCGGGCGCATAGCCGGGAAAGAAGGGATCGCGGTGCGAGTTGCGTCCGCCGGCATAGAGTTTCTTGAGAGAGGCGACCTGCGGCGCGGTGAGACAGGTGCGCGACTCGACATCCTTGCAGAGCAGCGTGGAAGGGTCGAAGCGACAGCGGGTAGGGTCGTTGAGGATGCCGTCCTTGACGCCGTCCTGCGCATCGCACGCGGCGAGGACGGCGGCGGCGATGGCCGGGAACTTGATGCTGGAGATGTAGGCGGCGGGATCGGTGTAGATGGCCTGGCTGATATCGACGCCGGCGGCCAGCATGTGGGTCCAGAAGTTGGCGGGAGCGCCGGCGAGGATGCCGTCATAATCGGCGGGAAAGCGCTGGGCTTCCATGAGGGCTTCGCGGCCGCCATCGGAACAACTGTCGAAGTAGGCGTGCTGGGCGGGTTGGCTGTAGAACGCCTGGACGAGGCTCTTGGCGTTGACGGTGGTGAGGTGCAGGGCGCGATAGCCGAAGTCGTTGACCTTTTCGGGATGATGGTAGGCCCAGCTTGCATCTTCGCCGTCGGCTTCGTGGCCGGTATCGGTGCCGGCGGTGGCGTAGCCGCGCTTGAGGTTTGCGCCCATGGAGGAGAAGCCGATGGCGCCGGCGAATCCGCCGTTGCCGACGCCCAGGAATTTGCCGTTCCAGTTGGAGGCGGGCAGCCAGACTTCGAAGCGGATGTAGGAATCGGGGGTGGGCTTGATGAGGCCGGCCACGCGGCAGAAGGCGGGGAGTTTGTCGATGGCGTTGCCGTAGGGCGGGGTGAACGCGCCGGCGGGGATGGATTGGGCGGTGGCGATGGTGGTGTCGGGGAGGGCTACGGCGGCGACGCTTTCGCAGGTCGCGGCGGACCCTTGGGGAACCCCGGGCAGGGCGGCGAAAAAGGCTATGGCAATCAGAGTGCTCATCCTGGGATGATAGCAAGTGGGGCAGGCTGGTAGCCTGCGGCGGACTGCCAGTCCGCCAGGCGCGCGCAGCGCGCCCCCTGCCCCACAAGAACTACACTCAGTCAAAGGAGGCAAGTATGTTGAGGCGAATGAGTCAGTTGGTTTTGGCGGGAACTCTGATCCTATGCGCCGGCTTCGCCGCGAAGAAGGATCACAATGATGCGTTCGTGGCGGGCGACGCGGCCGAAAGCCGTATGGCGCGGGAGGTGCGTCATCAACTCGTCATGCTCCCCTACTATGGCGTTTTTGACGATCTCGCGTTTAAGTTGGACGGCGGTACCGTCACGCTACTCGGCGCGGTGGTACGGCCGGTTTTGAAATCGGACGCGGAAAACGTCGTGAAGCGGGTTGAGGGCGTTACCCAAGTCGTCAACGAAATCAAGGTGCTGCCCCCCTCGCCAATGGACGACCAGGTCCGCCGCGCGGTCTATCGCGCGATCTACGGCGATCCAGCCTTGTCCATGCGCTACGGATTCCGCGCCATACCTTCCATTCACATCATCGTCGAAAACGGCCGCGTCACCTTGGAGGGTGTGGTGAGCAACGAGGCGGACAAGAACCTGTGCAATCTTCGCGCTAACGGCGTGGCGAATGTTTTTTCCGTGACGAACGAGTTGCAGGTTGAGGGTAAGTAGCGGCCGCCTAATACGATGACAGTTTCGTGTCACAGGTAAGTTATGTGGGGCGGGTCCCCCGACCCGCGCCGAGCCCCCTGGCTCGGCCGTCGGACCGGGGGTCCGACGCGGGCGAGGGCGCC
>Ga0187875_10002879_pt1 | contig 12482 bp, 10 predicted proteins | sample June2016WEW_17_1_2_FD_132978 | JGI IMG/M metagenome (GOLD analysis project Ga0187875, IMG submission 132978) | Peatland microbial communities from SPRUCE experiment site at the Marcell Experimental Forest, Minnesota, USA - June2016WEW_17_10 | ecosystem: Environmental > Terrestrial > Soil >... | reverse complement strand
TCGATCGCCTCGTAGGAGTTGGTGCCGGTAAAGCGGGCATCGAAGCCTTCGACTGGCGACGACTGAACGAGGTCGAGCGCCTTGCCCTGCGGCACGCCTTCCACCACGTCGATGAGGACCACATCGGCCAGTTCCTTGGAAGCAATCCAGTGCGCGGCGGTGGCGCCCACGTTGCCCGCGCCGATGATGCTTACTTTTTTGCGCATGACTCTCATGTTCTCCTTTTGAGCAATTAGAATTTCATTGTTTCAAACGCGTATCGGTGGTAGCTGCTTCGCCGTTGCCTGTCCCTAGGTCGACGAGCGAAACTGGGAGATCTAATTGGAAAGTTGTGTCGCAATACCCAATATTAATTAGTCCAATATTGACGCTGAGCTTCGCCCCCTCAGCGCTCTCGACGTAACCGGTCAGACCGACCAATGATCCATTATCTCCTGAAAAATTAGCCACCAGTGTGCTGCCCTCAATTGAGATCTCCACCTTTTTTTCCGTTGGCTTCCCGCAGATACCCCCCTCAATAACCAAAGTAGCGCGTTCCTTTCTTCCAATTAGCCTTCCGCTCCCGTCCAAAGCAATATCGTCTTGTCCATTACCTTCAAGCCAAAGTATGGCTCGAACTTTTGCAGTGGAGATCGGACTGGGATGTGCCTTGCGGTCCGGAGTGTAAATAGAAGCTGTTCCCCTTCCCTCATATCTTCCTGGTTTGAGAATGATCGGAGTGGCCTGAAACGGCCCTGAAACCGTCCTACAGCCGTTTTGCCCCGCAGCGTCGAGAGAGTAACTCCCACTCCAACTCAACTCACCCGGGTTGGGGACCTTCCCCGTCAGCGTCACGGACATGGGAGGTGTGTACCCGTTCTCCGATCGGTTACGAAGCTCGAGATTCCCATCGGGATCAATTGTCCCCGTAATATCCTGAATATGGCCTCCAGTGAATCCTGTACCACACGGCCAAAGCATTGAGATGACAGCTACTACCTTTTTTCCGTCGACTGTGAAGGTTGCCGCCAAGGCAACGTCGTTGGAGTCGAGCTTTCGGTCAGCGCGCGCACTGGAAGATCCGCCCCAGCCTGTAGGTGGCGAACCGGTCAAGAGCCAGCTCCCAGCGAGTGGGCTCGACAGTGATGAAATGGTTGGCTGTGCTGCCGATGATACGGGCAAGCAGCCAATGAACGTCGCGGCGAGAACCCCCGTCACTAGTGAACGAAAGATGAACAGCAGACGCTTCATACAATGGATCATCGCAACCTCTTTCGTTTCCTTCAGGGGTTAAATCCCAGCCTCTTATTCTGCAAAAAAGCGGCGCGGCTGAAGTCGTGCCCTTTCAAAACCGACCCCTAGTCCCTCAGTCCCTAGTCCCTGTCTCTACATATTGCCAATGATGCGCGTGGCAAACTCGCTCGTCCCCACCTTGGTTGCGTCCGCTGTCTGGCGCTCGAAGTCGTAGGTTACGAACTTCTGCAAGATGGTCTTCTCCATCGACTCTTCGATGAGTTTGGCCGCTTCTTTCCAGCCGATGAACTCCAGCAGCATGACGCCAGACAGAATCACCGAGCCGGGATTGATCACGTCCTTGTCGGCGTATTTGGGCGCGGTGCCGTGCGTGGCCTCGAAGACAGCGTAGCCATCGCCGATGTTTGCGCCGGGAGCGATGCCGAGGCCGCCCACCTGGGCCGCGGCGGCGTCGGAGATGTAGTCGCCGTTGAGGTTGGTAGTGGCCAGCACGCTGTAGTCCTCGGGGCGCAGGATGATCTGCTGGAAGATGGAGTCGGCGATGCGGTCGTTAATGAGCAGCTTCGACTTCCACGCGCCATTGCCGTGGCTCGGTCCGATGGAGTCGAGCACCTGCCTGACCTCAGCGTAAACCGAATCACGATAGCTCTGCGAGGCCATGTCGAGGCCGGGCTCGATCAACGCGGCATTCTCTTCGATGGTGAGGCCGGGGTTGGCGTCGGCGTTGGCCAGAATCCAGCTTTCGCGCTCGGTGACGGTCTCGGCGCGGAACTCCTCGACGGCTACCTCATAGCCCCACTCGCGGAATGCGCCCTCGGTGAACTTCTGGATATTGCCTTTGTGAACCAGCGTGACGGTCTTGCGGCCGGATTCGAGGGCGTGGCGGATGGCGTAGCGAACCAGGCGCTTGCTCCCGAAGACTGAGATGGGCTTGATGCCCAGGCCGGAGTCCTCGCGCACCTTCTTCTGGCCGCCTTTGAGCAGGTCGTTGTTGAGGAAGTCGATGAGGCGGGCGGCGTCGGCGCTGCCCTGCTTGAACTCGATGCCCGCGTAAACGTCCTCGGTGTTTTCGCGGAAGATGACGATATCCAGCTTCTCGGGATGCTTCACGGGACTGGGCACGCCCTGGTAATACTTGACCGGCCGCACGCAGGCGTACAGGTCGAGTGTCTGGCGCAGGGCCACGTTGAGCGAGCGGATGCCGCCGCCGACCGGCGTGGTGAGCGGACCCTTGATGGAGACGCGCAGATCGCGGGCGGCGGCGACGGTGTCGTCGGGCAGCCAGGCGCCGAACCGGCGGAAGGCCTTTTCGCCGGCGAAGATCTCAAACCAGCGGATGGCGCGCCGGCCGCCGTAAGCCTTCTCGACCGCGGCATCGAAGACGCGGCGCGAGGCCTTCCAGATGTCGCGGCCGGTGCCGTCGCCCTCGATGAACGGGATGATGGGATGATCGGGCACCTCGAACTGCCCGTTCGTATAGCCGATGGGCTGGCCGTCCTGGGGCAGCTCCAGCCCGTTGTAGGTGGTTTGCATGGGTTTCAAGGGTCCTTTTCCGCGCGGGGTCAAGGATGAGGCTACCACCTGCAAATCGGAGTGGCAATGGCCGCGGCGATTCGATCGATGCTCAAGCCCGGCGCTCTTACTACATGGCCTCCGGGCTCTCAATGCCCATCCAGCTCAGGAGTTCGATGAGTTCGCGGAGCGCGACAGCGGCAGTCGCCAGCAGAAACGTCTTGCGCGCCGGGTCTTCTTCGGTGAGGATGTGGTGACGGTGGTAGAAGTTATTGAACTCCTGGGCTAACTGGAAGGCGTGCTTGGCCAGATAGGCGGGCTCGGAGGTGGCAATGCACTGCTCCAGGACCAGCGTGCGGCGGGCGGCACGCAGCCACAGCGCCCAGATGTCTTGAACGGACTCGCCTTCGAGATAGGGGGCGGGATCGATGCCGTCGAATTCGGCCAGCACAGCCTCGGGCGTTGTTCCGCCCTTGCGGAAGATATTGCGCGCGCGGACCACGGCGTACTGAATGTAGGGACCGGTCTCGCCCTCGAAGCTCAGGGCATCCTTGAAGTCGAACGCGATGACAGAATTGCGCGTGAACTTGAGCATGAAGTAGCGGAGCGCGCCGATGGCGATCTGCTCCGCCATGCGCTGGCGGCCGGCCTCGGCGTCCGCGCCTCCGGTCTGGCGGGCGTCGACCTCGGCGCGGGTGGCGGCGATCAGTTTGTCGATCAGGTCGTCGGCTTTGACGCCGAAGCCCTTGCGGCCGCTAACTTCAATGTAAGGCCGGGCCATGTCCTCGCCGGATATGTTATAGCCAAGCTCGACGGCGCAGCGCGGCGTCAGCGCGACCATCTCGTAACTGAAGTGCGTATAGTGTTCAGCCTGTTCGGCATATCCCATGCCGCGCAGGGCCTGAATAACATTGGCTTGCGGATCGGACTGGCGCGAGTCGATAACATTGTAGATGGCCTGCGCTCCGCCAAAGTGCGGATGGGGCTCGATGCCATGCTCGGTTGAAATCCAGCACTCATGGTTCGGATAAGTGAAGAAAGGCTTATAACCGAAGTCCTTGCCGAGCAGGCCGAACTTCCACAGGTGATAGGCAATATCCTTGCCCACATAAGTTATCGTTCCGTTGGAGCGGACGATGACTTTGGCACCTTCGTCCGTCTCGCTCTCCGGTGTCTCCGCGCCGGGGCGCGTCATCACCCAGCAGCCAGCGTTCTTGCCTTCGGTCTCGAAGTAAAGCACGCCGGTCTGTTTAAGCTGCTCGAAGGCGGCATCCCAGAACTTGAGGCGCAGAATCTCGCTCTCGCGGGGCAGGAAGTCGTATTCGATGCCGAGGCGCAGCATGGTTTCCAAGTGCCGCCGCAGCACCGCGGTCGAGATTAGCTCGGCTACTTCGGCAGTCTCGTTGCCGCCACGCTCGATCTCGTGCAGTGTGGCGTAGCGCAGGCGCTTGCGTGCTTCTTTCTCCTCCGCTGTTCCCTGCTCGTACCACTGCGAGGTGCGGGCATAGAGATCCCAGCAGTAGTAGTCGATGCGCTCGGCACTGCCCTCAGGGGCTAAAGCCCTGGATTCATTCGGCGGCGGGTTCGGCACGACTGAAGTCGTGCCCTGATACAAAGCGCCTGCGGCAACACTGCCCTCGCCCTCGGAGCGCTTCCGGCAATTCGCGATCAATGCACGAACATCCTCGACCGATTTGGCTTCAAGATGCTGGAGGCCCACCACCACGTCGGCCACCTGGACGCCGGTGTTGTCGATGTAGTTCTGCACGTCCACCGGAAGGCTAGCGGCGCGCAAAAGGCGGACGAAGGTGTCGCCAAGGATGGCGTTGCGCAAGTGCCCGACGTGCGCGGCCTTGTTTGGATTTATGCTGGTGTGCTCCACCAACGCATGAATCCCGCTGGACTTCAACTCAAGACCAAAGCCACTCGCAACTAGGCGTGCGCCATTCGCGCGGTCGAGACGAGCATTGATAAAACCAGCGCCTGCAACCTCAAAGCCCGTGAAGCCCGCGAGAGCGCCGAGCGCCGCCACGATCTCCTGCGCAATCACCCTAGGCGCCCTGCGGAGTCTGCGGGCCAACTCGTAGGCGATAGGCGTAGAAAGTTCGCCAAACTTCAGGTCGGGCGGAATCTCGATGTAGAGGTTTTGAATATCGAGATCGTATTTTGACTTGAGAACACCACGAAGATGTTCGGCGAAGCGGTTTTGCAGTTCCAGATACACGTCGGGAAGGCCTCAGAAATCCTTGATTTTCAAGGTAATTTTAACAGACTGACTGCGGTTGCGAAGCCGTGAGACTGCGGGATATCGCCTAAGCGGGGTTCGTGGTTTCCCACCCTTTCGCCAGAAGAAAGGCGAAAGGATGGGGCACGGGGTGTTCGTTGGAAGGCCGGCATAAAGTCAATCTGAATGCCGTAAGATAGAGAGAAGATCGCACCAATATTTCCGCTGGCGTCAGCGGGGAGTTGAACGCGAAGTCCCGCCCATGAGCGATTCCACACAGAACCCAGCCCGTTTTTACCTGACCACGCCCATCTACTACGTGAATGCGCGGCCCCACCTGGGCCATGCCTACTCGACCATCGTCTGCGATGCGATTGCGCGGCGCAAACGGGCGCTGGGCATCGAGACGCGCTTCCTCACCGGCACGGACGAGCACGGGCAGAAGATCGAGCGATCGGCCGAGCTGGCCGGGCGCACGCCCATGGAGTTCGCCACCGCCATATCGGGCGAGTTTCGCGGCCTGTGGGACCGGCTGGGGCTGACCTACGACGACTTCATTCGCACCACGGAGGAGCGGCACATCCGCGGCGTGCAACACCTCTTCGCCACGCTGCGCGACCGGGGCTTCATCTACAAGGGCTCGTATACCGGCCAGTACTGCGTCTCCGATGAGGCTTATGTGGACGGCCCTCCCGGCACGGTCTGCCCTGATTGCGGACGCACGACGGAGACGGTGAGCGAGGAGAACTACTTCTTCAAGCTGTCGGCGTTCGAGCGCAAGCTGCTGGAGTTTTACGAGGCCAACCCCGGCTTCATGGGGCCGGAGTCCACGCGGCGCGAGGTCGTCTCGTTTGTGCGCGGCGGGCTGAAAGACCTGTCGGTGAGCCGGACCAGCTTTTCCTGGGGCATTCCCGTTCCCGGCGACGAGAAGCATGTGATTTACGTGTGGCTGGACGCGCTGGCCAACTACATCACCGCGCTGGGCTACGGGTCGGACGATCCTGCGGACCAGGCGCGCTTCGAGAAGTTCTGGCCGGCGGACCTGCACCTGATCGGCAAGGAGATCAGCCGCTTCCACTGCGTCTATTGGCCGGCGTTCCTGATGGCGGCGGGGATCGCGCCGCCGCAGTCGGTGAAGGCCAACGGCTGGCTGCTCTTCGACCAGGGCAAAATGTCGAAGTCGAAGGGCAACATTGTGCGCACGGAGACGGTGCTGGAGGTGCTGGGGGCCGATGCTCTGCGGTATTTCCTGCTGCGGGAGATTCCTTTCGGCCAGGACGGCGGCTTCAGCTTCGAGGCGCTGGTCCAGCGCTACAACGGCGACCTGGCCAACGGCTACGGCAACCTGGTGAGCCGCGTGGTGAACATGGTGCACAAATACTTCGGCGGGGTTCTGCCCGAGGCCGGCGCGGAGACCGCTGCCGAGGCCGCCTTGCGCGAGTGCGCCGTGCGAACCATTGCCGCGTTCGGCCCGGAGTTCGACGAATTGAACTTCTCTGAAGCGCTCAAGGCTCTTTGGATTTTGGTGGCGGAGACCGACGGCTACCTGACCGCCAACGAGCCGTGGAAGCACCCGGCGGACCGCCCGGAGGCGGAGCACGTTGCGTTGCAAGCCCGCGTGCTGGCCACGGCGGCCGAGGCCATCCGCATTGTGACCGCGCTGGTTTATCCCATCCTGCCCGACTCGGCCGCCAAGGTCTGGCGGCAGCTTGGGCTGGGCGAGATTCAGGACGCGGCGAAGCAGGCATTCTTGACGGAACTCCATTGGGGCGGATTGCGCCCAGGGACGCGCTTTGGCGAGCCCGCGCCGCTGTTTCCCCGCGCTGAAAAGGACGCAGTCGAGCGTATGCAGAAGATCGAGGATCGGAACAATTTGAACGTGGTGCAAGCAGCCAGCGTTGGCGGCGCAGGCATTATCCATTCCAAAACAACTGACGCTCAACCTTCGGTTCCCGAAGAAACGACTCCACCAACCACGCCAAATGCATCGCAAGTACCCGCATCGCGTCAGGGCACGACTTCAGTCGTGCCGCAAGAGCAGCAAAATTTGGCCGGGGCTTTAGCCCCTGAGGGACTCCTTTTGGAAAATGCATCTTCGATTCCTGCTTCACCTGTCGCTGCGCCACTTCCCAATACCACTGCCCCAGCCGTTTCTTTTCCGAACGCCAATATGGCGGCGGAGCCGCAGTCCGCCTCACCGCAGGTGATCGCCATCGACGACTTCGCCAAAGTGGATTTGCGCGTGGCGCAGATTTTGGTGGCCGAGCGCGTGCCCAAGGCCGATAAGCTGTTGCGCCTGGAGGTCGATCTGGGCTACGAAAAGCGGCAGATTCTGGCCGGAATCGCGCAGCATTACGAGCCGGAGAAGCTCATCGGGCGCAAGATTATCATTGTCGCCAACCTGGCTCCGCGCAAGATGCGCGGGCTGGAGTCGAACGGAATGCTGCTGGCCGCCTCGCTCGAAGGCGGCGCGCCGGTGCTGGCAGGATTTTTGGAAGAGGTTCCGCTGGGCGCGCGGTTGAAGTAGGCGCTGACAAGAGGCTCTCTCAGCGGGCGCTCATCGCTCAATCCACAAGGGGTCGCTGTCGAAAGCGATCTCTTTTCTTTTGCGAGTCGCTGTGTATTTGCGATTGCAATGAGCAAGATGCAGGTCTAGAATGGGCGGGAATTCTCTGGGGCCTCCGGTAAGCACCCAAGATTTGTTCCAGGAGTCGCAAGATGAAACGATCGCTCGCGTTGTTTTTCCTGATTCTGCTATGCAGCCAGCCTGTATTGGCGAATGAACTGGGACAGTTTTATGATGGCGAGGCAAAACCCCGCGCGGAGGTTGCATGGGTATGGATAGCAGGTTCTGGGCTAGATTCCGGTCTGCGCGTTAGTCGGATTGATCGCTCTCTTGTCGTAAACTCCAAGCTTTCAAGTCCTGATATGCCGGTTGTGGAAGTCCTACCGGGGAAGCACGTCTTCGATGTGTCTTACCTTTCTCCGACTTTTCATGCTTGGTCCAAGGAAACCCAGGCAGTGGAGATCGATGCAAGGGCAGGTGAAAACTACTCTCTCAATAGCGATATAAAGGAGAATCGTCTGTACGTAAAAACTGGCACTTTCAGTCCCAAGGCAAAAGAAATGAAATGGCTAGAAAAGCTAGGGAGGGAGGTTTTAGTACGTTCGGTCAGCGTGGATGGAGTCGTTCAAAGTGTTGAGGCCAATAAGCACGGGAACATAGAATACCTCATTCTCGCAGTGCCCGGAGAGACTCAGCCGAGGAAGTTTATTTGGCATTGGGATATCGCTATCAATGCTATCAATGTGGGACAGAAGATAAGGGTGGATTATTTCCCGTCGAGACCAGACAGTGCAGCCGCTTTCAGCAAGGTCGAATAGAAGGCATCTGCTGCAGCATTCTCGGCCATCGGCTTAAACTAAGCTTGGACTGTGATCCGAGAGCACATCGCACTGAGGCCGCAATGCTGATCGACTCCCACGCTCACCTGGACAGCGAACGCTACGCGGACGACCGCGAGGCCATGCTGCGCCGCGCGTGGGAGGCGGGGGTGGGCGCGGTGCTGGCGATCGGCATCGGCGAGCACGCCGAAGGAATGGACCGGGCCCTCGGAATCTGCCGACAATTCAACGGGCAGCCCGGCGTTCCGAAGCTCTATGCCAGCGCCGGCGTCTATCCGCACAACACGCCGGAGATCGACGACGCCATCCTCGCCAAACTGGACAGCCTGCTGGCCGAGCCGGAGGCGATCGCCTGCGGAGAGATCGGCCTGGACTACTACCATGAGGGCGCGCCGTATTCCGCGCAGCGCGAGGGGCTGATTCGCCAACTGGAGATTGCGGCGGCGCGCAAGCGGCCCATTCTGATCCATTGCCGGGCGAAAGATGGGACGACAGACGCCTGGGACGATCTGCTCGATATTCTGGAAGCCCACTGGCGGCACACCGGCCTGGGCGGCGTGATGCACTGCTTCGGCGGCGGCTGGGAGCAGGCGCGGCGGTCGCTCGATCTGGGCTTTCTGGTCTCCTTCGCCGGAAATCTGACCTACCCTAAAGCCCAGCCCCTGCGCGACGTTGCCGCCCGGCTGCCCCTGGACGGGATACTGGTGGAGACCGATGCTCCCTGGCTCGCTCCTGCGCCCCATCGCGGCCAGCGCAATGAGCCCGCCTGGGTCTTGCAGACGGCGCTGGTTTTGGCCGAGGTTTTGCGGGTTGACAAGGAAGAAATCGCCTCCGCAACCACGAAAAACTTCTTGCGGCTGTTTCGCCTCCGGCCGGACGTGGGAAACTGATAGAGGCACTGCGTGCGGCAGCCTTTTGGTTTGGGTTTTTGAGGACAGGAAAAATGGCCCAGGAGAATTCGTTCGACGTTGTGAGCAAGGTAGACATTCAGGAGGTCCGCAACGCCATCGACCAGGCGCTGAAGGAGGTTCGCCAGCGCTTCGACCTGAAGGATACCCACTCGGAGATCGTGCTGGAGGGCAGCGAAGCGATCCAGTTGGCCTCGTCGGGCGAGTACAAGCTGGAGGCGGTCAAGGAGATTCTGGGGCAGAAGCTGGTCAAGCGCGGCGTCTCGCTGAAGAATCTGACCTACGAAAAGATGGAGGAGGCCTCGGGCAAGCGCATGCGGCAAAAGATCAAGCTGCAACAAGGCATCCCCATCGAAAAGGCCAAGGAGATCGTTCGCCTCGTCAAGGACGCGAAGAAGAAGGCGCAAGCCAGCATCCAGGGCGATACCGTCAGAATTTCGAGCAAGGACCGCGACGAGTTGCAGGCTATCATCGCCCTGCTGCGCGGCAAGGATCTGGGTTTGGAGCTGCAGTTTACCAACTACCGCACCAACTAGGAGGGGACAGACAAAATGGGCCTTGAGGAGATCATGCGCGAGCACGCCAATCAACGTGCGTTATGCGCTGGAAAATCCGTCGACGAATTGCTTGCTATCGCGAATGGCAACGAGATCGAGTTTATTCAAGCTCTAGAGATGGCGATCCAGCAGAAATCCGAACGAGATGGCGTCGATGACATGACTGAAGAAGAGATTATCGTTCTTGCTATTGAAGCACTGGAACGCGAGGTGAACAACGGCGGATATAGCCAGTTCTTTGTAAACTCATCTCGCGAATTTACACCGATCATTGTGCATGCCTTGATTCGTATCGGCTGTCCGAAGACGGCTGAGATTACGAAGAGAGCGATCGAAGCGGCTGGTTTCCAAGGACTGGCTCCGATGGCCTTGGCGGAAGCATTGGACGCTTATAACGGTGCTGACGATCAGGCGCTCGACGAATGCGATCAGCTATATTACAGAGCAGGCGAAAACATTGGCGGTAGAATAATTGCTTTCGCGATAGCCAACAAGAACACAATTCAACCCTGAACAGCACGGTCCGGAGCACTTTGAGCACATTCGCAATACCGACGGCGAGAGAGGTCTTCGATCTGCTCAGGGACGACCTGGTGGCGATCGAGCAGGAGTTGGGCCGCGACGCCGCCTCGGGCGTAAGCACCATCACGGAGATTGCCGAATACCTGCGCGGGGGAGGCGGCAAGCGCATCCGTCCCACGCTGCTGCTGCTCTCCGCGCGCCTGCTCGGCTACTCAGGCCAGGGGGCCATCCGCCTGGGCGCTGTGGTGGAGATGGTGCATACCGCGACGCTGGTTCACGACGACATCATCGACGGCGCCGACACGCGCCGCGGGCGTCCTTCGGCCAATACCACCTGGGGCAATGAAAAGTGCGTGCTGGCAGGCGACTGGCTCTACATGCAGGCGTTCAACGTGGCGCTCAAAGAGCGGAACCTGCGAGTTCTCGACCTGCTTATCGGCCTCACGCAGCAGATGGTCGAGGGCGAGCTGTTGCAGATTCAGAAACTGGGGCGCGCCGTCAGCGAGGCCGAATACTACGACCTGATTTTCCGCAAGACCGCCTGCCTGTTCTCGGTTTCCATGCGGCTGGGCGCGGTGCTGGCCGGCGCCACGGAGGCCGAGGAGACCAGCCTGGCCACCTATGGGCGCGCCGTGGGTCTGGCCTTCCAGATCGTGGACGACGTACTCGACCTGACGGCCACCGAAGAGGTTCTGGGCAAGCCCGTGGCCAGCGACCTGCGCGAGGGCAAGGCCACCCTGGCGGTGATCCACTCCATCGACCACGGCACAGCAGCGGAGCGCAGGACGATTCAGCGGGTTATGGACGACCGCAGCTTCGAGAACGTGAGCCGCGAAAGGATTCGGGATATTCTGACGCGGAATGGTTCGGTGGAGTACGCGATGGGCGTGGCCGACCGCTACGCCGAGCAGAGCCGCCAGGCGCTGGCTCGTTTTGCCGACTCCGAGTTCAAGCGCGCCCTGCTCTGGGCGCCGGATTTTGTGGTGGCGCGGGACAAGTAGGGCTCTGCCGCCCGGCAGCGCTCCTCAAGCATCCTGCACGATGGTTCCCTGATGGTAGACAATCTTCCAGCCGGCGGGAGTCTTCCGCCAGATGGTAGTCCGCCGGGTGAGGCGCTGGTGGTCCTGGAGCAGCGTGTAGGTCAGCAGGTAAGTATCCTCCGACAATTTGTGGCAATGGAAGCCGCTCGTCTCCCAGACGTCGGCGTGGGGGACGGAGAAGCGCTCCTCCAGGCCGTCCCAGCACGGACTGCCGTGAGTAGCGGCGTCCGGAGGCCCCGGTCTCCCAGTAATCCTCCGCCGTCATGCGCTCGAAATCGGCCCGCGAGGTTCCGAACTCAGGGCGATGAAAGATGGGTTCGCGGCGGGAAAGATCCGCGAGCATGCCTTCGAGCTCGGACGGGGTGGCGAGCGCGGGTTCCAGCTCCCGCAGCCACGCTTCGGGCGCGGTTTCGCTGACCGGTTCGCCGGTGCGGGCCGCAACCAACTCATCCTTCACCAGATGCAGCCGGATGAGATCCGGCCGCGCGGGCGCATCCTTGAAGTGCAGGCTGGCCGCCGCCACCGCCTTTTCGCGCAGCGCTGCCCAGCTATCGGCCTCGGTTCCGATCGAGTGGCCCGGCGCACGCGCCACGTAGCCGCCCGCCTCCTTCTCGCGCACCGCGAAGATCAGTTCCATGGCAAACAGGATAACGCGGTCTGCCAACCCATCTTCGAAGCCGAGTGGGAAGCGCTGGGGAGAGGGCTACTAGGCGACCGGCGGGGGGCGGCTTACCGGTTCATTCCGGGCTATTCATTTTAATATATGGGATTTCGTCCCCGCCCTGTGCTTTGCATCACAGCCGCGCCACCCCCCTCAGCGGCGACACTTTTCTAGCGGTTGTGTCGTGTCCGGCTGCTATGAGGCAAAGCGAATGAGTGAACAGAAGATGGTTATTTTGGATGGGAACGAGGCAGCCGCCTCGGTAGCCTATCGTCTCTCCGAAGTGGTCGCAATTTACCCCATTACCCCGTCGTCGCCGATGGCCGAATGGGCGGATCAGTGGCGCTCGGAGGGGAAGAAGAATATTTGGGGCGCATTGCCCGTGGTGGAAGAGCTTCAGAGCGAAGGCGGCGCGGCCGG
>Ga0187875_10002877_pt1 | contig 12490 bp, 8 predicted proteins | sample June2016WEW_17_1_2_FD_132978 | JGI IMG/M metagenome (GOLD analysis project Ga0187875, IMG submission 132978) | Peatland microbial communities from SPRUCE experiment site at the Marcell Experimental Forest, Minnesota, USA - June2016WEW_17_10 | ecosystem: Environmental > Terrestrial > Soil >... | reverse complement strand
CGCAGCTCTGGGGTTCCTGGTGGAGAAAGTTTCGGGGATGAGCCTGGATGAATACGCTTCAAAGAACATATTTGCGCCGCTGGGCATGAAAGAGACGCGCTTCTTGCCTCCCGCGGAATGGCGCGCGCGGATTGCGCCCACCGAGTATGACGAAAAGCATCAGATGCTGCGCGGCACCGTGCATGACCCCACGGCGCGACGAATGGGGGGCGTGGCGGGACATGCGGGACTTTTTTCGACCGCCGACGACCTCTCGAAGTTCGCGCAGGAGATGCTGACCGGATCTCACGTGCTCTCGCGGCTCAGCATCGAGAAAATGTCCGCTCCGCAACAGCCTCCGACGTCGGCTTCGTTGCGCGGGATCGGATGGGACATCGATTCGCCCTTTGCCACCAATCGCGGTGAGTTTTACCCGGTCGGCTCGTTTGGACACACCGGGTTCACGGGAACTTCGATATGGATTGACCCCGTCACGAACTCGTACGTGATCATCCTTGCCAACGCCGTTCATCCGCACGGACACAACTCCGGAATCGTTTCGCTGCGATCGCACGTGGCGTCGACCGTGGCGCAGGCGCTGAAGCTCACGGTTACACAGGAGCAAAAGCTGGGACTTGCACGCATCACCGGCTACAACGAAGCCATGTTTGCTTCGCGAATGGTGACCACGCGCAATGGTACGGTGCGCACCGGCATAGATGTATTGGAAAGCCATGATTTCGCCGAGCTGCGCGATGTGCACAAGCCAATTGTCAAAGTTGCGCTGGTCACCAACCAGACGGGAGTGGACTCGCACGGTAATCGCACCATTGATGTGTTGGCCAAAGCGAAGGGCATTCAGCTTACAACGATCTTCAGCCCGGAGCACAGCGCTACGGGAAACGTTGACAGCACCGCAATTCCCGATTCCACAGACGCGCCGACTGGAATCCCCGTATACAGCGTCTACGGCGACACCAGTGCCAAGCGACATCCCTCGCTCGACGTTCTGAACACCGTGGACGCCATTGTTTACGACATTCAAGACATTGGAGTGCGCTTTTATACCTACGAGACCACGCTCGGTTATTTCCTGGAAGCTGCGGCACACGCGGGAAAACCGATCTTTGTTCTCGACCGCCCCGATCCCATTAACGGCGCCTACGTGCAAGGCCCCATCAGCGACAAAGGGCGCGAAGGATTCACGAACTACGGACAGGTTCCCATTCGCCACGGTATGACCATTGGAGAATTGGCGCGGTTCTACAACTCCGAACGCGGCATGAACTCGCACCTGACCGTTGTCCCAATGGAGGGTTGGCAGAGAGGCGATTGGCTGGACTCGACGGGCGTTCTGTGGGTGAATCCATCGCCCAATATGCGCAACCTCACAGAAGCCGCTCTTTATCCCGGCATCGGCATTCTGGAGGCAACCAATCTCTCCGTGGGACGCGGGACGGATACTCCTTTCGAAGTTCTGGGCGCGCCGTGGATCAAGCCGCTGGAACTGGCCGCCTATCTGAATGCGAGGACTATTGGAGGAGTGCGTTTTGTGCCCATAGAGTTCACTCCAAGCTCCGCGGTGTTCGCGCAAAGCAAATGCGGCGGCGTGAACATTGTTGCTACTGACCGAAACGCTCTCGACGCGCCGGAACTTGGGATCGAAATCGCGTCGGCGCTACACTGGCTGTATCCGGATCAGTTTGAGATGAAAAATCTGGATGGCTTGATGTTTAACGACGCGACAGCAAAGGCGGTCAGCGCGGGGGAGGATCCGAGGCGGGTAGGAATGGAATGGAACGAAGAGATCGAGGCGTTCAAGGCGATTCGAGCCAAATACCTGCTTTATTAGCGGCCAGCCTTGGAAATACGCTCACACGAATTCCTCGGTTTTGTTGGGGATACTGCGGCGTTTTGAGGATTGGCGGGGAGCGCAGGAGATTGCCGGATTACACGAATCCACCACGCTTGAAACCTGCGCTCATATATAATCGATTTAATGCACGCTTCTTTGTTAACTTCAGGCCGCAAGAGTCTGCTTTATTTTCTTTTTCTTCTGACACTGTCGGCGCAATCTCTTCCGGCAACAACCTGGCGGGGGGTGCTCCGCGACCACGCGGGGAAACCGGTGGGTGGGGCAACGGTCGGCCTGCGCGGGTTATCGGAACCACTGCAGTATTCCGCGCAAACTTCCTCGAATGGCGAATTTCTTCTCCCCGACATCAAGATCGGAGTCTATGGGGTAGCAGTTGAAGTGGCAGGAAGAACGTATACGGCTGAGGTGCCGATTACCTCGAGCGCCGGCCCCGTTTTCGCCGCCGATCTGGAATTGCCTGCACAGGGTCAGACCGTTGCCGTTGTAACGACTGCGGAGAATAAGGCGGCTAAGACGACCGGCGGAGAAAAGCTTTCGGCGGAGGAAGTATCAAGCCTGCCGCTGAACCAGCGCGATTTCAGCAAACTGCTGTTGCTGGCCGCCGGGACGATGACGGACACGAATGGCGCCGCAAACTTCACACAACAATTTAGCGTGAACGGGCAACGCGGCGTGGAATCCGTCTTTGCCATGGATGGAGCCGACACGAGCGACCCGGAAATGGGCGGGGCCACATTTTCCAATTTCAACGTTGACGCCATCCAGGAAGTGCAATCGATTTCGGGAGTCATGCCGGCGGAAACCGGGCACGGTGCGGCGGGATTCACAAACGTGGTGACAAAATCCGGAACGGAGTTGGTGCACGGCAGCGTTTTTGAGTTTGTCCGCAATGCCGCATTCGACGCGCGCAATTACTTTGATCACACCAGCGACGTCGATCCGCGGCGTATTCCCCCGTTTGCGCGCAACGAATTTGGCTTCACCAATGGCGGCCCGGTAGTGCTCCCGGGAATTTACGATGGACGCGGCAAAACGTTTTACTTCGGGGAGTACCAGGGCTTCCGCCAGGTCCTGGGCACAACACAGGTATTCGCGGTGCCAACAGCGGCGGAAAGACAAGGGATCGATACCACTACATATCCCGGCGATACCCTTTATGTTCCGGTGAGCGCGTCCATCGCGCCGATCCTGGGGCGTTACCCTTTGCCGGATGACCCGAACGGCCCGTACGGCGCGCGCACGTATGCCGCTTCGTCAAAAGTCGTGACGGACACAGATCAGTTTTCTTTGCGTGTTGATCACAAGATCTCCGACAAGGCCACGCTGTTTACGCGATTTAGCCTGAATCAAGTGAACGGTCCGACGACGAATCCGGATCAGACCGCCATTGATCCCAACTTTGGAATAAATTTCTTTGACCACCAGCGCAATGCCGCCGTTACGTATGCCAGAACCATTTCGCCGCATCTGAGCTTCGCGACGGCTTTTGGATACATACGAAGTACGCCGATGTTTCCGACTACCGACCATACCGATCCCGCGATTGCGTATGGCGACGGGTTGTTTGAGGGATTTAATTCCGCGGACGGCTCGATCACGGGTTCGTATAGCAACCTATACCAATTCCGGCAGGACATGGTTTATGTGCATGGACCGCATGCATGGAAATGGGGAGTGGAGATCCGCGCGAATAAAGACAGCACAGTCTTCGGAACCAACCCCAGCGGGCTTTATACATTTGGCGGAGGAACGGCTTATCTGCCGGATTCCGTTTACATCACATCGGCGAGCGGCCTGCACAATCTTGGGCCAGGCGACGCGCTGCCCGATTCGCTTACGGGCCTGCTGACGGCAACTCCCTACTCGTACACGGTTTCGGCTGCATCCAGCTTGACGCCAACGGGTGACCGGTTTGATGAGGCCGCTGCGCGACGCGAAGCTTACAACTTTTATCTTCAGGACGCTTGGAAAGCGACTTCGCGATTGCTCCTGAGTTACGGGCTGCGCTATGAATTGAACAGCCGCATCAAAGAGGCCAAGCACCGCAGTTCGACTGGCGTGCCGATCGGCCCGGATGGCAAACCTACATCCTTCCTGACTCCGGGCGCCAAGGAAATTTTCCTCTACAACCCGCAACCTGTGTACGGAATGGATTGGAATGGCTGGGGGCCGCGCGCCGCACTGGACTACAGCGCACGCAAGCACACGATCTTGCATGCTGGCGGGGCGATCACCACACTACTGCCGAATTTGTGGCAGGAAAATGCCGTAACCGGAGGAATCCCTTTTATGGTGCAGCCGCTGGTGACGGCGCGACCCGGCGTTCCGGTGGAGTTCCAAAACACTGTCGTGACAATGAGACTCCCTCCGTTCTATACGACGCAGGGACAGCCCCTGTTCGCTTCTGGAGACAGTTCCAAAGTTCCTGCGAATACAGAGATCGATTTGCAACGGTTCCAGAATGATTTGGCTGCAATCACGCCCGGGGATGAAATCCAGTTATTCACAGTCGGGGTAATGGCGCGCAATTTTCGCAATGGCTACATCGGCACGTATACGGCTGGCATTGACCAAGATTTGGGAAACGCGAAACTTAGCGTAGCCTATGTGGGAATAGCAGGAATCCACCTGGGAAGTATGTTTTCCCCGAACGGGTATGCGGGCGCCGACGCGGCTTTTGCTCCTTACACGCAGTTCAACGCCGCGGGACAAGCCATCGGCGGCTTCGGGCCCGAAGCGGTAATCAGCTCGGGTTCTCATTCCTCATACAACGCGCTGCAAACGAGCTTTACCGAAAGCGCCAAGCGTATCGGACTCAATTTCCAAGCGAGTTATACCTTCTCCAAATCACTTGACGACACCAGCGCCATTCTGGGTGGAGGGCCCTCCAACGCCGGTGTGCTCATGCAAACCATGCCGCAGAATCCGCTGGATCCACGGGCAGACAAAGGACCTTCCACGTTCGATGTGACACACGTCTTCTCCCTGAGCTTGATCCAAGCTCTGCCAATTGACCGCGTAGACTTCCTTCGCCCGCTGGGCGCGTCGCTTACCAAGGGCTGGCAGTTTCTGAATATCACCACGCTGATGAGCGGGCCGCCATTTACCGTTTATTCCGGAATTCAACAAACGGGAGCCGGCGCGGGAGGCACAGATCGCCCGGACCTGGTGACGATGCCGGATTTCTCCACGAGCCGCGCGACACGTGAGGACTATTTTGGACGAGGCGCGGACAACAGTTCATTCTTTTACATTCCCATCAACATTCCAGGCGGGAGCGGGCCCAACCAGGGGAGATTCGGCAGCCTGGGGCGCGATAGTTTCCGAGGACCAGGCTTTCATAACTATGATGTTGCGCTTATCAAGGACACTCCGTTTGGACGCAGAGGAAAGAATGAGCTGGGCATCGTGGAATTTCGCGGAGAGTTCTTCAACGTATTCAACATCGTCAATTTTGGGTTGCCCGCCAACATCGTGCGTGGGAGCGGTTTTGGCTTGATCAGCCGGACCGCCGGGCCATCGCGTCAGATCCAATTTTCATTGAAGCTTATTTATTAGGAGCGGGGCCTCTGCGGAGGCGAGGATTAGTGCGGCTTGTATGGGGCACACCTGATCGCTACCGACGGAATCCTCAATTGTGCTGGGGATTTTGCTGTCCTTTGAAGATTGGCTGGGAGGCCTGGACTCGAACCAGGATAGCCAGATCCAGAGTCTGGAGTCCTACCAATTGGACGACCTCCCAGCCGAGGGAAGGAACGCAGACAGTCCGGGAGGCAAGAACAGCTTCCGCAACTGCTGTCCAACCTTTCTAGAGTAGAACGGGACTCCGCGTGGCGTCAACACACGGATACCAGTCGATTCCAGTGAAAATTCGCCCGAAAATGTTCGCGGCCACTTTCCAAGAGGATTGCCAGGATAAAAGGTTGCGCGCCCCCGGCGAGCGTGATACTTTCGCCGGACGAATCGGGTCTCCGGTCAATAATCTGGGAACGCAGGCAAGAGCGGCGACAGGTTGATGAAATTCCCTGGCGGGAGACTTTAGTCAAAAGTGCGGCGCACAGAAGGAATATGTGAGCGAGGGGAGCCGCGGGGTAGCGAGTTGTACGAGCAATAGGGAGAGTTCAAATCATGAAAACACGTCAACACTCCATTCCTATTCGTTATCGGACCTGCGGATGGCTCTTGTTGGCGGGGTTTTTGTGCATTGCGGGAAACTCCGCAGCGCAACAACCGGCGGGAGCAGGAACTTCTGGACAACCGCTTCCGAATTCGCCGCAGCCAAAGCAGCAGCCCGCGGCCAACGCGCCAGCTCAAGGGACGGAAAAGTATGTCGGCTATATGACCAAGCGCTCGTTGTTTTTCCCGGATATCGCGGCGTCGCCCAATCCGCTCTCGGTGGGAGGCAAGTTCGAGCTCTTCGCGAATCAAAGCATTTCACCTGAGACGATCCTGATCTCTGGCTTTAGTGCCGGCTTCGAGCAGTGGCGGGATTCGCTTCCGGGGTATGGGCAGGGGGCGGAGGGATATGGCAAGCGCTTTGGCGCGTCCATGGCCACGAACTCGTCGAGCAGTTTCTTCGGGACATTTCTGGCCGCGTCCTTACTGCGGCAAGATCCGCGATTCTTTCCGCAGAGTCATCCGACATTTTGGGGTTCGGTGAAATACTCCGCGCGCCGATTGGTAGTGACGCGCAGCGATTCCGGCCGGGATGTGTTCAACGCTTCGGGATTGATCGGACCGCTGGGGGGCGAGGTATTGGCCAACGTCTATTTGCCCGTAAAGGAGCAGACCGGCGCGAAAACCGGGGAACGGTACGGCATTGATCTGGCCTGGAAGTTTGCGGGGAACATGTTCAAGAATTACTGGCCAACGATTTTCCACGACTTGGGATTAAATCATCTGGGAGTGGTGCCGAGACCGAACCAGTCCGGTCCCACCGACGAACAGATGAAGCAACCGCAGTAATCGAGGCTCTCTCCCGTTAATCAAACGCGGGGACTATTCCTTTTCCAACTGCTTGTGAGCTTCCTTCAGGGCGGCGTATTGCGCTTCATCCAGCTTGGGGAATTTCAGGTCCATGCTGTGGAGGGCGTCCACAATCGTAGCCACCACCAACAGCCGGGTGAACCACTTGTTGTCCGCGGGGACCACGATCCACGGCGCGTGTTCCGTGGCGGTGTTGCGTATCATTTTTTCGTAGGCGTCCTGATAGTCGTTCCAGAATTCCCTTTCCTTGAGGTCGGAGGGTGAGAATTTCCAGTTTTTGTCGGTGTCCTCCAGGCGCTCCATGAAGCGCCTTTTCTGCTCTTTTTTGCTGACGTTCAGAAAGAATTTGCGGATGGCAATGCCATTGCGGGTCAGGTAGCGCTCATACGCATTGATATCTTCGAAGCGGTCGCGCCACAGGTGCTTGCCGCACAGGGATTTCGGGATACGCTGGCGCTCGAGGAGTTCCGGATGAACGCGCACGACCAGAACCTCTTCGTAGTAAGAGCGGTTGAAGATGGCAATCTTCCCGCGTGGAGGAATGCATATCATGCATCGCCGCAGGAAGGTGTGGGAGAGGTCCTCGCTGGACGGCGCCTTGAAGGAATAAACATCCACGCCTTGCGGGTTTACGCCGCTCATCACGTGTTTGATGGTGCCGTCTTTCCCGGCCGCGTCCATAGCCTGAAAGATCAGCAGCAGCCCCCAATTGCCCTGCGCGTACAGGACGTCCTGCAATTTGCTGAGGTGATCGACGCCCTGCTCCAGCCATTTTGTGGCTTCCGGTTTGTCCTGCGACTTCAGGCCGTGCGTGTCGCAGGGGTCGTGATCTTTCAGGCGAAAGGCATCGCCGTTTTCCACTACATAGGGTTTGATGAGCTTGTGGAACTTCAGTTCTTTGGGCATGTTGCTCCTGCCGTAGAGCGTGATGATTTCAGATTTGCGTGATGATCCAGCCGGGCGAGCGAACCACTGGAGTACTTGCATCATGGCACCAATGGTTGGCGGGATTCAAGATGGTCGGAGGGACACAGTTCTAAGTTCTCAGTTTTGAGTTTTCAGTTTGGGAGAAGAAGGAGGAGGGATGGTTCAAAGTTGATGGTTGAAAGTTCGAATAGGAGAGGGAGCGCGCTTTTGAAGCTGTCGTCTCTTTGGTACTCGGGGCATTGTTCAGAAAAGGAAAAGTCAAAAATCGCATCCTTTCTGAACCAAATGAAAAGGGTGCGGCACCCAAGGTCGGCTTCTTGGCCACCTGCCTAATCTCCACGATCTCTGCTGTAGCCTCAAAGGGATACCTGAGGATGCGCCGACGGTCCGCTTCCGCAAGATTGCCGCTCGTAATTGAAGTAGTCAAGATGGTGCCTCAATGGCCCGAACAGTTAGGTATCAGACCATGGCGTCCCCGGCTTTACCCTGTTCCGAATACCACTTCTTGCTATTGCAAATCCCTGATAGGGAAGCGATTCCGTTTCGTCATGGACGCTCTCAATCCAGCACCCAATGATTGGGCTTTTCTATAAAGTGGAATGCGTAGCGAGGATACAGTGTTTCATGCCACTCCGAGCGAACGACCCGCGCTTTGCCGACCAATTCGTTGTTTGGACCGAGAAATTGAATACCCACCACAGAATCCGGAGGAAGTGCCACACCACAGCAGCACAGGAAACTGCTGCGGCTCATGTTTTCGGTCGTTGTCAGGAGCGTGAACGGCTCTCCTTTCTCATCGTTGCCGGACAGCCTTAACGGCACCCGAAGACGGACCCGTGGTTCACTCCTGCGTTCCTTCCGGCGATCCTTCAAGAATACTTCGAGTGTTTGGCGCAAAACGTCAAAGTCCACGGGCTTTTCAAAGTAGCCAGCTACGCCCAGATCGCGACAAAACTCCTTCGTCTTGGATCCGGCTTCACCGCTGATCACGAACACAGGAATCAACTGCGTGGCGCTGAACGAGGTAAAGGTTTGCAACAGTTCGAATCCGGAGTACCTGGGCATTCGCAGATCCAATAGGATCGCGTCTGGTTTGTGCTCCAGTGCCAAGGCCAGCGCTTGCTCCGGCTCTCCAGTGTCAACAACTTCGTAGGTGTCCATCAGATTGAGGCGGATCAGACGTCGGATTGGTTCTTCGTCATCGACAACCAGGAGTTTCGCCATATTGAGTTTTTACTCAAACTTTCTGCCGCGGCAGTTCCGCCACCAGCGGCGCTTGCTTTCCTGCAATTGCTTCAACCGATTTCAAAACTTCACAAACTTTCGAGATTAAGACTTCTTCCGTAAACGGCTTATGAAGTAAATGGGTACCTTCTTCAAGAACCCCGTGACCGGCAATAAAACTGTCGGTATAACCGGACATGTAAAGAACTTTCATTCCAGGCCGCTTTGGGAGCAAACGTTCGGCCAGGACCCTTCCGTTCATCCCGGGCATAACGACGTCTGACAAGAGCAGATGAATCTTTCCAGGAAATTCCGCGGCAACCTTGAGAGCCTCTTCGCCGCTGGAAGCCGTCAGCACCTGAAAACCGCGCTCTTCCAAGAAGGAACGCGCCAACTTCCGCAAAGGCTCGGCATCTTCCGCCACGAGTATCGTCTCGTTCCCCCGCATGACCAGCGGGGGCGAGGCTTCCTTTGCCGCGAGCGTTACCACTTCCTCGACAAGGGGAAGAAAGATTTGGAAAGTGGAGCCTTTACCCACCTCGCTGTCCACCCAAATATAACCACCGCTTTGTTTCACGATGCCATATACCGTCGCAAGCCCTAATCCCGTTCCCTTGCCGACTTCCTTTGTCGTGAAGAATGGTTCATATATATGCTGGAGAGTCTCATTGCTCATCCCGACTCCCGAATCCGTGACCGAGAGCAGTACGTACTTCCCTGGTTTTGCTCCTGGGTAGAGCCGCACACACATTTCATCGAACTCGGTGTTCGCCGTTCCGATGGTCAGACTGCCGCCGCTCGGCATGGCATCCCGGGCGTTGACGGCCAGATTCATCAGCACCTGTTCCACCTGCCCTTGGTCAGCCTTCACTCTCCCAATCGCTGGATCAAGCTCGGTGGTTACGGCGATATCCTCACCGATCAAACGAGGGAGCATTTTCACCATGTCGGAGACCAGTTCATTCAAGTCCAGGACTTTCGGGCTCAATATCTGTTGCCGACTGAACGCCAGCAATTGACGCGTCAATGATGCTGCGCGCTGGCCTGCTTTCTCGATTTCCTGGATGTATTCGTGGAGGGAGTTGTCGTGGTCTATTTTCCGCCCGAGCATTTGGCTGTAACCGATAATTACACCCAGCAAATTATTAAAATCGTGGGCAATCCCACCTGAGAGCTGCCCCACAGCCTCCATCTTTGCTGCCGTCCGCAATTGACGCTCGAGAACTCGCCGCTCGGTGATGTCTTCGACAAAGACTTCGTTATAGGTAGAATTCTCATCCCCGCCCTCCACTCTCCGGCCGCTGCACAGCACAGTGATGGGGAAGTCACCCTTTCGTTTCCACTCCATTTCCACATTCTTAAATTCAGCCGCGCTACCCAACAACTCAATTAAACGATGGAAATCAGAGCGATTCCGGAAGACGTGGTCTCCTAGGTTGGCATTCAACAGGTCTGCGGGGGACCGGTAGCCCAACATCTCTTGCAACGCCGAATTAACTTCCAAGAAGCGGCCGTCCACACCAGCGCGAAAAATCCCGTAGGGCGCACCCTCAACCACGGACCGGAAACTCCTTTCTGACAGCCGTAATGCTTCTTCGGCTTGGACCCGGACAGTAATGTCCCGGCCGATTCCAATGATTCCATGCACATCGCCTTGCCGATTGCGCAAGGGAACCTTCGACGTCGAAAGCCACTTCGCATTACCTTCGGCGTCTACCGCCCTTTCCTCCTGATTGACCAGAGGCTCTCCGGATTGAAGGATAGCTTGCTCATCGGAATGGAAAGCCGATGCAAGTTCTTTCGGGAAATAGTCAAAATCAGTCTTACCGAGCAAAACCTCGGGGTCCCTTGCTCCCATAAGTTGGGCAAGTGCGCGGTTTGCCAAAACGAACCGGCTCTCTGCATCCTTTACGTAAATGAGGTCGGGCATGTTATCGATCAACGCCCGCAACAGATCGTGTTCCGCGCGGAGCGCATCTTCTGCTCGCTTGTGTTCCGTGACGTCGCGATTCACAATGACCAGCAAGTCAGGATTGCCCTTGCCCGAGCGAATCACACTGGAAGTGGATTCCAGGACCCGCCATGTGCCGTCCTTGTGCCGCATCCGGTACTCGAGAGCCTTGCCCTTCCCCGTGCGCCGGGCTTCCGCCCCCGCGGCTGCCACACGTTCGCGGTCGTCAGGATGGATTTGTTCAAACGATGATGATTGCTGTAGCTCGGAAGGGGAATAACCCAGGACTTTCTCATAGGAGAGACTGTTGTAGAGCCGCTTCCCTTCCGTGTCCACCACTGCGATCATATCGGCGGCATTTTCGGTAATCAGACGGAAAAGCTTTTCCTTCGCCTCCAACTGCCGGCGTATTCGATGGATTTGCGTCTGCTGGTAGATGGTGTAAAGATCAAACAGTAGTACCATGCCCAGGAGTCCCCACATAGCCTGGCGCAGGGCGAGACTGGCTTCCCATTCATTTTGGGCATGCGTGAGGCCGGGCAGAAATGAAGCAATCCCAAATGTGAGTAGCAGAGTGATCGCAATAGCTGTAGACAACAACCACCACTCGCGTCGCTCAATACGACGAGTCCCATTTCCGCGAGTCTCGCTCTGCGGCTCGCTGAAATCTCCGATATCCGGCATGTCCGTCTGTTTCATAAGCTATTGCTCAGTGGCTCAAAACTTCGACTCCTCATATCGCATCCTGCCGCGATCATTCCGCTGGACTACGCCTTCAATTGCTTTCTGCGTAGTGCAATCTGCCGTCGCAAGACGATCATTATCTTTCCAGGCTCTCCTCCGTACACTCCATCGGTAATCGGCACGTCCAGACCCAGGCACCAAGGCCGACGGCAGGACTGGGACTCGCAGGACGACGCACTTGCTTCTGGATTCGTAGAGATCTCGTTGCTCGGTTCACCAGTGTTTTCTGATAGAGTGCTGGATTCTTCGGATAGAAAACTGCCGCTGAATTCCCCAACACACTGTCACTAGACCGACCGCCGAAACGGTCGCACCAACGATAAGGTAGATGTCCATGTACCACTCCGAGCGAGCAGTCGATTCGTATAGGAGGTAGGTCCCAGCCAAGAAGAGTATTGGGGGAAGGAGAGAGCCGAGACTGCGATTTTTTCTCATCAATGCCTGGCCGAATCGCCTCTTGGGCTTTTTCTGAGAAAAGTTTAATTGTGGTAAACAACTCCAGTCTAATATTACTCTTGTACCGAAAATTGGACTTTTATTACCCAATTGCCCCAAATGACAATAGGCTAGTTCGCAGATGGCACACCGTGAGTGCGTTGGGAGTGCACCACGGGGCAAGGGCTTGGCGTGGGAGGTTGAAGCGTGACATGATGGCTCGATTCTCCATCACGGGAAAACAGGGATGCGATGACACCGACCCAGCCGGAGTTGCAGGCTACACCTGAAGTAGAAACCATTTCGACAAAACAACAGGAGTTCAACGGCGATGCCGGGAGCGGGCGATTGCTCTCGCTGGATTTTTT
>Ga0187875_10002876_pt1 | contig 12491 bp, 10 predicted proteins | sample June2016WEW_17_1_2_FD_132978 | JGI IMG/M metagenome (GOLD analysis project Ga0187875, IMG submission 132978) | Peatland microbial communities from SPRUCE experiment site at the Marcell Experimental Forest, Minnesota, USA - June2016WEW_17_10 | ecosystem: Environmental > Terrestrial > Soil >... | reverse complement strand
GCCCAAGAAACCGGGCATTCTCCCGCTCGAGGAGACCATGAAGAAGCAGTGCCGCCGCTGCGGCGCGGAATTCGTGACGCGGTCGCGCATACGGAAACGCTGTGACGCATGCCAGACGGTGGTATCGGCGGAAAAGCAGAAGAAGGCCAATGAGCGCTTGAAGGCCCGCCGCGCCGCACGCCGGATGTGCCTGCTGGCGAGTTAAGCCCGGCAGCGAATCGACAAGTTCGGCGACAACCGCTCCCCGTGGTCGCGGCACCGAATCCGCATTCGGGTTGCGGCTGTGGTGTCGGTTTGGTAACGCCGGCGGTCTTGCCGCCGGTGATTTACTTCGTCACGCTGCCAGCAAGAAGAACCGGCGGCAAAGACCGCCGGCCTTACCGAGACAGCCGGCTGACATCCCGCAGAGCCGGGACGAGCACCGGAAGGTAAATCAGTACACGTCACCGGGGCGTATCCTGAATCGGCCCAGTTTCAGCGACAGCAGGCCGATCTCTCTCACCGGGTCCGCGGTGTCGGGAGACCACCGGTCGACAACATGGTATTGCCCGTTCTTCACGCCTTCCACGATCCACTGCGCACCGTCCGTGCCAATCCATTGCACCCCGTCCGGGCCGGCGTTCGTCCCTGCCAGAGTAGGCAAATTCCAAAAGCGCGCTGCCGCTAAAGCGCTCAGTAGCGATTGGGTTTTGGACTTGGTCAGCCAGGAGACTCCATAGCGGATGATCCTCCCTGGCTCATAGCCGCCCTGGCCGGACGTCATACGGACATGCATCCACCCCGATCCGCTTGCTCTTAGCACCAGCCGCACGGCGATAGGGTGATGAAACGAACGCAGCCACAGGAACCGGTAAGCCTCAACATTCGGGTCCTGCGACAATTCCCAAAGCGAAGGTTCATGCAGGGCCCTGAGCTCTTTGGCATACCAGCTCGCCTTGAAGTCGTGCTCCTGCGGCGTGGCGCCGAGAACGCCGCGCGGAAAGTACTGCTGGGCGGGCAATGCGCAGACTCCCGGGAGCAGTAAGCACAATACCGTGAACAATCGCATGGCGCTACTAAGTCGTGTTGACGTCGCGGCTCCGACGGGCGTTGCGGCCGCCGAAATAAATCCTCGACCTTCACTTTTGGCGGACGAGCTGCCTGGCAGGACGCAAAGCGTGTGAAGCTCGAAGCAGGCCGAAAACGGCAATGTGGGCGCCGTATTGAGCCGCACCGCTCCACTGGCATACCATAAGCGTGAGTGCCCACCTCAACGATCACCGTATTGCTGGTCGACGATCACGCCCTGGTCCGCCGCGGCTTTCGCCGCATGCTGGAGGACGACGCCGAAATCGAAGTCCTGGGCGAAGCCAGCGACGGCCATGACGCGGTCGAGGCAGCCGCGCGCCTACATCCCGCCGTGGTGGTGATGGATTTCGCCCTGCCCAGCATGAATGGCGCGGTGGCCACCCGGCTGATCCTCAAAGACAGCCCACAGACCGCCGTCCTGATGCTCAGCATGCATTCGGAAACGTCCTTTGTGCGCACCTGCCTGGAGGCCGGCGCGCGCGGCTACCTGCTCAAGAACGCTATGGATCTGGAATTGGTGGCTGCCGTCAAGCAGGTGGCTGCCGGTGTGCGCGTGCTCGATCCGCGGCTGGGCGCAGTGGTGGAGAGCTCGAACGCGGCTCCCGCCTTGAGCACGCGCGAACTGGAAGTGCTGCAACTGATTGTCAACGGAAAGTCGAACAAGGATATCGCTACCGTGCTGGGCCTCAGCGCCAATACGGTAGCCGTGCACCGCGCCAATATCATGCAGACGCTGGGCATTCACAATACGGCGGAGCTGGTGGTCTACGCCATCCGCGAAGGGCTGGTGAGCATCGCGTGAACCGCCGTTCGTTTCTTGGCGGGCTGGCTGGCCTCGCGGCGCCGTTGTTTCCCGCCGCCCCAAACGGGCTCGGCTTTCGGCTGCTCGACGTGACGGCCGCGGCCGGCATTGACTTTCATCACAATAGCGGCGCGTTCGGCGCCAAGTATCTTCCCGAAACCATGGGCTCCGGCTGCGCGTTTTTCGATTACGATGGCGATGGCTGGCTGGACCTGCTGCTGGTCAACGGCATGGACTGGCCCGGCCACAAGCGCCGCCGCAGCACCCTCAAGCTCTACCGCAACAATCGCAACGGCACCTTCACCGATGTCACCGAGCGCGCCGGCCTCTCGCTCGAGATGTACGGCATGGGCGTGGCCGTGGCCGATTACGACAACGACGGCTTTCCCGACGTGCTGATTACCGCGGTCGGCCAGAACCGCCTGTTCCACAACACGGGCAAGGGCACTTTCGTCGATGTCACCGAGCGCGCCGGCCTGGGCGGGCGCGCGGCGTTCTCGACTTCGGCGGTGTGGTTCGATTACGACCGCGACGGCTTCCTCGACCTCCTGGTCTGCAACTACGTAAAGTGGTCGCCCGAGCGCGACGTATTCTGCAGCGTGGATGGCCACCGCAAGTCTTACTGCACGCCGGAGGCCTACCACGGCGAGACCTGCTGGCTGTTTCGCAACCGCGGCAACGGCACCTTCGAGGATGTGACCGCCAGGAGCGGCATCTTCGACAGCACCTCGAAATCGCTCGGCGTGGCGCTGGTCGATTACGATCGCGACGGCTGGCTGGACGTGCTGGTGGCCAATGACACCCAGCCCAACAAGCTCTATCACAATCTGCGTAACGGCACCTTCGAAGACGTCGCCGTGCGCGCCGGCATCGCCTTCAGCGAGGATGGCAAGGCGCGCGCCGGGATGGGGATCGACGCGGCCGATTTCGACAACTCCGGCGCCGATGGCATCGCCATCACCAACTTTGATAACGAAATGATGGCGCTCTACCGCCCCTCGCGCTCGGGCGGCTATTCGGATGCGGCTATCAAGGCCGGCGTGGGCCAGGCCTCGCGCGAAAGCCTGGGCTTCGGCTGCGCCTTCCTCGATATCGATCTCGATGGCAGGCTGGACCTGGCCGCCGTCAACGGCCACATCGACGAAACCGTCCGCCACATCCGCCTCAACGTGGGCTACGCACAGGCCCCGCACCTGTTTCACAACGATGGCCAAGGACGGTTCCACGACGTTGCCCTTGCAGCCGGCGCCGGTTTTGCCGCACCCAAAGTAGCGCGCGGCCTGGCCTATGGCGATTTCGACCGCGATGGCGACCTGGACCTGGTGGTCACCACCAACCAGGGCCCCGCGTACCTGTATCGCAACGACGTGACCAACGGCTTCCACTCACTGCGCATTCATCTCACCGGCAAGAAATCCAACCGGGATGCGATCGGCGCCGTGGTGCGCGTGACCACGCCCGAAGCAACCCAAACGCGCATGGTCAAAACCGGCTCCAGCTACCTCTCGCAATCCGAACTGACGCTCACCTTCGGCCTGGGACCCAGAGACACCGCCAGTCGCTTAACCATCGAATGGCCCAGCGGCGCCACGCAGGAATTCTCCGCCGTTCACTTCGGCGGATACGAATGTCTGGAGGGCCAGCCGCTCAAGAAGCTGGACGGCTATTGAGCGAGTGGGGCAGGTCCCCGACCTGCCAACCGGGCGAAGCCCGGCAGCTCTCGGTAACGCCGGCGGTCTTGCCGCCGGTTCTTTTCCACTCTCGCCCACCACTAGCGCCGCCCCCGCAATCTCACAAAGAACCGGCGGCAAGACCGCCGGCGTTACCACTTCCGCGCACAGTCACCACCTATCTCCCCAACTCTTCCAATCACTTACCTCTCAAACCCCTTGACGCACCCCGTATCCTTGAATCAGGACTGTGGCGCCAGGCTCCGCTGCTAGTCCTTCTCCCTGGCCAGGGAACGTTGCACTCAGGTGATACTGAACTTCCGGCGCCCGTTAACGGCATGCGGGGTCCCCCTCGGGCTGGACTCTCGACGGAAGACTTTGGATCTCGAGATTCATAACCGCCGGCGGAATACGGATAGCAGTGATCGCCGCCCGCTCGGATAACAGAGAGCAAGGAACGAATCGACACCGTACTGTTCGCCATCAAAGCGGACCAATACATCGAAGTTCCTGCTCAAATCATTGGGTGGCCGATACGCACGGCGATAAGTCCGCGAAGCCCGGCCACCCGCAACGGACTTTTATCTTTTCCTGCCTATACCTTTCGGCATCATTGCGCCCCGAAGGTAGGACGGACCATCGCCTTTCGTGGTCTGTCATGCTCCGCCAAAGCGCGAAACGCCAAAGCGCGGCAGGCGACAAAATCACCCGGCGTTGGCAGGTCGGGGACCTGCCCCACATTCCGCGCAGGGACAGATGCGGCGGAAATAATCCCAGGAGTAAATGCCGGCGCTGTGGCCATCGCTCCAGTTGATGCGGATGGCATAGTTGCCCACCTGTTCCGCCCCCAACATCTTCAATACCGGTTTGTACATCTGCAAGGGATTGGCGGCTTCGGCCTGGCGCGGCGGCGTGCCGTGCGCGCCCGTGCAACCGGCGCAGGGACATTTGTCGCGCAAGTAGACCAGCCCGTAATCGCTGTGATGGCCGTCCTTCCAGTCGATCTTGATGCCGCCGGATTTGGAGATGGCGATGTGTTCGGGGTCGTTGGCGAGACTCATGTCTGATTGAAGAGGCGCTCGACGTCGCGCACGCCGGAGATGCGGCGCATGGCGGAGACCAGTTTCTCGAGTTGCTTCTTGTCGCGCACGTCCACCGTCATCTCGACCACGCTGCCCACCTGGTCGGTCAGCGATCTGGCTTCCAGGCTGCGGATGTTGGTGCTCTCGTCGGAAAGCACGCCAGTCAACTGGTTGAGCATGCCGGGGCGATCGTCGGTGTGGACCACGATGCGCACCGGGAACGCGTCGTCCACCGCTCGCACCCATTCGACCTCGATCTTGCGCTCCACGTCGTACATCAGGTTCTGCACGTTGGGGCACGCGCGCGAATGCACAGCAACGCCCTTGCCGCGAGTGACGTAGCCGACGATGGCTTCGCCGCGGATGGGGTTGCAGCACTTGGCGCGATACACCAGCAGGTCGTCCATGCCGCGGACCTTGATGACCGCGTCGCGATCCGTCTGGCGGCCGGCGCCGGCGGGCGCGCCGGCTTGCGCGGGCTCGACCTCGGGCACGAGGGGCTCGGCCGCTTCTTCGTCCACCTTATCCGGAGCCACTTTGCTCAGCACCTGGCGCGCGGAAAAGCGCCCGTAGCCGAGCGCCGCGTACAGGTCCTCGGTCTTCGAGTAGCCGTACGTGCCGGCCACCCGATCCAGATCGGCTCGCGCCACGCGGGACATTTGCACACCCAGACGGCGGGCTTCCTTTTCGAGATACTTCTCGCCGATTTCAATGGCCTTCAATCGCTCGCTGGCGTTGATGACGTGCTTGATCTTGTTGCGGGCGCGCGAGGTGCGGACGAAAGCCAGCCAGTCCTTGCTCGGCTGGTGGCCGGGCTGGGTCATGATTTCGACAATGTCGCCGTTGCGCAATTGCGAGCGCAGCGGAACGATGCGGCCGTTGACCTTGGCGCCGACGCAGGTGTTGCCGACGTCGGAGTGGATCGCATAGGCGAAATCGATGGGTGTGGCTTCGCGGGGCAGCACGATCACTTTGCCTTTCGGGGTGAACGTGTAAGCCTCTTCCGGGTAGAGGTCCACCTTCAGCGTGGACATGAACTCGCCGGGGTCCTGCATGTCGCGCTGCCATTCCACCAGGTGGCGCAGCCACGCGATGCGGTTGTCGTCGGCTGCCGGGCCTTTGCGGCCCTCCTTATATTTCCAGTGTGCGGCGATGCCTTCCTCGGCGATGCGGTGCATTTCCTCGGTGCGGATCTGCACCTCGAACGTCTGCCCCTGCGGTCCCACCACCGATGTATGCAGCGACTGATAGAGGTTGGGACGCGGGATGGCGATGAAATCCTTGATACGGCCGGGAATGGGGCGCCAGCGGTTGTGGATGACGCCGAGAGCGGCGTAGCAGTTCTTCACCGAGTCGGTGAGGATACGCAGCGCCATCAAATCGTAGACTTGGTCGACGGTGATCTTCTGCCGGCGCAGCTTTTGGAAGACGGAGTAAGGACGCTTGACGCGGCCCTCGATGCGGGCGGGAATGCCGTCGCGGCGCAGTTCGGCTTCGACGGTGCGAAGGATTTCCGCGAGGAATTCCTCGTTGGAATGCCGGCGGCTTTCGATGGAGGCGATGATTTCGCGATAGGCGTCGGGCTCGAGGTACTGGAAGGCCAGGTCTTCCAGTTCGCCGCGCACTTTGCCCATGCCGAGGCGGTGGGCGATGGGCGCGTAGATTTCGATGGTCTCGCGAGCGATCCGCTGGCGCCGTTCGGGAGCCAGGTAGCCCAGCGTGCGCATGTTGTGGATGCGGTCGGCCAGCTTGACCAGGATGACGCGGATATCCTCGACCATGGCCAGCAGCATCTTACGGAAGCTTTCCGCTTGCCGGTCCTCGGCGGAAAAGAAATCGAGTTTGGAGAGCTTGGTGACGCCATCCACGCAGCGCGCCACGTCTTCGCCGAATCGCGCGCGGACTTCGTCGATGGTGACGCTGGTATCCTCCACCACGTCGTGCAGCAGCCCGGTCTCCATACCCACCACGTCCATGCGCATTTCGGCGAGGATGCCTGCCACCATGAGCGGATGAACCATGTAGGGTTCGCCGGAATCCCGCATCTGGCCTTCGTGGCGCTCACGGGCGAACTGATACGCGCGCTCAAGCGGCGCCAGGTCGTCCTTGGGACGGTACTCGCGGATCTTGGCCTCAAGCTCCCGGTACAACTCCCCCACCGGGTCCGACGGTGGCGGAAGAGACACGGGTTCCGAAAGGCTGGCGGGTTCGGATGCCACTTTCCTCGATTGTAGCAGGGGCGGCCGCGAGCTCCGGGCTCTATGGGTGCGCTGGCGCGCGATCCTCACGGAGCCGCGACCATCGATCGGAGCCGCGACCAAAGGGAGCGGTCAAGCTGAACGCGTGTGTACAGCTACGTGCTGTCGCCTCGTTATTGACACGCGATTTGACCGCTCCCTTTGGTCGCGGCTCCGTGAGGATCGTGGCTCCGCTTGAGCGCGCCGGTGCGAGTCCAGCCATAATGGAAAGGATGGCAACTCCAGTGACGGTTGTGATTCTGGCGGCGGGATTAGGGACGCGCATGAAATCGCACAAGGCCAAGGTGCTGCACCGGGCGGGTGGCAAGACGCTGATCGAGCACGCGGTGGATCAGGCGCTTGCGCTGACTTCAGCGGAGCGCGTCTTTGTGGTGGTGGGGCATCAAGCCGAGCGGGTTCGAGCCGCGATTTCGACGCCCGGCATCGGTTTCATCGATCAGACCGAACAGCTCGGCACAGGGCACGCGCTGCTGGTGGGGCGCGAAGCGCTTTCACAGCTCGATGGCCACCTGGTGATTCTCTACGGAGATGGTCCGCTGCTGCGCGCGGCCACGGTGCGCCGGCTGATCGAAACAATGGAAGCCAGCGAAGCCGCGGGTGCGCTGCTTTCGGCCGACATGGCCGACCCAACCGGCTACGGTCGCGTGATACGTTGTTCCAGCGACAGGGTGACCGCCATCGTTGAGCAGAAGGTTGCCAGCCCCGAGCAACTCGAGATCCGCGAAGCCAATATGGGAATCTACTGCTATCGCGCGGACCTGTTCTGGCGGCACGCCGGCGAAATGCGCCCCGAAAATCCCGCGCACGAATACTACCTGACCGACATGGTGGAAATTCTCAACCGCGGGGGACATTCGGTGACGGCGATGAAGATCGACGATCCACGCGAATGCCTGGGGATCAACGACCGCATCGAGCTGGCGGAAGCGGACCGCCTGCTGCGCGAGCGTAAGCTGCGCGAGCTGATGCTGGCGGGAGTGACCATCGAGAAGCCGGAAACGGTGACCATTGACGACCGGGTCGAGATCGGCATCGACACGGTGGTCGAGCCGTTTGCGCTCATTCTGGGCGCGACCACCATCGGCGAAAACTGCCGGATTGGAGCGTCGAGCGTTATCGAGGATTCGATCCTGGGCGACGACGTGGTGATCGGTCCACTGACGGTGGTGACGGCCTCGCGCATCGATCGCGGCGCACAAGCCGGACCGTTCTCCCGTCTCCGACCGGGGAATCACGTCGCGGAAGGCGCGCACGTCGGCAATTTCGTGGAGCTGAAAAAGACCCGCCTGGGCGCGGGAGCCAAAGCCAATCACCTGGCCTACCTGGGCGATTCGGAAATTGGCGCCAAGGCGAACATCGGCGCGGGCACCATCACTTGCAACTACGATGGCGTGCACAAGCACCCCACACGGATTGGCAGCGGGGCCTTCGTGGGTAGCAACTCGACCTTGGTGGCGCCGCTCGAAATCGGCGACGGCGCTTACCTGGCCGCTGGCTCGGTGATTACCGAGCCGGTTCCCGCCGATGCGCTGGGCGTGGGCCGCGCCCGCCAGGTGAACAAAGAGGATTGGGCCAGGAAGCGCCGCGCCCGATCGGCCGCACCGCCAGCCGGAAAGTGACGCAGCGCGCCATCGGGCATCGAACGGCCGCGGACAGGCGTGATTGCGGCCGATATTACCAGTACTCCCAGTCGCCCGATCGAGGCGTGACTCTCACAAAACCGGGCCCGAATTCGCTTCCGTCTGTTGAATTTCTCAGCGGAATGCCACCGATCGTCTCACTAATTTGGAGCAAGTCCGAATCGTCGGCATAGAGCCAGAGGTCGTCATGCGGCCGCAAGCGCCCGACCTGCCGCCAATCAACAGAAAACAAAGATAAATGCCGTCGCCCAGCAATGTGGCAATCGGAATGCCTTTGCCCTTCCGGGACATTGTGCAAGGCCCAGCGCGGGGGACGGAGCAGAAAGACAGCTTCCGCCAACTGGGACTAAAAGGGCGGTAGCTTGCACCAAGACTCTCCCAAAAGGTATCCATGAGCAACGAAAGACTTCTTGAGCCGGCGCCGGAACAGTGGTTCGCGCTGCGGGTGAAATCGCGCGCCGAAAAAGGCGTCTCGGCGATGGCGCGGAACAAGGGGTTCGAGGAGTTTCTACCGGTTTACGAATCCCGGCGCCGGTGGTCGGACCGTTTGAAGTCGGTCGACTGTCCGCTTTTCCCGGGATATGTATTTTGCAAATTGGATCCGCGCTACCGGCTCCCGCTATTGACCATTCCCGGCGTGCTCCATTTTGTCGGGATCGGAAAAACTCCGGTCGCCATCGAGGATGAGGAAATCGTCGCGATTCAGAGCGCGGTAAAGTCCGGTCTGGCGGCTGAACCATGGCCCTTTCTGGAGGCCGGGCAGCGCGTGCGGCTTGAGGATGGGCCGTTGGCTGGGCTGGAAGGGTTCCTGGTGGAAGTACGCAAGCAATGCCGCGTGGTTGTATCGGTAACTCTTCTGAAACGGTCGGTGGCAGTCGAGATCGATCGGGAGTGGGTGGCGCCCCTCGACCAAAGCGGGACCCCGATGCCGATCCAGATCAGACGCTCACTGATCGCGAGTCCGCAGTCCATATAGGCCGGGTTAGGCCAGCGCGCTTCAACAGACAGTCTGGCGCCGCCGGTTTCGGCGGGCAGAAGATCAATCAGTATTGGTGGCGATAGCGAGGGTGAACTTTGTGTCGAATAACATGGCCCGTCTTAGAGCGAACTCCCCGTTAGCACCGCAGTCCTTCATTGCTGCCGTAGAACCGCGAGACCATGGGATGCTCGCCGAAGAACTGTTTGTGCGCATGCTCCGGCTGGAACGTAAGAGAACCGAGCGGTCGCATCGGCCCTTTGTGCTGATGATTCTCGAATCGGGCGAGCTTCTAACAACCGGCAATCGGGAAGCAACGCTCGACAAGGTTCTCGGTGCATTGTCGCAGGCGACGCGCGACACGGACATCAAGGGTTGGTACAAGGGCGGCAAAGCGATCGGAGTCATTTTCACCGAGATCGCGGCCACCGAGGAAAAAGCGGTGGTGAGATGCCTCTCGGCCAAAGTTACCGACGCGCTTTATGACACCTTGAGCGTCGGGCAAATCAACCAGATCCGGCTCAGCTTCCACGTCTTCCCGGAAGATTGGGATAACGACGGTCCGGATGGGCCGGCTAACTCGACTTTGCACCTGGATCTGGCGCTCGGCGCGAGGAAGAAGCCAACCACGGCGCTGCTCAAGAGGCTGATGGACATTGCCGGCAGCCTGACTGCATTGGTGCTGTGTCTCCCCGTGCTGCTGGCGATTGCGATTGCGATCAAAGTGACATCGAGAGGCCCGATCCTGTTCCGTCAAGTCCGGCTGGGCCAATACGGGAAGAAGTTCACGTTCCTGAAATTCAGATCCATGCATGTCGGGAACGACCACGCGATTCACGAACAGTACGTGAAGCAATTCATTGCCGGCGCGCAAGGACTGGAGCAATCCGGGCCGGACCAGCGAACCCAGTACAAACTGACCGCGGATCCAAGGATCACGCGAGTAGGGCGGTTGCTGCGCAAAACGAGTCTGGACGAATTGCCTCAATTGTTCAACGTTCTGAGCGGAGAGATGTCCCTGGTGGGGCCGCGGCCTCCGGTGATGTACGAATACAAGTGCTACGAGCTGTGGCACAAAGAGCGCCTGATTGCGGTGAAGCCGGGGATTACGGGCCTTTGGCAGGTGGAAGGGCGAAGCAGGGTGAAGTTCGACGAGATGGTTCGCCTGGACATCCGATACGCCAGGCGATGGTCGTTGTGGCTGGATATCAAGATTCTCCTCCAGACACCGCTAGCAGTCATCTCCGGAGCCGGCGCGTGTTGAGGGCGGAGGAATCATGATTCGAGTCGGCATCATCGGGTATGGCTATTGGGGACCGCACATCGCGCGGAACTTCAATGCGGCGGACGATTGCGAAGTCGCTGTGATCTGCGACAAGAGTCCGAACGCCCAACGGAGGATCCAGCGCGCCTATCCGGGTGTACGCGTAACCGGCGACGTCTCGGAAGTGCTGGCCTCGCCGCAGATAGACGCAGTCGCCGTAATCACGCCGGTTTGGACCCACTTCGAGTTAGCCAAGGCGGCGCTCGAACACGGCAAACACGTGTTCGTCGAGAAGCCATTCACGTCGACCGCAACGCAGGCCGAAGAACTGATCGAACTGGCGGCGAAGAAGCACCTGACCATCATGGTCGATCACACCTTCCTGTTCACGGGCGCGGTGAAGAAGATCGAGCAACTCATCAAGGAAAACACGCTCGGCAAGCTCTACTACTACGACTCCACCAGGGTCAACCTAGGACTCTTCCAGCACGACGTGAATGTCATCTGGGACCTTGCACCCCACGACCTTTCCATCATGGACCACCTGGTGCATTCGAAACCGGAATACCTGGCGGCAACCGGGCAAAGCCACTTGAACGGTCACCAGGACGTCGCCTATATCACGGTCTACTTCAGCGACAACGTGATCGCGCACTTCAATGTCAACTGGCTGTCGCCCGTGAAGGTGCGAACGACCCTTTTGGGCGGCGAGAAGAAGATGGTGGTGTGGAACGACCTGGACGCCGACGAAAAGATCAAGGTATACGACAAAGGCGTGGACATCAAGAGTCAGCAAGGCGTTTACGAGCTGCTTGTCAGTTACCGAACAGGCGACATGTGGGCGCCGAAAGTCGAGCAGACTGAGGCGCTCTCCTCGGAGATTCGTTATTTCATCGAGTGCGTCACCTGCGGCACAGTGCCCTTCAACGACGGCATCGCCGGTCTCCGGGTGGTCAAGTTACTAGAAGCGGCGGACAAGTCGCTGGCAGATATGGGTGCGGCGGTGCGCCTATGAACGACTATCTGTCGATCACGCCGGACGTCAAGCTTGGCGCGAACGTGAAGCTCTCCAAATTCATCAACCTGTATGGCTGCGAGATCGGCGACAACACGAAACTCGGCGCCTTTGTCGAAATCCAGAAGAACGCGAGAATCGGAAAGAACTGTAAGATATCGAGCCACACCTTCATCTGCGAAGGCGTGACGATTGAAGACGACGTTTTCGTCGGCCATGGTGTGACGTTCATCAACGACAGCTACCCTCGCGCGACAACCGCCGGACAAGGCCTGCAGACCGAAGCGGACTGGAAGGTGGAACCGACGGTGATTAAGAAGGGTGCGTCGATTGGATCGGGAGCCACTATTCTCTCCAAGATTACGGTGGGCGAAAGGGCGATCGTCGGCGCCGGCAGCGTGGTGACCAAAAGCGTGCCCGCCGACACAATTGCGGCGGGAAATCCGGCCCGTGTCCTGCGGGCAGTGGATTCAGAAGCGTCTCGGAGGACGGAATGAAGGAAAACGGTACGATTCCATTTTTGGATCTGGTTACTCCTCACAAGGAATTGCGCGAGGAGCTGTGCGACGTGTTCGCAACCGCCCTGGGGACTGCGGGCTTTATCGGCGGACCGATGGTCGAGGACTTTGAACGAGCTTTCGCCAAGTTCTGCGACGCGCAATACTCGATCGGAGTCGGCAGCGGAACGGATGCGCTGCGGTTCGCTTTGATTGCGG